>Ga0164297_10002235_pt1 | contig 19431 bp, 16 predicted proteins | sample GEODES058metaG_FD_113539 | JGI IMG/M metagenome (GOLD analysis project Ga0164297, IMG submission 113539) | Dystrophic lake water microbial communities from Trout Bog Lake, Wisconsin, USA - GEODES058 metaG | ecosystem: Environmental > Aquatic > Freshwater > Lake | place: USA: Trout Bog Lake... | reverse complement strand
TGGTCAGCGCCGCCGTCAGCGTCGTCTTACCATGATCCACGTGACCAATCGTGCCCACGTTCACGTGCGGCTTCGTACGCTGGAATTTTTCCTTTGACACGGCAGCTCTCCTTCAAAACTTGTAAAGATTCAAAAATACATTCATGGGGGACCCTCCCCCGCCCGACATCTCGCCCACCCGGGCAGCGAAACGCCTCTATCCAAAACCGTCGACTCTCTCCGCTCTCGTTCGCTTCACAGCGACTGGTGCCCACGACCGGGATCGAACCGGTGACCTCGTCCTTACCAAGGACGCACTCTACCGACTGAGCTACGTGGGCCTATCGTCTGTTCACGCGCGGGTTGCCCCGTCTTCAATCGCCCTACCGCTCCCGACCCGACCGTCACGCCGCACTTGGAGCGGGTGATGGGAATCGAACCCACACCATCAGCTTGGAAGGCTGAGGTTCTACCATTGAACTACACCCGCCCTGACCCATCGACCCGACTCAGCGCAGTCACTACCTCATCTACCGACTCGTCCGTGCCCTGAGGCTGGTCCCGAGCCACTCCACCTGCCCGGCGTCGCGCCGACTGGTGGAGGGGGAAGGATTCGAACCTTCGAAGGCATAAGCCGGCAGATTTACAGTCTGCTCCCGTTGGCCACTTGGGTACCCCTCCGGCAAATGAGCCGCGTATTTTCAGCCCAGGGTACTGCCGTGTCAACGGCTAAGGGACCCTAAAAGACGCTTTGGTGCGAATTATTTTCCATGCCCCCCGGGGTTTGACGCCCCAGACCGACGTCCTAGTAGGCGCCCTGTCGGGTAACGGCCGCGATCCAACGCGACTCGATCGAGCCCAGGTCCCGAAGCGCCTTGGGCCGAAACCCGGGCGCCGCCGCTAGACGGTGGCAAGCGCGAAGGCGCTGCCCGGAACCGCCTCGCCGCGACCCATGTCTCTTAAAATAGCTAATTAAAACAATATAATACGCCCGCGCCGGTGACAGGTGGCGGCCATCAGGTCGCCTGACGCCTTGGTGAATACCGAGCGCAATCCCGGTAGAGTGCAACGCCATGGAACAGCGACGACTCGGCCAGTCGGATTTGATGGTGTCAGCCTTGGGCCTCGGCTGCATGGGCATGTCCTTCGCGTACGGCACCCCCGAGTCACGGGATCCTGAAGAGGCGATCGCAACCCTCCATGAGGCAGGCAGGCTCGGCATTAACTTTCTGGATTCCGCCGAGGTCTATGGCCCCTACACGAACGAAGCCCTGCTCGCGGAGGCCACCCACCACCAGCCCGGCCGGTATGTGATCGCCTCGAAGTTCGGCTACCGGATTACCGCCGACGGCAAGGTGGCCGGCCTCGACGGATCGCCCGCCAACGCACGTCGGGCCTGCGAGGACTCTCTGAAGCGCCTTCGGGTCGACGTCATCGACCTTTATTATCTACACCGGGTGGACCCGGACGTCCCGATCGAAGACAGCGTCGGCGCCCTCGCCGATCTCGTGACCGCCGGAAAGGTGCGCTACATCGGCCTATCGGAAGCCAATTCGGACACTCTCAAACGCGCGCACGCGATTCATCCGATCACGGCCCTGCAGTCGGAGTACTCCCTGTTCGAACGGGGGATCGAAAAAGACATCCTGCCGACCTGCCGCGCACTCGGCATCAGCGTCGTGGCATACGCCCCGCTCGGCCGCGGTTTTCTCACCGGCCATGTCAAGCGCGCCGAGGAATATGCCAGTGAGGGCGACTATCGAACCACACTGCCACGCTTCCAGGGCGAGAACTTCGACCGCAACCGCTCGCGCGTGGCGACGCTCGAGCGCCTCGCAGCCCGCCAAGGCCATACCCCTGCGCAACTGGCTGTGGCTTGGCTTCTGTCCCAGGGGCAGGACATCGTGCCGATTCCCGGTGCTAGGCGTCGCCTGCACCTACGCGAAAATGCTGCGGCAACGCAACTACACCTGGCCAGCTGCGACCTGATGGCGCTTGAGGAAGCCTTTCCCCGCAACAGCGTCGCCGGTTCCCAATACGCCGAAGCCTTCATGCGGTTCATCCAACGCTAAACTGCTGACTGCGTGTCAATTGCGACGCGCGCCCCCCAACTAGGGGCTGCCGGGCCGCCCCGCGCTCACCGACACTTCGGCGGATGGGCAACAACATCCGTAACGACGCGCGACCACTCTTGGCGGACCGGCGCATACACCCCCGTCATGCGGGCGGCGTGCGGGTGTATGTGAAGCCACCGCGCGGCGCGGGTAAGCTCTGCGTCGCCTGCAATCTGAGCGCCGATGGCGCCTTCCTTGAGACGGATGATCTTGGCCTGACGCCTGGCGCCTGGGTGGAGTTGGCGTTTACGGTGCCGGATGGCCGCGTGACCCGCCTGCATCGGCGCCGAGCGGTCGTCACGCACGTGTCGAAAGGCGGCACGGGTCTACGCATGCAGGCTTTCCGCCCAAGCTGACCCCGCCTGCCCGATGACTCGGGCGAGACGCCGACGGGATCGACGACGACCCGCGCCATATCAAAAAACGCCGTCATGCCTTAGGCTGCAGCCTGTCGCGTAGCCGAGAACGACGCCATGACCAAGCCAGAACAGACAGCGCCCAGCGAACGCACCTACCGCTACTATGATTTTTTCATGGCGGCTTATGTCTGCATTCTGCTGTGCGCCAACCTGATCGGCGCCGCGAAGGTCTCGACCCTACACCTGCCCATCATCGGCGCAGTGACCTTTCTGTCAGGCGTCTTGTTTTTTCCGATCTCATACTTTTTTGGGGACATCCTCACCGAAGTCTACGGTTATGCCCGTGACCGGCGCGTCGTGTGGGCCGGGTTCGGCGCGCTGACCTTTGCCTCATTGATGGCCGCAACAATCGTCGCACTGCCTCCCGCGGACAGCTGGATCGGGCATCAGCCGGCGATCGAGCAGGTGTTTGGCAACACGCCACGCATCGTGCTCGCCTCGATCACCGCCTTCTGGTGCGGCTCCTTCGTCAACAGCTTCGTCCTTGCCAAGATCAAGATCTGGACGGAAGGGCGTTGGCTATGGCTCAGAACCATCGGCTCCACCGCCTGCGGCGAACTGGTCGACTCCGCCATCTTCATGACCGTCGCCTTTTATGGCATCTGGGATACCGAGGTGCTGATCCGCGCCGCCTGCACGCAGTACGTGCTGAAAGTGCTTTGGGAGGTCCTCGCCACTCCATTGACCTACAAGATCGTACGGATCGTGAAGCGCGCCGAACATGAGGACTATTACGACCGCAACACCAACTTCACGCCCTTCACGCTGCGCACCTGAAGGGGCCACCGGAACCGGTCACGCCGCATTCCCCTCCGCGAGCCGCTGATCCACCCACTCGATCCAGTGCCGCACCGGCACCGGCGCGCCCGCCTCAAGATGAGACTGACAACCGACATTCGCCGATAGGATGAGCTGCGGATCACCTTCTAGCAGCGCCGCGAGCTTTCGCTCACGAAGTTGCCCCGCGATCACCGGTTGCAGGATCGAGTAGCTACCTGCGGATCCGCAACACAAATGCGCATCCCTGACGGGCACCAGCACGCCACCCAGCGACTCGAGCAAAGGCTCAACCACACCGCGCAACTTCTGCCCATGTTGCAGTGTGCAGGGCGCTTGGAACGCGAGCCGCACCGGCAGCAATCCCTGAGGCCGCAGGCTCGGCCACCCCTCGTGACGCGCGAGCCACTCGCCAAGATCTTGCGTCAACGCCGAAACCCGTGCCGCACGCGCACGGTAGTCGCCATCCGCCGCGAGCAAGCGAGCGTAGTCCTTGACCTGAACGCCGCAACCGGACGCCGTCATCACGATCGCTTCGATGCCTCGCTCGAGGTGCGGCCACCACGCATCGATATTGCGCCGCGCCGCGGCACGCGCGCCCTCGAGATCCGACAAGTGCGCGCGCAGCGCGCCACAGCAACCGGCACTCGGCTCGATGATCACGGAAAGCCCGAGACGATCCAACACTCGTGCCGCGGCACGGTCAACCGTTGGCAAGAGCGCATCCTGGGCACAGTTCGTCAGGAACAAGACGTGTCGCGGATGCGTGGCACGCGGCCAGCCCCCCACATCGCGTGGATACGGCAACTTGCGCTTTAGCGCGATCGGCAGGATTGGCCGCAAACGCCTGCCGATGCCGGCCAGCAAGGCAAACCAGGGACGGCGCGACACGACCTCGCGCACCAGCAGCCGCTTGATGCGATCCATCAGCGGACGAGCCACCCGCTCATCCACAACCTCGCGGCCGATCTCAAGCAAGCGGCCGTACTCGACACCCGATGGACAGGTGGTCTCACAACTGCGACAGGTGAGGCATCGATCCAGATGGAGCTGGGTCGTACGCGTCGGTGCCCGCCCCTCGAGCACCTCCTTGATCTGATAAATGCGCCCGCGCGGACTGTCGAGTTCATCCCCCAGCAGCTGGTAGGTTGGACAAGTGGCACCACAGAACCCGCAATGCACACAGGCGCGCAGGATCCGATCCGCCTCGTGACCGGTTGCGGTATCCCTGATCCAAGCGGCAAGTTGCGTCTGCACCGGGACTCCTAAAGACCCAAGACCAGCCGATCACGGTTGAAGATGCCCGCCGGATCGAAGCGCTCCTTCAAGCGGCGATGGATGGCAAGATTCGGTGGCGCCAATTGATCGAACATCGGGACGGTGCGCTCGGCATACCACAAGGCGGCTGATCCGCCGAGCGCACACGCAGCCTCGCGAACGACCTGCGCATCAAGACTGCCCGGGTACCAACGCAAGGCGCCACCCCATTCGACCAATGGGCCGCCGTCCAGCGGCAGCGTCGCCGCGAGTGCCGGCACCGACACTCGCCAAACGGGCTCACGATTCGCGAAAAACGGGATCGCATGATGACGGAGATGACGCCACCAATCGGCAGCCTCGACAGGCTCGATGATCCTGCCGCCGAGCGCCCGCGCGGCAAGCGCCACCACCGACGGCGAACCGGACACACGGACGCGTGCGTCGCCATCGAACCACGAGGTCGCCGACACCGGCATGGGCCGGCGGAGGCACTCGTTGAACCAACGGATCGCCGCTTGCTCCGACAGTTCGCGGGCCACGGTCGTCTCATGCCGCGGGCACGGCAGCACCTTCAGCGATACCGCAACGATCGGCCCGAGTATCCCGAGCGACCCACAGAGCACGCGCGAGATGTCGAAACCCGCGACGTTCTTCATCACGCGCCCACCAAAATGCAGCACGTCGCCGCCTGAGGACAGTAGATCCGCACCAAGCACAAAATCACGAATACCACCGGCCGTGACGCGCCGCGGGCCCGACAGCCCCGCAGCCACCACGCCACCCATCGTCGCGCAACCACCGAAGTCCGGTGGCTCGAACGCGAGGTACTGGCCGCGGGAGGCCAAGGTCGCCTCCACCTCTGCGAGCGAGGTCCCCGCGCGGACCGTGATCACCAGTTCGCTTGGGTCGTACTCGATCACACCCGACAGCGGCCGCATGTCCAGAATGTCGCCGTGCAGGGCCTCGCCGAGAAAGTCCTTGCTGCCACCGCCGCGGATACGCAGGGCGGAGCGCGTGGCGGCCGCCTCTTGAACCTGCTGACGCAGATGCTGCAACGCGCTGTCGCCAGACATCAGAGTCTCGGCAACTCTGGGAAAGGCACCTGACCCCGATGCACATGCCGACGCCCGTATTCAACGCAACGGTGGAGTGACGGGATCAGTTTGCCTGGATTCAAAAGACCGTCCGGATCAAAGGCCGCCTTCACGGCCGAAAACATCGCGCGCTCTTGATCCGAGAATTGCAGACACATCGTATCGATCTTTTCAGCGCCCACGCCATGCTCGCCGGTAATGGTGCCCCCCAACTCGACACAGAGCTGCAGAATATCCGCACCGAAAGCCTCCGCCCGTTGCCACTCGCCCGGAGCATTGGCGTCAAAGAGTATCAACGGGTGAAGGTTTCCGTCCCCGGCATGAAACACGTTGATGCAACGCAATCCATACGTGGACTCCCAACCGGCGATGGCGTCCAGCACGCGCCCCAGATGCTTGCGCGGAATGGTGCCATCCATGCAGTAATAGTCGGGCGAGATTCGCCCCGCGGCGGGAAAGGCGTTTTTCCGACCCGACCAGAATCGAAGGCGCTCGGCTTCCGATCGGGAGACTGCAATCGCCGTCGCCCCGGCCCCACGGAGCACGGCGCTGATGCGCTCCATTTCGTCCGCCACTTCCGCAGCGGTCCCATCGGACTCCGCCAGGAGAATAGCTGCGGCCGACAAGTCGTAACCTGCCGCACAGAAGGGTTCCACGGCCGCCGCCGCCCCCTGATCCATCATCTCCAGTCCCGCGGGAATGATACCGGCGGCAATCAGGGCGGCCACCGCATCGCAGGCGCGCCCGACGTCATCAAACGAGGCCATGACGACCTGAGCCGTGATCGGCTTCGGCAGCAAACGCACGGTCACCTCGGTCACGATGCACAACAGCCCCTCCGAGCCGACAACCAGTGCCAGCAGATCGAGGCCAGGCCCATCGAGCGCCTCACTACCAAACTCGACCACCTCACCGACCATCGTCAGACCACGGATCCTGAGCACGTTGTGCAGGGTCAAACCGTACTTGAGACAGTGCACGCCGCCCGAATTTTCCGCGACATTGCCACCGATCGTACAGGCGATCTGGGAGGAGGGATCGGGCGCGTAGTAGAGACCAAATTGGGCAGCCGCCTCCGAGATGGCGGCATTGCGCACACCCGGCTGGACGCGTGCGGTACCAGACAACTCATCCACCGCGAGGATTCGGTTCAGCCGCGCGAGCGACAACAGCACGCCATCGGCACTCGGCAACGCGCCGCCCGACAAGCCGGTACCGGCACCCCGCGCGACCACCGGCACCCCGAGGCGCCGACAACGGGTGAGCACCTCGACCACCTCGGCTTCCGTCCTCGGCAGCACCACCGCCAGCGGCAGTTGGCGTAGCGCGGACAACCCATCGCATTCATAAGGCCGACGCTCCTGCTCGGACGTCAACACGCCATCGGCAGGGAGCACCTCCCGGAGGGTGCGGATCACTTCGGCAGGCAACAATGTCATCGTATCGTTCTCGATCTTGCGTCTCGCGACAGCGCTACCGGCACCCGGCAAGCATGCTCGACCGGTGATGCGCCAAGCCCGACCGTGTGGATCAGTTCAGCACACGCTGAAAAGCTTGCGATTGACCGGATCATGCTCGACCATGTTCCCTCATGAATATAACGCATCGCCCGGACTCACGCCGCGGACGCCGGTGGATCGCCCACGTCGTGGCGCTCGGGATACTGGCGAGCGCCCTGAGCATGGCCGATCAGCCCCGAAGGACGATTACGGTATTTGCGGCCGCATCGCTCAGTGACGCCCTGACCGAAGTCAGCCAGCAATTCGAGTCCTCTACCGGCGTCGGCGTCACGCTGTCCTTCGCCTCGAGCGGCCAACTCGCTCGACAAATCGAATCCGGCGCCCCGGCCCATCTCTTCATCTCGGCCGACGAGGCGTGGATGGACTACCTACAGACACGCGCGTTGCTGAAGCCCGACAGTCGACGCGATCTACTGACCAATCGTCTCACCTTGGTGCGCTCCTGCGATCAGCAGATCAGCCTCACGATCAAGCCACGGTTCGCGCTCGAATCGGCACTCGCCGGAGGACGGCTGGCCATCGGCGACCCGGCATCGGTTCCTGCCGGACGCTATGCGATGGAAGCGCTGACGACACTCGGGGTCTGGCCCGTACGGTCGGCGTCATTACTACCCGCCGTCGACGTGCGCAGCGCACTGATGTACATCGCCCGAGGGGAAGCCCGCCTGGGAATCGTCTACGCCACCGATGCCGCGGTCGATCGCCGGATATGCCTCGTCGACCTGTTCCCAGAGAATGCTCACCATCCCATCGTGTACCCGATGGCGCTGACCCTACAACCGTCGATCGATGGCGCTCGGTACGCCGACTTCCTGAGGCAACCGGCAAGCCGAAAGGTATTCGAAAAGTTTGGTTTCGGCATCGCGCCGTGACCTCTGTCCGACCCAGATTGCCCGGCCGGGGAAGCCTCAGCGGCGCCGCCATCCCGCATTGATGGCCGCATAGATGGCCTCATAGGCATCACTCATGCCGGCGACGGAGACGTTCTCCTCCGCCCAGCGTCTGGCACCCGAACCCAGCCGGTCGGCAAGATCAGCGTCCGACAGGATCAACCGCAGTCGTTCAGCAAGTGGCTCGGGTTTGCCGGCCGGCACCAATAGGCCAGTCACACCGTCTGCGATGATTTCAGGATTGCCACCCACGGCCGTGGCGACGATCGGCAGACCTGCGGCGGCCGCTTCGAGCAGCGCAATGGAATGACCCTCGGTGAGCGAGGGCATGACGAAGACATCGAGCCCCGGGAGCAACTCGGCGACATCTCCCCGCTCGCCCAGCAACACCACCTGCTGCTCGACGCCACAGGATAGAGCGAGCGTTCGCAACTCGCCGGACAGCGGACCGGCACCGATGATCACCAGTCGGATACGAGCCGCAACGGGCGACTCCCGACCTAGCAGCGCAAGCGCCCGGATGGCCGTCGCATGGTCCTTGAGTGGCACCAGTCGACCTACGCAACCGATGACGAACGTCTCGGCCGACACACCGAGCGTGGTTCGGGCCTTCGCACGGGCGTCCGGATCCGATCTCACCGGCCTGTCAAGACGAATCCCGTTCAGCACCACGACGGCTTTGCGCGGCGACACGATCCGACCACCAACAAAGTGCTCGAGGACACCTTGACTCACCATGATCACACGGTCCGTCAATCTCACCGACCATCGGAACAACCACTCGCGTCGATCGCCAACGATCTGCGAACCCATGTCGTGGCGCGTACAGACGACCCGAAAACGGAACCTCTGCCAGCAGCGCGCGGCGCAGGCGTAGTAGTTCGGCATCATGCTGTGGGTATGCACCACTGTCCCGGGAATGCGGGTGGCCGCCGCGCCGATCTCACGCACCACCCGCCAGTCGAGACCCGCTCGCTTGTGCCCACCCAGGACGGCGACCCCGGCAGATTGAAGTATCGGCGCCAGTGCGCCAAGGACATGGAGGCAGTAGACGGTCACGGGGTGCCCGCGACGCTGCTGCTCGAGCGCAAGGTCGCACACCATGTGCTCCAGGCCGCCGCGTTCCAGGCTATCCACGACGTGCAAGATCGGGGACTTGCCGACCCCCGGTCCACCGGCATGGGAAATGTCGTGTTGCGTCACGGTAACCGGCCTGCTCGTTCCGTAGTCTTCAGGATGACCAAAATCGTACTGCAACCGGACGGCCCAATGGCGGAACTGCGTATCGCAATCAGCACGCCGCAATACCCGCTGGCAGGACAGCCGGCCCGAGCGCCGTTCCTGCATCGCATCGTTCGAGAGCTCGCTCGCCACGCCGATGTCAGAGTATTCCTCGGAGAAGCGACCGGCCTTCGCCGACCTCGCGGCACGACCACGACCATGATGGAGCGTCATCAGGAGATCGATATCCTGCGCGTACCTTACCCCTCCATTCCCGGTCTCAGCCGAATATGGAATGGCCGCTCAGTGGCGGGCGCGCTCTTGGCACCACTGCGTGACTTTGCCCCGGATGTGATCTTGGGTTACTGGATATACCCTGAGGGCTATGGCGCCTGGCGATGCGCGCGCACGCTCGACATCCCCTGTGTCCTCGGCGGTCTTGGCACGGACATCCGGCTGCCAGGCTTCGCCACCCGCCATTTGACGGGACAGGCGCTGCGCGGCGCGCAACAGACCATCATGGTGAGCGAGGAAATGCGTCGTCGCACGATCGCCGACTTCGGCGTCGAGCCGGCGCGCGTTCACACCATTCCAAACGGCGTGGACACCAGCCTTTTTTTTCCACGCGACCGACATGCCCTGCGGGCAGAACTTTCATTGCCCGATGCGATGAAGCTGATCGTATACGTCGGCCGACTGGTCCACACCAAGGGCCTGCGGGAACTTCTCGAAGCGTTTCGTACCCTAGCGGGCACCGACCAGTCCCTGCACCTCGCTCTGGTGGGCGGCGGACCGCTCGCAGACGAGATCGCACGATTCAGTGCCGAGCATGCCTTGAACTCACGCATTCATCTGCCTGGCGCCGTGGCCGGCGCCACGGTCGCCACCTGGATCGGTGCCGGCGACCTTCTCTGCTTACCCAGCTACTCGGAAGGACATCCCAATGTCCTTGTCGAAGCACTGGCCTCTGGCCGACCCGTGGTTGCGACGAACGTCGGCGGCATTCCGGAAATCGTCAACGACAAAAATGGCGTGCTGGTCGCGCCTCGTGACAGTCACGCCCTGCGCTCGGCGCTCGAAGCGGCGCTCGCTCGAACATGGCGCCTCAGTGATCTCGTCTCCGACACACCACGCACCTGGTCGGACGTCGCGGCAGAAACACTTGAGGTCTGCCGAGCCGCGATCGCCCAGCATCCGTCACCCTGATACTCGAGCCCACACACCGCCCGAGGTCAGCCGGCGAGAGCCCACTCAAGCCTCGAAGAGAATCGTCAGCCGCTGCTGACCGTCGGCTTTCGTGCCGCTACTTTTATCGATCGGTCCGCTCAGCAATTGCCAGGCACGACTCAAGGGGTCGTTGGCAGACTGGTGATCTGGCGGCATCACCGGCTTCTCGGGCACCATCGACCCTGCGTACTGCAGCACGATCTTGAGTCGCGAGTCCTCAAAGGCTGCCATCATCAATACCGATTGCTCGAAGCAATTCAGGGACTTCATCACGGCCACGAGCTCGGACGTCACGTCGATCGCGCGGTCGACCAGCGTTCGCGCAGCTCCCGCATCGACCCCGAGCGATGACAAGGTGTCACGGATCGATTTGTTGATGTGATATTCGCGCAGGCTCTCGTTGTCCGTCATGACGAGTTCCACGCTGAACGTCGCTCGGCGTGCCGCGCCCACCCTGAAAAATTGCGTCAAGAGAATCGCGGTGAACGTACCTACCGCGAGTGGCGACTCGAGTATGGGTCTCGCCAGCTCCGGCGCGTGGGCATAGATCCCCGGCACCAGCGCCGGCATCAACCCCATGACCACGGCAAAGCCGATCACGAAAATGCGCCGCTCATTGAGCAATCGCCCGAGAATCAGGCTCATGCCGGACACCAACATGTAGGCGGCCGCATACACCATCACCGCACCGACCACCGGCTTGGGAATCAAAGACAGCGCAACAATGACTTTTGGCGTGCAGGCTGCGACCAGCAACAGCGCTCCCGTTGCCAGGGAGATCCGTCGGGCGATCGCACCCGTGGCGTACGCGAGACTGACGTTCGCGGAGGAGATGCCGGTGGGCATGCCGCCGAACACGGCGGCGACGAGATCGCCGATCCCGCTCACCTGGATCCCGCCACTCGCTTGTCGCAGATCGATCTTGCTCCACGACGGATTGATCTGCCGCTGTATGCCGACCAGCATGCCGATGTTGTCAACACTCAACACCAATGCCATGACGATGCATAGCGGAATCAAGGTGGGCTCGATTCGCGGAACACCGAGATGCACGCTTGGCACACCGACCCAGGACGCCTCCGACAGCGCCGCCCAGTGACTCCAGCTCACCACGCCGAAGATCATCGCGAGCACTATGCCGACACACAGACCGGCACCCAACGCCAGCAACTTGACGCGCCCGGCGCCGAAAATCGACACACCGGTGATCGTGGTGACCGTAAGCGCCGCCACGAGGAGCGACCCGCCATCAACCGTGGTATTCGCAGCCGTCACGCCAAGCGCGTTCAATACGCCAGGCTTGACCATCGAAATTCCCAGCATCATCACGGCAACACCGCACACCTCAGCGGGAAACAGCGAACGCAAGCGCTTCAAGAGCCGGGCAAAGAGGCACTCGATCAGGCCGCTGACCAGTGACATGCCCGACAAGGTCGCAAGTCCACCGACGCCACCGACCAGAACGGCGGCAGGCAGAAAGATCGGCGTCGGAATTTCCACCGCCAACGCCCCACTACCCACCATCGGCCGAAAGTAATGCAGCGCAGTGGAAACCGCGATCGCCAGCACACACGCCGTCAGAAACTGAGCCGTCTCGCCCGAAGAGAGGCCAATCTGTTGTGCGGCAGCGAGCGGGTACACCAGAAACACCAACGCGAGCACCGCGTGCTGCAGACCCAGCAACAGCAGGTCATGCCACGGCGGACTGGCATCCAGCTCATAGAGATAACGCGAATGAACGTGATCGCTCATGGATAACGCCAACTCCCACAATGTCGCCCAGCAAGAGATCTCGCCCCCGGCAGCACCGGCACCAAATGGTAACATCCCCATCCGCCGGAGCAATCGACAGGCCAACTATCGGTATTGCGGTGGCTCTGCAATGGTGTCCATGGCGCCGCAACCATCACGAGCCCCCGCAAAAGACGTGGGTTCAGGGGTCACCACACGCAAGCCTAGCCGACACACAAATCACATAGGATGCGTGTACCGCGGACTGCAGATCCGCGCCACCCCGTAAGCGCTCACCCGACCGGAAGATCAGGGCTTTCAGACGCCTCTCCAGTCGAGTTCTGAACACGGCTCGGTGCTCGTGAATAACGAGATCCAAGAAACAGCGAACCCTCGAACGCATTCCAGATAGCCTGAAGGAAAACGACCCTTTGCCCACCTGAGTACCCTGGGCGCATTCGACCGCCCCGGGCGGCTTAGATATCGATGGCAATACCCACTTCAGAAAACTGATGCGCCGGGATCTGCAAGGCACGTACGATCGTCTGATCCTGTCGATGCAGCCAAATAAATGGCCGCTTCATCACACTCGGCACGCCCTTGGTGGCACGCGGCGCCAAGTCTTCTCGACCGAGGTAGTACCTGATGTCCTCGGCGCGGGCCCACAAGCCACATCGCTTACCGAATTCAATGACCGGCTCAATAGCGATCGGCTCGGCAAAGCCGAAGGTCGCTTGCATAAAATAAACATCATGTCGATATTCTCGCATCGTAATGCGCGCCTCCTCCGCCACCCGTGGCGCGACACCCGTGACAAACTCGACAATCACGGTCGGCTGACACAGTGTCGAAGTCTGCTGTAACTGACGCAGCAACACGTGCGGCGTGACTTCAGCCTCCGCCGGAAAAGACAGATGCTGAAAAAAAACGGCGGGCTGCGCCTGCCGTTGGATGTCACTTCGTTCAGCCACCATGTCGGCGAACAACTCGACCGCCATGTCGAGGCGCTCCGCACGCTCCGTCAGATAGCGATTGCCGACCCGCCAGATCACGAGTACCGACACCGCAAAAAAAGCAATGATCAGCGTCAGATAATGACTCTCGTGCAATTTGTCGACGGATGCGACGAAGAACATCACGTCGAGCGGCAGAGCGAATACAGCGAACAGGATGACCCTCAGCCTTGGCCAATGCAGCACGTGCACGACCACCATGACGAACACGATCGTGGTGATGAGCATCGTCGCTGCAATCGCAAACCCATACGCTGAGGCCAAGGCGTCGGACGATCCAAAGCCGAGCACCAACAACAGGCAACCCAAGCCCAATACAAGGTTGATGCTGGGCAGATAAATCTGCCCGCGCGTGACCATAGACGTGTGTCGCACCTGCAGACGCGGCAGGAGATTCAACCGAATGGCTTGACTCGCCATCGAGAACATTCCGGAAATCACGGCTTGGCTGGCAATGATGCTTGCGGCCAACGAGAGAATGCCCATGGGTAGTGCGACCGAAGACGGAATCATCTGATAAAACGGGCTCACTTCATCCATGGCAGAGGCCATCGCATTCGTGCGCAAGAGCCATGCGCCCTGCCCGAAATAGTTCAACATCAGCGCCCAAAGCGCGCAGTAATACCAAGCTCCGGCAATCGCCTTTCTGCTGAAGTGGCCCATATCGGCGTAAATGGCTTCGGCGCCGGTCACGGCAAGGAGAACCGAGCCGAGCAGACTAAGGCACTGCCCCCACGACAGCACGGCCAGCAACCGCAGCGCATGGTACGGAGACACGGCTGCAAGAATTCGAGGCTCCGCGATGATCTGCAAGATACCGATCAGCGCGATCAATACGAACCAGGCCAGCATGATCGGCATGCAAAGCCGGCTGATGACGTGCGTACCGAAGCGCTGGACACCAAATAGACCGATCACCACCACGAGCGATGCACCGATCACCACCGAGTGGTGACCCGGAAATCTGAGCCCGATCCCCTCGGTCGCGGCCAGTACGGACAACGCCGGCGTCAGCAGCGCATCGGCAAAGAAAAGAGCGGTCGCCCACGTACCGATTGCCACAGCGAACCACAGCGCCGGACGTCCAACCTGCCGAGCTTTCGACTTTAGTAGCGACACTAGAGCATACATACCGCCCTCGCCGTGGTTGTCGGCGAGCGTGATGCACATCACGTACTTGATCGTCACGACCAGCATGAGTGCCCAAAACACCAGCGAAGTGATGCCAAAGGCCGAATCTGCCGTGGGGGGCAACCCCGGGGTTCGCAGCGACTCCTTGATCGCATACATCGGACTGGTGCCGATATCGCCGAATACGACACCGATAGCACCCAAAGTCAGCCACACCAAGCGATTCGACGAGTGCCCTTCACGGACGGCTGACATCACTCTTACACCTTAACTCAGCAAGTCGGCACCGTCTTTCGCAGACAGAGGAAGTAGGCACCCGGCGTGGACGCCGGGCCGCGAACGCCTAGCGGCACTTACAATCCAAACCAAATAGAAATGGTGCCGGCGGAGGGAATCGAACCCCCGACCTTCTGATTACAAATCAGTTGCTCTACCAACTGAGCTACGCCGGCGCACCCGATAGTGTAACCGGCGCACGGCCCGGCGGGGCAGACTCGGCCGGGCTTTGGCGTGTGCCGTTGGGGGAATTTCCGGACGGCGTCTCGGTCGGCGCCGGCGACACGCCGGGCGGCGTGATGGGTGCCTCCACGGGGCAGGCGACCACCGTCATGCCGTCAGCACCGGGCACCTCATGAACAATATCGCCGATCTCCGGATCCTTCGCCGCGGCGTCGATCAAGACCTCGAACCATCCCCCCGCGGCGGTCAAGGGCGGCGTGACGATCTGCGGATGCAGGCCGAGCGCCTTCAAGCGATCTACGCGCTGCTCGGCACTTTTACGGTCACTGTAGTGACCCAAAGCAATGGTGGTCTCGACGGCCGACGCCTGCGGTGAAAGCACTTCGAAATCGGTGATGCCCGCAGACTTCAGAAGCCTCGCGACCTTGGCGGCAGCATCGGCACTGACCGAGACCAGCGTGACCGCAAAACTCGCGGGCGCCGTCGACTCGATCAGGTGCTCGTGAAATGAATAATGCGCCTGCTCGAACCAGCTCTTGAGCGCTTCTGCAGTGGCAGGATCCTTCCACGGCCCGATTCTGAGACACCGCGGAGCAGGCCGCGACGGCAGTTCGCTGACAAGCGTAAGCGTTGGCGCGGAAGCACCGGCATCGGCAGCGGGAGCCGTCACTGGCGTCGTCAGCCTCACGTAGGCGAACACCATCACGTTCAGAAACAACAGCAGCCAGACCGCGCGTTTCATCAACCGTCCTTGCCCACCATTCGAGCGAGCGTCTTGAGCACCAGATCAGGATACAACTCGAACGGACCGGCCAACAGCGGCGCAAGCTCGGAGGCCAACGGACCCGCCAGGGCCACGCGAGTATCGGTGCCGGAGGGATCAACGAGGTCCGCCGCGCTCCGGTCAAGCACCGCGGCCAAAAAGAGCCTCGCACCCTGGCGGACCGCGCCGGCAGTATTGACGCCGAACACACCGTCGACGGCGGGTTCATCCACCAGCGCCGCTTCCGCCACGCCGCTCGTCTGGGCATACAGCGCCTCGCGCAACAATCGCTCGCCCGGGAGGTACACGTCCGCCCGATGACCGCTGATGGAATCGATAACATCCACGGTCATGGCCTCGCCGGCGTGCGCAAAGATCGATGGACCCTTCTGACCGCGACCCGCGGCCATCAACCCGAGGCAGCGCGCAGCAGAGACATGCCGCGGCAGTCGATGGGCCGCCCTGAAGGCCAGCATCTCATCGAACTGATCCGCCCACTCGACCCCAACGCCCCAGTGGCGCAGCACAGCGTCGCCGAGGTGCCTGGCGATCGAGCTTCCAGGAGGGCAGGTCGCGATGACACGTTGAGGCGCGGGTCGATCGTGACGGCTTAGAAGAGCATTCAGACAGGGGTCCAGGCTGCCGTCGTACCGAGCGACGTCAAGCACCTCGTCGGGCGCGCCACTCTCCACCGAACGGATGCCGATGCGATCGATGTCGAGGAACAAGTTCATGTCGGCGCCCGAACACTGACGTCTCCGGCATTCAGGAGAAGCACGTGACCCTCGTGCTCCAACCTGAGCGATCCGTCACCAGCGATACCGCGGGCCACGCCCTCCTGGATCGCATCGGCCGTACGCACCACGACAGGGCGCCCGACGAACGCATCGTAGCGCGACCACTCTTCATAAAATGGCGCAAAGCCCTCGGCCTCGAAGACCTGAAGCGCCACCAGCAGCTCCTCCGCCAAGGCTGCCGCGAGGCGGCTACGGGAAGGTGCGACCTGGCCATCGACAAGATCGGCGGGACGGACGCCACCCAGTGCCATCACCTCGTCCGCCACCGCCGGCGACACCACAACGTTGAGGCCGACACCAATCACAACGTAGGCCATGCCCTGAGGACCGAGCCTAAGCTCGCACAGCAAACCGCCGAGTTTGTGACCGGACTTCAGGATGTCATTCGGCCACTTGAGCGCAAGGTCACGCACCCCAAAACGGGTGAGGGCCCGAAGGACCGCGACGCCGGCGGCGAGACTGAGTGCGCCCAGCGCCGGTGGGGTCCCCGGAAAGCACCAGGCGAGCGACAGGCAAATACCGCTAGCGAACGGCTGCAGCCATCGCCGACCCCGACGCCCACGCCCTGCCGACTGATACTCCGCCAAACACACCCGCGCTCGGCCGAGCGGCAGATCGTCCTCCGCGAGCAGGTGGGCATTGGTCGACACCAGCTCATCGAACACCTCGACACGGTCGATGCAGGTACGCGCCTGATCGGAGAGGGCGGCATCGATCACGGCAGGATCGAGAAGATCGAGCGCACGCGTACACCCTACCGCGCTGGGAGAAAACTCCAAAGGCACAGCCCATGCCCGAAGCCACTCAAGCGCATGGTCGATGCGCTCGATACTGACGCCGAGGCGCTCGGCAAGCGTCGACCGGGGCAGCGCCTCACCCGCCGCGAGCAGATTGAGCACCGAGCGCCGCAGGTCGGTCATGGCGATCGGTCGGAACGTGGACGAAACAGCCACAAGCGCCGTGCGCGCGCCTCGGTGCCGTCGAGCATCCGCGTGATGTTGCCGCGATGCGCGTAAATCACGGCCGCGGCGATCACCAGCGTCGTGGCCAACCAGGGCAACGATGCGGGCTCGTGCGCCGCGGCGACCAGCGGCAACGCGCTGACCGCCAGGATCGTCGCAAGCCCCACGAAGCCCGTCAGCAGCAAGACCACCAGCCACACCAACGCGACCGGAGCCAGCATCAGTGGCGCGACCCCCATCACCACACCAAGCGCCGTCGCAGCACCCTTGCCCCCACGGAAATCAAACCATACCGGATACAGATGTCCGAGCACTGCGGCGATCGCACAGGCGCCGATGATCCAATCTCTGGGCAGGGCACTCGCGATCAACGTACCGGGCAGCGCGAGCGCGGGCACCCAGACGACCGCACACCAGCCCTTGAACAGGTCGATCGCGACCACGCCAAGCGCAAAGGCCTTTCCCTGGGTGCGCAGCGCGTTGGTGCCGCCCGCGTTGCCACTGCCCTGCGTACGGATATCGACGCCCGTGAACGACCCTAGAATCAGCGCGCCCATCAGCGCGCCGAGCAGATAGGCAGCGAGCGACTTCAGTGCAAGCTCGAGCATGCAAAGAGTTCCCGAGAGGCGCTAGAGACCCGCACGCTTCAACACCGCCGCCAGTGCCGCCACATGTTCGGGTGAATCATTGAGCGCCGGGACTAGGGTGAAACGCTTGCCCCCTGCCGCCAGGTATTTGCCGCGCGACGTCTCGGCAATTTCCTCCAGCGTCTCCAGGCAGTCGACGGCAAACGACGGCGTCACGACGGTCACCTCGTGCACACCGGCAGCGGCAAGCTCGAGGAGGCGATCGTCGGTATAAGGCTGCAGCCACTCGGTCGGGCCAAATCTCGACTGGAACACGAGGGAGTACTCGGACTCTGACAAGCCGAGCGCCGACACAAGCAGCTGGGTCGTACGCTCCACATGCTGACGATACAGATCGCCACGTTCCACGTACTTCACCGGCACACCGTGGTTCGACAGCACCAGATGCGCCTTGCCAGATTGCGCCCAGACCGCTCGAACGCTGCTGGCCAGCGCCTCGATGTAGGCAGGCTCGTCGTGGTAGTGGCTGATGAAATGAAGATCCGGCACGCGACGCCAGCGTCGCAACACCGTTGCCAGTGCATCGAACACAGCGCCCGTCGTGCTTCCGGAATACTGCGGATAGAGCGGCAGCACGAAAAGCCTCCGGACACCGGCCGCCTGCAGCTGGTCGATGGCCGCTGCGACCGACGGCTCTCCGTAGGTCATCGCGAGTTCGACACGGACGGTCGCGGGATCGCCGAGTCGTTGCTGCAAGGCCGCGGCGAGCTGTCGCGAATACACCAACAGCGGCGAGCCTTCCTCCCGCCAGACGGCGCGATAGAGCTTCGCGGTGCGCAACGGTCGGAAGGTCAGAATCGGCCCGTAGAGCAACGGATACCAGTAGGCGGGACAGGCCTCGACCACGCGTCGATCACCGAGGAACGACCCGAGATAACGACGGATCGCGCCGTAGGTGGGCGCTGAAGGTGTGCCGAGATTGACGAGCAGCACACCGACCTCGGTGACCGCCGTCGACACGTTGTTCGTTCCCCGGAACCAGGCCATCGAAATCCCTTCAGGGCGCGCCGATCAGAACGCCATCATAAACGCCGCAAAGAAAAAAGCCCCGCAGACTTTCGTCTACGGGGCTTCTGTTGGGACCCTGGCAGCGACCTACTCTCACATGCCCGAAGGGCACACTACCATCGGCGCAGAGCATTTTCACTTCCGAGTTCGAAATGGGATCGGGTGGTTCCTACTCGCTATAGCCGCCAGGGAAACTGGTTCAGCAACACGCATGGGATGTACCCCATGCGGGCCACTGCAATTTGGATATCGTGAAGACACTTCTCTTTAATGGTGTCGCAATCAAAAAACCAACACCCTGCTGTCAAACAGCTTGGGGCTATATGGTCAAGCCTCACGGGCAATTAGTATTGGTTAGCTAAACGCATTACTGCGCGTACACACCCAACCTATCAACGTTGTAGTCTTCAACGGCCCTA
>Ga0164297_10002234_pt1 | contig 19445 bp, 20 predicted proteins | sample GEODES058metaG_FD_113539 | JGI IMG/M metagenome (GOLD analysis project Ga0164297, IMG submission 113539) | Dystrophic lake water microbial communities from Trout Bog Lake, Wisconsin, USA - GEODES058 metaG | ecosystem: Environmental > Aquatic > Freshwater > Lake | place: USA: Trout Bog Lake... | reverse complement strand
CTGGACGGTCTGTTGGCCGCCACGGAGGCCGGCATCGACCTCGCCCACTTCGCCCGCCTGCGCAACGTTCCCGCGCAGGCCATGGAGGCCCTGCGGGCGGATCTCGGAGCGGTTGTCGTCGGAGCGCGGCGCGCCTTCGCGGGGGCGCGGGTCGCGGCGCTGGGCGTGCGGGTCTTGGCCGAGCTCGACCAGACGCATGACGCCGAGCCCGACAATCCTGGCCTGCAGACCGAGGAGATCGCCGCCCTGTTGCCGGAGGCGGACCGGCCGGTCCTCCCGGGCGCCCTCGACCGGCTTCTCCGGGGCGAAAAGATCGCGCGCAGCGGCCGGCTTTTTCACCGGCCGGGCCACGTCGCGCGCCTGCGCCCGGCCGACGCCGCGCTCTACGCCGCGATCCGAGCGGTGCTGGAGGCGGCTGGACGCGATCAGCCCCGTCTGGCCCTCCTCGCCGAACAGATTGGGCGCGACCCGGAGGATCTGCGTCCGCTCCTGGACAAGGTCGGCCGCATCGGCTGGCTGCACCGGATCTCGAAGGGCTACTACGTCTCGCCGGCGATCCTCGCCGACCTCGCCGGGGTCGCGCGGGCGGTGGCGGCGGAGCATCCGGACGGGCTTCTCACCGTGGGGCGATTCCGCGAGGCCGCTGGCATCGGGCGCAACCTGACGATGCCGCTCCTCGAATTCTTCGACGCGCAGGGCCTGACGACCCGCATCGCCGCGGGGCGGCGTATCCGGTCGGAGGGACGCGCGATCGAAGAGACAGAAGAAGTGGTGCCGCAAGAGGGATTCGAACCCCCGACCCCCTCATTACGAATGAGGTGCTCTACCAGCTGAGCTATTGCGGCCCAGGCCCCGACAAGGGCCATGCCCGGCGCGCGATAAGCCGCGTCGGACGTGGCAGGCTCATAGCGGTCCGACCTCGCTAACGCAAGGCCGCAACCATGGCCCATCGACCTCAGGCGGCGTCCGTCGCGAGCTCGTCGCGCAGGAATGCCGCCACCGCTTCCCGCTCCACGCCCGGCGCGATGAAGCTCTGGCCGATCCCCCGGGCGAGGATGAAGGTCAACGCGCCGTCACGGACCTTCTTGTCCTGCGCCATCGCATCCACGATGGCCTCCGCGCCGCCGCATCCGCCCGGGACGGCCTGAAGGCGGGTCGGCAGACCCGCGAGCGCGAGGTGATTGGCGACGCGGCCCGCTTCCTGCCCAGCGCACAGGCCGAGCCGGACCGAGAAACGGAACGCCAGCGCGAGGCCGATCGCGACGCCCTCCCCGTGGACCAGCCGCGCCGGATCGTAGCCGGTCAGGCGCTCCAGCGCGTGGCCGAAGGTGTGGCCGAGGTTGAGCAGAGCCCGCTCGCCGTCCTCCCGCTCGTCGCGGGTCACGACCGCGGCCTTGGCCCGGCAGCAGGACGCTACCGCCGCCTCGCGCTCGGGGCCGCCGGAAAAAATCCCGCGCCAATGGGCCTCGCACCAGTCGAAGAAGCGCGCGTCGGCGATCAGCCCGTACTTGGCGACCTCGGCGTAGCCGGCGCGCATCTCGCGCTCCGACAGGGTATCGAGGGCCGCCGTATCGGCCAGGACAAGGCGGGGCTGATGGAAGGCGCCGATCAGGTTCTTGCCGAGGGGCGCGTTGATGCCGGTCTTGCCCCCGACGGAGGAATCGACCTGCGCCAGCAGGCTCGTCGGAACCTGGACGAAGCGGACGCCGCGCCGCAGGGTCGCGGCCGCGAAGCCGGCGAGGTCCCCGACGACGCCGCCGCCAAGCGCCACGACGAGATCCCCGCGTTCCACCTTGAGCGCGAGCAGCCCGTCGCAGACGGCGGCGTAGCCCGCGTAGGATTTCGAGCCCTCACCGGGCGCCACCGTCACGACGCCGGATTGCAGTCCGGCCCGTTCCAGGCTCGCCCGCAGGCGATCGGCATAGAGAGCCCCGACGGTCTCGTCCGTGACGATCGCCGCGCGGCGGGCGCCCAAAGCCGCCACGGCGCCGCCCGCCGCGTCGATCAGACCGCGGCCGATCCGGATGTCGTAGGCGCGGCCGCCGTCCAGGGGGACGTGGACCGTCAAAGGTTCGGGAAGGGGCGAAGGCTCGGTCACGGACAGGCTCGTTCAATCCTACTGCGCGGCGACCGAGATGGAGCGCTCGCCGTTGAGATGGGCGTCCAGCGCCTCCAGCACGTCCTGGACGACGCGGTCATGCGAGACCTCCCGGGAGATCACCATTACGTCGGCGGCAGCGTAGACCGGGTGGCGCAACGCCATCAGGTCGCGCATCGTCGCCTCGGGGTCATCGGTCTGGAGGAGCGGCCGGTTTCCGCGCTTGCGCACCCGCCGCATCAGCACGTCGAGATCGGCCTTGAGCCAGACCGAGACCGCGGATTCGGCGATGCGCTGGCGCGTCGCCTCGCGCAGGTAGGCGCCGCCGCCGGTGGCGAGGACCAGGGGGCCGGCCCGCAGCAGACGCGAGATCACCCGCTCCTCGCCATCGCGAAAACTCGGCTCGCCGTAGATCGCGAAAATGTCGGGGATCGTCAGGCCCGCCGCCGCCTCGATCTCGATGTCGGCATCCTTGAAGATCAGCCCGAGCCGGCTCGCGAGGCGGCGGCCTACGGTGCTCTTGCCCGCCCCCATCAGGCCAACGAGCACGATCGAGCGCAGCCCGAGCGCCCGGCGCAGCCGCGCCTCGATCGGTTCGCCACCCTCCACCTCGCTTACCGACCCCTGCATCGACCCTTGCACCGCATCCGTCTGGCGCCCTTGAGACCGCGCCGCCGCCTCGGACGCACGGCGCCGGGCGATCTCCCATCCTGCGGCAGGCTCTTAGCGCGATTCAAGCGGCCAGCGAAACGCATCGCTGTGTCGTCCCGGGCCTTGTCAGCGCCTTGATCGCGTGATCGAAACCGGGCACCTGCGGCGCTTCGGAGAAAGCCGGCGCTCGTCCCCCTCCCCGCCGCCCGCATCTGTCTGCCCGAGGTTCGACCGACGTGCCGACCCTGTTCCGATTTTTCGCCACCCTCGCGATCCTGGCGGGTCTCGTCTTCGCGGCGATGTTCGCGCTGGCGAATTTCGTGCAGCCGACACCGCGCGAGATGACCGTGACCATCCCCGCCGCGAAGCTGCAACCGGGCAACCGTTGAGTACGGCAGAGGGCGGCGACACCGGTCGTACGCCACAAGCGGACGTCGCCGATTACCTCGACATGCTGGCCGCCGAGCGTGGGGCCGGCGCCAATACCCTGGCGGCCTACCGGCGCGACCTCGACGACTACCTCGCCTATCTCGCCCGCGCGGGGATCGCCCGCGACGCCGTGGATGCCGGGACTCTCCGCGCCTTCCTGGCCGATCTGGAGACGCGGGGTCTCAAGGCTTCGTCGGCGGCGCGGCGTCTGTCCTGCGTGCGGGGCTTCCACAAGTTTCTGTACGCCGAAGGGCTCGCCGAGGCCGACCCGAGCGTCGCGGTCTCGGGGCCGCGCCGAGGCCGGGTGCTGCCCAAGATCCTGTCGGTGGCCGAGGTCGATCGCCTGCTCGGCGTCGCGCAGGCGGCCGCGAACGACGAAAGTGGGTCCGGACCGGCCCGGCGGGCGCGCCGCATGGTCTGCCTGCTCGAACTCCTCTACGCCACGGGCCTTCGCGTCTCCGAACTCGTCGCCCTGCCCCGGGCCGCCGGGGCGACCAAAGAGCGATACCTGTTCATCAAGGGAAAGGGGGGGCGCGAGCGCCTCGTGCCGCTGACCGAGGCGGCCCGCGCCGCCATGGCGGCCCACCTCGCTTCGGTGCCCGACGACAGCGCCTGGCTCTTCCCGGCGGACAGCGACAGCGGCCATCTGACCCGGCAGGCCTTCGCCCGCGACCTGAAGGCCGTGGCGCTCGAGGCCGGGTTGCGCCCCGATCGCGTGAGCCCGCACGTCCTGCGCCACGCCTTCGCCAGCCACCTCCTGCAGAACGGCGCCGACCTGCGCATCGTCCAGGAATTGCTCGGCCACGCCGACATCTCGACGACGCAGATCTACACGCATGTCCTCGATGAACGCCTGAAGGCGATGGTACGCGATCTGCATCCGCTGATGGATGGCTGAAAACCGGCCTGCTGCGATCTGGCCCATACCCGATCGGCCGCGGCGATTGTTCTTGTATGCCGAACTGCCTATGAGTGGCTTTTCGCCATACCGGTACGCGGACGCGCTTTTACCAGAGAGAGAACAATTCGATGCCAGGCCCCACTGCTGTGCAGAGCGGCGCTGAACCGGTTCAGACGGGTCGTGCGACTGCCGATCTGCCGGAGCAGCAGCGCCTCGACAATCAGCTGTGCTTCGCGGTCTACGCCGCCGCGCACGCCTTCGGACGCGCCTACCGGAACCTGCTCGGCCGCTATGAGCTGACCTATCCACAATATCTCGTCCTGCTCGTGCTCTGGGAGCAGGACGGACTGTCGGTCAAGGAGATCGGCAACCGCCTCTTCCTCGATTCCGGCACGCTGACGCCGTTGCTGAAGCGGCTCGAAGCCTCAGGGCGGGTGCGGCGTGCCCGGGACAGGGTCGATGAGCGACAGGTCAGCATTTTCCTGACGCCGGCCGGTGCGGAGTTGCGCGATGTCCTCGCCTGCATCCCCGACGAGGCGGGCGGCCTGACAGGTCTCAACCTCGAAGGTCGGAAGAACCTTCTGCACGACCTCGTGACGTTGAGGATGGGCCTTCAGGCCGGCCTCATCACCGAGTAGGCCGACTCTTGAGCCCGGGGGCGGCCCTTCGGCCCACCCCCGGATGTCTTCACGCGTGAGCCGAATTCAGGACTGCGTCTTGAGGTAGGCGATCACGTCGTTGATCTTCTTGTCGTCCGGGTAGCCCTGGAAGATCATCTTGGTGCCGGGCACCTTGGCCTTCGGGTTCTTCAGCCACTCGTGCAGGTTGGCCTCGTCCCAGGTGATGCCCGAGTTCTTCAGCGCGGCCGAGTAGTTGTAACCCTCGTAGGTGCCGGCCTTGCGCCCGACGACGCCCTTCAGATCCGGGCCGACGCCGTTCTTCTGAAAGTTGTGGCAAGCTTTGCAGGGGGCGAACGCCTTCTCGCCGGCCGCCGCGTCACCGGCCTCCTGGGCCTGCGCGGAGAGCGGGATCAGGGCAGCAAGGACGGCGCCGAGAACGAGTGAACGCATGGATTTCCTCCTGTTGGCCGCCGCCGCGGCAGCGCTTTCGGCAGTACGCGCCTGCCTGGAATAGCTCTAATTGAATCCCTACGCTTGGCGCAACGGCCTAGCCTCGCCAGGCCGTCTGACTGGGCGCGAGATCGGCGACCGCGTCCGGCCACCGATTGCCTCAACCCGCGGCCAAGGTTTTGGCTCCCTGCGTCCATTGGAAGCCCTGCGGCCGACCGGGTCCTGTCATCGGGTACAAGGGTCCTGTATTGGTACAGCCACCGTGCAGCACGATGAGCGACCGCTTCCCGAGAGCCTGACGCGCCTGCTCTCCACGCCTCCGCCCGCAGCGCGGACCCGGTCGTTGCCGGTCGGAATGCGGCCGCCGACGGATCGACGATCCCGCCATGCCGCCTTGGAAGCCGCACTTCTGCGCGGCTTCGTGTACGCCGTCTCTGGCCTCGTCTGGCTCGCGGTGGTCCTGCTGGTCGCCCGCCACATCGGGTGACGCGCTGCGGCTGGACGCCCGCCCGGCCTACCTGTGGATAGTGCTGTAGCGCACCTTATCGCGGGCGTTCATTCGAGATTTCACAGGCCAAATCCGGTATTGGATCACTTGTCTTTTCCGCGGCCGGCACCGGCAGCGGGGCCGTGAGACGTCCCACCCGTGGAGACCGGACTATGTCGCTAACCGGGCGCTTCTGGTTTCGGAAATCCTGGACGGGGCGCCTGGTGCTGCTGGTCGAGGAGGAGCGCCCACGCTGGTTCGGGCGCGGTGCCGGTAAGCCGCGCTGGCGCAACGCGAAGCTTCTCGATTTTGCGGAGCCCGAATTGCGGCCTTTGATGATGATGGAGAAGCATCATCGCAGCGGGGCCGGCTCCGCACAGGTGCGCACCCTTCGTCCGGTCCCCACGACATCGGAGGTGCGGGCCGCCAACGGCTGAGCCGCACGGGCGTGCGCCGGGCGGCGTGGATTACCATTTGGATGACGTGCCCCGGTCGGGGCCCGCTCCGAAAGGTGGACGCGCCATGCCGCGCTATTTCTTCCACACGCAGATCGGCGACGACATCATCACCGATCCGACCGGCGTCGAGCTGCGCGATCCCGATGAAGCCTGGGAAAAGGCCCGTCACACGATTCGCGCGGCCCTGCTCGAGCGCCGGGACCAGTCGCGGCTGATGACGGCCTGCCTCATCGTCGCCGACGCGGCGGGCGAGGTGGTGTTGGAATTCCCGTTCAGCGAAGCCGTCACGCTGCCGACGCCGGACGATCCGCTCCTCCATTGATTGCGGCCTGACGCGGCGCGTGCCCTACATCGCGGCGAACGCCGGAGATCAGGACCCGCCGACCGATGGATTCACCCCCGAACGATCTCGATGCCCGCGCCCTCGGCCGCGCCGCGCCTGGCAAAGGCCTCGCGCGCGAAGCCTGCCCGTACGCGGAGGGCACCGAGGCCCGCACGCTGTGGCTTGCCGGCTACGACGCGGCGCTGGCCGACGGTGCCAACCCCGTGACCGGCGGCATCGCCCAGCACCCGGTCCAACATCCGGACGACGGGGTGCGGTGATGGACGCCCGGACCGAGCCGCATCACGGCGCCGCCGCGCACCCGCCTTTGAACCGCAAGGCGGTCGGGGCTGTGGTGCTCGGCAACGCCCTCGAATTCTACGACTTCACCGTCTACGCCTTCTTCGCCAAGCCGATCGGTGCGGCCTTCTTTCCGGCCACCGATCCGACCCACAGCCTGCTCGCCTCGCTGGCCCTGTTCGGGATTGGCTACGTGATGCGGCCGATCGGCGGCGCGCTGATCGGCGCCTTCGCGGATCGGGCCGGGCGCAAGCCCGCGATGCTGATCACCATCGCGCTGATGGCGCTGGGCATGCTGATGCTCGCCGTCTGCCCGTCTTACGCGACGATCGGCGGCTGGGCGCAGGTGATCGTCATCATCGGACGGCTCGTTCAGGGCCTCGCGCTCGGCGGCGAGGTCGGCCCTTCCACGGCCTATCTGCTGGAAGCGGCCCCCCCGGACCGGCGCGGATTCGTCACAAGCTGGCAGATCGCCAGCCAGGGCTGCGCTGCCCTGTTCGCCGGCATCGTGGCCACGGCCCTGGCGCTGTTCGTCGGTGACCAAGCGATGTCGGACTGGGGCTGGCGGCTGATGTTCCTGCTCGGCCTCGGCGTCGTTCCGGTCGGCCTCGTGATCCGCAGCCACCTGCCTGAGACTGCGGGCGCCGAAGAGGATCCCGACGCCGCCGCCTCGACCCTGGCGGTGGTCGGCCGGCTCCTGCGCGAGCACGGGCGTCTGCTGGGCCTGACTTTCCTGGTGATTTCCGCCTCGACCGTGTCGAACGCGGTCGGCACCAACATGCCGGTCTTCGCTGGCGCGACTCTGGGCCTGAGCGAGACCGCCGCGACGGCGGTGCCGATCGCCCTTGGGCTCGCCTCAGTGGCGTTCCCGCTGCTCGGCGGCTGGCTGGCGGACCGGGTCGGGCGACGGCCCGTGATGATCTGGCCGCGGGCGCTGATCCTAATCCTGGCGGTGCCGGCCTTCGCCTGGGTGGTGAATGCGCCGAACCCCGTGAGCCTCTACGTCGTGACGTTCCTGCTCTCGGCCCTGTCGTCGATCAACGCCGCCGCAGTGATCGTCGGCATCCCCGAGGCCCTGCCCCGGGCTGTACGGAGCGCCGGCCTGTCGATCGTCTATGCAGTCGCCGTCTCGGTGTTCGGCGGCAGCACCAATTTCATGGTGAACTGGCTGATCGCCACCACCGGGGACCGGCTCGCACCGGCTTACTTCCTCGCGGTTTTCAGCCTGATCGGAACGATCGCCGCCTACTTCCTGCCTGAGACACGGGGGCGCGACCTCGATTCGAACGAGGAGGCCGGGGCGACCTGATCGGATCACCCGGGATTTCGCTCTGCCGGATCCGAAGGAACAGAGAATGACGCGCGTTTCCCCTCCCCCTTGTGGGGCGGGGCCAGGGGTGGTGCGAAAGGCACCGCACCGCTCGATCCTGCACCACGCTCATCGCCGAATCCCTCTCAGAGAGACAAGAGAGTGCAGCGGGCAGCGGCACGGGAGGAAGCTTGTCGCGCTCTACGAGCGGCGTCGATGTCGGCGCCGGGGGCATGTCGTCTGCGATGTGTGATCCCGCACGGACGTCGCCACCGGGGATGCAGGCGGTCGCCCCGACGCTAGGTCATCGGTGTCCCTGGGCCTAGACCGCTCCCATGCCGACGCCTCCTCAGACGAACCGCCCGCTGGTCCTCGCCGCGGTGATGGCGGCGATGTTCATGATCGCCATCGAGGCTACCATCGTCTCGACCGCGATGCCGCAGATCGCCGGGCAGCTCGGCGACCTGCACCTTTATGCGTGGGTGTTCGCGTCCTTCCTGCTGACCCAGACCGCCACCACGGTGGTGTTCGGCAAGCTGTCCGATCTCTACGGGCGGCGGCCGGTCCTGCTGTTCGGCATCGCTGTGTTCCTCCTCGGCTCCCTGCTCTGCGGCCTCGCGTGGTCGATGCCGTCCCTGATCCTGTTTCGCCTCGTCCAGGGTGTCGGTGCGGGGGCGATCCAGCCCGTGAGCCTGACGGTGGTGGGCGATCTCTATGCGGCGCGTGAGCGCGGCCGGATCCAGGGTTATCTCGCCAGCGTCTGGGGGATCTCCTCGGTTGCGGGTCCGCTGGTCGGTGGCCTGATCATCGGCCATCTGAGCTGGCCGTGGATCTTCTGGATCAACCTGCCGATCGGCGTCGTCGCGGCCGGGCTGTTCCTGCGCTTCCTGCACGAGGGCGTCGAGCGCCGGAAGCAGAGGATCGACGCGCTGGGTGCCGCGCTGTTCACCGCCGCCATCGCGGCGCTGATGATCGCGCTGACCGCCGCGGGGGAGTCGGCTTCCGCCGCCCTGTGGCCGGGCGTCGCCTTCGTGGTCGCCGCCAGCCTGTTCGTGCTGCAGGAGCGGCGTGCGCCCGATCCGATGCTCGATATCCGCCTGTGGATGCAGCGTCCGATCGCCACCGCCAACACCGCGACGCTCCTGTCCGGTATGACGGTGATCGGCCTCACGGCCTTCCTGCCCATGTACGTCCAGGGCGTGCTGCAGCAGTCGCCGCTGATCGCCGGCCTCACCCTCACGCTGATGGTGCTCGGCTGGCCGATCGGCGCCACCACGGCGGCGCGCAGCTTCGTGCGCTTCGGCCTGCGCCCGATCCTGCTGGTCGGCGCGACCCTGCTGCCGCTCGGTGCCACCGCCTTCGTGGCCCTGGGGCCGGCGACATCGCCCGCCGTCGCGGCCATGGGTTCGATCGTGATGGGCCTCGGCATGGGCTTCCTGTCGACCGCCGCCATCGTGATCATCCAGGACAGCGTCGCCTGGGCGCAGCGCGGGGCGGCCACCGCCTCCAACATCTTCGCGCGCAACCTCGGCTCGACCCTCGGCGCCACCGCGCTCGGCGCCGTGCTGAACTATCGGCTGGCCCATCCGTCGAGCGGGCCCACGGTCAGCTCGGATGAGCTCCGGCGCCTGCTCGACGATCCTGCCAGCCTCGGTACCGGGGGCGAGGCGATCCGGGCCGGACTTCAGCACGCGCTCCACGGCACCTTCTGGACGGTATTCGGGATTGCCGTGCTGACCCTGCTCCTGTCGCTGCTGGTGCCGCCGGTGGTCATTTCCGATGGGCCGCGCGAACTGGCGGTGGAGTAGGCGGCCGATCACCCGCTTCCGCGTCGGGGCGTCATGCTTTAGCCTCTGCCTATGCCCCTCGTTCCGCCCCCGCGCCCCGCAGCCCCACCCGCGGCGGACATCCCGCCGACCAGCGTGCTGACAGCCAACCAGCCGGAATGGACGGTGGGCGAACTGGCGGGCGCGCTGAAGCGGACCCTTGAGGACGCGTTCGGCCATGTCCGCCTGCGCGGCGAGATCTCGGGCTATCGGGGGCCGCACGGCTCGGGCCATGCCTACTTTTCGTTGAAGGACGGGCAGGCCCGGATCGACGCGGTGGTCTGGAAGGGCGTGTTCGGCCGCCTGCGCCAGCGCCCCCAGGAGGGGCTGGAGGTCGTCGCCACCGGCCGCATCACCACCTTTGCGGGAAAGTCCTCGTATCAGATCGTGGTCGAGAGCCTGGAGCCGGCTGGGCTCGGCGCCTGGATGGCCCTGCTGGAGGAGCGCAAGAAGCAACTCGCCGCCGAGGGCCTGTTCGCTCCGGAGCACAAGCGACCGATTCCCTATCTGCCGCGCGTCGTCGGCGTCGTCACCTCGCCCACCGGCGCGGTGATCCGCGACATCCTCCACCGGCTGGAGGACCGCTTCCCGCGCCCTGTCCTGGTCTGGCCGGTGCGGGTCCAGGGTGATGGTGCAGCGGAGGAGGTCGCGGCCGCGATCCGTGGCTTCAACGCCCTGAAGCCCGGCGGTCCGATCCCGCGTCCGGACGTGCTGATCGTCGCCCGCGGCGGCGGCTCGATCGAGGATCTCTGGGCCTTCAACGAGGAATGCGTGGTCCGCGCCGCCTTCGAGAGCGCGATCCCGCTGATCTCCGCGGTGGGACACGAGACCGATACGACGCTGATCGATTACGCCTCCGACCGGCGCGCACCGACCCCGACGGGCGCTGCCGAGATGGCGGTGCCAGTCCGAGCCGACCTGATCGCCACGGTCGCCGATCTTTCGGCCCGGGCCATTGGTGCCGTCGGTCGCCGGATCGAGCGGGATCGGGCCGATCTGCGCGCGGTGGGGCGAGCGCTGCCCGGGGCCGACGCCCTGCTGTCGGCCAAGCGTCAGCGGCTCGACCTTGCCGAGGCGCGCCTCGCCCCGGCGCTCGCTGCGGGCGCCAGCCGGCACCGGGCGCGGCTCCAGCTTCTCCTCGACCGGATGGCCCGGCGCTCCCCGGACGTCGCCCTCGCCAACGCCCGCGCGCGGCTCGCCCGGATCGATCACCGCCCGCTGCACGCCCTGCGCAACGACGTGCAGCGCAAGGGCGAGACCCTGGTCCAGCTCGGGCGACGCCTCGTCGTGGCCCGCGAGGCGAGCCTGGAGCGGGCCCGGGCGTTGCAGGCGCGGCGCACCGACCGGCTGCTCGCCCTCTCCGACCGCCTCGCCCAGGCCGGGGCGCGCAGCGTCGAGCGACGGCGCGACCGGCTCACCGGCTTGGCCGGACTGCTCGGGTCGCTGAGCTATCACGCGGTGCTGGAGCGCGGTTACGTGCTGGTGCGCGATGCTGCCGGCCTGCCGCTCCGCCGCGCCGGAGATGCGGCCGCCGCTGAGCGCCTGAGCCTGCAATTCTCGGACGGGACCGTCACGGCGGTGCCCGAGGGCGGTCCAGACTCGGCCCCGACGGCGAAGACCGGCCGCCAGGGTGGTCTGCGGCCAGCCGCGGCTGCCGGTCGTTCCGCCAACCGGCGAGACGCGAAGCCGGCCGCGCCGGCCCGGCAGGGTTCGTTGTTCGACGCCTGAGCGGCGTTTCAGCCCGGTTCCGGCCCGACGCGGTAATGATAGCGGTACAGCTCGCGCTCAAAGCCGAGGCCACTGTAGAGCGCCCGGGCCGGCCTGTTCGCTGCCACGACCTGCAGGCAGGCGGCCCGCGCCCCTTGCCCCCGGCTCCAGCGCAGCAGCGCCCCCACGGCGCGACGGGCATGGCCGCGCCCGCGCAGGGGCTCCGGGGTGGCGACCGACTCGATCACCAGCAACCCTCGGTCGAGGACGCCAAAGGCGATCGCGCCGAGTCCATTTTCCGCCTCCGCAGCCGCAAAAGCGCGCGGCAGCATGAGGGCGGCGACCGTGTCGCGGAAGATCTGCCCGGCCGCCGCATCGGCCCGGTTGATTGCGTCGCGCAAAGCCAGCCATTCGGCACCCGGCGCCCCCGAGACCCGGACCGATGGATCGGGCTCCGTCGTCAGGTCGTCGAGGGGGCGGAACAGCGTGCAGGTCTCGTCCACCACCGTGTAGTCTGCCCGCGCGAGCAGCGGCTCCATCTGCGCCGCAATGGCCGGGATCCGGAAGATCGGGCGCTGCCCGAGGCGTGCGTAGAACGCGCAGGCCGCTGTGATCGCCGGTTCCGGGGCGCCGCTCCGACGCATCGGATTGACCGAGTTCTGCCGCTTCGACACGCCGCCCGCGGCGCGCAGCAGATAGCCGTCCAAGAGGATCTGGCGCGGGCTCGGCCAGGCATTGAGACAGGCTTCTTCCACCTGCCAGGCGAGGTCGGGTTCCGCATCCATCACAGCCTCCGGCATCGGTGATCGCACGGGACCGGGATCGAGCCAACGAGTCCGCCTGCTCATCTTTTCGGAAGACTTCGGCCATGCGGCGTCGCGTACGCTTGAAGCATTTCCGGCCCGCGCGATGTCCCCGCCATGTCCGAACCTGAAATCCTGTTCTGCCTGCACTTTCTCGGCGGAAGTGCCCGCAGCTGGTCGCCGCTTGCCCGGGCGCTCGACGGCGCGTTGACTTGCGTGCCCCTAGACTTGCCCGGTTTCGGTGAGGCAGCCGGCAAGACGGGATTTTCCGTCGACGCGATGGCCGATCACGTCGCGCAGGCGATCCGCGCCCATGCGCCCGCCGCCTTCTCGATCGCGGGCCACAGCATGGGCGCCAAGGTGGCGCTGGCGCTCGCCCGCCGCGCCGAGGACGGTACCCCCGATCTTCAGGGACTAACGGGGCTGCTCCTGGTTTCCGGTTCGCCGCCGAGCCCCGAGCCGATCCCGGAGGAGCGCCGGTCGAAGATGCTCACGTGGATCGATGCGGATCCCGAGACGCGTCGGCGGGAGGCGCGGAGCTTCGTGCGGGCGAATGTCGGGCGTGATCTCGACGCCGAGACCGAGGACAGGGCTGTCGACGACGTGTTGCGGGCCTCCCCCGCGGCCTGGAAGGCGTGGCTGACTTCCGGTGCGAACGAGGATTGGTGCCGCCGGATCGGCGTCCTCCGCACACCCGCGCTGATCCTAGCGGGTTCGGAAGATGCCGATCTCGGTCCTGATGCGCAGTGCGCCCTCATGGCCCCGCACCTCGCCCACCACCGTCTCATCACCCTCGAGGGCGTCGGCCATCTCCTCCCCCTTGAGCGTCCGGAGGCGCTGGCGTCCCTGGTGCTCGATTCGATCCGTGAGCGGCCGCGGCGACCGGAAATGGCGGAGCCTCTCGTACCGCCCGCCTACGCGGCTCTGATCGCATCCGAGCGCGTCAACAGCCGCCTGCGCGGGGCCCTCGACACCCGCGCCGAGCCGCCCGATCCCGCCTACGATCCGAAAGCCCTCGACCCCGTGGAACTCGGAACCCTGCGCGTCGCGCTCGCTCGGGTCCTGCCGATGCCCGGCCTCGATCTCGCCGCCCGGATCGACCAGCGCCTCGCCGCCGGCGAGGGCGACGGCTGGCGCTTCTCGGCCCTGCCGCCCGATCCGGACGCCTACCGAGTGGCCCTGCGCACCTTGGATGCCGCCGCCCGCGCTGCCCACGACCGTCCTTTCGTGGTCCTCGACGGCGCGGATCAGGATGCCCTGCTCACCCTCTGTGAGCAGGGTGAACTGACCGTTTCGGAGGCTCCTGACGGCCGGCTCGATGCCGACCGCATGCGGTTCTGGTTCGAGGATCTGCGGTCCGACGCGGTCCGGCTGTGGCTTGGCCATCCCGCCGCGCTGGCCCGGATCGGGTTCTCGGGGATCGGCGTCGGAGGCGACCGGCCGGGGGAGATCGCGCGGGACCTGCCGGGCTTTCGCCAAACCGGGCTCGACACACCGGAGCCTTGGGAGCCCGAGCCCCAAACGATCATGCCGCAGCAGATGGAGGCCGGACGATGAACCGCGCGGGGATGCGGAGCTACCGCGAGGACGACATCGTCGATGCGGTGATCGTCGGCACCGGGGCGGGCGGCGCGCCACTCCTGGCGCGCCTCGCCGCCGCCGGCCTGAAGGTCGTGGCCCTGGAGGCTGGACCGAACTTTACACCCGAACGCTTCGCCTTCGACGAAACGCTCGCCGACGAGATTTACTGGACCGATGAGCGCCTGAGCGGCGGCTCGACGCCGGAGGCCTTCGGGGGGAACAACAGCGGCACCGGTGTCGGCGGCTCGACGCTGCATTGGGGCGCCTTCGTGCCCCGGGCCGACGCCCGAGACCTGCGGCTCCATACGGAGACCGGCGAGGGCGTCGACTGGCCGCTGAGCTACGAGGACTTGGTGCCGTTCTACGAGCGGGTCGAGCGGTTCATCGGTGTCTCGGGGGCGCAGGATTACCCGTGGGATCGAGACCGGCGCTATCCCCTGCCCCCGGTGCCGCGCAACGGCCCGGCGCAGATCATGGCGCAGGCCTGCCAAGCCCGCGGCATCCGCTGGGCCGATGCCCCCGCCGCCGTTGTCTCGCAGGACTTCCAGTCCGAGGACGGGCCCCTTCGGCAGGCCTGCATCAATTGCGGCTACTGCCACCAGGGCTGCCGCAACGGCGCCAAGGCCAGCATGGATGTCACGTACCTGCCGCTGGCGCTGGCCCGCGGCGCGGAGATTCGGGCCGAGGCCTTCGTGCACGGCCTGGAGCGCGGCGCCGACGGACGGGTGAACGCGGTGGTCTACCGGCAGGACGGCCAGGACAAGCGCCAGCGTTGCGCAGCGGTCTTCCTGTGCGCGGGCGCCGTGGAGACGCCGCGGCTGCTGCTGCATCTCGGGATGGCCAATTCCAGCGATCAGGTCGGCCGCAACTACATGGGCCACGTGGCGACGCAGGTCTGGGGCACGTTCGCGCACGAAGTCCGGATGAATCGCGGCTACCCCTCGTCGCTCATCACCGAGGATTTCATCCGCCCGGGCGCGGATTTCGCCGGCGGCTACCTGATCCAGAGCCTGGGCGTCGTGCCGTTGACCTTTGGAAATTCCGTGGCGCGCGGACGCGGCCTGTGGGGCAAGCCGCTCCTCGACTACCTCGACCGCTACAACCATCTCGCGGGGATCGGCATCAACGGCGAGACGCTGCCCTGCGACGCCAATGTGCTGACCCTGTCCGACGAGACAGACGCGAACGGCCTGCGCAAGGCCCATATCAGCTTCGGCTACAGCACCAACGAGAACCGCCTCAACGCGCACGCCACACAGGTGATGCGCGGGCTCTGGGAGGCGGCTGGCGCCGAGGACATCTGGGTTCTGGAACGCGTCGCCCACACGCTCGGCACCTGCCGGATGGGGCGTGACGGGTCGCGTGCCGTGGTCGATCCTTACGGACGAAGCTTCGACATCGACAATCTGTGGATCTGCGACGGCTCGACCTTCCCGAGTTCGCTGGCCGCCAACCCAGCCCTCACCATCATGGCGCTGAGCCTGCGGACGGCGGAGGCGTTCCTGGCCGGTCGACCCTGAAGACGTCTCAGGATGCCGCGGCGCGCAGCTCCGCCAGCCCGCGCCGCTGGCGGCCCTGCGCGTCGAAATTCGCCGGATCGAGCCATGCCGCGAAGCCGGCGCGGATCGTCGGCCATTCCGCATCGGTGATTGAGAACCATGCGGTGTCGCGCGAGCGGCCCTTCACCACGACGGCGTTGCGGAAGATGCCCTCGAAGGTGAAGCCCAGGCGCAGAGCCGCCGCTCGGGACGGGGCGTTGAGGCTGTCGCATTTCCACTCGTAGCGGCGGTAGCCCAACTCGTCGAAGGCACGGGTCATCATCAGCGCCATGGCCTCCGTGGAGGCGGGCGTCCGTTGCAGGCCCGGGCCGAAATTGAGGTGGCCGACCTCGATCACCCCGTTGGCCGGATCGATCCGCAGATACGCGGCGAGGCCCAGCGGCGCGTTGTTGCTGCGGTCGAGGATCGCGTGGAACAGGGGATCCTCGCTCGCCGCCCGGGCCCTGAGCCGATCCCGGAAATCCGCCTCGCTCTCGGGCATCTCGTCGGGAAGGTAGGTCCAGCTGCGCCGGTCGGGCGCGGCGCTGTAGGCCGTATACAGGCCCGCGGCGTGCGCCTCGGCGTCCAGCGGCACGAGCCGACAGGTCCGGCCCTCCATGGGCGATTGCGGCGGCCGCGGGCGGGGGCTCCAGTCCGCCAGGTCCGGGCCAATGGGCTGGCCGTAGGCGTCGACGCGCGCGCTCATGATCTGCTCCGTTCGGCGACCAGCCCGGCGAGAACGGTCTCGCCGGGCGCCTGCAACCCCGCGATGACCCTTGTCCGGTCGGCCTCGGACCGGTTCTGGCTCATCTTCCATTGCCCTTCGAGGTGAGTGATCGGGATTTCCACGCCGATCAGTGCGCGCACCTGCGCCGTCGCGAAGGGCTCCGGCGCGTCCGAAACAGCCCAGGGCTCGGCCCGCGGCGCCTCGTGCAGGGCGGTCAGATCCGCGATTTGCCGGCGCAGCCACGCCGCATCCTCGATCACCCGCGGCCGACCCCGCGCCTGAACGATCGCGTAGTTCCAGGCCGGCACCACGCGGCCGTGCACGCGCTTGCTCGGGTACCAGCCCGGGCTAACATAGCCTTCGGGTCCCTGGAACACGACGAGATACGCGCCCACGGCCGAGATCCTGGGCTTGCGGGTTGGCCGGGGCGAGATGGGCACACAGCACCCCGTGTCCCCCGTCCGCGTCGAGCAGGAACGGGATCGGGTTGGCCATCAGGCCCCTCGGCCCGGCCGTGACCAGAAGGCCGAGCGGATGCGCGCGGATCAGCGCGTGCTGTGCGTCGAGGGACGCCTCCCTGAAGTGCGGTGGCTGATACACCGGTCTCGTCCTGTCCGAGGCGTCGCCGAGCTTCTGCTTGACGCGACGGGGGACCAGACGAAAGGTCCAGTATTCGGGAATTCAACTGGACCGCTTTGCGCCATGGCCCGGGGTCCGCTGCCGCTGCCCGTCAGCCTCGATCCCGCCGCATCGCTGCCGCTGCACGTGCAGCTGCGCGAGGGCTTGCGCGCCGCGATCCTCGACCGCCGCTTGCCGCGCGGGACGCGGCTTCCGGCATCGCGCGTCTTTGCGGCGGATCTCGGCTGTGCCCGCGGCACGGTCGTGCTCGCCCTGGAGCAGCTTACCGCCGAGGGCTACCTGACGGCGCGGCCCGGCGCGGCCACACGGGTCTTCGTGACCTCGGCTACGCGGCGGTCCCGGAATGCGTGATCGAACTCGCCGTGCGCCGCACGGCGGACACGCTACGGACGGCGTCCCGAACGCCGTAGATTGGCCCGGGACGCTTCAGCCAGCTGAGAGAGCTGCGTGAGCGGCTTCAGGGCACGACGACACCCGTCTCGGCGAAACGGGCCATGCGCGCCATGAGGGGGGCGATCATCACGCGGTCCAGCTGCGGCAGCAGACCGCTGCGCGCATGGGCGACGTTCGCCTCGGCCTGCGCGCGCGCGCGATTCTGCCAGCCGCCACGGTCGCCCTTGCACCCGGACCAAGCCCGCTCGATCGCGCTGAAGACCTGCGGCAGACGTTCGGTCGGGTCCGTGATGAGATCGTAGTGGTGGTCGATCAAGCCATCGAAGGTGTTGAAGCCCAGCTCGGAGAGTCGCGCGACAGCGCGCGGCGCGCCGACGACCACGAAGGGCAGCCCGGTCGCGGCGGCCTTCAGCGACTTCTCGGTGATCCGCTCGACGCCGGCTTCGAAGAAATCGGTCTCCGAGATCACGGTGAAGTCGCACGCGCCGTACGCTCGGGTGTCGAGAGTCAGGACCATGTCGGTCCCCTGATCGGGGTCGATCCTTTGGGCCCGGCGCGGGATCCAGTCGCCGACATCGGCCAGCAGGCGCGCGAAAGCGGCCTCGATCTCGGGCGGGGCGTGGAAGACGTCGATTCCGCCCGCCTTCGGGTTGTCCGCCCCGATGCCGTGAAAAGAGATCACGCCGTCGCGGTCCAGCCCGCTGAGCTGCAACCAGCGATAGAGCAGTACCCGGTGCCAGCGCAGGGCCGCGTTTTGGCACAGGAAGCGCGCCGGCCCCGTCGCCCGGATGAACGGCGCGTAGTCGGTGCGGTCGAGGGGGTGTTGCGGGAAGAGCCGTGGTCCGGCCTCGGCGTCGAGCCAGAGGGCGACTTGGAGCGGGAAGAACTCGAAGGTCCAGAAGCGCAGGCCCTCGCCGTAGAGCCGCTCGTAATCCAGCCGCAGCAGCCGGTTCTGGGATACGAGGACAACGCGGTCGCGGGGGATGCCGAGCCCGTCGAGGTTGCGGTGCAACGCCTCGAAGGTCGGCGCGTGCAGGCCCGGGCCCTCATTCGACAGATCGAGGAGCAGCGCGGCGCGCCCGGCGCGCAGGTTCTCGGCGTCACCCGGCTGGAGCAGATCGAGCCGCCCGTTCGCCTCCGGAAAGCCAAGGCGGACGAAGTCGAGGACGGGCAAGCAGAGAAGGTGATTTGCGGCGCCTGGATTGGCCGTCACCGTGACCGGTTTAGCCGTCCAGCCGAGCGCGGCCGGCAGGAAGTGGCCGGCCTCGCCCCGCGGGACCAGCAGGATTTCTGAAGACGGTCGGCTCATCGTCACGCCCGGGCGGCCCACAACTGGACCGTGCAAAGCCGATAACGGCTTCGTGAACGGACGTCGAGGTCAGGCGGGGACGGGCTCTGCGGCGCGCACCGGCGTCGGGCCGGCGCGGTAGGCGGCTGAGGCTTCCTCGGTCCGCCAGCAGGCGACCTGATGACCGGGGGCGATCGCGGCGACCGGCGGCATCTCCCGGCGGCAACGCTCCTCGGCCAGGAAGCAACGCGGCGCGAAGGGGCAGCCCGACGGGCGGTTGGCGAGGTCGGGCGGGCTTCCCGGGATGGTCTGGAGCCGGGAGCCCTTGGCGAGCGCCCCCTCGGCCCGGCTGCGCAGCAGGCCGATCGTGTAGGGATGGTGCGGGCTCAGCACCACCTGATGCGCCGTGCCGGTCTCGACGATCTTGCCCGCATACATCACGGCGATCCGGTCGGCGACCTCGACGGCTGCGCCAAGATCGTGCGTGACGATGACGATCGACAGGCCGAGATCGCGCTGAAGTTCGCGGAGCAGCAGCAGCACTTGGATCTGCACCGTGGCGTCGAGCGCCGTGGTGGGCTCGTCGGCGAGCAGCACCTGCGGCCGGCAGGCGAGCGCCAGGGCGATCATGGCCCGCTGGCGCATGCCCCCCGACATCTCGTGCGGGTAATTGTCGAGCCGCCGCTCCGGGCTCGGGATCCGGACCCGCTCGAACAGGGCGAGCGCCCGCTTGCGGGCTTCGTCCTTGGAGATCTTTTCGTGGCGTCGGATCGCCTCGGTGATCTGCTGGCCGACCGTGTAGACCGGATCGAAGGCGAGAAGCGGCTCCTGAAAGATCATCGAGACGTCGCCGCCGCGGAAATCGGCGAGCTGGCGCTTGGTCAGCGCCTGCACGTCCTTGCCGGCGGCCAGGATCTT
>Ga0164297_10002231_pt1 | contig 19476 bp, 17 predicted proteins | sample GEODES058metaG_FD_113539 | JGI IMG/M metagenome (GOLD analysis project Ga0164297, IMG submission 113539) | Dystrophic lake water microbial communities from Trout Bog Lake, Wisconsin, USA - GEODES058 metaG | ecosystem: Environmental > Aquatic > Freshwater > Lake | place: USA: Trout Bog Lake... | reverse complement strand
TAAACGTCCACCTCCTCCACGAACGCCCCGGCGTTCTCCAGGCGCAGCACGGCCTGGAACGGCGAGCACAACGGCACCTGGCGCAGATCCTCCACGTCCTCGCGGCCATCCTCGTCGGGCGCGCCCAGCGCGTTGCAGAGGATGTAGATCTTCTCCGCCGTGGCCTCGTCCATCTTGGGCGTCCAGGGGTTCTGCCCGAACCGCATGATGTGCAGGTACTCCTGCATGACCAGCGCGTCCACCATCTTCGCCACCAGCTGCTTCGTCCGCTCGGGGCAGACATTGAGCAGCCGCCTCCACACCGCCGTCACCGCGCGCACGCCCACCGAGTTAATAAAGTCGTCGATGTCCCCCACCACGCACCGCTCCACCATGTGCAGGATGACGTTGAGGTTGTTGGGGGACACCAGCATGTTGACCACGTGCTTCTGCTTCGAGTAGAGGACAAAGTTGGGCACCATCAGCGCGGGGTTCGGCTCCAGGTTCGCCAAGTGCCGGCTGAAGAGGGGCTTGAAGATGTTGGTGTAAAAGTTGGCGATGCGCTGGGCGAGGTCCCCGATCACCACCTCCGGGTTGTTGTGCTGGTAGGGCCCGAACACCACGTCGCCGATCTCAAAGGTGTCCGACAGCTGGGGGTCTGAGATCATCAGGCTGTCGTGCACCTCCGTGAAAAAGTACCGGTGGAACCGGTGAAACTCCATGGTGCACCGCCGCTGGTTGAAGCCGTTGGGCACCCCCTCGGGGTTGTCGTTGATGGTGAGCAGCCAGATAACGTAGGCCAGGTACATCTCCGTGCAGCCCCGATAATAGTACCCGGGCTTCGGGTTGGGCTGCGTGCCGCCCTGGCTCCCGTTGTAGCGCTCAAACAGCAGGCAGGCGATGGTGAGGATCGCAAAGCTGCAGGCCACAGCGAGGTCCCTGACCCTGCGGTCCCGCTGCGTCGCCCCCCCCGCTGCCCGGGGAGGCAGGCACCGGTGGATGAAGTACGCCACGCACGCCTCATAGGTGAAGACGTGGTTCCGCCCGCCCCTCGTGTCGTCGGACGGGTCCAGCCGGTAGTGGGCGGCGAACCGCAGCAGGTTCTGAGGGCCGTACACGTTGTGCCTGAAGATGGCGTCGTCGGGCACGAGCGGCGCGGGGCTGATGTCCAGCCTGACCAGAAAGTGGGCGCTCGTCGCCTGCTGCGTCATGATGTTGTTGCAGTTTCTGCACCCTTGCACCGTCATCTCCGGCAGGGGGCGCCGGATGCCCGTCGAACGGGTCACGCAGTCTCGTATCAGGGTGAGCAGCGGGTCGAATCCCGCGATGTGCGCCGGCCGCCGCCAGGTCACGGCGGCTATGATGTCCTCGTTGGCTGGCCTGGCCGGGTATGGCTGGGCTGCAGTCACCGCATCCCCGCCCCCCCACCCTCCAGCGGGTGGAACGGGATTGGGCACTGCCACTACCCCCTGCTCCCGGTTCGTTCCCACAATGTACATGGCTGCTGGCACAACACCTGTCGTCTGATTTCTGGCCGCCGTGATTTTGACAGTCCCTGCGATCTGATTGAACAGAGCGGCATTGTACGCGGGCGCGTCCGTGTTGGCGTACAGGTCCCGCAGCTTCCCATTGGCGCTCGTGAAGGCGCGGATCACGGGCAGGACATTGGACCGGTGAAACATGTGCAGGCTCTCCCGCTGGCTGAGCAGCGACAGCTGGCTGTTGGGATCAATGCTCCACTGCCTGCGGTGGTCTGCGGCGTCCCGGTCAATATAGATGATGGAGCGCGACGCGACCCGGTCCAGGCCCAGCGCGGTCCTGCTCGGCTCGAACGGCGCCCCACAGCACAGGCAGCAGCCCATCTGCTCGCGCGCCTGCGCCATCGGTCCGGCCATCCCCAGGTTTTAATACGCTACAGCATGCGCGACTGCTCGTGGGTCACGGACCCGTCCGCCGCCAGCACCGCCCCCATCACCCCGCGCCCCCTGCCCGAGGACCGCTTGGACTTGAGCCCGGGCTTGGGCGCGGCGAAGGGCTTGGGCTCGTACGTCTCGAACGTCCCGATGTCCTCCGTCAGCCCCGCGGGTAGGGGGTTCGCCGCGGGCCACTCCACGGGCTCGGCCAGGGGGTTCGGCGCTGGCCACTCCACGGGCTCGGCCCACGTGACCGCCGGCCTCTCCAACGGCACCTCACTCACCTGCGCCGGGCCCTGCGCCACAAACTCCAGGCTGCTCGACACGCTCATCAGCGCCCGCGGGCGCTTCCGCGGCGGCTCAGGGTCCTCCAGGGCCTCCAGGCGCAGCTTCGACTGCCACTCCGCGCCGAGGATGTTGTGCACGTTCCGGGCAGGCCCCGCGGCCACGCCCTGCCCGTTGGGCTGGCGCGTGTCCCGGTACGGCGACGCGTAAAAGGTCGGCTGGAACGTCACGTCCATGTGGCCCGTCCGCAGGTTGTTGGCCATGTCGTTGTAGTAGTACGTCTCGAGGCCGTACCTGCGCGAGTGCACCTGCGCCCGCGCGATGTGCCAGTACCCCTGCTCCTGCCAGCAGAACGGCACGGCGGGGCGGAAGTTGGGCGGGATCCCCTGCAGCGCCGCCGCGTGGGCCGCCTGGGCCGCGGGGCCCGACAGCTCGTACTCGAGCGAGAAGATGTCGGGGACCAGCTGCCACACGTGCGTGGGCACGAACTGGGGCTCCTGCCGGCGCACGCAGTCCCGCACCGTCTGCAGCGTGCCCTGCGTGAACGTCTTCTCCATCAGGCTCTTGGCCCAGTGGTTCAGCGTGTACTTGCCGTCGGGCGGGATCGGCATCGGCTTGAGCCGCAGCACCAGGTCGTTGCCGGCCTCCACGTCCATGCTGTTCCACAGGTTCACCACGTTGGCGTCCTTCCCGTCCAGGATCAGCGAGATCACGAAGCTCACCGGCCACGTGACGGCAGCTAGCCCGCCCTCGTGCTGCCCGCCCTGCTTCTCCGAGCCGTGCGCCACCCCGAAGGGCCGGATCAGGTTCCGCACCAGGTCCTTGAGGCTCTCGAACGTGTACGCCTGCTGCTCGTTGCCCGTGTACCTCCGGTCCAGGTGGTGCATCAGGTCGTCCCACTTGGCCCGCAGGTTCCCGTCGTTCGCCCCCGCCTGCGTGCACAGCTGCAGCCCCGCCAGCAGGTAGTTGAGCGTGCAGAGGTTGATCATCGGGTCGATGGCCGTCCCCAGCCCGCTCCGCAGCACGGCCCGGTTCCGCAGGCCCGTGCAGATCTCGCTGTTGCGGTCCAGCCGCAGCGTGAAGGCGATGTCCCCGTCGTCGATCGGGTGGTACAGCTTGAAGTTGTCCGTCGCGTCCGGCGAGGGCAGGAACAGGTACGGCACGATCTTCTGGATCCGGTGCGGGATGTTCAGGTACGCGTTCTGGCTCGACAGGTACCCGGGCTCCCCGTACGCGTACGGCTGCACGTCCCCCAGCAGCGAGCTGTTGTAGTTGATCCGCCCGTCCGCCGTGTCGTGCAGGGGCGCGGGCAGGCCCCCCATCCCGGGCAGGGGGCCCTGGTTCATCACCACCTGCGGGAAGCGGGCCCCGTTGACCCCGGCGAAGAAGTCCGACATTCGCCGGTTTGGGGTGGCGGTTTATATACTGCTGGCGTGAAATGCTTTATGGGAATAGCATATTTAAGGGCGGCGGGAGTGGGAGGAGATCTTCTTTGCTTGCACTTCCAACTCCCGCACCACATCCCACACCTCCTTTTCGATCAAGTTTATGATTCGCATCTCGTCCTTGCCCGCCATTTTTGCCAGGGCGATCTCCACACCTGACCTAAAATCCCCAAAAGTGAAGACCCCCTTTTTCATAAGTTTGGTGTAGCAATCAATCACCCAACTGATGCCCTCATCCGATTCATAACCAAGCAGCTTCGATTTCACCCACATTTTCTTCACCAGCCACGCCAGCCTCTCCCCCATCGTCTTTCCCACAAACTGCTCCATCGTATCCTCCTCAAAGTCGTATCCCCTAGACACAGGCACTCTCTCGCCCAGCCTTTCCGTCCCCTGCCGTTCCAGTTGGAGGCCCGTGAGCCGCGTGTTCCCGCCCTCCCGCCGCTCCACGATACCCTTGTCCCGGAGGCTCGTGAGCCGGGAGTCTGCGCTCTCCCGCTGCTCCTGACTGAGCTTGAGCTCGAGGCTCGCGAGCCGGGCGTTCAGGCTCTCGACGTGGGACAGCATCCGCTGCCCGGCTCACGCCGCTTTAATAACCCCCGCGCGCGGCAGGTTTCCACCACCAAGGGGACCGGGGGGGACATCATCATCCTGGAGGAGGCGGCTTACATCGACCCCAACTTCGCCTACGAGACAGTATTCCCCCTGCTCATCGTCGGCACCACCAGCCTCCTGGCCATCTCGACCGTCACGAGCGAGATCAACTTCTTCACGCGCCTCCTCCGCATGCGGGACAAGGTCACGGACCTCCCCATGTTCACCACGCTCAGCGTCACGCTCGCCTGCGCCAAGTGCCGGGAGGACGGCCGCGCCGCCGACTGCCCGCACATGCTCCACCTCGTCCCCCGCTGGCAGAGCGGCGACCGGCACATCAAGCTCAAGACCGTCATGCAGGATCGCCCAGATCTCATCGAAAGCGAACTGAGTGGGCTGGCGTTCGACTCCCTCCAGCAGGTCTTCCGCGGCGCCGACCTGGACATCATGTTCTCCCAGGCGCCCCCGCCCCCGATCATCAACGAGCTGGTCCACCTCTTCATCGACCCCGCAGCGGGCGGCCCGGGCAGCGACTACGCCGTCCTCTCGGTGTGCCGCCAGAAGGGGCTCATCACGGTGACCCTCCTCCCACACCACGTAGTCGCGCAGGCCCAGCCGCGCCTGCAGGCGCGTCCGCAGCGCCTCGTAGGCCCGGAGCGAGGGGACCAGCTCCGCCTGCCGCCGCCGGAAGGGCAGCGGCGCGGGCGTCGTCCGGCACAGCGCGATCGACGACACGACGTTGGTGAACATCCCCTGTCTCTGCCCGTGCTTTATATAGCCGCTACGCCACCAGGTAGGCCTCCTTGAGCTGCTCCACCAGCTCGGCCGTGCTGATGTTCTCGTTGCGCACCCACTCGTGCAGCACCTCGTCCTTGAGGAGGTCGTAGAACCGGCACGCCTTGTGCGGGCAGAGGGGCGGGATGTGCGGCACGAACCGCTGCTCGCACAGGGAGCGCCGCAGCCGGCTGTCCACGTTGAGGAGCACCAGCAGCACCGCGCGCAGCAGCCCGGGCGCCGCGTCGCTGGGCGGGTCGAACCGCGCCAGCGCCTCCTGCACCCCGGGCGAGGGGAAGTCCCGCGCGATGTTGCACCTGCTCACCGAGATCAGGTGCCGCAGCAGCGGGCCCGCCGACCCGCTGTAGAGCGCGTGCTGCAGCGTGTCCTGACACGGGATGTGCGGGTCCTTGCAGATCCTGGGCATCGACATCCTCGTGGGCTGCAAAGGTGCGCGCGCCTCCCCTGCCCGGAAACGCCCGTTTTATTAACTCTGTTTTTTTCAGACCCGGGCAGGCAGTTCGCCCTCGTCGGCCACCACATCCAGATGATCCGCCAGCTCCCGGGCAGGGGCGCGAGCCCCGTCACCATCTACGTGGAGCGCAACCTGGGCTTCGAGTCCGAGCACCACAAGCGCGCCCTCGAGCACATCCCGGGCGTCTCCTTCTACGTCGACCAGAAGGCCAACCGCGTGGGCGTGCTCACCACCGAGGCCATCAAGCACGCCATGTGCCAGATGGTCGTGGTCATGCTCCAGGAGCGGCGGATCCACGTCCACCGCCCCCTCGTGTCCAGGGACGAGAAGGGCGTGCTCATGCGGCTGCGCGAGCAGATGGAGGTCTACTCGTACCAGTTCAAGCTCGGCACCAACACCTTCCAGAAGGACCGCATCGCCCTCTCGGGCAAGGTCGGCGGCATGAAGGACGACATCTGCATCGCCCTCCAGCTCGCCTGCTACTTCACCAACCTCGAGACGCAGCGGGCGGCGCAGAACTTCACTCCGCTGGACTGAGACCCTCTGGGCGTATTTAAAGAGTTGCTGTGGAGGGGAAATGGCTTATCACTACACACCTGAAATGGATTATCACACCAAACCTCGTGTTGTTCACGGACGTCGTGTTAATTACGACGGGCTACCGCAAACGCACGAGAAACCTCTTGTTGTCATACAACCGATGCCAACATTGCCATTTACAACCCAGAACATACCTGTGATCATTAAAGACTTGTATGACACTTGGAATAGCAACAGTCTGAGTGTAGCTCTATCTAAAACCAGAAGATTTCCACAACAAGAGCGGGCGCGCCCTGACGTGATATCAGAAGTGAGAAGGTACGGAGAAAAATTTGAAAACTTTTACAGCCACGCCATAAAAGGGGAAATTGAAGATCCAGGCTATACTACTGGTGTGCAAATGCTAGAGTCCATACACAACAAGCTCTGCAAACTGGAATCGCTGTGCACTGCAAGGGACTGAGTGCCATCACTCCGCTGGACTAGGCCCTCGAAAGAGCCTTTGCGCGACCCACGCCAGGCACCAGTGCAGCGAAGGGTGCACGATCGCAAAGAAAACAAAGCTGACGCAGTAGCACGCCAGGATCAGTAAATCGAGCGTCCACTGCACCCCGACCCTGCCCGACACGCCCATGATCGATGCGGCCACCAGCTCGTGGTAGAGGTACAGGTGCATCGAAAAGGCGCTGAGGGTGCTGAAGAGGGGGTGGGTCAGGCATCGCAGCACAAACGTGTCGTCGCCGTCCAGCTCCAGGCAGGCAGCACAGTGGATCAGCACAGCCCAGACGAGGGAGGCCTTGCTGTAGAACTGCCCCAGGTAGAACGACCCGTAGGCCCAGTCGTTGACGGGCCAGGGGCGGCACACGTCGGCATCGGCGGGCATGCGCTCGGCAAAGACGAGGTAATGCAGCACATAGTACACCGCGAAGCAAAGGCCGGCCGCCCGCACGATCCTCCCACCCAGGCGCTGCTCCGGCCCCAGCGTGGAGGCCACGCAGCACCCGATGCAGAACTCGGGCAGGCGCAGCGCGGGCAGCCCGTGCTTGTTGATCTCCGTCAGCGGCCCCGCCGCGTAGTACAGCAGCCAGGACAGCACGTACAGCCCGGCCGCCGCTCGCCAGCCCCGCAGGACCAGGTCGATCTTCAGAAACGCAAAGGCCATCCACAGCCACACCAGGCACTCCAGGTACCAGGACACGCCGTTGAGCCGCGCGATGTGGGAGAGGCCGGTCCAAGGCGACAGCAGGAAAAGCTGGAGGGCGCTGGCGGGCCAGAAGAGGTCGCACCCTGCCCGGTACTGCGTGATGGCCGCCCCGGGCAGGTCCAGGAGGCAGGACAGGAGGAAGGGCGGCAGCATCTTGCCCACGCGCCGCCCGAGGTACTCCAGGCGGTCCCTGGGCTCCTCCCCTGCGTGGCTGTACGCCGTCACGAACCCGCTCAGGACAAAGAAGAAAGACATGACGTCCTCCTTGACAAACGTGTTGGGGAGCCAGCCGTACTGGCTGCCGAAGTTGTCGGCCAAATGCACGTGCACCACACAGAACTCGGCCAGCACGCGCAGGCTGTTGAGGCTGTGCAGGACGGGGGGCATGCGGGAGGCACTGTCCACTTGTTTAATACGCCAATCGCCAATCCTCGTTTAAAATTGGCAGTAAGGGATGGTATTTAAGACTTGTGTAGCGATTAGAAATGAGTGACAGAGTCCAAACATTTAGAAGAGAAGATCTTATGACATCCGAGCAGAAAATAACGTATTTCAGTGCACAAAGAGATAAGTACATTGCAAAGATAGCAGAACACGTTTTCACAAATGCAACCATAGACAAAAATGAAGTAAAAAAATACCTGAAATTTTTGCTGAGTGCCACAGACCCCTTGATGCCCTCACAACAAAACCCTCGACAATTTCTCGACAATTTATGTATCTGGTTCAATGGTGAAAAGCTGGATGAGCTAGACAAGATATGTAAAGAGTTCTGTGATGACACAAGAAACTTTTCAAGTGTAGGCTTTTCAAGTGTCGGTGTTGGTTCACAATTTACCGAAACCTTGGAGGCCCTCCACAGGCGCATCAGCGCCCTGGAGTCGCTGCACCACTAGGCGCTATTTATACCGCCCCGCCTGCCAGGCAGGCATGAGCGAGTGCGAGCCCACCAAACCCCCCATGAAAGACCCCGCCGGCGACCCGGACCCCTCGTGCTTCAGCTCTGCGCGCGAGTTCCGCTACCGCCTGCGCGAGTTCCTCCTCAAGTGGCGGAGCATCATCTGCTGCTAAATCCAAATCCCCCAGCCCCCGCGCGTATTTAAGCAACCCCCCGCCCCCGGCGTCAAGAGATGGATTCGACTGACCCCCGACTGGAGCTGCTGAGCAAATGGCACGCTGAGGGACTGCTGGCGAAGGCTGGCTTTGCTCAATCCAATGACTCGTCTTTTTTGGGTATCCCAGACGCAAGAAAGGATAGTGGCGTAGTTTTGCCTACAGGGGCACCACACGCGCCACACAAGCCCAAGCAACATGCCTCACCTGAAGCTAAAAAATTTGTGGAGATTTTTGCCAAAAGGACACGCACCCCACAAGAAATTACATTTATCAATGCTTTTACAATGGCACATCCACAATATGCTAAGATGACTAAAGGTAAGAAAAAGCACCCCAACCAATACGTCAAATCAGCTCAGACGTGGAATGAATTGGAAGCTATTCTTGCAACTGAAAATGAAAAATATTTAACAGAGCTGAACGGGGCTTTAACATGGCTGAATAATGCCCAAAATATGACTGCACCAAAACTTCCTCCTGAAATGAATCAACTCATTGGAAAACTGTACTCTTCGTATAATTCGACTTCATCCGCAGAGGAGTTTCTCAGAACATTCAACACTATGATAGGAAATTATCTCACAACACATGCAGGGAAAGCAGTAAAGCGACCTTACACTAAAGAGCCTGTTGCAGGCAGAAAATATGTCAAGGAGTCTGGAATTGGGAAGATTTTGGGATTTGTGAAAAGATATATTGGAACGAATTGGAACAAGGAACAAAAAGCAGCCTCAGTATATCCAGACGTTGAAAAGGTCCTGAAAGCTCTGAACCACACATGGAGAAACATTTCATACCTTAAGCAAGCCATTGAAATCAAGAGGAATAAAACACCAGCGCAACATACACCAGCGCAATATACACCAGCGCAATATACACACGCTGATCAAACTTATGGGCGGAGGGATGCAGTTGGTAGATTTTTACCGTCCACTCGAAGTGATGCCAGCCAAGCTTTCAACCATTCCACCTTCAGCATGGCCCAGCCGTTTCCCATCACCTAAAAAAAAGACCTCAATTCAAACAGGTTCAGCCACGTCACGCATTTCCCCGAAATGACCATCGACTCGTCCTGGATCGCCTGCTTCAAGGAGGAGGTCCCCGAGGCCTTCAGGGCCGCCCAGCCCTTCCGCGCCAAGGCCGTGTTCTGCGATGGGCAGATCCGGTTGATGCGCGGCAACGACTGGGACTTTATGACGTGGGACCAGTACGTGTGGCACCAGTTCCACTCGCACCTGAAGCGGTTCTACGAGGACGGGGCGGACACGGTCATCCTGGCCTTCGACGACTACGCGCACGTCCCGGAGGCCAAGTGCATGACGCAGACCAAGCGGAGGAAGCACCTCCCGAAGCTGGAGATCCTGGAGCGCGAGCCGCTCCCGCCCACGGTCCCCTCGGGGGAGAAGTGGGCGCAGAGCATCGCGAACCGGGTCTTCAAGACCAAAGTGATCGCCATGGTCATCCAGGAGCTCCCCAGGGCGCTCAAACTCACCCCAACTCAAACCCTGATCATCGACTATGCGGGGACGCCGGAGGAGTACAAAATGGTGGACGGCGAGCTCCGGACCCGCCCCCTGCCCGACCTGGCCCCGCTGGGCGAGGCCGACATCAAGTTCACGCGGTACGCGGAGATCTACCGGGACCTGCTCGTGGACTCGGTGGACGGGGACAGCATCCCCATCGCGCTCATCCACCAGGAGCTGGCCTTCAGCGACCTCACGATGGGCACGATGCGCAGCGAGGACCTGGCAGGGGCCCCGCCGCGCATCTGCATCCGCCGCATCACCACGCGGGTCGACCCGCTCCCCAAGAAGCGGGCCAAGACGGAACCAGCCAAGCGCACCTTCGAGTACGTCAACATCCCCCTGCTCTACCACGCGCTGCGGGACATCCTCCTGCAGTGCACGGGCAGGGTGGACGCGCCGCTCCACTCCAAGCACTACATGTGCATGCTTTTAGGCCTCATCGGCCTCACGGGCACCGACTACACCCGCAGCATGCCCCAGGTGTCGGGCAAGACGCTCTTCAACCTCCTGCCCGACCTCTGGGTCGTCCTCATGCGGGTCTACCGCCCGGAGACGGGCCAGCTCGACGTCGACTGCACGGCCGACCTGCTCGTGGCCGCCGTCTACGCCAACAAGTACTCGGCCCACGTCAAGGCCTCGCCGTCCCTCCAGCACGTCCTGCTGGCCCTCCGCGCCTCCAAGCTCTCCGAGCGCACGCGCGACTCGCTCCCCGACGTCCCGCGCGTCAAGTGCACCGTCCGCAACATCAACTGGCTCATCCGGTACTGGCGCGACCCCGCGCTCGTGCCGGACCCGCTCGCTTGCGAGGAGGGCCTCGCCACGTTCGGGTACGTGCGGCGCAGGGGCGTCGTCGAGTATTCCCATTGAATAAAATGGGTTTCGCCCCGTGGTATAAAAGGCTCGGGTGGGTGGGGGCGTGCATGGCTTTCAGGTGGAGGGCTGGGCAGTGTGCTTACGGTAGGATACCCGTGCACAGGCTGTCGGAGCCGATGTACAAGCCCGCGCGAAGGCAGGGGCTTGGTTCTGTAAAACTGCAAACTGATAGTGATTTATCACTACAAGATTTTGATTTACCACCACAAGAACAATATTTTGATTCACAAAACTTTAACGCACCAAACAACACCAGCCAAAACACAACACACACACGCCCCCACAACAGCAAATATTACCTGACCGTCAGCTACCTGATGCACGCGGTGCTCGTTACGAGCATCGCAGTAGTATGGATACTGACACTCCTCTACTTCAGCAACCCCGACAGCGTCGCGCTGTACACGCTGGACTGGGCCCTCCCCAACCCGCAGGTCAGCTACACGCCCACCTACCCCACTTCCCAGATCACGTACGACGCGGAGATGAGCATGATGGGCTTCTGCCTCACGCCTGACCTGTACAGTGCCCTGTATGCTGGCCAATCCAACATCAACAAACAATATACCGCCAACCCCAGCGTTGCCACCAATGCACTCACCAACCTCGTGGGGGCCAACGACACGTGGGTGACCCCCGCTGTGATCAACTGGAATAACCTCTTCATCAGCAGCTGGAACCCCAACAGCTATCTGACGCTGCAGTACGACGGCACGGGGGGAACAAACCAGCCACCGCTCCTCCCGTCCCAGCATTTTTCTCCTGCCTGCAGGTGCATCTACACTGTCCTGCAAAAGTACAAAAAGCTCAACACCACCGCCTACACGGACAGAGCCAACAACGTCGCCATCACCCAAAACGCCGTCCAGGCCTGCCTGGGCACCGTGCAGAACATCCCCAGGCAGAGGCTGGTCGGCGTCAGCGACCTCTCGACCACGGGCGACATCCCCAGCACCAAGAGCATCTCCCGGGTAACGCTCCTCCTCATCATGGGTCTGGCCATGCTGATGGGTCTTGTCTACAGGATGTGGATTCCGTATGTGAGTGTGGACTACGTGCACCTTAAAAAAGTAGAAGAATTTGATCAATTCGATCAATTGGAACAATTTGGACCCAAAAAGCCAACCCCGGCACCCGAGAGAAAAAACGACCCCAACATTTCTACCTGGCTGGCCAGCATCTTCCTATACGTGCTCATGGTGCTGATTCCCCTGGCTGCTGCCAGGGGGGTCAACGTTGGCAACGGCGCCGCTTTCTACTGCATTCTCCTGCTGCCAGGAGGTTTTCTCCTTTTCGTGGTGGAGCTCTCGTGGTACTTCTCCACAGAGCTCACCAACCACAGGCGCTTCGTCTACATGCACCCCTTCGTGTTCTTCGTGACGCTGACGACCATGTACATGCTGGCGCTCGTCGAGAACGGTGTCTACACGCTGGACAACTACCTCACCTACTACTTTGTGGGGGTGGCCATCTCCATCGTCTACGCCATCGCGATCCAGTGCGCGCACGCCAAGGTGTTCGACAACAGCAGCACGAACATGATCGGCTTCGTCCTCTTCCTCTTCGTGGCGGGCCTGGCCGGCGGCTACCACCAGAACCCCTACTTCCCCACGAATCAGGGCCTCAACTTCCTCTGGAGCCTGCCCGTCTGGTTCTGCGTCATCTTCTTCGCCACCATCGTTTTCCTGGAGCGCCTCTTCAAGGAGGACCAGGATCTGAAAAAAAACGAGGGGGAGGCGCTGGCCTTCACCCAATCGGGCCACATCCTGCAGCTCGCCCACTACGCGTTCGTCGTCGTCTACCTCATCTACTTCCTCAGCGTCATCTTCTTCCAGGTGGAGGGCGGCAGCGCCCTGCTCAGCAACGCCAACAGGCTCTTCAACCGGGTCAACTTCGACCTGTTGGAGGACGCCACACCCCAGTACATCAAGGCCAGCCCGTGGGGCCGCTACGTCAATTTCTAGGCGGGTTCCCGCCCAACCAGGCCCTATTTAAATCACCCCCGCCCGCCAGGCGATGGATCGCTGGACATCATCCTCGCAACCCAACAGACTCGCCGACCTGGAGCTCGCCTGCAAGGCCGCCACGGACCGGCTGCTCCTCGCGAACCAGCTCCACGCGGAGCGCGCGCAGGAGTTCGAGGCCAAGCACAGCACGCTCCAGGAGCGCTGCAAGACGGCCGCGGCCCTGGCGGAGCAGCACCGCCTGGCCCACGCCAGGCAGGGGGAGGTGACGCGCGCGGTGCAGGCGAGGCTCGACGCGCTCACGGGCGCCCACCACGACCTCAAGGCCGCGCACGACGCGCTCCAGGCCAAGCACGCCACGCTCCTGGCCTCGCACCAGGACCTCCTGGCCAAGCACGCCCCGCTCCAGGCCAAGCACACCACGCTGCTAAGCTCCCACCAGGACCTGCTCCTGAAGCAGGCCCCACTCCAAGCCAAGCACGACGCGCTGCAGGCGGCCTACCAGGACATTCTACTCAAGCACGCCCCGCTCCAGGCCAAGCACACCGCGCTCCTAAGCTCCCACCAGGACCTGCTCCTGAAGCAGGCCCCGCTGCAGGCCAAGCACGACGCGCTGCAGGCGGCCTACCAGGACATTCTACTCAAGCACGCCCCGCTCCAGGCCAAGCACGACGCCCTCCTGGGCGCGCAGCAGGACCTGAAGGCCAAGGTCGACGGGCAGCTCCTCCTGCAGACCCGCCACAGCACCCTCCAGGGCCAGTACCAGGACCTCTTCCTCAAGCACACCGCGGCCGCCGCCGCCCACACCCAGCTCTCCCAGGCGCACCAGGCGCTGCAGGCCGCGCACCAGGCGCTCCAGGGCAAGTACGCCGACACCTGCGCCTTTGCCAAGGGGCTCCAGGACAACCACCACGCGCTGGAGCGCAAGCACCAGAGCCTCGCCAGGGACCTCACGACCCTCGCGGACGGGCAGGGCGCGGCCGCGGCCCTCCGCAACCAGGACCTGGCGCGGATGCACGAGCTGCACGCGCGCCTGAGCAAGCAGCTCGAGGAGAAGACGGCCGCCCTCGAGGCCAAGGAGGCCGAGGGCGCGCGCCTGGCGGAGGTCGAGCAGCGCCTCGCCAAGGCCGAGAGGAGCCTCCCGTTGGTGGACCGCCAGGCCTTCCACGACTCGCTCAAGGAGGCCTCCGCCGCGCTAGTCCGCGCCAAGGACCAGGACAGCCTCGCGGCCGTCAAGGAGGGCGTCCGGGACGCCAATGCCCGCCTGCTCCGCATGCAGTGGAGCCTCCTCCGCGACGCGTAGGGGCTCCGAGAACTTGCGGTAGAGGCCCACCATGTACTCCACGAAGTCGGCCTCCGACGCCAGCGCCCCGGGCCGCTCCTGCGCCACCTGCCGGAGGATGGCGTCGTCGGCGTCCTCGGGCAGGAACGACGTCTGGGGCGGCGCGGGCATGCACAGCATCGGCAGGAACAGCTGCCGGACGATGCTGTCGATCTTGGACGACGCGCTCTGCGAGGTCTTGCGCTCCTTGACCGAGGGCGAGGCCATGGTCCGCATCACCTGCGAAACATTAAATAAGCGGCGAAACCCTCCCGCGCAACGCCCACGCACATTGAACCGGGACTGGGTGCGCAGCTTCTCTGCCAGCAGCATCGACGGGATCTTGAGCTTGAACCCCCCGTGGGGCGCCCGCTCCACGTTCTCGAACCCCTTGCGCAGCCGGACGTGCCGCCAGATGGCCTTCATCATGCGCAGGCTGATCGTGTAGAACCCGGAACGGACCCGGATGGCGGGGATCTGGTCCTGCACGGACCCCTGCAGCGGCTGCAGCCACGACACCAGGCGCTCGTTGCGCTCCAGGTGGCCCATCATCTCCCGCGAGCACGGGGGCTGGTCGTGCGGCCAGTCCTCCCCGGCGTACACCACCGCCACCCCCGACATGTCCAGCCGCTTCATCGCGCGGGCAGGGCGGCGTGCGCGTTGGGGCCCACGGACGCCCGATTTTCTTTTGAGACTAACGCATATTTTGTGTGTTCAGCGGCTCGTTCAGCGGCTGAACGAGCGGGCACGAGTAAAATGCACGCTTCATTACTCCCTCACGAGGAAGCCCCTGCCCTTTGGGCACTCCTTTTGCCAGCGGCACCGGCACGGCACGGCCTTCCATCCGTCCCCCAGCTCCTCGGCCGCTTGCCGGCACGCCTCGAGGCTCTTGACGTTTCGGTAGGTCAGGGACAGGGCGTAGCCGGGCCGGATGTCGCGCCGGGCCTTTACCAGCAGGTAGCCGGGCCTGTCGTCCCCCAGCGGCTGCACGTACTCGGCCGTGCAGTTGGCCTTTTTGCACTTGTGGTTGATCAGGCTCGCGTTGCACTCCACCGGGATCCCGTCGAACCCGCCGGTGCCCTTCAGCTGCAGGTGCATGGTCTTGTCCGCCACCGTGATCTCCGAGAGGTAGCAGTGGTACGGGTGGTTGGTGTCCTTCTCCCTCTTCTTGGTCAGGCTCAGCCGGCCCGTGTATACGCCCAGGACCTGCCCCGCCTCGATCCCCTCCACCGTCTTCCGGCAGCGGATGCCCCACCCGCAGCGGCCGCGGAAGCGCTGCAGCAGCGCCCGGTTGGCGAAGCACTGGCCCATGTCCCGCTTGAACCGCTCGGTCCCGTACAGCTCCTGCACGCCACCCCTGAGGCTCGCGACGCGCGTGTAGATGTAATGGTCCTTGCCCTCCCGCCGGAACGTCGGGCACATCCTCCTTGACGGCATATGGCTACGCACACTGGCGCCGATCCCCGTCCGCGGCTTATATAGGCACCCGCGTCCCGCGAAAGATGAACCACCGGGACCTGCTCCTGCGCATGCTGCAGACCGCGGACCAGTACAACATGGACCAGAAGGACCTGCCGGCCCTGCTCGTCAAGTGCACCGTCCTCAGCCTCAAGTACGTCGACCGCCGGGTCCTCTTCGACGCCCTCTTCCCGGGGCACTACGCCGACTGGGCCCTGGTCGACCGCGTGCTCTCCGCCAACAACGCCCTGGGCGACGCCGAGGCCTGGCTCTGCCTGGTCGCCCTGCTCGAGTGGCCGGGCCTCACCGACAAGGACCGCGTCGACATCGAGACCAACCACGCCCCGCTCGCCCAGATCAAGGCCGCCCTCAAGGCCCACAACCTCGACTCCCCGGGCTGGACCACCGCCTGCCGGGTGCTCCTGCTCCAGATGGTCCAGGGCCTCCAGTCCATGCACGCCATCGAGCTGCTCACCAGCCGCATGCTCGCCCGCAACACCCGCGAGAGCACCATGCAGCTCCTGGCAGGGCTCTACGACACCAAGCACCTGCCCGAGGCCTACCTCAAGACCCTCACCCACATCCTCTCCCCGCCCCACGTCGCCGTCTACGAGCCCGTCCTCGCGCAGACCATGTCCATCATCGCCGCCCAGCGGGAGGAGCACCGCCTCAACCTCCGCCTCCGCAGCATGCAGATGGTGGCCCTCCGGCCCCGCCTCCGGGACAAGCTCAAGACCTCCCTCCTCACCGAGAACCGCAAGGAAAGGGTCGACTCCCAGCTCGGCACCTGGGACTCCTACGCCGGCTGGTGCCACGCCCACCGCTTCCCCAACAACCTCTCGGACCGCGTCAAGCGCCAGCTCTACTTCCTCGCCGCCCAGACCCGCTGGGCGCCCGACGTGGGCCGGCTCATCCAGAGCCAGGAGATCGCCGACCGCGTGCGCCAGCGCCCGGTGCAGCACCCGGACCTCAACGTCCTCAACTGGGTCATCGAGAACCTCAGCATGGACGGCCGGCCCCCCTTCCCGCAGATGATGGCCTTCAAGGCCCGCTGCTTCGCCAGCTTCCCGGTCGTCTACGTGCAGAAGATGACCCTCACCCAGGTCCTGCGCCTCTACGTGGCCTCCTACCAGGCAGCGGGCGTGTGGAAGGACGTCTGGAAGGCCCAGATCGGCACCCTCTCCCCGCAGATCATCCGCGACGTGGAATCCTTCGTCGAGGAGGCCGAGTTCGCCGACGAGCATATCATGGGCGCGCTCGCCGGCGGCATTTAAGCACACACCACTCACTCCACAAAATGCAACCCTACGCCCCGCTCTACCACGCCGCCGTCCTGGGCCTGGGCCTCACCATGCTCGGCACCCTCATCTACGGCCTCTGCAGCAGCCCGGGGCAGACCATCAGCAGCGACATGTACCACAAACACGCCTACCTCGCCACCCTCACGACCGCCCTGGCGGGCCACGTCCTCATATGGGCCTGCTGCCTCTACGCCAAGCGCAGGCGCGACCCGGAGGCCTTCTACTGGGGCGTCCTCGCCCTGCTCGTCATGGCCGTCGGCTGGGTCGGCCTCGTCACCAACCTCCTCGGCACCACCCACATCATCTTCGTCGCCATCTTCGCCTCCGCCTTCTGCGTGTCCGTCCTCATCCTCTGCTACCTTGTGTGGCAGCCCGACCTGAGCGTCCTGCTGCGCGTGGGCCTGCTGCTCACGCTCTTCGTCGACATCGTCATGGTCGTCCTCTACAACTCCGACCAGTTCTACCTATCAGAGCACGTCAACTTCATCAACTACACCGTCTTCTTCACTGTCTTCTTCTCCTACCACCCTTACTACGACTGGGCGCGCCTGCCCGAGGACCCCGAAACCACCCGCCCACTCCTCGTTTAAAGGTTAAAGGTTTACTCACTGCGATACTTCAGGCAGGCGAGTGGTGGGGTGCCCTGTAAAAGCGGCGGGGTGCCCTGTAAAAGCGGCGGGGTGCCCTGTAAAAGCGGCGGGGGTGGCTGGATACGATTAGCCTAGAGCTCAAAGGCCGGACGGAGACCCGGCCCCGCGGCCACGAGTCGCCGTCGTGCGGCCAGTGCCACCCGGCGGAGGCTGAGCCTGGCCACGAGTCGCCGTCACAACAGTCCTGCCCCCCTGGCCAGCAGTCGCCGTCACAACCAACAGGCGGGGCGCGTCGGTCATTGTCGTATTGCCCTGGCCGCCCGCTCCTTCGTCGTCGTCATCTGGTTCAGTTTCAGCGCCGCCTCCGCCAGCGCCGCCTCCGCCAGCGCCGCCTCCGCCCGCTCCAGCTCCGACTTGAGTTTCGACCCTTTCAAGCGCTGGCATAAATCGAGCCAGAAGCCCGTGAACCCCTGCAAAGTTTCGACTGCGGACGAGAACGTTGATAAATGCTTCGTTCAGCTGCCGCAGAATCCCTTCCATATGAAAAGTACCAAATCGCTCAAGGTCATAAGCATGGTCAAATAGCTCAACTGTGTACCTGTCAGGTTCCAAGATAACGGCATGCAGATCAATCTGCTCCATCAGATCCCATTCATCTTCAGAAAAGAGTTGCCTGCCCACAGTCTGAACCCTTGTGCGAACTTTCGACAGCTCACGCAACATTTCAAAATATTGAGGAGTGAGCCGTTCTTGGTTGAAATAGCTGCTGAGGAAGCGCAGAAATATAGTTGTGAGACGCAAACCGATTCTATACGTCTCATGACGCATCGTGGGTTCCAATTCTTCCCCAAACGTTGCATCCGAAATCTGAAACATTTCTTGGGCTCCGTCAAATTCTTGACGCAACTGTTGAGCCTGTCCATCAAACTCATTGAAATGCGCTACAAAGGGGTCTTGGTCGTGGAGTTCGATGTATACGTCGTGCATTTGTTGGGCTAGCGCTAAGAATCGCTCAAACATTTGCCGCAAATAGTCAGCATTTTCATCCATTCGGCGCTGACTATTTTCTAGCGACTCTACTGATTCACGATGCTCTTTAGCTATAAAAATATTCCGCAAGCGAAGCTGTCTTAGCATAACCTCCCCGCGAATCAGATCCTTGGAAATTTCCTGCTTCTTCTCAACAGCAGCCTTCTTCTCCTCTTCTTCTTTCTTCTCTTTTCCCTGCCGTTCGGCTCTGAACTTCTTTACTTCATCGTCGTCATCAACGAGTGAATGCATTTTACTGCTTACATTCTTTAAAAGATTTTTATCACCTTTGTATTTCCTCACCAACCGCGGATAAATCTCAGTAGATTCGTTTGCTGTGATTGGTTCCTGAAAATTAGCACGCTCAATGTTTTCGATAAAGTTGTCGACAGAGAAGCCCGTGGAAACGTTGCTGGCAGGTGGCGCGCTCAGCAGATTTTCAATTTCCTCCTGAATTTTGGTGAAAATATTCATTAGACCTGTGGTGTTCACATCATCTCCAATCTCTTTCTTCAATGAAGCATGAAGATTGTCGATTTGCTCTGAAATCACCGCATACTCACGACGTGCACGACCTTGTATCGCCCTATTGAACATAGCCTCACATTGGTATTGCAGAGAAAGTAACGCGTCACCTTCTGCCATGCCTTCGTGCTGCGCGATAATGTTTGCGAATTCCTCGAGCAGCTCGCGCCGGGCTTGGACGTTTTCGTAGCTTCGGAAGTTTGCTCTCTGGGCTGGCCTATTGAAGTATTGGTTCAAAAGGTGTATAATCCTAGGTGGAGGCGATGATTGGAAAATGCTCGTACCGTTGGAAATCGACAATGGATTGCTCTGCGAGTCGTCCGACGAGTGAGCAGGTGACGCTGCCGCTGCCGCTGCCAGTGGAGGTGCTGCTGCCGCTGCCGCTGCCTTTGAAGCTGCCTCTGCCGCTGCCTTTGAAGCTGCCTCTGCCGCTGCGTTTGACGCTGCCTCTGCCGCTGCCTTTGAAGCTGCCTCTGCCGCTGCCTTTGAAGCTGCCTCTGCCGCTGCCTTTGAAGCTGCCTCTGCCGCTGCCTTTGAAGCTGCCTCTGCCGCTGCGTTTGACGC
>Ga0164297_10002230_pt1 | contig 19480 bp, 22 predicted proteins | sample GEODES058metaG_FD_113539 | JGI IMG/M metagenome (GOLD analysis project Ga0164297, IMG submission 113539) | Dystrophic lake water microbial communities from Trout Bog Lake, Wisconsin, USA - GEODES058 metaG | ecosystem: Environmental > Aquatic > Freshwater > Lake | place: USA: Trout Bog Lake... | reverse complement strand
TCAGAGGCATCGCAACCTTTATTCAAAAATAGGGTTTTTAAACCAGGCAATCCGTTTGGCAGAGATGGGATCGATGTGGGTTTCGTCAAAAAGATCACTTTGTAATGCTGTTTGAATCGGAATAGCCATTTTTTTTCCAAGTTCAACACCTGGTTGATCAAATGAGTTGATGCCGTATAAAACGCCTAAGCAAAATGTACGATGTTCATACAAAGCCATCAAAGCACCCAAATGAAAAGCGTCTAGTCGCGGTAGAACAATTAAATTATTCGGTCTCTTGCCGGGGTAATAATTGTTGAGATCCTCTGGGCTGCCTTGGCCTAATGCTAAGGCGGAGGATTGTGCCAAGCAATTTGCCCAAAGGATGTGATGATGTTCTTCTTGTTGGGGGAGATCGGACATCGATGCATGCACCGCAATGAAATCAATGGGGATGACTTCTGGACCTTGGTGCAACATTTGGAAAAAAGAATGTTGAGCATTGGTACCCGGAATCCCAAAAATAACGGGTGCACTAAATGGTACTGCTTGGTTATTTCGATCAGCCGTTTTGCCGTTACTTTCCATCTCTAATTGCTGCAACCAGTGAGGGAATAATTCTAAGGATTGAGCATACGGAATGATGGCCTGTGCTTTGACATGTTGGGTTTTTTGATAATGGTAAAGAGCAAGCGCTAAACGCAAGGGTTGGTTGATCTGGTTTGGACTGCGTAAAAAATGCTGATCCATGGCATGCGCACCAGTAAGAAAATCCATGTAGGTTTTGAAGCCAAATTTCAGGGCAATGGGCAAACCAACCGCTGACCAAACGGAAAAGCGACCACCTACCCATTCCCAGAAAGGAAAAATATGTTCTGCTGCAATCCCAAATTCTTTTGCTTTTTGAGGGCTTGCTGTAATTGCGAAAATCATCTTTGCAAGTTGTGCTTTCTTTACCCCATGTTGTGTGAGCCAGCTGATGACGGCCTGTGCGTTTTGTATGGTTTCAACAGTCGTAAAGGTTTTAGAGACAATGATGATTCGTGTGCTTCTGGCTTTAGTTTGTTCTAGTGCATTGACCAAATCTGCACTATCAATATTCGATAAAAAATGAATCTTTAAATGATTTTTTTCTGATCCGGGAAGATTTTTGAGAGCGTCACAAACGAGCCGAGGACCAAAATCGGAGCCACCGATACCAATGTGAATAATATCGGTTACGCCAACAAAGTGGTTACAGGTGCGATCGATTTGGCGCCATACTTCTTCGATCGAGGGCATGACATCAACTCCATCTACTTCAACCGGTGTTTTGGTCTGATTGCGTAAAGCCGTGTGTAATGCAGGTCTATTCTCGTGTGTATTTATCTTTTTACCAGAGAAAAGATCTTCCTTTTTCTGATTGAAGCTTTGGCTATCCGCAAATTGATGTAATTTTTCCCATTCGGTATGATTGATTTGTGCGAAATCGGTGTCTACGAAGAGGGGAGATGCCATAAAAAGTTAGATTATCTAAATCATTGAATGGGTTATTCTAACCTTCATTGATGAGGCTTGACAAAATGAAACATTGAGGTTTTTTGGACTAAATTGATCATTTGTTTGGCATTTTCTAATTGAAGGTGTTTCACGGTTATAATACCTGCAGTAACAAATAAGAGATACTTTTCTATTAAGGAAGCTTGGCAGAGCGGTTGAATGCAACAGTCTTGAAAACTGTCGAGGGTTAACGCCCTCCGTGAGTTCGAATCTCACAGCTTCCGCCATCACCTTTTGATTAAATTCGGCTCTTCACCATAATCGGGGGATGAGCCGTATGGAAGCCTTCGGTAATGCCGTTGGATTTTGAAAACCGCCACATTCGAACAATCGGTTCTAACCAAGATCGAATGGTGTGTGCAATGACTTTCGGGCTCTTCGGGGCTCTTCACCATAAAATGGGAGAGGCGCTCTATTTATAACCAGCGTCTTGTTTGCAGACAGTAATTAAGGTATTGATCTCCCCATTTTTCAGTGAGGATATTTTCTTCAGGGACTATTTGCAAACGGGTTATGTAAAGAATAAAAAAGATTGGCCCCCAAATTACCTGAATACTCTTTAAACCGATGGCCCAACCGATCAGCATGATCGCCATTCCTAGATACATTGGATTTCTTGAAAGCCGAAATATGCCTGAATGGATCAATACAGTGGCATTTTGAGGGTGAGTGGGGCTTATAGTGGTTTTGGCCCTTCTAAAGGATATTGCGGCAAAAGCAGTTATCCCAAATCCAAATAAAAAAATGAGGATGCTAAGTGGCGTTGTTAAAGTTAAATTGATTTCTTTTGGTAGAATTTCGGCGTTAATCCACATAAAAAGAGCAGTGAATAAAACAAGGATTGGCGGGGGTATTCTGAGCTCAAGGAATTTCATCATAATCATTATTATAAATAAGCTAGGGTTTGTCATAATATATTTAATATGGAATAAGAGAAGAATATATAAAACTATTTTTATATGAATCTCACACAATTAATATATGTCAGCAAAGCTACTCAGTTAATGGGTATGCTTTCATTAACGCAAATTTTAGACAGTTCTGTTAAATGGAATGATGCGCACCAACTGACGGGTGTTTTATTTTATGACAATGGTCATTTTTGTCAATTATTGGAGGGAGATAAGTACGATATCTTAGATGTGTGGGAAAGAATCAGCCATGATAAAAGGCATCAAATCCTGAGGCGCCTAGAACTGACACCTATTGAGAAAAGAAGCTACCCCAATTGGAAATTGAGATTCCATGGTGCAGAGCAAATTGCAAAACACTTCAAAGAAATGATCGCTATTTTAGACGGGATGCCAGAGCATGATGATGATTTGTTGCGAATCATGAAAACAGTGTCTGAAGGCCAATCTTCTCGGATATGATCCACGATAGATAAAGAGATTTGTGGGATAGAGACATTTAATTACTCAGAGAAAAAGGTCTGTTTTTTTGTTAAATATGCTATCGGGATAAGACTTGAAATTTTTGAACGTTTTACGCCGTAGAGATACTTAAGGATTGAATCCTTCCAGCGGCAAGATGAGCACCTGTTTAGCTTAAACTTTTATTCAATCAGCAGCTATTTAAATCTACGTGCAAGGATATTTGATGCTTGCGGAGCTTTGCCATTTGCAAGCAAAACATGTTGATTTAGATGTCTCTCAGAGGGTTCTAAAAGCCTTTGATAGATTTCTTTAGTGAGATCTCTTGCCGCCTCTCCTGGCCACTTTTTTGGCAAAAGAACGTGTGGTAATTCCGGGTCGCGCAATAAAAGACGTCGAAAATCATGAATTAATAATGTACGAATTAAAAATGCAGTTTCATCATCTATTTTTTCACGCTTGTTTTTTTTTATTTCTTCAAGGATTTTTTTATATGTTTTAACAAAGCTTAAATAGCTATCACGAAGCTCATCTAAGTTCCAAGCCAACCGAACAATGGCAGAGTCATTGGCTGAGCTGTCTAAAAGAGGATTGACAGCAATCAATGGCATACATTGAGAGACGAAATCGCTCATTCCACGAACACTAATTGCATCTAAGCTTGCTTTCAGGTCAGCGCTGGGGTGTATAAAACAATTCGCATTCATCTGCCCAAAACCTTGCCAATAAAATACATTTTTTAGTTTATCTCGAACTGATGGAGTAAGTTCTGCGGTAACCATCACAAGTCTCCAGCGCTTGTCCCAACTTGGAGCACCTGGTGCATAGATTTGCCTCGAGGCATCCTCAAATCGTTTCCAACCGGAATGAGTTAATTGATAGTTTGTTCGTCGACCTTCACTCTGGTTGCTTAACCACTCATCTTTTGCCAAACGAAAAACAGTCGTTCGAATCAGTCGTTCATTGAGTTGTAATGGTGCTAGAAGTTTGATCAGGCTACCAAGCCAAATTTTCCCACCTCTTGGGAGGATTGAATCGCCAAAAACAGAAATAATTAAAGAGCCCGCCTTAACACGGTTAGTCTGCCGAAATATATCCAAAAGCTCTTGTATGGGTGAAGTTGGTTTTTGAATCATTGTGCAGACTTGTAGTTTGTATCAAAAAAATATGTCAATATGGCAGAGTGCATTAAAAATTATCGATGATCGAAGCTGATGGTTAGAAACTCTGTGGTTGCACGTGCTTGACAGCTCAGAGCGAAGCCTTGTGATATTTCATCGGACTCAAGCGTGAAATTTTTGTCCATTGTGACATGCCCCTCAAGGACCTTGCATCGGCAAGTGCTGCAAACACCCGCCTTGCAAGAAAATGGTAAATCAAGACCAGCGTTGAGGGCGGCATCCAGAAGTTGCTCGTCAGAACGAATATTCAACATATGTTCTTTCCCATCTAGAATCAGTGTTAAGGCAATTTGTTTGCCAGTACTTGCCGTTTTTTTTACCGCTTCCACATCGGCTTGCACTTGAAGAGTTTGTGTAGTGGATGTTGTAAATCGCTCGCTGTATATCTGTTGAGCAGGAACTCCACAATCGATTAGTGTTTTTTCAGCAACTTCAATCATTGCTTCGGGCCCGCAAATAAAAACTTCATCCATACTTTTTGCGGATATTAAGGTGCTGAGAATGGACTTTATTTTGCCATCATCAATCCGACCCATGAACAGATCAACTTCTTGTACTTGTTGAGAGAAGAGATGAATCATTGTGAAACGGTCTGGAAATCGATCTTTTAAATCTTGCAGTGATTCATTAAACATCACACTTGACATTTTACGGTTGCCATATATTAAGGTGAATTTAGAATCGAATTGCTCCTCTAAGGTAGTTGCGGCAATCGATAATATAGGTGTAATGCCAGACCCAGCGGCAAACCCAATTCGGTGGATTGCTTCTGGCTTGCGACTAATAAAACTGCCATTAGGAGGCATTACTTTGAGTTTGTCTCCAGCCCTTAATTCGGTGACAGCCCAATTGGAAAAAAAGCCTCCCTGAACCGGTCGTATTCCGATTTCAAGTTCACCTTTTTTAATTAATTTGCTTCTTGGGCTACTTACTGAATAATTTCTGCGAATATCATTACCTTGTATGGTTGTTCGTACAGTCAAAAATTGACCAGGTTCAAAGAGGAAATTTTCACGCAATTGAACTGGAATTTCAAATGTAATTGCAACTGCACCGGCGGCCTCTGGATTGATCTTCTTGATTGAAAGTTCATAGAAAGAAGATGACGACATATTGGTTTCTCCAGATCGAACTTAATAGGGTTTGAAATAATCAAAGGGTTCTGTGCAATCAAGACACTTATAAAGTGCCTTACAAGCGGTTGATCCAAATCGAGATGACTCTAAAGTATTGTTTGATGAACAATGCGGGCATTGAACAGACTTTTCTACTTCCTTCGAATAACGTAAAAAATACATCGGGTGTTCCACAGAAGATGGTCCACTGCATAATCGATTAGGGGGGCTAATCCCGTAAGATTTGAGCTTATCTTTGGCCTGCTCTGTCAGCCAATCTGTTGTCCATGCTGGTGCGAGTTGGGTGCGTACTTCCACTTGAAATCCAGCCGCTTCCAAGGTGCTTAGAATGTCGTCATGAATTTGTTCCATGGCAGGACACCCACTATAAGTTGGAGTGATCGCAATAATAACTTGCCTCTTACCAATCATCTCGACATGGCGAATAATGCCCATCTCTCGTAAAGTTAGTGCTGGAATTTCAGGATCGGTTAAACCCTCTAAGAGATTCCAAATCTCATTCGTAGAGTGATGTATCGCTGGTACCTGAGTACGTATCACCATACGCCATCCGGATGTGCGCGAGCAATACTTTGCATCTCGCCTAGAAGGTAACTTAAATGTTCGGAATGTAGCCCCAATTTACCGGATGTCAGATATCCTCCACCTGGGGGAGTCATTAAATTTGCCTCATTTAGAGTATCCCCAACAAGAGAGGTCCAGTCTTTTTTTAGATCCAATGTATCGATGCCAATATTCGCATTGTAAGCAGCTGTCTCAAATGGAGCCTGTATCCAGAATTCCTGTGTATATGGCATCAGGTGGTTCAGGGCTGCTTGTGCACGGGCTTGAGACTCATGTGTGCCATCACCAAATCGAACTAACCAGTCATGCGCATGGCGTAGATGATAGCGGACTTCTTTGAGAGATTTTGCTGCAATCGCGGCAAGACGAGTATCCTTGGAGTGTTGTAATTTTTCCCACATAAGGACCATGAGGGTACTAAAAAGGAAGTTACGAACGATCGTTACTGAGTAGTCGAGATTTTCTACCGCATACCCAACCAAGGGACCGTAATGAGGTAATTCGAGAAGGGTATAGTTTTTGAAGTCATGGGCGTCACGAAAATACGCTAAAGAATCCTCAGTTGCAAGACCCCCTTTTAATTCTGCTGCGTATTGATAGAGCATTCTAGCTTGACCGATTAAGTCTAAACTGTTGTTAGCCATCGCAATATCTTCTTCAAGTATGGGACCATTGCCACACCATTGGGCATTGCGCTGTCCAAGAATGATACAGTTATCTGCAAGATGCAAAACGTAAGCAAAATGTGGCATTACATATGCCCCACTTCATTCGGAATGTTATAAAAAGTAGGGTGACGATATATTTTGTCGCTTGCGGGATCGAAAAACTCAGATTTATCGTCTGGATGACTTGCCGTGATGTGATTTGAAGGTATTACCCAAATACTGACGCCTTCTTGTCGTCGTGTATAAACATCTCTTGCCATTTGTAAGGCATGTTGTGCATCACTGGCGTGCAAGCTACCGCAATGCTTGTGTTCTAAACCTTGTTTACTACGGACAAAAACCTCCCATAGAGGCCACTCACTAAGTGTTTTTGTTTGTACAGTTTTTGTGTTCATGCAGCTACCTTTTGTATATTTTGCTTGCGAGCGTACGCCAATGCTGCATCCCTTACCCATTGACCATCCTCCCAAGCTTTTACACGCGTTGCAAGGCGTTCTTTATTGCAAGGGCCTTCGCCATTCACCGTCGCCCAAAATTCGTCCCAGTCAATCTTTCCGAAGTCGTAATGTTGACGATCTTCATTCCACTTTAAATCAGGGTCTGGTAGGGTGATGCCTAAGATTTTTGCTTGTGGAACTGTTGCATCAACAAATTTTTGCCGAAGATCGTCGTTACTGATTCGTTTAATACCCCAGCGCATTGCTTGCGCAGTATTCGGGCTCTCTTCATCTGGTGGGCCAAACATGGCTAAACATTTCCACCACCAACGATTGACCGCATTTTGAACCATGTTTTTTTGCGCTTGCGTGCCTGCCATCATAACAAGTAAAGCTTCGTAACCTTGGCGTTGATGGAAACTTTCTTCTTTGCACACCCGAATCATCGCTCGAGCATAAGGGCCATAAGAGCAACGACACAAAGGGATCTGGTTCATGATAGCGGCACCGTCCACTAGCCAACCGATGACACCTACATCAGCCCAAGTCAGTGTAGGGTAATTAAAGATAGAACTGTATTTGGCTCGTCCTGAGTGGAGCGCTTCTAGCATTTCATCGCGACTGGTACCAAGGGTCTCTGCAGCACTATAAAGATACAAGCCATGACCAGCCTCATCTTGAACTTTTGCGATTAGGATGACTTTACGTTTTAAGCTTGGAGCACGACTAATCCAGTTCCCCTCGGGCAACATCCCTACAATTTCGCTATGTGCGTGCTGACTGATCTGGCGCACCAATGTTTTTCGATAGGCTTCTGGCATCCAATTTTGAGGTTCAATCCGTCCATCAGAATCGATGCAACGATTAAATGTAGTCATTAAATCGGTCGGTTCAAGGGCTTCAATGGCTTTGGTGGATTTATTTGTTGAGCCTTCAGGTATGCTAAGGGATTGGGTATACATGGTTGTTCCTTTTACATGAATTGATTATTTTAAAAGCGCCCAAGAGCCATTTTTGACTTCTAACATTCGAAAGGCAGATAGATTTAAACCCATATGGTCTTCCGTCGTCATATTAAACGTGCCGCTTGTTGCAACGAACCCTTTGGTAGTTTCAAGAGCATCCCGTACTTTTGCTTTATCGGCACTTCCAGCCCGTTTTAAAGCGTCAATGCTGAGTAATAATCCGTCATACGCATAGCCACCAAAAGTAGATGCATCGCTCTTATATTTTGACTTATACGTGTTGTCATAAGAAGTGACGATCCCCTTTTGAGGATCATTTGCAGGCAATTGCTCAGGAATTAATTGTGCGGGGGATGGCAATCGTACCCCTTCTGCTGCTGGACCAGCTAACTTTAAAAATTCATCCGAAGCAATCCCATGAGATTGATACATAGGTAGTGTGATACCTAATTGACGGTAGTTCTTTGTCACGATGACTGGACCTTGGCCTAAACCAAAGACAAATACCGCCTCAATGCCAACGGTATTTTTGATTTTTGTGAGCTGCGGACTCACATCGGTATCTTTGGGACCATATGTTTCATTTGCAACCAATGTGACACCGTATTTGCTGGCAACTGCTTCTGTTTCTTTTTTACCCGATTGGCCAAAACCGCTGGTCTCAGATAAAAGCCCGACTTTACTGAGGCCTCTTTTTTTCATATCCTCAAAAACTTTCTCGGCAGCCATACGGTCAGTATGAGGCGTTTTAAAAACCCATTTTTTTACAGGCTCTATGACAACTACGGCACCTGCAAGTGAAATAAAAGGAATTTCAGCTTTCGTTACCAATGGCACCATCGACATCGTAGCACCCGTAGTTGTGCCGCCAATTAAGAGATCAACTTTATCATCTTCGATCAACCTTTTTGCAAAGCTATTTGCTTTATTTGCATCACTCCCATCATCGTAATAAATGAGTTCAAGTTGGCGACCTAAGACACCGCCTTTTTTATTTAATTCTTCAATATAAAGCTGTAGCGTCTTTAATTCAGGATCGCCTAAGAATGATGCAGGACCGGTAACTGAAAGCACCGAGCCGATTTTAATTGCATCACTTGCACAGGCATTAAAGCCAAGTACTGTTAGGGTAAAAGCAAATATGATTTTCTTAAATACATGTTCCATTAAAAGCCTCCTTGTGAATAATTCGATTTCTCACCGTTGACAGAAATACCTTGAAATCTTTGGAAATACATCATGCAAAAATCATCCGTATTCTTCAGAACTTTGAGCGCTATTGGACCTCGTTCTTTGGAACTGTCTAGATACCTGGTTGAATGAGTGTTGATCATTGTTCTTTTGGACGCTTGTCAATCACTCGCCGGGCTTTTCCTGTTTCCGTGCGCGGAATGCTATTTGGGGCAAGAACCTTTACGGTAGTTGAAACGCCAATCACGGATTTAATATGCTGTTGTAACTCTTCGGAAATTTTCTGAATATCTGCACTTTGGTCTGAACTATTTGGATGAGGATGTAACTCGCAGTGAATCTCAATGCTATCCATATAGCCTTCTCGGTTTAAATGAATTTGATAGATACCTGCCAGACGTTTATCGCGCAAAATTTGTTCTTCGATTTGACTAGGGAAAAGGTTAACGCCCCTGATGATGAGCATATCGTCTGAGCGCCCGGTGATCTTTTCAATCCTTCGAAAAGCCCGTGAGGTCGGTGAAAGTAATCGCGTTAAGTCACGCGTGCGATAACGAATCACTGGAAATGCTTCTTTAGTGAGGGAGGTAATTACGAGTTCCCCTTTGGCGCCATCGGGTAGAACCTCTCCAGTTTGCGGGTCAATGATCTCGGGATAAAAGTGATCCTCCCAAATAACGGGACCATCTTTTGATTCTATGCATTCACAGGCAACACCGGGCCCCATCACTTCTGTTAACCCGTAAATGTCAATGGCGTCGATTCCCAGTTTTACTTCAATTTCTTTGCGCATGCCTTCTCCCCATGGTTCAGCACCAAAAATACCCACTTTGAGAGATATCTGCTCAGGTGCAATTCCCTGTCTTGCGAATTCTTCAGCAATCACGAGGGAGTAAGACGGTGTGACCATGATGGCATCAGGTCTGAAGTCAATGATTTGTTGCACTTGCTTTTCAGTTTGGCCACCAGACATTGGAACTACAGTGCAGCCCGCACGTTCAATTCCATAATGCGCACCCAAGCCACCAGTAAACATTCCATAGCCATACGCGTTATGTACCATATCTCCAGCTTGAACACCTGCTGCGCGTAAAGAACGCGCCATTAAATTAGCCCAATCATCTATATCTTTAGCTGTATAGCCAACCACGATGGATTTACCAGTGGTGCCACTTGATGCATGTAAGCGCGTAACTTTATTTCTGGGAACGGCAAATAATCCAAATGGATAGTTGTCACGTAAATCAAATTTTGTTGTAAATGGAAATTGAGAAAGATCACTCAATGATTGAAGATCGTCGGGATGCACGCCCTGAGCAATACATTTTTCTCGAAAGGGGGCAACATTTGTGTAAGTGTGATGAATTGACCACTTCAGTCGTTCTAATTGAAGTGCTGCGATTTCATCTCGACTGGCCTTTTCGATCGGTTCAAGTTCGCTCGTGTTTGATCCTTGTTTTCCTTGCATCCGTGACTCCTTACCTGAAATACGTTGACTTAAACCGTGTTTATAAACCCGAGATGACTTCACCCTTTGTGCGGTAGCTTTTACCCCTAAAAAGTGCGATCTGTTTGCCTCCCTGGACTCTAATCTCGACGTCATAAACGCCTGTTCTTCCTGCCGCAGAGCGTTCCATAGCGGTTGCTTCTAATACGTCATGCAATTTTGCTGGTGCGAGGAAATCAATATTGCATGCTGATGCAACTGTAATGAGGTTATAGCTATTGCATGCATACGCAAAAGCACTATCGGCTAAAGTAAAAATAAGACCGCCGTGACAGAGTTGATGACCATTGACCATATCTGGCCTCACTGTCATGCGAACTTCTGATCTCCCTGGCGCAATGGATACAAGCTTCATACCAAGTGCCTGAGAGGCGCTATCTTTAGACCACATAGCTTGGCTTGCAGCCTGTGCCAATTCTTGAGGGGTTGGATGCGGAGTTTGATCAGTCATGAATATTTTTTCCTGCATAAACATGTTGTTGAATGAGTGGCGAAACGCGGTAACGGTCTTCACCGTAGAAATTCCCCAAATTTTTTAAAACAGTATTGATCGTCTTTAATCCAATATCATCCGCCCAAGCCAAGGGTCCCCGGGGATAGTTCACACCAAGAAGCATTGCTGTATCAGCACCTGCTGCATCGCAGACCCCTTGATTGACGGCATCAGCGGCTTCATTGGCAAGCATTGCAATGGTTCGCATGACAACCATTCCGGGAATGTCTTTAATCATTGAAACCTGGTAACCTGCCGCTTGGAAAAGAGCAACAGCTACATCCTTTGTGGCGGAATCTGCTTGGTGAGCGACGCTGATAGCAATTCGGCTTGCTAGATCATAATTGTGTGCAATATCAGTGAGTACCAGTTGTTGAATGCTGCTAGTACTTGAACGCTGCGTAGCACTCCGACCATCTGTTTCATAAATCACAACCCCGTTTACTTGTGCAATCCTGTCATCGCTTGCGTGCGCGTATTTGAATATAACCTGATGATGTTTGAGTCGTTTTGCTAAAGCTGTCGCTGCTTTGGACTGACCACATACAGAGATTTCTTGGGCTTGCTTTATATTAATTTCGGTTTGTGGCTTTATGGGCGTTGCATTGACATCGTAGTCGTAAAATCCGCGCTTTGTTTTTTTTCCTAAAAATCCAGCTTCAACCAGTTCCTGCTGAATGAGTGATGGTGTGAACCGTTTGTCGTTGTAAAAGGCTTTCCAAACAGATTGAGTTACCGCGAAATTGACATCATGACCAATCATATCCATTAACTCAAATGGCCCCATTTTGAATCCGCCAGCTTCACGCATGATGGCGTCAATTGTTGTACAGTCTGCCGCACCCTCATTGAGGATACGTAGGGCCTCAGCATAAAATGGTCTCGCGACGCGGTTTACAATAAAACCGGGGGTAGACTTCGCATATACGGGTATTTTCCCCCATGATTGAACTGTTTTATATAAGGATTGCGCTAATCTAGGATCTGTTTGAATTCCTGAAATAATTTCAACTAATTTCATGACTGGTGCTGGGTTAAAAAAGTGCATACCTACAAGGCGTTGTGGATTTTTTAGTCCTGTGGCAATCGATGTAATGGAGATGGAGGAAGTATTTGTAGCAAAAATACAGCTTGGATTGCACACCTCCTCAAGCGCTCTAAAAATGTTGCGTTTGACTTCTAAGGATTCAATAACTGCTTCAATCACAAGGCCCGCATCCGCAAGTTCTTCAAGAGATGAAACATGGATTAAATTTTTAGTAGCAGCCGTAGCAGCTTCGCTCGTCATTTTTCCTTTGGCAACTAATTTTAAAAATGCCGCAGATATTTCTTGAATTGCTTGAGAAGCAGCATCAATACGAGTATCAAACAATCGAACCGAATGACCTGCTGCTGCAGCGACTTGCCCTATTCCTGCACCCATTGCTCCAGCTCCAACAATGCCAATCGTTGTTTGGAGGAGGATGATTGGTTCTGTCACGTTTAGATTCCTGAAAAGTGAGGGGCGCGTTTTTCAAAAAAGGCAGATACTCCTTCAATGTAATCTGCACTCTGACCTAATTCGCTCATTAGATCTGCTTCAAGTGCTAAATGAAGTTCTAAGGTGTTTGAGCCTGCTGATTTGATTGCGTGCCGTGTTTTAACCAAGGCCTTTGTTGGCATGATAGAAAGTTGTTGTGCGAGAGCACTCACAGTAGTTAAAAACGAGTCGTCTTCCACTGCTTCCCAAATCAAACCCCATTCTGCCGCTTGTTGGGCTGATAATTTATTCCCGGTCATTGCCAAACCCAAAGCCCGTGCTTGACCAATTCTTTTAGGCAAATGCCAAGAGCAACCTGTGTCTGGAATTAACCCTATTTTTGTAAAAGGAAGAATGAAAGCTGCCCGATTGCTTGCTAGAACCATGTCACATGCCAATGCAAAACTTACACCTGCCCCAGCTGCAATCCCATTCACAGCCGCAATGGTTGGCACTCTTAAGTTGTTCAGACGCATGACCAGTGGCATGTAATGTCGCTTAACCACATCACCAAGTTCGGGAGGGGTTTGTCCGGGAGTGAACCGGACTTCCGCATCTGCTAAATCTTGACCAGCGCAAAATCCTCGACCAGCTCCTGTAATGACCAATACGCGAATCGATAAGTTTGTTTCGATGCTATCAAGCGCGTCACGTATTTCTGCATGCATTTGTGTATGAAAGCTGTTCATTTTTTCTGGACGATTGAGCGTGAGTCGAGCAATGCCTTGATTCGTCTCGAAAAGGATGTGCTTGTAATTCATCAAATCAATCTTTCTTGAAGTGTGGTGGTGCTACAGTAAATGGCACGAAATTTCTCTAACAAAAGGTCAGTCATCCACATCGCTCCAAAACAAATTGAATGGCAGCAGATGAGTACGTAATTTATTTCAATGTGTTACATAATTCATATGAATTATGATTAAAATGTATCGTGTATTGAACTGTAAACATATTAGGGTTTACCCAAAAGGTTGGTTGATTCATCACATCCCAAGGTATGCTGAACGCACTTTTTTATTATGGATTAATTCCTGACCATTACCAGTTAGAGTTATTTCCCCAGTTTCCATGACATAGCCACGATCCGAAAGTGCTAGAGTAGCAAAGGCATTTTGTTCGGCGAGAATAATTGTCATACCTTCAGCCTTTAGTGTCCTCACCACATCAAATACATCTTTGACTAATAAGGGGGCTAATCCCATAGAAGGTTCATCAAGTAGCAGTAGTTTTGGCCGACCCATTAAGGCTCGCCCAATCGACAGCATTTGCTGTTGACCGCCAGATAGTGTTCCTGCTAGCAGTTTGCGCTTTTCTTTTAAGATCGGAAATAGTGCGTAGACGCGCTCGATATCTTGCTGTAAGAATGCCTTTTTTTGTGTGTAAGCGCCCAGAAATAAATGATCTTCAACCGAAAGTGATCCAAAGATTTGCCGTCCTTCAGGGCTATGACAGATTCCATTTCGCATCCGTTGATCGGCGTGTTGTTTTGTAATATTTTCCCCATCGAACCAGATCTCGCCAGCATCTGAATGCTGTACGCCAGATAGGGTCCTTAAAAGAGTCGTTTTACCAGCGCCATTTGCACCAATTAATGCGATCGTTTCTCCGCGCCTGACCTCGAAATTTAAACCTTTTAAAACCTTGATCTTGCCATAACTACTCTCTAATCCACTCACTGTTAAAAGGACGGCTTCTTGCTTTGAGCTTGCCAGCTGAAATTTGGCATCTGTGATTTGTCCTTCGGGACTTGCAGGATTGTGGGTCCCTAAATAAGCAGCAATTACATCGGGGTTTTGACGAACTTGTGCGCAAGTGCCTTCAGTGAGTTTTTTACCATAATCAAGAACTAAGATTCGATCAGATAAATTCATAACCATCTTCATATCATGCTCAACAAGCACAATTGTGATGCCAGAATCAGCTAATTTACGAATTAACTGTTCAATTTCGTTGGTTTCTTGAGGATTTAAACCCGCTGCGGGTTCATCCAAAAATACCATTTTGGGATTCATTGCTAAAGCACGCGCAATTTCAAGTCGTTTTAAGATCCCGTATGAAAGAGCATCTGAACGAGCATCAAGATATTTTTCTAGCCCGACAAATTTCATTAAATCAGCTGATTCCTTGCGTAGTTTTTGATCGCGACGCCTTAAAGACGGCCATCGCAATGCAGCTTTTAATACGTTCCGGTCTAGACGTAAGTGCGCCCCAATCATGACATTTTCAAGTGCAGTCATATTGAAGCATATTTGCAAATTCTGGAATGTTCGAGCAATACCTCGTTCGGCAAGTTTGTTTGGGGATTGCCCATGTATCGCCTGACCGTCAAATCGGATCTTACCGGAGGTGGGCTTGTAGATTCCAGTAATCAAGTTGAACAGTGTTGTTTTACCAGCTCCATTGGGGCCGATGACAGAATAAATAAGTCCTGCATCAATGTTGAATGAGAGATTTTTCACGGCCACGACTCCACCAAAGTGGATCGAGATGTCATCAACTTCGAGTAAGGGCATGCTTATCTTCCTGGACCAAATTTGGCTGCCAAGGTGGGCACTAAACCTTTTGGTAAAAAGATCATGCAAAGCATGAAGATACTTCCAATAACAATTGTTTCCCAACCCTCAAAAGCAGCGAGTGCCTGAGGCAGAGCGGTGATAATGACTGCACCAAGTAGTGAGCCAAATACCGAGGCCATACCACCGATGACAACCATGGTGACGAGCTCGATTGACTGAAAAAAATCGGCAATATTGGGAGACACAAAGCCAACATAGTGAGCAGTCATGCTACCCATGATGCTCGCAAAGACCGCCGAGAGCACAAATATGGATACTTTATAACGAACAACATTGACACCGACCACTTGGGCTGCAATTTCAGAACCATGCAATGCGCGCAAGGCTCTGCCAAAAGGTGAGTTGATGATATTTAAAGAAGACCATACGCAAAATGATAGTAAAACCGCTACAACCCAATACCATTGCTTATCGCTGCTCAATTCAAAGCCTCCCAAGGCAAATGCCGGAACGGCCATGCCGTCTGGTCCTCCCGTCCAGCGCGCTTCATTGCGGATCGTAATGTGGATGATAATTCCGAGGCCGAGAGTGGCCATTGCTAAATAGTTCCCTTTAAGCTTAAAAATAGGTTTGGCGATAATGCCGGCAATAGCAGCAGCAACGGTTGCACCGATGCCAATTGCTAGCAATGGGTGAACACCAAAGTGGGTTGGCAAAACAGCAGATGCATAAGCACCGATGCCTAAAAAACCAGCATGCCCAAGGCTAATTTGCCCAGCAAAGCCGATCAGCAGGTTCAGACCAATGACGATGATCGCATTGATGGCCATTCTGATTGCGAGATCCAAGTAGAAGCTATTTGGCAGTACAAACGGTAGGATGACTAAAATGATGATCACAACCCCTAAACCGAGAAAGGAATTTTTTTGCACATTACACCCGATCTGACGATTTGCCACCACAAAGACCTCTTGGCAAGAAAAATAGTATCAATAAAATCAGGACAAAAGGTATCGCATCTTTATATGCTGAAGAAATGTAACCGGCACCCATTGCTTCTAATATTCCAACTAGCAAACCACCTAGCACAGCACCTAGTCCATTGCCCAAGCCACCGACCACCGCACCAATAAATCCTTTTAAACCAAGCATGATGCCTACGTCATAGGAAGTCATGGTGATTGGTGTGACCATGATCCCGCCAATTGCCCCTAACCCAGCAGACATGGCAAAGCTCAATAAAAGGATATGGTTCGTATTAATGCCTATTAACTCAGCTGCTGTTCGATTCATGGAAGTCGCAAGCATGGCCTTGCCGGTCAGAGTGTGACGAAAAAAGTACCAAAGTGCCAAAACCAAGATTGCTGTTAACGTTAAGATCCATAAGCTTTGTGGTAATAATGTGGCTCCAAGAATGTGGATAGGTAGATCGCTTGAAAAGGCTGCTAAGCTAAACATATTTTTGCCAAGCCATACTTGAATCAATCCCCTGATGACGAGTGAGGCACCAATAGTGATGATGATGAGAGAAACGGTGTTCGCATTCTTTGCGGGTTCAATGGCAAACTTTTCTAAAGTAATCCCAACCAATGAAGGGACTAGCACAGCAAGAATGAATGCGATCGGTAAAGCGCATCCCATTTGCGAAAAATAGGCTGCTAACATCCCGCCTAGCATAATGAATTCGCCTTGGGCAAAATTGATGACATTGCTCGAGTTATAAATCAATGTAAAGCCAAGCGCTGCTAACGCATATGTTGCACCAACAGTGATTCCAGAAAATAAGAATTGTAAAAAAGTTGATATCACCATAAGGTTTACTTTTCTCGAAGGGCTACATATTATTTAATAAAACACGCTGGTTTTATTTGCATATATAGAGACATAAAAAAATCCCAAAATCTTATTCATTTGACTACATTTGAAGAGTACCAATAAATTAAAAAGAATGAAGCATTATGTAACTAATTTTTTTAAAAAATGCATAAAACGTATCGCTTTTCAAAGTCACTATTAACTTTTTAAGGGTAAATACCAATAAAAATACTGTCATAGGAAAAATGATTTGAACTTGATTCTCTATTTCAAGTTGAGCTTTTGTATGAAATAACAATCTCAAAGCTGTTCTCGAAGTGATAAACGATAAGGGGTTTCGTTATTCGTAGAGCGTAATCTATTTAATGCTCAAATTGATAAATGATTTACATTTTTTTTAATTGGAGGTAATATTCACTGATGAATTAATGAATAAGATCAATCAATGAACTGCTTTCGGTGTCAACAACCTCTCGTTATTGGCTTACAAGTATGTGTGACTTGTAACCAAAGACATCGTCCAACAGCACCTCTGGAATGTAAATATTTTGTTCTTGTTACGGCAATCATTTTTACGACTCTAGGACTATTTGGTTTTGTTGACGGGCTTTTCGGCTTAATCAAAGTTCTCTGCGTTGGATTTTTAGGTGGTGCAGTGTGGGGTTCGGTCTTTTGGCTTTTTTATCTTTTATTTCGTCGGCATTAGTTGCGGTCCTCACTACTTTCGTATATCAAAAGTATCGGCTGCACCAAATGTATCGTTAGCTCGAAAAAATGGTTTGATGCCAGATAATCATTTCAGTACATTAGTCCGCTGATAAAAAGCCTGTGCATGAATAGGGTGGTTGTCAATCCGCTAGGTTGGGTTGAGATTTCATCATCTAATATGCCGGAAGAGAAACAGATGGATCAAACCATCGCAATCAGAAAACAACTTTAAAAACCTAGGGGGGCATAGGATAGTTGAGAGAAGGTGTCTTCAACAGTGCATCATCATTGCAATGTCCTTTTTAATAGCAGAATAAAGGACCGATTTATCTTTCTGTTGAGATGGAATTGCGTCTTATTTTTGATTTAAACGGTTGTGCGCTAGTTCTTCTTGTATTTTCATTTCTTCTAAATACAGGAGCCGGGCACGTTTTTTGATATCTAAAACGCCCTTAAAGACAGCCAGAGAGATGATGATAATCGTAATGACCGAGGCAAAGTAAAGGTCTTCAATCATTTCAAATCGAAATATTATTTAATTTCATATGCACTAAACGGATTTTTAAGGAATTTTGTTTAATTGTAGATTGGTCTTGGCTCTTATCGAAAAACATACTTTTATGGGTATTCCCAATCTTGAAAGATCGGTTTAGAATCAGAAAACATTCTTAAAGTATAGGAGGAGCAAACATGAACAAGTTAAGCGCGGTTGAAGCCCGAAATCAAGCAGGAAAATTCTACATCAAAGGAATATTGGTTTTCATTGGCCTATTCGGAACCATTTCCGTTTGTGGTTGGTTTTTGACGAGCCTGAATTTCTGATTTAAAGAAGTGCTTGAATATCGCTGAGTAACTCTTTTGGTGAGGTTGTCGAGGCGAATCGTTGTGTTGTTGCACCATCTCGGCTGACTAAAAACTTAGTAAAGTTCCACTTGATTGCAGTCGTTCCTAATAGTCCAGGAGCTGCATTCTTTAAGAATTCATAAACAGGGTGCGTGTTTGCACCATTGACATCCACTTTTTCAAATATAGGAAATGTAACTGCGTACGTGGTGTCGCAAAAACTTTGGATTTGTTCAGCTGATCCGGGTTCTTGATTCCCGAATTGATTACACGGAAAGGCCAATATTTCAAGACCCTGGGGCTGAAACTCCGCATATAAAGCCTGTAAATCCCGATATTGATTTGTAAAGCCACATTGGCTTGCTACGTTGACAACCAGCAAGACCTTGCCGTCATAGTTTTGTAGATTTTCAGATGACCCATTGAGGCGATTCAGAGAGATATTGGGAAGCATATGAACTTTCTGTATGTGACAGGTTGATAATGTTTGAGTTTATCCCAGTTTGGGGTGTTTTGTTTTTAGGCGTTATCACCTAGAGGAACATGTATTTATCTGTATTTTGCAAAAATTGGCAAGATATCCGACCTTCTTGTAAATTAAAGGGATGGCTCATTTTGAAGAATTACATCGTAAGGCTTGCGCTCAGTTAAAAGATACGTATCTTGATCCTCTGACAGGCTATGTTGTCCTAACACGGTTGGCTCACCTCAAACGGGGCGCGTGTTGCGGTCATGTTTGCCGACATTGCCCATTTCAGTATATCAATGTGCCTATTGAGCTCCGTCCCCCCCAGCCTCCGAGCTCTTGTTGATTGTACGCAGCATGTGTGAAGCATCGCTATCCATTTGTATGAGGACTGGTAACTTGTCACAGATATCTGGGATTGTTATTGGTTGGTATCCGGAATAGAACACTTTATTTTTGGAAAGGACAGACGCCGCATAACTGAATTCGATGGTGCGTTTGATTGATTCAAAGCAAAAGCTACTTGCATTTCATTTTGACTAAACGCTGACATTCTCTCGCTTCATACCGATTAATTTGT
>Ga0164297_10002229_pt1 | contig 19480 bp, 23 predicted proteins | sample GEODES058metaG_FD_113539 | JGI IMG/M metagenome (GOLD analysis project Ga0164297, IMG submission 113539) | Dystrophic lake water microbial communities from Trout Bog Lake, Wisconsin, USA - GEODES058 metaG | ecosystem: Environmental > Aquatic > Freshwater > Lake | place: USA: Trout Bog Lake... | reverse complement strand
TTTACTGTGCTGAGTTCGTGAGCCATGTTGTGTGTCCTCTATTGATTGGTTGATGAAGATTCAATTGTACCACCGGTGGGATAGCCTGTCAATACCCGCCGTTGTACGATCGCCACGTTAAATATCGTCCTCGTCCCGGGGGATGAGCTTGGTGTAACCGCAAATCGCGCAATGCAAATGCATCCGACCGTCGGTTAAACACAGCTCCCCAAGCGGGCACCGGGGGCAGGGCAGATCGTCTTGGTCATTCTCCATCTTTGCTCGCCCTCATCTCGTCGAGCATTGAACGCAATGCGAACATCTTTTTCAGCACATCTTTGCGCTGTTCGTGTATCGCTTCCATAGCGACCCCTAGGGCTTCATTGGCGCCGAAAAGCTCACTAATCTCGCCCAGGATTTCTTGTTCAGTCTTCATCATTTAGCTTCCATATTAATACAGTCATTGCAAAAAGAATGACGCCCACCCAGGCCACAGCCAAGGCGAGCGACAACACGATCATTACTAGCGTGATCCAATCCATCAGTGGCCAGTCGAAAAAAGATAGGAAAGTAGCAAGCATACGATTGCAAAGATCAGGTACAGGACCTTATCGGCTAGTGAATAGGGACTGCCGTCGAGGAGCAAGCGTTGGATCCGCACCTCTTCCGGGGTCATGTCGGCCCTTGCGGGCCTTTGGTACATACATCCGATTTTAACCTTGCCGGTATCGTACGGCACCACGCGCTCGGGTTTGGCTTCAGTCATTACGCTACCTCCACTGCATTGATGTTCATGACACTGACTTGGTAGCTGTTCGCGACCATAAAGTCCTCGCCCACTGCTACACGGACCGCATCCATGTTGATCTGTGGGCGCTCGGTAAATGTGATCTCCACCGTGTAGTGCGCACCCTTGTACACTCCGGCACCGGCCGTCTTGAACATAGCTTTTAGGTGCTTCTCGCGAGCGGTGAAGGAACGAAGCTGTGCACGCACCTCGGCGAGTTCGTCGACTAATGCCTTGGTGATTGCGGGGGTCTTGGATTTTACTGCCATTTTTTGTCCTCTATTGGTTGTTGATTGAAATTGTATTATAACACGGGTGGGATTAGCTGTCAATCCCCCTGATCTTGCTGTATCTTCTCCGCAACAAGTGTCGCATACCCCGCGATGTCGACCCAGGAATCGGCGTAGTTGGGGTTGCCACTTAAAATGCGAGCGAGTTTGTGCAAAATCATCTCGGTCGCCTCTTTTTGGTAGGGCTTCATGCGCGGCCAATACGATGTAGATGCCATCATCGCTACGCATTTAAGCTCTTGCGAAATGCGAGCCTGGTCGCGAAAATCGCCGTAGTTACCGGCGCGCTCGGTGAGAATATCGTCCAGATTACCCATGCGCCGCCACCAATCCACCGCGTGCATAGCGGTTCATAAATCCGTTTTCGGGTGCATTCGATATTAGTCGTGCCGCTACCTCTTCGGGGCTCTCCCCACCCTGAATACCGCGGATCGCTTCCTCAGTTGTCACCTGCCGCCCCATCGTCGCGGGCCCGATTGCACCCTCGATGGACCCACCACCACCAACAACGGAGCCTTGCGCGATGTTTCTGAATGCGCCGGCGTCTCCGGGATTGACACGTCCGACACGCATACCGCCCATTGATCGTCCACCGGGCGGGCCGTACACTCCGGCCATCTGCGCTTCGCGGGTCATGAGAGTACCGAGTTGCGCATCGGGACTAAATTTCGATAAATCCGTGGGACTAAGCGAATAAGCTTGATTAAATAGTTTATCGTTATCGCCGAAGAATGCTTGCAGATAAGCTTCTTCTGCACCCGAGCGGCTACTGCGAACCGGGGATGCGAATAGCTGTGGAGAAAAGCTAGTCCCACTAGGTCCGGGGTACTCATTAACTGGCGCGTGAAACCCGAGATCCCCGTGTCCAACGCCATGCGATACGACATTGCCAAGTCTACGCGCGAGGTTAGGGTTAGTGAGCGTTTCGGACACCGACCCCTCTCCACCGGCGCGAAGCATGTCGTACCCAAGACTGTAAAGATCTTTACCCTTGGATGGTACCTCGCTCCACCACCCTTCGTACATGGGCATCACATCCATCGCGTGAATGTCGAACATTCGAGGATCTCGCACACCGGGAACCATGGTGCCGGCTCGACGCATCTCGCGCTGTATCGCGGTGTTCATGGGGTAACCTTGACCCGTATTGATCGACTTGCTAAAAGACAGTTGCGGGTAATTGCCTCTCGCTCGGGCTTCGTCTAGATCTGCGGGTACCTTGCTTTCGGGATCGAGTCGCACGAACCAGTCGTCGGGTAGATGGCCGGATTTAATCGTGCGCTCATCATTGGCGTTGGGAAACCGGTTGACCATAGTTGCGCGAATCGGTTCACCCCTAGCCGTAGTACCGAATAGATTGTGCTGATTGTACTGATCCACGACTTCTCTCGGAATCATAAGCTTTTGCTGTGCACGAAGATCGGGCCCCACGCGTTGCGCACCGGGAAGCTTGGCGACCTCCTTGTGCACTTGGGCCACGCCCTCCATTAGTTCTTCAAACGACTTCGCACGGGGCTTGAACGGATTAAACAAGGGCACGATAAAACTCCTCATCGCTAATGCTTAGCGTTTGCAGATGCAAGTCGATCGTGTCCTGCATGTCGTCCGCATACCCGCCGGCCAGATTCCAAGCAATAGGCACTCCCTCGTCTCTTGCGGCTCTAAAGATGCCGCGATCGCGATGCCCCATCGCCTCCTTGGTCAGGTACCCGGCACCATAGGGATCATCGATCCAAGCGTCCGCACCGGCCTGATAGTATATTATACCCGGCTTGAAGTTCGAAATCAAGTCCCTAGTATAGGCCCCCCATTTCTCGGTGTTCCACTCGGGCTTGAATCCGGAGGACAGCTCATTACGGGTGACGTGCCGCACATGGTCGTAGAGACTGAGCTTCTGAATCAGGAGCGCGGTCCCGTCCCCGAAGTGTCCATCCCCGTCGATAATCATCACGCGGCGGCGCTTCTCGGGTAGGATCTCCAAGGCCTTCACGGTCGCGATGATCAAGCCATTGAATGTGCAGTACCCAAACGCTGAATCCCACCCCGCATGGTGGAATCCCTGCGATGCCGAGCACGCCACACCGTCGAATGTAATCGCGCTCTGCGCGGCCGCCCACAGGCTAGCGTTCGAGTAGCGGAAGGTCTCGTTCAAGCGTTGATCGGTGTTATTGAACCCGTTGCGCTCCACGCCCTTGAAGATGCGGCGCACGTAGTTAGGATCATGCGCAAGTTCGAAATCCGCATCGGTGTAGCCCTTGAACCAGTGCGGTTGACGGCCGGATTGGCGCACGAACTCGGGAATCTTGGCCGTAGAGATAAAGTTAAACCCCACATCCTGGCCCGGGTGGTAGTAGATCGGTGTGCTCATGTTCGTAATGTCGAAGTTCATTCATTGTCCTCTATATGGGTTGATAATCCATTATTATACCACGCGTGGGATAGTCTGTCAACCCCCGGACCATCAGGATCCAATCCGGCTCGCACGACATCGGCCGCATCAGGCTTTTCGCGTGTGGTGAATCGAAACTCGCAAGAGAGGCACACTCGGCGCCTACGCGTGATACTTATGCTGTTTTGGTAGGTGGTAGATACCACCGTTTTGCTTTTGCATTTAATGCACTTCATAATCCGATCTCCTCCATTAACTCGCCCACATGACCTTGAAGATTGAGATCCGGGAATTCCGAGGCGAATTTATCAACCATCACCCATAAATCATTTCGAAGCTTAGCTAGCACTTCATTTGCGTGTCGACTGCCGCAGTTATCCGATAAAAAATGCACGGCTTCGATCATGTCGGCGCATTTGACCACCACTTCGATATGGGATCCTTGCAGTGTAGATTTTAACTGCACATAATCCGAATCGATTTCGAATTCAGCCTTGTGGATAATGGAATCCCCACCCACTTGCTTGAGCTTGTCCTTAAACGGCGTGGCTAAGTCCCCGGTGCGCACCTCGATAATGTCGTGCAAGAGCGACCAGTTCAGAACATGAAAACATCCGAGGGTGTTGTACTCGAAATCTGGTATGCATCGAAAAGCTAGCGCTTGCGCGATCATCGCCACATTAAACGAATGCTCGGCCAGTGTCTGCACCCGATTGGTCTGCACGATCTGCCACCGCTTGACGTGGCTCGCGCGCAGTAACTCAGGAAGGCTCAGCATTCTTCACCTTCATGCGCAAGAGCAAATCCGCGACTTGGTCTCCCGTGTACTGAATGTCGTCATCGAACGCGAATTTCTTGGCCGCCACCGTGAGCGCCTCATTCCAACAATCCGCGGCCGCCATCACGCCCGGGTCATCGGGACTGAAGAACATGACGCCGAACTTCTTCGCGAAAAAATCATTGAATGCTTGTTTCATACGTGCCTCATAATTCTGGTGTTTTCGTCTACTGCCCACTCACGTTTTTCGTTAATGTCCATCTTGGCTTCCACGGCCGCGTGCACATCGATCCCGTTGCGAGCCGCCACATCGAGAAGAAGGATCATGATATCGCCCATCTCTAGCGCTGATTTGGGGTTACGTGCGTATTCACCCACCTCCTCGTAGAGCTTAAGCAAAATATCCGCGGTCGAACGGTTAGGAAAATTGGCGTCAGCCCACTTCGTGATTCGATCCTGAAGCTGTCGAATGTCGGCCCCGCCTCGTTTTTTGTACGCATTGACGGCACGAACGGCAAGGTCCGCATTTTTGTCGCAGTTGCCGAGCACCCCGCGTAGATGGTGACGAACTTCGAAAGACGCGATGGTAGCGCCTGTCGCATCGACGACTTCACTCGGTTTTTTAGGGTCGACGCTCCAAGGGAGCTCGTTAATCTCGTCCGTGTGTACATGCGATTCAACCTGTAACATGATCTCTCCATTTCCTTATTAAGTGTTCACGCCTAGTAGCCATTGAATAGTAATCCAAGTCTACCACATCTTGATAACTGGGCCCAAGTCCCATGTAGGACACTGTGGCTCCAGTAGATTCAATATCGGTCACGATCCGCACGAGTTCGGCTTCGGATTTCACGTAATTCGCGAAATTTAAAAACACCTTCGTGACGCCGTTGTGACGCACCGCGGTCTCGATCTGCTGTTTACTGAATGTAAAAAGCCTTCGGGGAAGCTTGGTCACCGTAGTAAGCTCCTGCTCCTGCCCGATATCCGCGAATGTGATCTCCTCTTGGTCGTCGTAGTGCGGGCCGCTCCACCCGATCTGCCGCGCTTCCTCGTCGTACCGGTTCGCTACTCGGATCGGATAAGTACGCGCGGTGCCAATCACATCGACCGCTATGCCATAGGGTAGCCCTACATCGGCCAGTATCTGCGCAGTAGACACGTCGCGAGAGGTGGTATAAGGGTAGAATCCATGGTACATCGAAAGCCCGAAGCCTTGAGCGCCTTCGATTAGAATACTGGATGCCTCGTCGACTAGTTTACGGTACTCGCCCTTCGGAACCACCAAACCGGCAAGCTCCTCGCAATTCTGCGCGATGTTTATGTCGTCCGGATCGCGACGAATGCGCTGAATCATTGCGGCGCCCACACCCTTTTTAGTAGATCCGATCTTGGTCATCGGACCCGCTTCCTCGTCTCGGTGGCGCTGTGTAACGATTGCGGCGTTAGGGTGAATCGCGATGCGAATATTCTTTTCTGCGATAATGTCCGAGCACTCGTTGATCTCGGCCAGTAGCTGATCGGGGTCGATGAGCGACCCTGGACCCAGTAGCACTCGGCGGCAATACTTGGACACGATGCCGTTGGCCAGATGCGTGTGCACGAATTTCCTACCCTTGGTATCGATGTAGGTGTGTCCCGCATTGGGCGCCCAAGCGGTCATGATGGTGTCTGGTGCGTGCGTCTCGGCCAAATACCCGACGATCAGGCCTTTGCCCGTGCTTCCGAATTGTAAATCCAATACTAATTTAACTGATTTCATATGGTCCTCTATGTTGATGATTAACCCTTGGCGTCGTACCAATCGGTGCCGATTCCCCAATCGCAAGTGATCGGGACACGTAGCTTGATCGGGCACTGCACCCCATCAAATGTCGTGTAGATTTTCGCGATGGCCTCGGCCTGCTCGCGGCAGTCGTTATCGAGCGATATCCCCACCTCGTCGTGCACGGTGAGAAGAAGCCGCCCGCATTCCTTAGTCTTTAAATAATCATGTAGCTCGATGAGCTTTTGCTTCATGCAATCGGCACTGGTGGCTTGGTAGATCAGCCCCGACGCCTTGTGCACAAACTGACCACCGGGGAAGCGTATGTGCCGCCCCATCATTGAGTGTACGAATCCACGCTCCTTCGCCAGACTACTTGCCTTTTGCGCTGTGTTCCTCATCCCCGGGTTCGCGGTGTGGTACTTCTCGAACATCTCTAGCGCTTCCGGTCCGGCCTTAAGGTACACGTTGCCATTCGGCCCCTCCTCCTCGGTGTAGGGTAACCCGCATTCCTGCGCCATCCGGCCAGATCCCATGTTAAAGGCTAGTCCCAGATTGATCGCTTTCGAAGATGGGCCGCCCGCATACTGAGCATTGCGTGGAATGCCCGTGAGATCGCTGACCAACTGGTGAAAATCCAAATCAGGATTTTGTGCGTACGCAGATAGAATCGAGGGCACATTACCGTAATGGTTAGCAACGCGAAACTCAAACTGCGACCAATCCATACCCAACCAACTGGCCCCCACATCTGGGATGAATATGGGACGAACCAACGATTTAATATCCTTATCGCGACTGGGGATTTGCTGTAGAGCGGGATTAGTGACACTAAGTCTTCCTGTTCCAGTTCCTGCTTCAGAGTCATTTTTTGTCTGATTGTAGTTGCAGTGGATGATTCCATCGTGGTGGTGTCCTAATATATGGCCTTTTAGAAACGTGTCCCGGGTCTTAAGCATCTTGCGCAGGTCCAGGATCATCTTGGCGGCCGGGTGCTTCATGCGGCGCAGACAATCGGCGTTGATAGACGCTTTGCCCCCGTCGGTCTTGTCGGCCCGCGTGCCATCGATTAGATACCACTCACCGTCGTCCCGGCGCTCGGGCTTGAATAGATCCGCGATAGAACCGGAAGGATTGGGGTTAACCTCGAAGCCGGCTAGAGCATTCAGCTCGGATTGGAGCTTATCGACACGAGTCGTGAGTCCGTGCACAGCGTCCTCGGCCCGATCCACGTCCACGGCTACCCCTTGGTATTCCATATCGATGATCACTGGCATAAGATCGCGCTCCAAACGGTGTACTCGATGCAAAGCCTGCTTTAAAATTTCAGTCTCCTGCCACTCGAACAGGGCTTGAGTGACGACAGCGTCTTGAGTTGCATATTTAGACACGATGTGTACGGGCGCACGGGAGATGTTGGGCATCTGTACGTTTCTAGTCGCTCGCCCACCAAAAAGCTTAGCCAGTTCTTCGTACATCTCTTCGTCTTTTTTCTGCCCACAATACTTCCTCGCTAAAAAGTCCAATGTGTACGTGGGTTCATGCTCGTTGATCAGCGCCGCCCGCACCATGGTGCAATCAATCCGATCCGGAGGCAGTACCACCCCGGCTTCACGTAGGAAATGATAATCGAATTTCAGATTATGCCCCACCCAAAGCCCCACGCGGTTGCTCAGCGCCAGATCGCGAAGCCAGTCCAAGACCTGCGGGTCCTGACGGATATCCCAATATTGAGCATGCCCGTCGGGTAGAGCGATGGAAACCCCGAATACTCGGTCCTTCCACCAGTCAAGCCCCGTGGTCTCGGTGTCGATCACCATGTATCGCACTTGGTCGATATTGGGTACGTTAGCCATCAGAATGGGATGTCTTCGTCGTAAATATCGTGCGATGGCGTGTAATTCGGCCGCTTGACCGTGTTGCCCATAGGGGGCGCCACGTCCTTGCGCTTCACGCTGAGCGAAAAGAACTTCTTGCCCTCCAATTTCGTGCCGGGTCGGCCTTCTTTCACCCAAGCACTAAGCCAGTAATCGACGCCGTCCACGGTGATTGATCCCGTGTGGGTAGGATGCGTATCCTTTTCGCGCCTCGTGTTCGCGGATAAAATCCCCGAATTATCGTACGTGTTCTCCATTTTTTCAGTCCTCTATGTCGTTGAAAGTAATCATTATATCACCACTGCACTAGGCAGTCAATCCCTCACAGTTTGAATCCGTTGTAACCCTCCACAATGTCTAAAATGTTCTTGCTCCGTGTCATCCCTACGTAGAATACCCGCACCTCGTCGTCCGGATTTTTCTCGCTCGTCTCCACCACCCTCGCGGTCTGATCCGTCAAAAGTACCACATGATCCGCTTCGTGACCCTTGGCGGCATGGATAGTGGAGAGTCGGATCGTGGGCGCCGCTTCCAGATCAGCTTCGGCGAAAAAATCGACGGTACGCGCCGGTACATTGAGTGCAACGTAGAACGGCGAAGCAAGTATTTTTCCGTACTCATTCTGTTCGAGTAGCTGACGGGTTTTTGCCGTTGCGACATTGAACAGCGCGGTGCGTTGTGACTCGCTAAGTATCTCGCCCCTTTCGAGACTTTTATACGCCCGGATCCCGGCGGCGAACTTATTGTCCCACATCCCCGGGCGCCCCGATTCGCGAGTGTAGGGGACGCGACGCTCGATAAGACTGTTCTCGACTTCGCGTAGGACCGAATGTGTGCGGCCCAAGAGTAGCGTATCGTTGCCATGCGTGATGTCCACCGATGAAATACCCCCGTGTAGTCGGACCATTCCGGGATGCCCTTTAGAATCGAACGTCTTATCCACGCGGTATACGATGCGACGAATGAGAGACTGCGAGCGCTCGTGGACCGCAACAGGAAGTCGATGTGATAGGGATAAAACCTCACTTGTACCGCGATGTTTTTCGGTGAATTTAGCCATACCGTGCGGATCGGCTCCCGACCACGCATAGATCGCTTGATCATCGTCTCCGGCGATATGCACCTCCTGTGCCCTTCGTACGAGCTTCTCAATAACCGCCCACTGAAGAGGTGATAGATCTTGGGCTTCATCGACGAATACGACCTCGGCGTCCGTCCGGAATGGCCCCTTGGCGGCCTTTTCGAGCATGTCCGTAAAATCGTAGTAACCAAATGTCTGCTTCCATGTGGCGTACGATCGATTGAATACCTCGAACTCGGCTCGGGTGCCGGGTCGATCAGAAATGTCGTACACATCCGCCGGATTCGCGAATGTGCTCCGAGCATAATTAATGATATCCAGGTAAAAATCCCCATCGCTCCTCTCCTCGTCATCTTCCGGTGATTTGCCGATCACTGGCACCCCGACCGCCGCCGAGAATTCCCGGAGCTTAGACGGATCCACCACCTGTGACTGCTTAAGCCCAAGCGTTCTGAATGCCAATGCGTGAATGGTGCTGACGTTTTTGCTTTTGCGAATACCAAGCCGAGACAAGGCTTCGCTCGCCGCCGCACGTGTGAAGGATAGAAAAGCGATCCGCTCAGGGGCCACCCCACTGTCGCGAACCGCTTTCACCCTCCTGAGTAGCTCGGTAGTCTTACCGGTACCCGGAGGGCCGTATATAGCACTGACTTGCATCAATACTCGGTGGGTTCACTGGATTCCACATCGAAATCAGCACTAACCTTGACGGCACCGGCCTTAATCGTGTCGTACAGCTCCTCGGCACGCTTGTAGACCTCTTGAGTCACGAATCCCAACGCGGCCACGTTGAAATTGTAGTAGCTCTCGTTACGAGCGTTGGTCTCGGTGGTGGCCGACAGCTTGTAGGCGCGGCTAAACGAATCGGTATTCGTCAATCGAATGAGCGAATTCCAACGCTTCGATACCTTGATCTTACTCTTGGACATCGACACCACAGCTTCCCTCCACTCGCCGCCATGGTACACCAAGCAAAAATGCTGTGCGGTCTCGGCTACTTCTAGTGCCTCCTCACCCAACTGCTTGATCGCATCGGTGGCCAATTCGGGAGATGCGAACGCGCCACGGAATCCGTTAGCACCGCCGCCACCGAGTTTGCGGTCTTTCCATACCAGATACTGCTTGGCGTAGTACACTGGCACCACAGTCACCGATTCACCGTACAACTCGCGGGTCACATTGTTGTACAACATGCCCTCGTCTGCTCCCTCGATATAGGCGGGATCGGTCTTCTTGCGGGCGGGCGAAAGAGCTTGGATCAGCTCGATTCGAGGAATGATGACGTCGGAAGACCCAACGTTCTCGGCTCCGCGATTACCCTTTTTATCTCTCAACCACTCAGGAATATCGTTTTGCAATACTACTTCTGTTGATTCGACTTTCACTAAATTGTCAGACGTTTTAGCCATTTAATAACTCCATTAGTTTAAAAAAGACGCACCGGAGTGCGCCGGGATATCCGCATCACTGCGAATTCGGTTCAGCCCTTGGTGATAGACGCTCTAGTGAATGGAGACACATTGAGCAGGTCTTCGGGGACTTCTTCTCCCGCCTTGTACATGCCCTTCACTGCGGCTTTCAAGGTGGAAGCGTTAACTGTTTCGGAGATCAGATCGGTGCGCCCGTTGTCGCGGAGCCACTCGTAGAATTTCTCCTTCATATCGGCTTTGATCGACACGTGCATATCGGCAGTAAGCGACACTCGACCCACACCGGAAATGGTAATCTTGTCCACCCCATCGTCCTCCATCTTGGTGGGGACCTTGGTAATGCGCAAAAAATCGAATTCAGCGTTAATACGCTTGAGCACGTCCTCCGCGTCTTCTTTCGCTTTCTGAAGTGTTGCCATCGCGTTGATGAGCTGATTGAGCGTCATCTGGTCATAATGGGTAAAATCATTCTCAGTTTGCACCGACTACTCCTTTAATACCGATACGAACTGGGGTGTACTGGCGGTCACGGTTATTCCACTTGAGTACATTGAATACATCTGTAGTCTCGCGGGCCAATGCGAACACTAGGCCGGCGATGATCGGGGAGCCCGAGGGGGCGATGTAGTCGAGATCTGGGTCGTACTGGGCGAAGCGCGCACGGATCATTCCCACGAGCTTTTGGTTATGGAGCGAGTCCGGCACATTCGATATCTCGGAGGCCGAAAGAAATACGGGTTCTCCAAAACGCTCGACGTCCGAATAGTCAGCACTCAGCACTTCTTGCGTTATGAATACTTTGGGTGTCATCATGATTCCTCTATTATGGTTGTCTATGTTCTAATTATAACCTAGGCGAGCGCGCCCAGTAAGTTATTCTCGTTTGCCGTGTTGATGCTAGCGCGCACGAACTCGGATACGTTCTTCTTGTCCCGTAGCGCCGTAACAACGACGTCGTCCACCGTGCCCTCAGCGATCAGATCGATATAGGTAACCGACCTCGTCTGCCCTATCCGATGCGCCCGGTCCTCGGACTGCTCGCGCTCCACGAAATTGAACGAATTGGAGTAGTACACGACTAGCTCGGCCGCGGTCATGTTGAGCCCCACACCACCGGTGGCGGCATTGCCCACGAGAAAACGCGCCCGTTTGTTTTGAAACAGCTCAAACACGTTCCGGTCCCGATCTTCCTCGCTTACCCCGCCGTGGATCTCGACCACAGCACCCGCGCCGTATTTTTCGCGAAGCGCCTCGGTCACCATCGTGATCTCTTGAATGAACCGGCACCACACGATCGTAGATACCGGATTCTCCTCCGTGATCGCGAGGAGTTCCTCTACTTTGGGATTTTTACCCGGTATGCGATCGTGCACGAATTTACTCGGGTTGTGTACGTCTGGGTTGCGCTCGTAAGTGATGATTCCTCCGGTGATCTCTTGTAGTCTAAGCATTCGCTCAAGAACGGTATTGACTGCGATTCCCCGGTCTCCCGACACCGCCTTACTGCGTTTTGCAACATCCTTATATAGTCTTCTTTGCTCATCATTCATCTGCACCTGTCTGACTTCATACACCTTGGGCGGTAGCTCAGTGAGTACCTCGGATTTGCGAACCTGATACACAAAAGGCGAGACCAATTCGATCAGCTCCGGCATGTTCTGATACCCGACGATCTCCTTTTGCTCAAACCCGCCCATTATAGCATACCGGTTACGGAATGAGTAAAAATCCCCGATCCCGATAATATTGGGGTCTAAAAATTCGAACTGCATGAACACGTCCATCGGCCCATTAGCAATCGGCGTGCCAGTCATGATGACCTTGTAATTCGCAGATTTGCCGAGTTTAACCACGTTCTTACTGCGGATCGCGGAATGATTTTTGATCATATGCGCCTCGTCCACGATGATACCCACCCGAACGCTGATATCTACGAACTCCTTTGCGTAATCGATCGCTTTGCCTGCGGCCAAGGATTCGGTACCAACTACGAGGTACTTGACCTTGGAGCCATCAGGGGAGAGATTAAACTCTTTGAACGCTTTAACCTTGGTAGTATCCAGTACGTGCACATCGGTCTCCACCGGCGAGTGCACTGCGATCTCGCGTTGCCAGTTGAGCCGCGTACTGTACTTGGTAATCACGAGCACGCGCTCCACCTTGGCATCGAGAAAATACGCACTCATCAGATCAATGGAGGTCTTGGTCTTGCCGGTACCCATGTCCATGTAATACGCGAATCCGTTCTTGCCCCATGCGCGGTGAAGCGCTTGCATCTGGTAGGGACGCGGCTCGGTTTTGAACTTGTACATCGAGGGGAATACCGCCTCCTCAGTCTTCTTGGGCTCTATAGTTGATTTAGCCACCGCAAAAGCCAAATCCGTATAGCATGCAGTGTTAAAGTTACTGAGAATATACACACTGTTAGCCCGGAGAGCAGGAGCAGTCCAAATTCGACGACGAGAATCCCACCGGCGATTAGGAATCGAGCGAATCTTATCAACCATCCAGGGAGGTGCGGTGATAAGAAAACGACTAGTACGAGGGTCAAAATCAACGTGAACATCAGAATTCGGATTCGAAGCTTGGTTCATCGATGCTTACCTCCAAGTCGTCGTTAATCGGGGCGTACCACACATTGACGGGCTTGCCGCCCGGGATACGAACTTTACCATGGTCCGCGCCGCAGTCGCGCCGAAGAGCTGTCCACAGATCCATACCAGTCATCACCTCGGCCTTGTTGCGTTTAAGAAACTCGCTGAACGCGGTGCCCTTGAACATGATACACCGACGACCATCCATGACTTGGACCACCGGGATATTGCGAGTTAGCGCTTTTCGATCCTCAGTGTCTGTGCCATCGCGCGAGAGATCGGCTTTTTGCACGAACTCAGTGAACTTGGCCACGATCACTCCGGCCGCGGATGCCTCCTTGGGCACTTCGATGACGCGAAGCCCCGGCACCAAGGGATCCAACACCCGCTTGCGCCACGAATCCTGAGAGATCTTGGGAATGTTAATTTTAAGCTGTTCGAAGATTAGTGTGCCCATCGCGTTTGGATCGCGAAGAATGACTGTGGGGATATTAGGGATTAACACGCCGTTAACATGTAGACCCCACCTTGGCGGCTCCGACTTGTACTCGATAAGCTCCGTAAACTGCGGGAGCGAGTCGTGCGCGTCCAGATCCTTGCGCTCATCTTGACTAATACCGAATTCACGGGTGACGCAAGTCTTACGATCGCAAAACGACTTGCAGGGCTCCTCGGAGCATTTGTAAAGATAGTCACGCCTAGACGCCGAGCGAATCACCTTTTTGGCCTCGGAAGGCGCAAGCGGTTTGTCGAAGATGGTTTTGTTAAGCGCCATCGCCTCGTCGAAGAAAGTATCCGGCCGCGCACGCTTGAGGTACACAGTCACGTTATACATGGCCTCGTTCCTAGACCCGCTCTCCACGCCCACGTGAATCATCTTCTGAATACAGGGAGGGGCTTCAAGGTGTTCGCGCTTGGACAGCTCGTCGAGTTCGGCTACCGTGACACGCTTGCTTTGCGCCAGTTGCACGAAAAGCTCAAAAGCTAGTGGGTCCCCCTTGTCGTCGATCGCGTACCGATTAGTACGATCCATGTCGAAATAGCATAGATTAATCCAGTTGCCGAGTTGCTTTTCGCCACTGGAGGTAACTAGTGAATCCTGCTTGGGAAATATCTCGCATTTGTGCGGGATCTGAAGCATATCCTTCCAGTTGGAGAGTAGCCGGGTTACCACCTTGGCCGGAAGGTACTCGGCACCAAAGAGGTAAAGATGCGCGCCACCGCGCTTACTACGACACATGACCAAGGGAAGCCGAAGCTCCTCGATCTTTTTCGCAATCCCAAGCAGGTCCACATCTTCCGGGGCGTCGTGCTTATCCACGTCGATAGCACCGAACATACAGGTACCACCGTCAGTCACCGGTACAATACCCAATCCCATTTTGCCCGTCAGGTGATTCTCGTAATCCCGGATCGTCACCTCTTTTTTCTCGGTCGACATGTTCCCGGAGACTGGATCCCACTGACCGTAGGACCTTAGATTACCGGCGAACAAAGACGCGAAATCATTAACTAAACTCGTCATTGATTCATTCCTCTATAATATATTGACGCCACTCTCGTGGGCTGATATAATTGTAACACAGCGTTCCCGGTACATCAATCCTCTCCCTTTGTACCACCGTTCCATAGCAATGGAACACAGATGGAACAATTCCCCCCATTCGAAGAACACCATATCTGTTCCACCGTTACACGCGCACGCGGGGAAATTCGTGTCGCAAGTCTGCGACAGATATATACCCCCTATACGGAACATGTGGAACAATGGAACACCGCCACACAGAATTAAGAAGGACGCGGTCTCTAGAAGTGTTGAGTGTTCCAGACGCCGTTCCATATTAATGGAACATTAAGGGTTAAACCGGATATATCCTCACGTGCGTGCGTGTATGGAGAGACCGAGAGAGCCTCTCCGAGGCGCTCGGAATGTGTCTGGCTATATAGGTAGCTTACTGGGTGAGAGCGCTCAAGGGAGCAGGGGCGGGAGCGGTAGGCGGGGCATTCGGGGCGGCGGGACTGCCACCAACTGTGCCGAGATCCACTGGCTGAGCCGGGACTGGGGGTCTGGCGGCCGCTAGACCACCGGCTAGAGCACCGCTGGCATTAGTAGCTACCGCGCCTTGGGCGAGTGAAGCCTGCTGTGCCTTAAGTGAAGCCATGATGCTTTCCATCACAGGGTCGAGCGAGGTTTGGGGTGTCAGAAGCTTCTGAGCTGTCGCTGTCGCCACACCGGGTGCCATACCAGTCACGCGTGGGAATGCGGCTTGGGCGGCGTTCATCATCGCGCCGGGGATGTTACCGTGTACCAGATTTTGGGCGGCGCCTACTCCGGCGGCACCGGTGTCGAGATCCGTGTCCAGTGGGGTTTTGCGGAAGCCGGCCTTCTCGGTCTTGAGCATCTGAGATTCTTCCATCAGACGGTTCTTAAACTGGTCGAAGGCCTCATCGTCTCTAAATGCACGACGAAGCTTTTGCTCAGCATCGCGGGCGAAAAGCGATTTGGTGGGATCCGCGGCGGGCCCGGCGGCACGCATCTTTTCGAGCATAGCCTGTGCAATACCGGCGCGGAATGCATCGTACTCGGACGGGTTTTTGCTGAAACGCTCCACAGCTTTGCGCATATCCATCTCGGGCATCTGGTACACGGTTTTACCCATGTTCATGGCGTCGAGCATCTCGGAGTCACCGGCAAATGCCTGTCGTGCGACCCGGTAATCGGGCGAAGCCTTTTCCATGTCGCCCACTAAGCGGTTGCGCATATCGATCAGGGTCTTGGCCTGATTGGTCTCGCCGGCACGCATCTTGGTGCTGATCATGTCGTCCAGTGCGAGCTTGGTCTCGTGCAGAGCTTCCAGTGTGTGCTTGGGGTCGGAGATGTCCAGGCCTTTGTCCTTAGCACGTGTGGCACCCACCTTCATCGCTTCCTGGAACGACGGGAGGTTACGAAGCTTGTTAATCTCGGGAGCTGTGCTCTCGTTGATCGGTTGGGGATTGGCGTAGGCCGCCTTGTACAGCGCATCGGCGTCTGCGCGACGCTTGGCGATTAGGTCGTTCACATCAGTATGGAAGTCTTTCGATCCCGACATTAGCGACCTCAGATCGTCACTCACGCGATCGGTGCGGCCGAGTTCGCGCTGAGAGAGGGTGGCCTTGGTAACCATTCGAGCTTCTCCGGGGGCTTGGGAAGCACGGCGGAGCAGTGCCGCGGTATTCTCGCCCAGATCGGCAAGGGACATATCTCCACGCTGTGCGTGGGTTACCTTAGCCAGTGCCTCGTAAGGGCTGAGTCCGTCTTTTTCCAGTGCGCGAGCGATCGCTAGATCCGCCATCTTGTTTTCGTTACCGAATCCGAGAGCGTTTTTGAGCGCTCGGAATCCGGGCATGACGGCGTATTTACCTAGTGCGCCTAGACCGCCGGCCGTTGCCGCTCCGGCCACGCTACCCATTAGTGCCTCTTCGGGAAGCTCGCTCATCGGCTTTTGGGATGTGCCCACAGCTGAAACCGCTCCCGACCCGGCGCCGTAGCCCATCATTCGCAAGACACTTGGGGCGGCACCGGCAAGAGATTTCGCACCGGTTAATACACCGAGGCCACCAGAAAGGACTGCAGGGGCTACAGCGCCACCAAGCTCGGCCAAGCCACTGGCCATGGGGTGCTCCTCGCCGTATTTGCGTAGTCCTTCGCGCTCAGCGGCTACGAGGTCCTCGTATTTTCCTTGCCCCATCATCTGGCGCATCTTCGCAATCGCCTCGTCGCTAAACCCCATCGATAGCCCTTGCAACGCGTGGCCCATTGCACCGGGAAGTGCGGGGTTGGGTAACTGTCTAGCAGGAGTCGCAGGGGGTACTTGAGAAGTCGTCCCCGTCTTTTGTGCCTCGAAGCGGCGCATCACGCCTTCGGGCGTGCCCTCAGGAAATTCGTAAATCGTTCCGTTTATGATGCGTTGGATCATTGTGGGATCTCCTTACCATCGGCACCCACCTTGACGCGGGGCATGGTGAAATACTGCTGATAAGATATTCGGTTGGGGTTCAACACCACGCGGCCATTGGCATCGCGGGTCATAATAGGATTAGCATCCAGGTATTGACGCCATGCGGATTGTGCGTGTGGCCCAAGCGAGCCGTTGACCGCGGCGTAGTCGCTGAGATAGGAATTGTAATCCTTATCGCGTTGCTTTTGCGCGAGCAAGTAGCTAATGATCTGGTCGTTAGTCGAGTGCTCCTTATCCGAGCTAAACGTACCCTTCGCCATGGTCTGTACATCGAAATTCGAGATGTTGTGATCACCCGGGATGCGTTGCGCTTTAAGTGCACGTTGGGCGATAGAGTCGAAATCCTGTATCTTGGCCCGATCACCAGACAGGGCTTTCGCCACACCGGACACGCCGGGAATAGCGTAGGCGTACTTACCAGTAGCGATCTCATTATTCAATTGTTTTGCGCGAACGAGATCCGCAATGTCGTTATCCACTGTGGAAAGTACAGGACCCACATTCTTGTTAATATATTCCTGCGCCGCTTTGTAGTCCTCGTTACGCCGGTTGGCGGCCTCTACGGGGTTGAGTCCCGCGTAGCGGTCGTAGGGGTTAAGCGGAATGCCGAGTTCTTTGGCCTTCGTGATAATAGGAGTCGGATCACCCGCGCGCACGTGCTCGTCTATTTCCTGCTTCGTGCGTTGAGTCTGGGCTCTCTGCGCATCGATAGTGGTGGATTTCGATGACTGCTCAAGGTTAAAAGCCGATAGCGCCATGTTTTGCGCACGGCGAAGGTCGGCGGGGTTAAGCGCATCGCCACCAAACGTTGCCAGTAACTTAGCTACTTCGGGATTCTCTTTTCGGAAGTTATCGCGCTGAGCCTCGGCTTGGGCCTTGGCCAGGTCTTCTGGCTTGGTGAGATCGAGATTTAGGCGAGTGGCCACATCCTGCAAGGATTTAGTCTTGGCGTAGGTGTCGAATTTGGACGAGAATGTGGGGTCGGTGAGGGACACGCCGGTTCGAGCCGCGAATTCCTTCATCTCGGGTGTCGCGGTACTGGTGCCTTGAAGCTCCTTGACGCGTGCGACACCGGCCGGGGTGCGGATATCTAGACCCTCGGACATTGCCTGCTTTTGGAACGCAGTTAGTGGTGGCGCGAGTTTGGAGGCTACAGACAGACCCAGTTGAGCCGCAGTCTGCTCATCGGCAAGTCCGGCACGAGCAAGGTCGTACTTCATGCGGACCATATCCATGTTGCGCTTTTCTTCTGCGGCTTGTGCGGAGCTGTACCCACCTAGTGCGGCACCCAGTGATTCACCGAAGGATCCAGTACGGGTCGGTGCGAGGAAGCCTTGCGCAAGAGCAAGCATTGAGGGATCAGGGCCTGCTCTGCGGGCGCTTAGAGCTTGAGACATTGTCTCCCGTGCCGCATCGACTTCGGATTTAGCTTTTTGGTACTCGGGTGAATCGGCACCCAATGCTTGTCTACCAAGAGCGGACAGCGAGATCGACCCCATCTTCTCGGGATCAATGCGAAGCATCTGCGCTAGTAGCGGGCTGTAGCCACCTGATGAATCATCACTATTTTCTGCCATGATAATCCTTACTGATCAGTATAGTCTGAGCTAGAGCTTGAAGAAGCCGCGGGAAGTCCAGAGTTAGCCCAAGCTGAGTTTGCACCACTGGTATCCATCGAAGCTTGAGTAGATCCAGTCGGCACAGAAGCCGAGTTTCCTGAGGAGCCGCCAAAGCCCAAAGCACTAGCAATACCGGGTAAGATACCACCGCTAGAGGACAACTGCTGTCCGGTGAGCGCTTGGTAGAGTCCGGCCGCGGGGCTTGTGCCTCCTGTGGTTCCGGTGCCGAATAGTGATGTAATACCGGCGATCTGGGACAACGGTGAGTTAGAATACGCGCCGGGGATTGGCGCATTGGCAGTAGTCGCCACGTCGCTTGGCACCTTGTAATTGTTCAAGAGATTCGCCGCATTCTGCGCGGTCTGCAACGGCGCATTAATGATCGCTTGCTGATACGCTTGCTGTAGGGCACCCAGAGTATTAGCTTCGTTAAGCCCAGACACCGCTGATGTGGATTCCTGCGCCGCCTGATTAGTAAGTGCATTCGATGCTTGCGTCGCATTGGCTTGATTTTGCAACGCGTTAGTCGCCGCGTTCTGGTATGCAGTGTTCAGCGCCCCAGTCTGCTGAGCAGTCAGGTTATTTTGCATCTGGGCCATCATCTGCCCGATAGCATTCTGATTCCTAGCACTACCGAAACCACCAGATCCCGCAAAGGTCGCTTGCAGTTGAGGAAGCACATTCTGCTGAATATTTTGCTGTTGCAGATTCGCCATCTGCTGAGTAAGCCCAGGAACGAAATTGCCGTTAGCATCAGTGTACCCCGAGGTGTAGGGGTTCATGAAGTTACCGATCTGCGCACCCGTCACACCACCGGCTGAAGTCTCGGCCGCCGTTTCTCCGGCTTGTAGTGGTGTCTGGTAGGCAGTTAGCGCTGTAGGCGCCGCCGCAAT
>Ga0164297_10002227_pt1 | contig 19516 bp, 12 predicted proteins | sample GEODES058metaG_FD_113539 | JGI IMG/M metagenome (GOLD analysis project Ga0164297, IMG submission 113539) | Dystrophic lake water microbial communities from Trout Bog Lake, Wisconsin, USA - GEODES058 metaG | ecosystem: Environmental > Aquatic > Freshwater > Lake | place: USA: Trout Bog Lake... | reverse complement strand
AGCTGCGGCCACAGGCACATCAGGTGCCGGCACAGGCACAGCAGGTGTAGGCTCAGGTGCGAGCACAGGCACATCAGGTGCGGGCACAGGTACACCAGGTGTAGGCTCAGGTGCGAGCTCAGGCACAGCACCGGGTTCCATCTAATTCATAACATATGAAAAAGATCGACAATTAACACATCGCCTCAAATACCCGTGACCTTATAGGCCCAGTCTGGCCTTGAACTGCTCCGCTGTCATGACAGGGATCCCAGCAGCAGCAGCCTTCTTAGTCTTCTCATTGGAGACGGTCGCATCCTTCACTACAAGGATAGTGACCTTCTTAGTCCAAGTATCGGCTAGCTCGCCACCCTGTGCCACTACAGCCGCCTCCAGATCCTTCGGATGGAAACCCGTAAACAGGACAATCTGCCCCGCCATCTTCGCACCGACGGGTTTCGCTGCTGGCTTCTTCGCCTCGACAACAGCCTCACGGACCTCCACACCGGCCGCCGCCAAGAACTTGCGAAACTCCTCTAGGTGTCCCACAAAGGCCTCTGCCGATTCCTTAGACCATCCTCCCTGCTCCATGATCTTGTCCACGAGGGCTGCCGACGGCTTGAGATCCTTTGGGACCACCTCTAAGGCTGCGTCGACACGCTTAGTGCCAATACCACGACCGAAGATTCCTGATCCGACCGCCCATTGGGTTAGAGTCGCCTTTTTGGCAGCCTTATCGATCTCGTCTACGATCTTAGCAGCACCCGCCTTGGCAAAGCCGTGTCCATCGAGGGCCACCACCTTCACCTTCAGCATGTCGAGAGGTGTCTTGACCCCAACCTCGTACAACTTAGCAATATTCCCCTCTCCACAGTAACCGATCTCAAGTGTCTGGGCAAAGTAGAGTAGAGCCCGCTTCTGAACATCAGGATTCGCACCAATGTCGTCCAACACGGCATCAACATGCGTCTCATTCCAGTGCCACTTGGCAGCCGGCATAGCCGGTCCCGTTGGCGACGGTGCCTTCACCGCCTTGATATATGGGATGACGTCACCGCGACGCTCGATCTCAATGAAGGCTCCAGGACCGAGCCCCTGTGCGTGGATGAACGCCGCGTTGAAGCCCGTTGCATACTGAATCACTACTCCGCTAATATTGACAGGCTCAAAGTTCACTGTAGGCTTCAGATACCCATCCTTGGAGGCCTCCCAGATCACCTGTAAGACTTCGGTGGTTGCCTGCTGCTCGGCAAAGGACATCTTGAAGGCAAACGCAAACTCGGGGTTACGACCGGTACTGCGTGGATAGACGGCATTGTGGTTGACAATGATACCATCGATCTCGTAGGGTGAGGCTGTCTTATGCTCTGCTAGCAAGGCACTGAGATGCTCAATAGTGACCTCCTTCTCCTTCTGCCAGCGAGCCACCTTGAAGGTCGACTTGGTATCCAAGAGGGTGAACTGCTGTACTGGCGTCAAGGCCTCGGGTACGATCACCTCGTACGCCACGAAGTCGATCAGAGCCATCAGCTCCTTCCGCTCCTTAGTCAGTGTCTTCAGTCCAGCCAAGCCAGAGACCATCTGCCGCGCACCACCGCGACCCTCTGCCACCTTAGCATACTTTGCCTTTGTCACAATCAGTTCACCGCGAACAGCATATGTCTCTATACCGGGAAAGTCGCCGATAGAAATGAAGGGTAACATATGGCAGATATCCTGCCCCACGGTACCGTTACCACGTGTATAGAGCTTGACAACGCCCTTGGACTTGACCACCAGGCCAGAGATGCCATCGAGCTTGTCACTCACACAGACGTCGCCCTTGTACTTAGCCCGCCAGCTCTCCAGATTGTTCTTATCGGGCTTGATCTTGTCCATTGACCCGAGGAAGAAGGGGAGGTCAACCTTCGCCTTCGTCACCTCTGCTCCGACTGTCGCCAGAACCTTGGACTCGCCGAATTTACGGATCAGAGTCTCACGAAGACGATCATAGTTCTCGTCGCTGATCAGACTGACCCCTTCATTGTAGTATTGTTGCCCGAGATAGGCGATAGAATCCTCTAGTTGTTTCTTGGTCAGGGTGTTCATAATGGCAAAGAAATCGGCTTGTAGCCGTTGAATAATCTTTTTGATTGCAGCACTCATCTGTCTAACTCAGTGGGAGAGAAAATGGAATCATTTTTTTCGCACCCTAAACGCAGAGATGGAGAGTCATAAAGAGAATACTGAAGCTTACAACATATCGATACTGGTTATTATGCGGTGGTTTGTCCTGTGGGGGATATTTGAATGTCTCATCTTTATTGTAAGTAAAGGCGACAAAACAAAGGAACTTATTATACATTCAGTTGTTTTTGCTATAATCACTGCGGCAGCTTATCTCAGTCCATATTTGATGGTGAAACTCTCCCGTTAGAGTCAAAGGCTCACAGTCATGTGGTGTGTCTGGTCTCCGGATTGATACAATAGTAACCAAGCCAGTCCCAAAGATAAGCACCCGTGGGCGGTACAGAGGTCAATCGCTGTCAGACGTTCTCCGCACCTTCTTTGTAGAGCGATTGGGTGGCTCTATCCGAAAGACCACCTTGCTTTCAGCGGGTCGGATGATTTTCAGGGCGTTGATCTCCACTATTTCACCCGTCTCCTGATTGTACGTAATCTGTGATTTGGAATTCAGTAGTTTTCGGTCAAGGGCCTCCACTAGAGCAAAGAGTAGATCAACACGCTCTACCTGTGACATCTCTGTCTGCTTATCAACATAGGCACGGAGAAGCCGCATACGCATACCCCGCTCCAGACGCAACCAGGGGCGATGGACAGCCGACTTTGACTCGGCGTCCAGTAGAGCTGAAAGAGCATTTTCGGTACTCAATACATTGGAATTTCTCTCAACAGCATTGCCGGCAGCAGCAACAGCAGCTGCGGGCTGAGGTACGACTACAGATCCCGAGAGGTCTATAGTGGTGCTTGGTTTCTTTGGTGCACGCTTTACGGTCTTAGCACGGAACATCCTCTTATAGTATTAATGGTCTCAGGGGTTTAAATGCTCGTCCTGTAATAAAGCCCACACGTTTGCTCTAGAAAAATATGTCCTAATAAGTATTCAGAATGAGCTCCGAGTGGAGTCAACAACAGGATCGTATCGAACAGCGAGCAGCTCAGACCAAGGGATGGAATCCTCCTCTTCACGATCCTACACAGATCAATATCCCGATGTCCGCCTCAGCACGTATCCGCTTTGAACCGAACACTCGTGATGCGATCAACTCTCGTATATGGGAGAGCATTCAATACGATACAAAGACCCCTAATACGGCCGAAATACAACAGTCGTCTAATCCAGTATTTTTTGACATGAATCCAATCAACTCACGCTCCTCCACAAACAATTATAGTCAGCAGTCACAGTACTTTCCGGACCCACCCCGTCCCTCTAGCACGGCGAGCTCAATACCACCACCTGCTGCCCAACCTGTCCTTGCTGCCAACCCCAACAATAATCCCTATCTCCAGCGATTAGACGCGGTGAACGATGCTAGAAATATCCCACGTGAGATGCGTGGTGCAGTGAATGAGGATAACAGAGAGCGGGATATTGACGCTTCGCGAATTCTAGCGGAGCGTCAATTCAACTACCGATTTCTACCGGCAGAGACAGCGACCAATATAGCCGCTCTACAGGCGTATGAGCTTTTGAGGCCAAAGACAGATGATTATAATAAGACGTTCAGGCCTTAATGGTCTCTGGCCTTAATGGTCTCTGGCCTAGCTGAAAGAGACAACAATATCGCACTGATGGAGATTCACCTTCTTGAGTGCAGACTTGCTCAACTCAGTTCGCTTGCGTCGCGACGAGGCAGTCGCGACTGTCTCAACTGTATTTATGCTATCAGCTGTTATAGTGCTCTCTGTTGTCACTGATAGCGGTTCGCTCCCATGAGAAGACCCAGTAGTACCGTAGTGCTCACGCATACTGATATTCATGTCCTTTTCAATCGCCTCAAGGTTCTCTACGATATAGGCGATAATCTCCTTCTCGAGAGCCCAGCGGAAGAAGTTCAACTGACCCACTGTCGTTACAAAAGGTTCGTGTCCGCGGGCCTGGAACATGATCCGCTCACGGCGGCAGAAGGGGTCAAACAACCGTTTTGAATAGGCCTTCAACTCTCTTTTGTAGTGGAAATAGACAAGGAACTGTCGTTGGTTGAGAATGTAACAGATATTATGCTTTTTGGCGTAATTCGTGACGAACCAATCAATGAGTCGTAAACTGATAGTCGATTTCCCCTCCAAGATAGGGAGTATAGTTTCGAGCCGCCCCGGATCAGTGAAGAATTCGCGCAACCAGGCTACGATCAGTTCCTGCTTACACTGGATCCGATTACGTTGTGTGGTGTTTGGGCGGGTTGGCGGTTCCAGCTCCATTGATTAAGAAGTATAATATGATTATTTTTAAGTCCACATACACAAGCATCCCTAGCTTAACTTCGGTACTTGGCGATAACTATTTCAATTCTAGAGAATAGGGATGAGTGGACCACCTAACGCTATAGGGAGTTCGACCACAGGCGGACCACCGCAACCGTCTAATATTATAGACGCTGCCACACAGAAACGTATAGACTATTTCACTAAATGCTCACGAATCAAGATAGGAGCAGACGCACCGAGACCTCTTAAATTCGATAAGATGAAAAACCTCCCTGATACAGTCAGTCCAGAGGGCTGTGCATGGCGGTTCTATGCTGGACCCGATCCAGCCCAACCCTATGAGGGGTCTAGATGGACTCTTGTCTTACGTAGCGATAGCCGCACCCCGTGTGCTGTGCCAGCACTACCAAAGGACCCAGCCTATGAGAACTGCCCTCCTGGAGCAGCTGGTGTACCAGCACCAGCACCGCCTCCTCAAAAAAAGAGGGTCCAATTTCTCAACGCCGACCTAGAACGGCGGATAGCCTACTTTCAGAAGTGTTCAAAGATTAAACTCCCCAAATCGCTAAAAGATCCTAATTTCAGTATGATGAATCCCCCGAAAGCCGTATCACCTCTGGGATGTGCGTGGCGATTTGTCTCTGGACCTGATCCGACAGACCAGTACACAGGTTCAAAGTGGATATTGGTCCGTAATGAGGGGGGGCAGCCATGTGATGCACCTGCATTAAATGGCGATGAAGCCTACAATATATGTCCACCGGGGTCAGCAAGAGACGGTGAGTCAGAGCCAGAACCGAAGCCAGAACCGAAGCCAGAACCGAAGCCAGAACCGAAGCCAGAACCGAAGCCAGAACCGAAGCCAGAGGAGGATGAGGTAATAGACGATGATCCTACTGCCATAACATCTAATGGTCGCGAAGAGGTGTCACTCTCTGGACGCAGCTTCTATATTGATTACGACAAGGCCGCCCGTGCTAGACGCAAGGCCTTCTTCGCCAACCCATCAAGTGGTACGCTTACTGATACAGAAAACGAGCTATTGGAGACAGTGGGGATAGTCGATGAGACGAGAGAATCGTTAAAGACCTATCTACCCGATTTCTTCAACGCCCTGCCTTCGTGCCAGAATACCACTACAATGATGACTAGTCGCAAATGCGAAATCGCCTATTATGTTATGTGGTCTGTCCTTCTGAAGGCCCGCCAGGACGTTCAGCGTAAGATAGACGATGCCCGCGTAGCAGGTCTACCAGATAACGAGGTCTATCAGATGGAGGCTTGCGTAAAGGCGATATCAGATGTGAAGGGAACTGGGTGTAAGGATGAGGCTAAGACATTTGAGGCTATCAGCGAACATGCGACAAAGAGTCACGATGAGCATATGGAGATAGAGGAGATACTGAAACGTATAGATGGTAAGATAAATGATCTTAAGGCGAGACACTAATCAACAGTCTGAGCGTTGACACGCTCGAAAAGAATTCAATCCGAATGATAGAGGTTATGCAGCCGCTACCATTGGGTCTAGCGATCGACAACGATTCGCAGACTCTCAAAGACCGCGAAGCGGATCCTAGAGGCTATCTTGACAAGGACAAGGAACTCCTCGAGTCCTTTGGTATTCTCAAGGACGATAAACCGCCCACCGATATCAAACTCACACCGAAGGACTATCGTGAATTCATCGATTGGCTCAGTAACGGTCCAGCTACGCCTATGCCATCGGCACCTACCAGGATTCTCTGCTACTATCGTCGCAAGCTGGAGAAGAGCCAAAAGAGCTTCGGTATAACGGACGGTATGAGACTCCAGCAGCAGAATCTTGTGGCGGCTATTAATGAGAAACTGCGAGGCGGCGACGACACTAATGATCCCGATGTAATGTGTGCGAGCGGTGGTGCTGTCAGCTTCCCGACCTCGGCTGCCTCTGGGTCAGGCTTAGAGTGCTGCGATGAACTGAAGACAACTCTTGCTGATATCACAACAAAGCTCGAATCACTACCTGAAACCGATCTGAGCAACGTGATGACCATATTAGAGGAGATCAGGTCGAAGACTGGTGGCTCATGCGACTTAACCGAGGTGAAGGAGCTCTTACACGAGATCCTCAGCAAGCCTAATGTAACGGTTGATTTAGCTGTAATTAAGCCATTATTAGATGATCTGGCTACGCGTCTCGGTCAGAGTCAAGTAGAGGCTCTAGCAGGTCTGACTACAGATATGGAGACGGTGATGGCCGATCTTGCCCTTCTTAAAACAAAATGCCAGGGATCGCCTGCTGGTACCGGTCTCAGTCTTATCAATAAGGCTATTGAGGCCAGAGAGAAGGCAAATAGTGCCAGACAACAGGCAGTGGTCGCCTTGGCACATCTCAACCAGATTGCTACTACAAACGCGAATGCGGATTCTCTTGCAAATGCCGCAGATGAGGCTGACGATGCTAGAGCCTTATCAGATAAATTGGCTATAGAGGCGAATCTTTTGTTCGAGCTAGCTTTTCCTGAAGACGCTGATACAGGTAACGGTTCTGGTGCTGTTGTAGGACCGATACAACCGGAGATACACCCAGTCAGACCAGAAACTAATCCTAGCCCTGGATCCGATAGTGATGCGACCTCTCAGCCATCCGTTTCCGGTCCTACAGCAGCACCTGCCGCTGTAAGTATGGTTGGAGGGAGTCGTATGTCTGGTGGGCTGATACCCAATGCGAACCGAGCCCTTGTGGCTCAGGCCAGATCCGCTAGTACTGACCTGGCTACACGTGCAAAGGCTGTACGCAGAATGGCACTTGAAAAGGCACGCGCTCGTGCAGCTCCGGCAGGCCAAGCCCAAGGTCAAACCCTAGTCCCTGGCGTTATGGTTCCTGGAGTTCTGGTCCCTGCTCAGGGCCAGGGCCAGGCTCAGGGCCAGGGCCAGGCTCAGGGCCAGGGTCAACCAAATGCGGCTGTGGCCGCAAAGGAACGCGAGCTGGCCGAGCTGCGGACCGCACTTCAGAGAAAAACTACAAATGCTGAAGCCGCAATAGCGACGGCCCGCCGCCTTGAGGCAGAGATAGATGTACTCAGACGTCGGTCCGCCGCTGAGCACGGATACGTAGGTGAATTAGAGGGGGAGTTAGCACACACTCGTGAACAGGCAATGAGACTCGCTCGTCAGCTCTTAGATTTTCAAGGCCAAGTCCAGCAACACATCGCAGCCTTGAATGCCCGCATCAGAGAACTTGGTGGTAATGCCAATACTATAGCCCGCCTAACGGCCGCTCGGGATGAGATGGTAGCACGACTCGCCACTGCAACAGCCGCCCTCGAGAATACCGACACGCGTGTGGCACGAATGCAGGCCTCGGCTAGTGCCTTTTTTGAGCTTATACATGCTACAATCGCCGCTTATGTCGCCCAAGCCGAACACAATCGCGAAGAGATCGAGCGTCTTGAGGCCCTTGGTGCTGGTGATTCCACTGCTCTCCGTGCACGTGCCGAGGCCGCCGAGCGACGCATCGCAGACCTGGAGGATCGCTTGCGGCAGATTGGTCACGATGGCGGTCTTCGATTTGAGCTAGAAGATACTCAACGACGACTAAGGGAGGCCAATGAGGAGCTCGAACGATTGAGAGCTGACATCGCAGATAAGACACGTCGCCTTCAGACAGCATTAGAGGAGAAAGCTGCCGTTGAGCGTCAGCTTGCCGCAAAGACACTCGAACTGACCGAAATGACAACAGCAAAGGCGGCTATTGACGCCAAACTGGTATTAGCCGAAACCAAACTAGCTGAAAAAGAACAACAAGTTGTAGATTTAACACGTGATCTAGAGGACGTTCGCCGTGAGTTGGGTCACTGTCACGATGCGGATGGATCAGAACTGGCACGCCTGAGAGCCCGCGTGGCCGAAATTGAGGCCGCTCTAGGGGAGAAGACTAAAGAACTAAGTAAGGCCACACGCATGTTAAATCGGGCTATGGCTGGCAGACGGCACCTTGCTGTCCAACTTACTGAGTCTCAGAGGGGACTAACAGCCCTCAATGAGCAGTTGGCCGCCGCAGTCGCGGCTACAGCAGCAGAACACACACGAGCCGAGGCAGCAACAGCAGCAGAGGCCGACAAGACAGCAGAAGTGACTTCACTGACAGGCCGTCTAGCAGCTGTTACCGGCGAGCGTGACGGTCTGATCAGAGAACGCGATGCGGCCTCGGTAGCACTTGCTGGAATACAGACAGAACATGCAGAGGCGGTAGCTAGAGTTCGTGGATTGGAGACTGAATTGGCTGCGTGTCAAGGTCGGATCCCAGGAGAGGCGGAGTTTATTGCGGAGCTGCGGCGGTCAGCAGCGGCGGCAGAAGCTGATGCGAATAGAGCTATAGAGAGATTGGAACAAGCTATAGCTGAACGCGATGCCAGCCGCGCCGAACTGGCGACAGCTGCGGCAGCAGGCATTACTACAGCAGGTCAGTTAGCCAGTGCTCAAGCCGATCTGCGTGAACGTGATGCCACGATCGCTGCCCTTCAACGTGCCATGGAGGGACGGGGTGGTGACCAGACCGCCGCTGTTGCGGCCTTAGACGAGGCCCAAGCCGCAGCGGCAGCCCAAGCGGATAGAATGGCCACATTGAGCACTGAATTGGCGGAGGCCCGTGCGGTAGCCGTGGCAAAAGACGGTGAGATAGCCACTCTGACTAGACAGCTCGCAGCAAGTGAAGAGCGTCTTACCAGAATTGCCAGTATAATAGACGCTCAGATGACCGAGATCAGACGTCTACAAGGGATTCTGGAAACAGGTACACTCTCCTACGAACAGGGCCTTGCCCAATTACAGCGTCTGAAGGCTGAGTTGGCAGCGGCCGCGGCGGAGGATACTGCGGATGCGGCTACCATCCGTGGTCTACGTGAACAGATTGAGCATCTTACGACAGATCTTGAAGCGAAAGATTCTGATTTAGTACGTTTGCGTAGGACCATCGGTGAAAGAGACACTCGTATAGGGCTGCTGGAAACAGCAGCACGGGAAGGCGACGCTCTGATCACCGGATTACGTCAGACTATAGCAGAGGCGGGTACCTCTCTAACAGAGGTCTTACGCGGAAAGGCCGTCGCAGAGGCCTCAGCGGAAGAGGCTCGTGGTACCCTAGCCAGGGAATTAGAGGGCCGTAATGCACAGATTGCCGCCCTCGGTCGCGAAGTAGGAGCTCGCGATGCCTCTATTGAAGCTCTTACGGCTCGTGCTGTAGCAGCAGAATCACGTCTAGCTGCCGCAGAAGCCCAGGCGACAGAGCAACGCGATCTCTTAGCCGCCGCCAAGGAGGAGATGGCAACTCTCACGCAGCGACTAACGTCAACCGATGCTCACATGGCTAGACTCGTATCTGAGTTAGAAGAGCGGGTCGCTGAGGCAGAGGGACGAGTTGCTGGTCTACAAGCCGAACTGGAAGCCGCACGTGCAGCCGCAGCAGACTCGGACAATCAGACGGTAAGAGCTCTACAGGCCCGCATTGCGGCAGCTGAAGGGGAGGCGGGTACGAGACTGGCCGCTCTGGTAGCTAATGTTCATCAACTGGAGGGACAACGTGATAGTCTAGTGGCCGCAGTGGAAGCAGCCGAGGCTAGAGCGGACGCTGCGGACATTGCTGCCAGAACTGCTGAGGGAGCCAAGGCGGGACTACAGGCTAATGTCGAACGTCTTACGACACAGCTTGCGGCAAAGACAAAAGCAGCCGATGAGGCCCTAGCCGAAGTAGCTAGACTTCAAGACCGTCTCCGTACTGCGATGCACGCACAAGGCAGTGAAGCTACTAAAACACGTGAGGCTCTAGAACGGGCCTTGGCTGAATTAGCCGAGATGAGACCATTGATAGCCGAATACCAAGGTGCTATCTCTAACCTCAACCAAGAGCTCCGTGATGCTGGTGCACAAGCACTATATGAGACTGAATCTCTAAAAACCCGACTCCGAATTGCCGAGGGAGAACTAGAAAAAGTGGACGCTAAAATGGATGAGATCAGACGTACTGCCAAAGAGGGTGCTGCCAAATGGGCGTCGTCTCGTGAAAACTACGAGAGACATTTCCGCGAACTGAATACAGAAATTGCTAAACGACAGGGGACAATCGAAGATCTGGAGGCTCGTCTCGCCCCATTACATGGTGCTCAGGCGGAATTGGGTAGAGCCAGAGGAATGGCTCAGCAGTTAGCGGATGTCGCCGCCGAACTGGGCTTATCACAGGCCGCTCTGAAAGACGAACGGGCAGAGGTCGCCCGACTCACCGCAGACGCACAGGGTTTGGTGGCCACTCGTGCTGCCTTAGAAGCAGCCCACGCTCAGATAGCAGCTCTTACAGAAGCGTTGCGTCGCGAAGAGGAGACGGTCCGTCCAGCAGCAACAGAGCCCGCTTACAATCTCAGCCGAGTTCAACAGACTCGTCGCAATAGAGCAGCAGAGGCCGAACAGCGGCACTACAATCAACGAGAGGCGGGTCGTGGACAACTGGCGGCTCAACAGCATGGTCTACTGAATAGCAGCAAACGTGGTCAATTGCGTCGTGGCGGCGGGAAAACCAAACGTAAGGGTGCCCGTTTCAACAAGCATAAAAAATCGCTGTACCCACTAGAATGAGCAATCTCAATGTCTTTCTGAAACTCAAATACAGTTTCTACAGTGCATTGGTCTTCTTCCTTGTTGCGAACCCCGAAGCCTATAAACTCACACAGATGTTCTTTGGCCACATGTTGTCGATAGCATCGTCATCAGGTTGCCCAACTACAGGAGGATTTTTCCTGCATACTGTGATATTTTTTATAGTGATGGCTGCACTGATGATGATCCCTAGAGAGAGATAACCTCTTGTAACGAAGGGGTCTCAGATTTGCCGTATATTACCGCCAAGTACCGAAGTTAAGCACCCTAGGGGTGCTTATCTTTGGGACTGGCTTGGTTACTATACAAGACGTTAGCAACTAGGCCGCTGATCCATCGTTGTATCGATGATACTATCATCAAAATCATATCTGATCTTGATGATTCTCTCACCTAGCTTTGTGAAGCACTCTCTATAAAGAGGCATCATATTGAGACCACTAGTTTTACTAGTGTCTTTATACGCCTTAACTCTATTAGTCGACTTGTATCTCATATCGCGATCGTGATCGTATTGTCTAAAACGCTCGCGATGATCCTCTCTGTATTTGAATACTGTATTAGTACGTGTCACTGTAACACCTATCGCGTCAAGTCGTCTTTTCGCCGCAAAATCCTCGTGCCCCCATCCCCATAGATGATTTGGAAATCCATTAATAGATTCGAATACAGTATTATCAAAATTAACAATGCCACCGACATTCTGTTCATATCCGCAAAAGATGTGATTCACTCCACCCTTTATGCCACTGTAATCAAATGAGTCGGATCGGTCAACGGGGTATGTATCCACGTCGCTGAAAACAGTGTGCGTCATTTGTGGGAAGAGCCTACGACCGCTGAGATACCCCATGTTGATCATAAGCCCTCTGTTGAATGGCGAACCATCTCTCTGTTCAGCAATAATAATCCGCCAATCATACCCACGAGTCTCTAGATAATCTGGTACAGTTTTCAGAAACTCCTCTAATTGAGAGACTCGATCTCTGTAGACCACAACCATAACAAGACTCTTTATACCTCCCTTTGGAACAAGCTGGTCGAGTGTAGAAGCCAGATATGGTGAGTACATGCTACAATAGCAGAACTCTCTATTTTTAAACCGTTAAACTCGGTATATGTGGGACAAAATTTGAACTTACGGATAAATCCTAACTATAACTCATAGAATGCGTATCCTCTTTGCTGCTGCCGCAATCGCCACTTCACACGCAATCATCATTGACTGTGCACCCAACTCACTCTTTAAGATAGATAATCTGGGTTTCTGGCCGGATCCGGCCGTCAAGAACAGCAACTCAACGATCTCCTTTGCTTATACGGTACCTGGTCCCGAGCCAATCACTAGTGGTACAGCAAAATATAGCGTTAAGTACAACTTCATTCCGATAACACCGACAGTAACGGATCTCTGTACGCAGACGACCTGCCCGATCCTCCCAGGAACCTACAATCAGTCCTCGTCGTCAGACTTTCCCAATGTGAGTGGAAGTATGGTTATCAAGATCGAATGGTTTGACGCAGCAAACAAGCCACTCCTCTGCGCACAGGTCACCACTAAAGTCTGAGTCCATAATAGATGGCGGCAATAGCTCTATTAAAACAGGGTGGTGTAGAAGGTGAGGTCACATTTAGGGATACATCCACGGGTTGCTCTATAACAGCTAAATTCACTAAGCTCCCTCCTGGTGAACACGGATTCCATATTCATAAGGCAGGCGATCTACGAGGAGAGGGATGTAAGCTAGCGTGCGAACATTTTCATGTGGGTCCGCCAACAGATCATGGAGGTCCACCAAGCAGCCATGGACCGAGACATACAGGCGATCTGGGAAACATCTCTATGGCAGCACCCAATCGTCGCTACCTGTTGAAGGGTCTGAAAGTCGCTGATTTTTATGGACGATCGGTAATCGTTCACGCCGACCCAGATGATCTTGGTAAGGGCCCTCACGATGACAGTAAGATCACGGGACATTCGGGTAAGCGGATCGCGTGTGCTATAATAGGACGCATTGAATGTCCGATATAAACAACCGGTACCTCTTATTGTTAGATGAGACGTAAAGGCCTAGGTTATAAGAAACGGAATATTCCGAAAGCCGTGCGTGAACAAGTCTGGATACACTATCAGGGTACCAGATTTGAGACAAAGTGTACAGTAAAATGGTGTAAAAACCTGATCAATACATTCAACTATCACGTGGGTCACGATCTCCCTGAATCGAGGGGTGGGACACTGGACATCAGTAATTTAAGACCCATCTGTGCTAGGTGTAACCTCTCTATGGGATCTACCTACACTATCGAAGAGTGGAATAAGATTGGAATGCCATCGCCGTGGTGGCATCGATTCATCTGCGGGCTCAAGAACTGAGCCGTGCCTTTATAACAGTCATCAGATAGTCCTTGTAACCAGACCACCAATCCCCTAGCTCCTTCTGTATTTTGTCCAGTAGAATAGGCTGGGAAGACAATGTGTTCATAACTTGAGCCGCTGCCTTCCACGTATCAGTAGCTATGAGGGGTGGGTTGACTGAGGCGGATAAGAGATTTTTGTAGGAATCCATCTTATCGATGGTTATCATTGGTATAGCCCCATTTTCTATGGCCTCGTAGAAGCGATACGATTCAATATTCCAGATGCCACTCAGACAAGGGACAAATTGACTATTTTGTATAACCTCTCTGTACATCTTGGCATCTAGATTCAATGTCGATTTCCAAGTGGGCGTGATATGTACTAGATGATTGGGTACATCAACTCGCATAGCCTCTAGTATAGGTCCTCTATCAGGTCTATCTATCGCACCAGCAAATGACCAGACATGTTTGCGTGTACTACTGCTAGTCGTGGCCCTGCTACGCATGCCCTTTCCATTAAGATAGCCCAGCGGTAAATGGACAACCTTAGGACCAACGCAGTCGGGTCGCCAGTAATTTCTGAACACGGTCTTAATTCCAGGGTGTGCGTAGAGTGTGGTAGAAGCAATAAGTCTCTCGTCACTGGCATGAAGGAGATGTATTTTGCGGTCCATATGCCGATTGATCCATCCCTCAATAAGAACGACGGGTGTCGTATGTTGATAATAGACTAGAAGGGTCTCTCCGGCTGCGGGAATAGTTGCGGCGTCGCCAGCATATATCCATTTGAACGGTCGCTGAAAAATCTCCGCTAACCATTCGGAATCGATTGCTTCGGTAGGCTGATGTGATTCGAAATAGATAATTGGCAACGGTACTGGAGTCGCAGCAGCCACAGGAGCTACCGCCACAGGAGCCACCGCCACAGGAGCCGCCGCCACAGGAGCCGCCGCCACAGGAGCCACCGCCACAGGAGCTACCGCCGCTGCTATCTCCGCCGCAGTAAAGCACTCCTTATTGTTCCAGATCTCACTGTCAAAGGTATCCACACGATTAAAGTCGTTAAAATTGGCCTTCTGATAGGCCGGATCGTTGTCCTGGAAGCAACCCGCCAAAAGTGGCGTGGTGAAATAGATGTTCAGAAGCACATCCCCATGGTTGACCAACATGTGGTCTATACTGGTGAAAATACCGCGCTGTGCGATCAAGTCCAGTAATTTTTTGGCACCACGTTTGGTTATGATATAGGAATAGGTACAGAAGTGGAAATATCGTCGTGGAACCCCACCTCCCATCATAGCGTGCCTCTTAACGCGTGCGAAAGCACTATTAACCTGTTCTGTAAGGTGAGGGAGTGCCGACCTATTGGGAGGGAGAACTCCGCCCAAGAATATGATATCAGCGTCGTCGGGCATAAGGGGGCCCATTGTCTGCCAAGTCTCTAAGAACTTATTAGTAAGAACGACATCATCCTCTAGAACAAGATAAGATGAGACCACGGGATCAGCGGCCAACCGCTTCCAGATATTATAGTGTGAGAGTGCACAACCGATCACGCCTTTCTTCCATTTGAAGTCGTTATCCCTGAACAAGTGAGCCAACTCAGGAGTCATTGTCAACTTATTGCCGTATACAGCTTCTTCACGATAGCACAAGGCCTTCATATAGGGGTGCGTAGTCCAGAATCGCTCCATTCGATCGTTACGGTGAGCCAAATTAACGACAAATACCTCGTCTGTCCCGTCGGCAAACTGTCTAAACGTTTTCCATAACCGGCGATGAACATAGAAGGGGAGACCACGATAGAGCCCATCGTGAGAGCTGACATGGCTGACAAAATCGTAGAGATTATGGGGTTTTGCACCAAGCCGTCTCCCTAAGAGACTGATAATACTCTGATCATGTCGATGTCCGAAGCATTCGGCAGAATACTGATACCATTTGTGCCCTACAACTATCTCCTTATTACAAGCGGCAGAGAAGCAGGCCTCGAATAGACGCGACCACCGACCTCCTGCCTCAAAACCGACTATATTAGAACTGTACTGTGGTGCCTCTAATTCTTCGTGTGTCATTTTCATTAGACTACAGAATGTTGCGTGAGACCAAGTTCTATTCTTATGCTCTGGCATCTCTACAACAAAAAGCCCTGTATCGGCTACAGATGCCCAGATACGGTCTAGGGAACTACAGACAGACACACCTGAATCTAAGTAGAGGATCTGTGTACCCTTAGCAAACGTAATTGGCACTAAGACCCATAGCAGTAATTTCCAGGCGTAGTGAAGTGGATTCCAAAAATCTGGCCAATTAGGGTTCCAACTCATGTCAAAAGGGATTATGGCTGCAGGCTGTGCTGCCTCTAAAAGTGCTAATTTCTCGGTAGTGATATCCCAGATCCAGACGTAGACAGGTAGAGTTGTGCTCTTAATTAGGCGGATAGCTGCTTCAACGTAGTCTTTGTTACAACAGGTGATTATAGCCCTATTACCTGAAACATCTCCAATATAGGTCTGTCTATAAAGACCGTATGATCCGATTTTGACATTGATAACTCGCAGTTTTGAACTCATTACAGACGTAGCAGGCACGGGCGTAGCAGGCACGAGCGTAGCAGGCACGGGCGTAGCAGGCACGGGCGTAGCAGGCACGGGCGTAGCAGGCACGGGCGTAGCAGGCACGAGCACAGGCGGAGCGATAATTTTAGGGGTTTCAGGAATAATTCTCTGGGTGGCGGCGCTAATTACTGCTTCACCCAGTCGTTTCAGTAATGAACGACACCTATCAAGACCATCTTCATTGAACAGTGGATGTGATGCCATAGCTGACCACATCGTGTGCGACTCATCAATTCGTTTGATCATCTCAAGTAATCTCTCAGCTGTCGGATAATTGGAGATCTGAATTATACCCGCCGTATTGAAATCCTCCTCAAGTCTGCTATCACCCCAATAGATGGGTACACAACCGGCCAATCGTGCGTGAACCAGTTTCTCGGTCACATAACCAGGGTCCGTAGAATTCTCACAGACTAGGGCAAACCGATATTGTTTATAAAATTCAACCTTGGCAGACTGTCCACCTGTTCCACCAGGACCACCCTCAATTCGAGTACAATTATTGTAGAGTGAGCCGGCCGAATCTACCGGCTTGTAACGGCACAACGTATGATAGGCTGTATTACGCTGTACACAGGCAGGATTAGATGCCACAAAGGCACAGAATTTGGATCGTGTAGGCATAGGACCCGGCCGAGGTAGCATCTCTAGACTGAAAGGGTGAGGATTACAGATCAACTTAGGATCCTGATTCATCCAATTCAATTCAAGCATCCAATTTGGGAGCCGAAGATATCCCTCTGTCTGGTCACGTTTGAAGCCAATATTGAGGACAACATCACGACGTTTAATAGGCGGTAGATTCTCTCCTGTATAGAAGATTTTAGGTAGATCAGCCCAGCGGGGATTCAGATTCTCCTTACCGAATGGTCCGAAGACAATAAGCGTAGGATTGTTCTGATCTAGCACCATCTGATCACCGACCAGGGCCATAAATAGATTATGTTGGGGTACAAAATTAGCCCACATATCAAAGAAGGCAATACGATGCTGCTTCAGTAACTGCGGTACAGTGATGACCCAAGTCTTCTGCAACAACGGCCCTACACTTGCTGCAAAGACGCCGACACCCCATCGACTCACCAACGCCCCTCTAGTGGCTGATAGGGCGACTCTATCTACCGACGTAATCCTGTTCCAGCAATCAACAGCCTGTCCAATTCTATTTAACGTGTAGTGAAATTCGGCTCCAGGAATTCCGGTCAACATATCACAATTGTGGATCAGCGGCAAGCCCAGATAGAGAGCATCAAGCAACATGTATTTAATTGGTCTGAACCGTTGATGTGTGACAAGTACGTTAGGTTCTCGACAGAGATCTGGAAGTCTGAGACGCTTAATAAAGTTTCCGCTACAATCGGTCCCAATATGGAGATTCCCAATAATATTCTGTTTGAAGTATTCACGGCCAGCCACGGTATCGGAATTCAGCACGACCCACTTCTGCGGCCCAGCACCCGCATTAACACGTGCCTTATGGATCTCACTGACGATAGTAAGTGGAAGTATACAGTGACTGGTGTTACTCTCGTTACTCTCACAGATCACGGCTGTTGTATCACGGCCCACAGTCGTCTGAGCAGGCGGGACGGACGCCTCTCGGCAATACATATCGAGTAGACACGAATCCCAGACAAAGGGTACCGTTAATACCGGTAAGCGACTCAATAGCTCGAGATAGGCTAAGTCAGTCGCAGCAAAGTGCGACCAGGTCCAAACAGCCGTCAAACCCTCGAAGTTACGGATCTGCGTCGCTACAGGATAGACCGAGTTCTCAATATCGTAGAAGACAGGCGGGTAGTGGTAGAACATCACGGTCTTCTCTGCCAACTGTCGTCGCATCCCTACAGGAAGATACCAGACAACCTCCACAATCAGATTGAAGGTCCGAATCTGCGACCCGTTGATCAGACGGCTAACCTTATACTCAGATTGTAATCCTAGACAGTCAGTAAACCAATCTGCTGAATCAGCGGGGATGATAAAGTCCACCTCATGTCCGGCTGCCTTCAGTCCCTTCGCCATATAGAGGGCGACTTGTGGCAAAGGTCCACCGAAGGCAGAACCCTTAAAAAAAGTGGTTAGACCTATACGCATCTTATGAACAGACACTAATTAGACCTTAAGTATACTCCTGGCTGTATAAGGCATCACTGAGAGAACCAGATCGAACCCACCACACGATACCCAATAGATCATCCAGACCAGAAATATAGCAATCACCGCATTCAGGTAGATAGTGTCCACGGACCTCTCATCCTGGAGCATTGAGAGTACAGATAAGAGAACCCACCATAAGAGGAAGAGAGCGATCGTAGTATAAGAGTTGAAGATGATTGAGCCAACCAGTTGTAGGAGAGCCGCGACGGGCAACACGAAGAGAGTAGCACAGAGTACAGTCACGAATACATTGCCTGTATCATATTCATACAGGCAGTGTAGGCCGATACCAACACCCATAATAAGGGAGATATAGAGAGCTTCCATCTTTTCTTATCAATCTAAATAAGATCATCGACGAGTTCAATTTTTAGATTGTGTCTCTGGCACGGTCGTGGCCACTCCCTCTGGCACGGTCGTGGCCTGGTGAGCCACTCCCTCTTCAAAGATCCGCACCCACGCCTTTATATTAGCTGGATTATGAATAGAGAAATTCCACGCCAGCTGACGAGCCGCTGTCTTGTAGGCCTCTGCCCGTTCGTGATGGTGCCGCGTGACGTCATCGATCAAGGCAGCGGCAGCGGCAATATCGTTCCCCTCATAGTAGTAGCCGTAGTCCTTGAAGGCAGCAAAGTTATGGATGACAGGAAACCCCATCATCATGTGCTCAAAGAAGATATAGTTATACTCGTTGTTGATATTGTGTTGGATCACAATGTTAGAATAGAGAGTCTTGTTGATGGTCCGCGTATCGGCCCGTGCCAAGAGATGTAGTTTGCCGGCCTTGTGGATCTCAAGTGTAGGGAGAATGGACTGTTTGAAGAAGGGCGAATCCAGTAACTTAGACCCGTTTATCGCGGCCACTTCATTGAGTCTGTCAGGATTCTGTCGAAAGTATGACTCCACCACCATAATAGGGATCAGTGAGCATTTCTGGAAGCTGATATTTGGTTCAATAATTGTAAACGAGTAGGGTGGTGTAATACGGTGTCTATAGATATCCATCTGATCTTGCATAAACATCGGATCCCAGACGTAAGGAGCTATCCCCACCTGAGGATAGACCTTGTTGATAGCCGCTGCATATTCCTGGTGAAAGTCATAGTGAGGTGACACAAGAATAGTCTCTATTTCACCTACCATATGATGACAGAAATTCACACTACTGTGGAAGGTCGGTGTCTCGATATCGATATTGAGGATATTTCCGAGATAGAGCTTGAAGGTCTTAGCTCCAGCCTGCTTAAACAATTTACGGATCTGTGTACCGCACGACATCCCCATCTCGATATAGACGTGAATACGGAAGGGCTTCACCGCCCATTCGGAGGCGT
>Ga0164297_10002226_pt1 | contig 19519 bp, 16 predicted proteins | sample GEODES058metaG_FD_113539 | JGI IMG/M metagenome (GOLD analysis project Ga0164297, IMG submission 113539) | Dystrophic lake water microbial communities from Trout Bog Lake, Wisconsin, USA - GEODES058 metaG | ecosystem: Environmental > Aquatic > Freshwater > Lake | place: USA: Trout Bog Lake... | reverse complement strand
TGCTGTGGACAACTTTTTCCAGTTACCTGCAATGTTGGCACAATGTGATTTGATCATTTCTGTTGAAACAGTGGTAATGCATCTCGCTAATGCTGTTCATGTTCCTGTGATTGCACTAATGCGCCAAAAAAATCCAGAATGGGTCCCGATCAACCGGGAAAATAGCACAGTCATTGTTGCTGAGGGTAAAGCGACTGGGTGGATGCTATATCGATCTACCAAGTGCTGGATGCTCTGCCGTGAGTGACTCTTTCTCCTTAGATCAAGGCACGGATCAATCCTTCCATGTGGCCTTCTGCATTGACGGTCATTACCTTCGTGCTATGGCCGCTACGATAGCCTCCATCATCGAGCATAATCCTGATCAGGCTTTTACTTTTCATGTGCTTTCATTTTTCATGCAAGATGAAGAGCAACAGAAGTTGAAACAGTATGAATGTAATCCTCTCGTAAAAACGAGCGTTCATTTGGTTGATCCTGATGACTTTGCCGATCTAAGTCACCTTTTTGGTTCATCTCACTATTCCTCTGCGATTTTCTCAAGGCTTCTTATCCCCACGATCCTGGAAGAGAGTGCTGACCGTGTTCTCTATTTAGATGCAGATATTCTGTGTGTTGGGAGCTTAAGGCCGCTGATTGAGCTTCAAGATAGGGGAGAGATTGCTACCGTGGTTCCGGATGCTCCAATCACAGTTCAACGTCGCTTTGAAGCGCTTGGTTTACCCAATCAGCGATATTTTAATAGCGGCGTCATGCTGATCAATATTAAACGTTGGCTGCAAAACAAGGTTACGGAGAAGACGCTAGAAGTACTCTTAAGTGACCGAAAAGATATGCGTTTTCCGGATCAGGATGCATTAAATCTTGTGTTGCATGAGACCGTTCGATACGTATCGCCCCAGTTTAATTACCTCTACGATCTGATTCATGACCTTAATCTCAATAGAACCGCAATTCGGCCATGGGGTGAGGCGGTATTGGTTCATTTTGCAGGGGCTGTCAAACCTTGGTGTGACTGGAGTGGTCATGATATTAGGTCATTGTTTAGACATTATCTTGATCATTCTCCATGGGCGCTCTCATCTCTTGATCTCCATCCGCTCAATACAAAAGAAATGAGAATGTATTCTCGCTTCCTGTTTAGGAAAGGGGAATGGATGGAGAGTTTTGGGTGGTATCTTAAATACCTTAAGGTAAAACTCAGAAAAAAGCTCAGCTGATTCAGGAAGACCGCTCTGAATATTCTGCTTACTAAAATTTCTTCTTTAGGCGATGTGCTTCATAACATACCTGTGATTTGGGATATTCGTCAGATATACCCCGATGCTCAGATCGACTGGGTTGTCGAGGAAGCCTATGTTGATTTGTTGAGCCCCCTCTTAAGCCAACCCGGCTTTAGAGGCATTGATCGTATTATTCCTGTGGCTCTAAGACGCTGGCGAAAATCAGTCAGTCGACAAGGTGGGGCTCTGATATGGAAGGACATCAAGGAGTTTTTTTCTCAAATAAGATCTCGAGAGTACGATCTCATCATAGAGACTCAGGGCCTTATTAAGTCAGCGGTGCTCACCCGGATGGCCAAGCGTTCAAACTTGGGGCGTATCTTTGGATTGGCTAACCAAACTGAATTCTCAGGCTATGAGCCCCTTGCTCGTTTCTTTTATACCGATCGTGTGACGGTTCCTTTTCACTGTCATGCCGTGGATCGTTCTAGGTTGGTTGCAGCCGAGGCCTTGGAAAAAGAACCCCCCAATCGTCAATTGTCCCCCCCCGCTTTTTATTCCAAGATCTGGGTGGACAGTCTTAAGCTTGAGCCTATTGTTATTGGTCAAGCTATGGGTCGGCCTTATGTGCTCTGTTTTCATGCTTCGGCCTGGCTGGCTAAGTGTTGGGATGAAGGACATTGGATTCAGCTCGGTCAGCATCTAGTCACGCTGGGTCTGGTGCCGGTTTTTCCATGGGGGAACGAACGTGAGCGCGAGGTGAGCGAGCGTTTAGCATCAAGGACGGGCGGGATCGTACCCGATTCCTTCAGTCTTATGGAGGCTTTTCCGATCATCTCGAAGGCGCGCTTGACCATCGGTGTCGACACGGGGCTCACCCATATGGCGGCTATAATAGGAGCACCCACCATTGAGCTGTACATTGAAACGCCTAAGTGGAAAACGGAAGGCTATTGGCATCCCGATATTATCAATTTAGGAGATAAGGGAACACCTCCCAGTGTTTCTGAAACCATCGCATCGGTCGAGACGCTTTTGGCCCAGATAGGCTAGAGTAGCTCAGCAATCCCTGGGATATTGGATCTGATGCGCTCAATGTATTGAGCGATGGTGTCATCCCCCCTTTCATCCCTGGGGAGTTCTATAGCCAGGTCATAAACAATTCGAGCCGGGGAGGAGGATAGGAAAATCAAACGGTCCCCAAGTTCTATGGCCTCCCTTAGATCATGTGTGACAAACAATACGGTATGGGGCCGCTCGGTCCATAAGTCGAGCACCAATTTACGAATCCGTCTTGCTGTGGGAGGATCCAGTGAAACGAAGGGTTCATCCATCAGGAGAAGATCCGGATTCACGCCAAAGGCTCTGACCAAAGAGGCCCTTCGGCTCATGCCTAAAGATAATCTTTGAGGATAAACATGGATGGATTCTTTGAGCCCTACCCGCTCAAATAGGTGATCGATATAGTCCGTGTCAAAGTTTTCCGGCAAGCTGAGCTGGATGTTTTCTTCAACGGTCCTCCATGGCAGAAGTCTAGGGTTCTGGAAGACATAACTGATCCTAGGTGGTGTTTCGCTGCTGGGTTTGTGTTCCATATACCCATCGAAATCCTCATCAAGACCTGCGAGAATATTCAGAAGAGTGGTTTTTCCGCACCCGGATGGTCCCACAACGCAGACAAACGCCCCTTTTGGGATTTCGAGTTTCAAGTCCTCAATGACTGCGGCGCTGGATGATGTCATCCGGTTGGGATATCGCTTGCTCTTAATATCAATAATAACTGAGTTCACCGCCGCCACCTAAAGGTATGGGTCTCAAGGGGTTTTAGGATCAGCCATTCAATCATTTGTACGATCAATACGAAGGCTAATGAATAGGCCAAAATGCCCGTGACATCGAAGAGCTGAAAATAGAGATGGAGTTGATACCCGATTCCATTGCTCCTTCCTAAGAGTTCTACTACCAAAATAATCTTCCAGATGAGGCCAAGACCTGATCTGGCTGATCCAAAAAGATAAGGTGCGAGTTGTGGCCAGATGACATGCCTTAGGGTTTTGAGTCGTCCAAAACGAAATACCTTGGCCATTTCTAGAAGCTCAAGGTCGATGGCTTTGGTGCCTTCTCGAAGCGTGATAATGACATTGGGCACTTTGTTAATAATGACCGCAAGTATCGCTGAAACTTCGGTCAGACCAAACCAGACATAACAGAGAATGATGGTGACGAGCGCCGGGATATTGAGGAAGAGAATCAGCCAACTATCGAAGAAGCGATTGAGCGCTTCGTTACATCCTAAGCTAACGCCCACGAGCGTTCCAAGGATCATGGATAGGCTGAATCCGATCATGAGGCGACGCAGGGTGACGCCAAGATGATAGGGTAGTTGCCCTGATTCTATCTCTCTTATGACGACCGAGACGACCTTGATGGGGCTTGGAAGGAGAGGGGAGTGGGCCACCAGGGCCGCCAAAGTCCATAGTGACAGCAATGCTGTAATGGACAGCAAACTGATCATGATCGTTTTGGACATGGGCGGCTCAAAACTCCTGTTTAGACATCCGAGCCCATAACAGAACCGGCGTCAGGACTCAGTTGATCGAGGCGTATATCAGTGATTTGATGGCTTCCCGCTCCCGTGTTTTTGAAAGGACGGGACACTTTGATGTAATTAGGAGTATAGCCGGAAATGGATGGGTTCCCATCAGATTCCTCTTTGATGCCCTCCCAGAGTATGGGCATGACGGTACCTAAGTGACTCGACCAGAAAGCTTGCCTCTGGATATCCGCTAACTCGTGCAGCGCTCGGCTGCGATGTTTCTTAATATCGGTGCTGACAGGGTGAACCATTTGAGCCGCGGCTGTTCCGGCCCTCGGAGAAAAACTAAAGATATGGATGTGACCGAATTGGACTTCTTCAACAAAGTTGAGTGTTTCCTGCCACTCAGCTTCGGATTCCCCTGGGAATCCCACGATGAGGTCCGTGGTGATGTTGATCAATGGAACTTTCTGTCTAAATGCTTTAACAAGATCCAGGAATTCATCGGTTCGGCACCGTCTTGCCATTCGCTTTAGAACCGAGTCTGAGCCGCTTTGCATCGGTAGGTGAAGGTGAGGCATCAGACGTTTATTGTGAAATAACTCAATGAATCCATCCGGAATATCCCAAGGCTCAAGAGAGCCTAAACGAATTCTGGGGATGTGGGTCTTCTGAAGAACGTTAAGGATCAGATCATAAAGATTCAATCCAAGGTCATGCCCATAACCCCCAAGATGAACACCTGTGAGAACGACTTCCTGGAGGCCTGCCTGATGATGAAGATTGATTTCAGTGATGATGTCATCCAGTAACCGACTTCGCTCTTCACCACGCGCGACCGTAACAATGCAATAAGTACATCGGTAGCGACAGCCATCCTGTACTTTGACAAAGGCACGATGTCTGCCTAAACGAAAAAGTGGCGTTTCATCGGGCTCTGTAGCCAGTGCCGGCATCGTCTCGAATGACAGAGCGCTTTTGCTGAGCCCGAGGAGATTGGACTTATGCTCGTTGGCCACGACGAGATCAACTCCGAGCCCCTCGGCTTCTTCAGGGTTTAATGAGGCATAGCATCCCGTTAGGACCACTTTGGCCTGAGGGTTGAGTCGTGTGGCTTTGCGAATTAGGTTCTTGGACTTACGAACGGCATCCTGTGTCACGGCGCAGGAGTTGAAGACCAAAAGGTCCGTTTCTTCCTGTTCATTGACGATGGTATGACCTTCAGCTTGAAACTCGCGAGCCCAGGTTTCAATTTCAGCCTCGTTGAGCCGACAGCCCAAGGTTCTAAAGTTAACTCGCATGGAGAGGACTCCAAAACAAAGGAGCCACCCTGACCAAAGGAAGGTTCAAATTGGTCTCCAGGTAGGGAGTGAACGTGAGAGACGGCTTCATGGCATGCAACTAAACCTGATGTTTAAACCCGAGAACATCCTGCATGTCGTAAAGTCCAGCTTTTTGTTCGATCAGCCAACTGGCTGCTCGCATGGACCCTTTGGCAAACGTCATGCGGCTTGACGCTTTATGCGTGATTTCAACGCGTTCGCCTTCATCTGCAAACATCACCGTATGTTCGCCTACAATGTCGCCCGCTCGTATCACTGAAAAGCCAATGCTTTTGGGCTCTCTTGGGCCTGTATGACCCTCTCGGCTCCAGACCGCCGATGATTTAAGATCTCGACCCAGTGCCTCCGCAACGACCTCGCCCATCCTTAGGGCTGTTCCAGAAGGGGCGTCCACTTTGTGACGGTGATGCGCCTCGATGATCTCAATGTCCGACTCTTCGCCAATGACCCCAGCGGCAATCTTGAGAAGATTAAGGCACAAGTTGACGCCAACGCTCATATTAGGTGCGAGCACAACAGGTATGGTTTGAGCCGCTTCTTGGATCGTCTTCTTTTCAGAATCCGAAAAACCCGTTGTTCCGATGACCAGTGCCTTTTTATGTCGAACGCAAAGCGCTAATGCCTCCATGGCGGGCCCAGGCCGGGTGAAATCAATGACGATATCGACCGTGTCTATAACGGTTTCCAGTGAATCATTGATCGTGACGCCCAATGGGCCCAGCCCAGCCAAAAGCCCCGCATCTTGGCCTACAGACGGGCTTGAGGGTCTTGAGACAGCCGCTTTCAACTCAAGCTGCTCAGTCTGGTGACAGGCTGTCACCAATGCCTGCCCCATGCGCCCTGCGGCACCATTAATGGCTACTCGTGTCATGATCTTCATTCCACTCTTGTCCTGCAGAAAAAAGTGGGCGCATAAAGCGCCCACATTCAAAAATACATCAAATGATGAACCTAGAGGCCGATTTTATCGAAAAACTGCTTCACACCGTCCAACCAGCCATGAGCTTGAGGGCTGTGCTGGCTTCCTCCACCTGAAATGGATTCGTCTAGTTTCTTGATGAGCTCCATCTGTTCCTTGCTTAGATTGACCGGAGTTTCAATTCGAACTCGGCACATCAGATCGCCCACCGCGCCACCTCGCACAGGTTTAACGCCTTTGCCGCGGAGCCTAAATAGGCGGCCTGTCTGAGTTTCGCCCGGTATCTTGAGGGCAACCTTGCCTGATAGGGTGGGTACTTCCAATTCACCACCCAAACAGGCGGTTGGAAAGCTGATTGGTACTTCACAGTAAAGGTTGGCTCCGTCTCGGGTAAAGATCGGATGATCTTTTACGCCCACTTCAACATAAAGATCTCCAGGAGGTCCGCCCGCTTCACCCGCTTCTCCTTCGCCCGAAAGCCGGATTCTGTCCCCGGTATCAACACCTGCTGGAATTTTGACCGATAGGGTTTTGGTTTCTTGAATCCGTCCCTGGCCATGGCAACTATGGCAAGGGTCTTTGATCTGTTTACCCGTGCCACGACAGGTAGGACAAGTCTGCTGCACAGCAAAAAAGCCTTGTTGCATCCTGACGGCACCATGTCCGTGACAGGTGGGGCATGTGATCGGGGTAGAACCCTTCTTGGCCCCGGTTCCGCTACACGGTTTACAGGAGACCAGCGTTGGAACCGGGATTTTGACCTCAGTGCCTGCAACGGCTTCTTCCAAGGAGATCTCGAGGTTATAGCGAAGATCCGATCCTCTTTGAGCGCCGCCCCGACCTCTCGAGCCCCCGCCACTGAAGATATCCCCGAAAACATCACCAAATATGTCACTGAAGTTAGCGCCCCCGAAGCCCTGTCCACCCCCCATAGAGGGGTCAACGCCGGCATGACCGAATTGATCATAGGCGCTTCGCTTTTTGGCGTCGGACAGGATGTCGTAAGCTTCCTTGACCTTCTTGAACTGTTCTTCCGCTTCCGGATTATCCCGGTTCCTGTCTGGATGATATTTCATCGCCAGACGGCGGAAGCTTTTCTTGATTTCGTCGTCGCTCGCATTGCGAGCAACACCCAGGAGCTGGTAATAGTCTTCTTTGGCCATAACGCAATGCGCCGCAAGCACAAGGCTGCGGCAAAATAAAGGGTTAAGGGAAAGGGCAACCTAGAAGGTTGCCCTCATCAATGAAGGGTCGAAATGAACGATCCTTATTTCTTGTCGTCTTTCACTTCCTCGAACTCAGCATCGACCACGTCATCCGCTGAAGAGGAAGCCTCTTCCTGACCGCCCGCTGCACCTTGAGATTCAGTTTTCTGGGCGTACAGACGTTCGGCCAGTTTGGCAGAAAGCTCTGAGAGATGCTGGGTTTTTGCCTCGATATCATCCTTGTTATCAGTCGCAATGGCCGTTTTGAGTTCGGCAATAGCCGCTTCAATCTCACTCTTTTCTTCAGCCTGAACACCTTCGCCCAGCTCAGACAGGGTCTTGGTTGCGCCGTGAATCAGTGCGTCTGCGTTATTACGCGCTTGCACTAATTCATGGAGCTGCTTGTCTTCTTCAGCGTGGAGCTCGGCATCCTGCACCATCCGTTTGATTTCGTCCTCGCTCAGGCCGCTGGACGCCGTAATGCGGATCGATTGCTCCTTGTTGGTGGCCTTGTCCTTGGCCGAAACATGGAGAATACCATTTGCATCGATATCGAAGGTGACTTCAATCTGAGGCATGCCACGTGGAGCAGGAGGAATATCAGCCAAGTCAAAGCGACCCAGTGATTTATTATCCTTCGCCATTTCTCGTTCGCCTTGCAGCACGTGAATCGTCACTGCGGTCTGGTTGTCATCCGCAGTTGAGAACGTTTGTCCCGTTTTAGTTGGGATCGTTGTGTTCTTTTCAATCAGCTTAGTCATAACACCACCCAGGGTTTCGATACCCAGAGACAGTGGGGTGACATCCAAGAGGAGAACGTCTTTGACCTGACCACCAAGAACGCCACCCTGAATAGCAGCACCTAAGGCAACCGCTTCATCAGGATTCACGTCCTTACGTGCTTCCTTACCAAAGATGTCCTTGACCATATCCTGTACTTTCGGCATGCGGGACTGGCCGCCGACTAGAATGATTTCGTCAATTTCGCTGGCTTTGAGGCCTGAGTCTTTAATAGCCGTTTCACAAGGTCCACGGGTTTTTTGAACCAGGTCGTCCACCAAGGACTCGAGCTTTGCACGGGTCAACTTGAGGTTGAGATGTTTTGGACCTGATGCATCGGCGGTGACATAGGGCAGATTGATATCGGTTTGTTGGCTGGATGAGAGTTCAATCTTCGCCTTTTCAGCCGCTTCCTTGAGGCGCTGAAGCGCCAAAGGGTCATTGTGTAGGTCGATACCGTTTTCACGTTTGAACTCTTCACAGATCCAGTCGATGATGCGAAGGTCAAAGTCTTCACCACCTAGGTGGGTGTCGCCGTTGGTCGACAATACTTCGAATTGATGCTCTCCATCCACAACAGCAATTTCGATGATAGAGACGTCGAACGTACCACCTCCCAAGTCGTAAACGGCCACTTTCATGTCGCCCTGTTTACGATCAAGACCAAAAGCCATTGCAGCCGCTGTAGGCTCGTTAATGATGCGCTTTACATCCAGACCTGCGATACGGCCTGCATCTTTGGTGGCTTGGCGTTGTGAGTCATTGAAGTAAGCAGGTACCGTAATCACGGCTTCTTTCACTTCTTCTCCCAAAAAGGCTTCAGCGTCCTTCTTTAGCTTCATCAGAACGCGAGCAGATACCTCAGGCGGTGCCATTTTTTTGCCGTTGACTTCGATCCAAGCATCTCCGTTGTCCGCTTCACTGATGTTGAAGGGGACCAAATGAATATCTTTTTGCACCACGGCGTCTTTGAACCTACGTCCAATCAGGCGCTTGACTGCAAACAGTGTGTTCTTAGGGTTGGTGATGGATTGGCGTTTAGCCGATTGACCAACGAGCACTTCATTGTCGGGCGTAAAAGCTACGATAGAGGGCGTAGTCCGAGCGCCTTCCGAGTTTTCAATGACTCGTGGCTTTCCACCTTCTAGGACGGCCACACAGGAATTGGTGGTACCTAAATCGATGCCGATAATTCTTGACATGTAATTCTCCAGTTTGAATTCTTATTTAAATAAATAGGGGCGCTTCAAGCCGCTTGAGACTGATATGGGGCTGACTATTTTGGGTTTCAAGAGGGGGCGGTTGTGTCTTTAAATCGATTGGGCCAGAACCACCATGGCAGGTCTCAGGAGCCGATCGTTAATGACATAGCCTTTCTGAAATACTTTGATCACGGTATTGGGTTCAGCATCATCGGTCGGTTGCATCGCCATGGCCTGATGAAGGTCTGGATTGAATTTTTGTCCTAATGGATCGACCACATGGACATTGAACTTGGCTAAGGCATCGAGAAGTTGCTTCAGCGTCAGTTCCATCCCTTCCTTGAGCTTTTTAACTTCATCCGCTTCGCTCGCCTCGACGGCAAGCCCTAATTCCAGGCTATCTGCGACGGGCAAAAGTTCACGAGCAAATTTCTCAAGACCGAATTTGTGGGCGTTCTGCAGATCTTTTTCTGAGCGACGCTTTATGTTTTCAAGCTCTGCCTGAGTTCTTAAAAACTTTTCCCAATGTTCATCGGCCTTTTTCGACACTTCTTCGAATTGAGCGCGCGTTGGGTCAACCGCATTTTCAACATCGCCTGAAAGGGTATCCAGATCGTCAAGATTGTCGGTGTTTTCCGGCAATACATCATCTTGGCTCATTGAGCAGAACTCCGTTTTACAAAATCAATAAATTTTAAGGGTACCAAGCCCGATTCTCTCTCATAAAAGGCGCACGAAAGAGACATCTAGACATTAAAGTGGGGGCAAACTTTTGTGATTCAAGGCGGCGCCAACCAATTTTGCAGTGAGATCCACGAGAGGGATGACCCGTTCATAGGCCATCCGAGTCGGCCCGATAACGCCCAATACGCCAACGATCTGGTCATTGACCGAGTAAGAAGAGGTGACCAGGCTGCAATGATCCAGGGCTTTATGGCCCGATTCTTCGCCAATGTATATTTTGATACCCGGAGAATCAATGCAGCGGTCGAGCAAATGCACCAGGTCTTCTTTTTGGTGGAGCGTTTGGAAAAGGCTCCGAAACTGTTCCATGCTGGCGAGCTCTGAGAAATCCATCAGATTGATTTCCCCAGAAACGACAAAGGGTTTTTGCTTCCGTTCATGGTCATTGAGCGCCAAATCAGCCATCATCGAGGCGTCCAGAACTTCTCGGCTCAAACGCTCTCGATCATCGGAGAGTTCATTCAGAATCGCTTCGCGCACTCTGGAGAGGTCTTTTCCTGCATAGCGGCTATTGAGGTAATTGGCCGCATTATGAAGTTCAGTCGATGAAAAGGCCTTAGGGGCCTGAATAATTTTGTTATGGACTTCCCTTTGACCTGTGACTAGGATCACTAGAATCCTCTGGTCGGAGAGGGGCATAAATTCAATATGACTGAAAATGAGGCTGTCCCTACGAGGAAGGGTTACGACCCCCGCCATGTGCGTGACTTCTGACAGCAGTCGGGAAGCGGTCTCAAGAAGATCGTTGGGGGAATCCTGGATGTCGAGATCGTTTCGAAGTTGACGCGCGATATCCTGTTGTAAGGGTTTTACCGTCAAAAGGGTATCAATAAAGAGGCGATACCCCGTCACTGTGGGCATACGGCCTGCGGATGTATGCGGTGAGGTCACGAGACCCAGATCCTCCAGGTCGGCCATGACGTTGCGGATGGTGGCAGGACTTAGATTGAGCCCAGCATCCCTGGATAAGATGCGAGAACCCACGGGTTGACCCTCATGGATGTAACGTTCTACCAGTATCTTGAGTAATTGCTGAGCGCGCTCAGTCAGTTGCGGAGGATTTGCCACAGATTGCCTTGGGGGTGACTTAAGAATTAGCGCTCTGGATCACAGAGTGCTAAAAACTAGCAACACCTGGTCGCTCTGTCAAGGAAACCATCCATAAATTAGATAGGCTAGATCCCAGTGCACGCTCGGTGATTGCTTGATAAACTTATTTCTTGAGTATAGCCCTTGTTACTATTTGGGTCTTTGTCACCGTCGACTGTAGAATCGTAAGCCTCAGGACCTCAATTTTCCTAGATATACCATGACCACTCGCTTTCGTACTGTTGCGCTGATTGGGAAATCCCATGCGGAGCGATTGTCTGAAACGTTGTCTGAGCTCTATGCCCATCTCATAAGTAGGGGTGTTCGTGTTATGGTTGAAGAGGCGTCCGCGCCTTTTATTGATGGCCAGGTGCCTGATGCGTGCTCTATTGACACCCTAGGGGCCTTATGTGACTTAGCGATTGTGGTCGGGGGTGATGGAACGCTTCTTTCGGCCGCCAGAAGCCTAGCGCCTTTCGATGTGCCTTTAATTGGTGTCAATCTCGGACGGCTTGGATTTCTGGTCGATATTTCTCCGGCCGAGATTGCTCGTCATCTCGATGAGATTCTCGATGGCCGCTTCATCGAAGAAGAACGCTTTATGCTGAGCGCAGCTATTCATCGGGATGGCAAGATCATTTATCAGCAAAGCGCGATTAATGAGGTGGTGATTCATCGTTGGAATGCCTCAAGCATGATTGAAATTGAAACCTCAATCGATGGCGCCTTTTTAAATGCGCAGCGCTCAGATGGGCTGATTGTGTCGACTCCAACGGGATCCACCGCCTACGCACTCTCTGCGGGCGGGCCGATTTTGTCGCCGAATCTTAAAGCCCTTGTTTTAGCGCCTATTAATCCCCATACCCTCACTAATCGACCCATCGTAGTGGGGAGTCAAAGTGTGATTGAGGTGGCGTTTAGGGTTAGTCGGGAATTCAGTGCTCAAGTGGTTTGCGATAATGTGTCCAGCCCTAATTTATTGATCACCGATCGGGTTGAGATACGTTGTGCAGCCAAAACATTCCAGTTGCTGCACCCTTTAAACTACGACTTCTTTGAGATTTTGCGCGCTAAACTCAATTGGAGTGGGGGATACCGTAACTAGTCATGCTGACTCATCTCGATATTCGTGATCTGGCTGTTGTTGAGCATCTGAGCTTGCCTTTCTCCGAGGGTCTTACCGTGCTAACTGGAGAAACGGGTGCGGGTAAATCGATTCTTCTGACCGCCTTAGGTCTTGCTTTGGGGGAAAGGGCGGATGCAGGGTTTATTCGAGTGGGCTCCAACCGGGCCGAGATCAACTTGACCTTCGATGTCAGCGACAGCCCGAATGTAAAGGATTGGCTAGAGGAACAAGAGCTTTTTGAAGGCGATGAATGCGTGATTCGGCGCATCGTGACGGATGATGGACGTTCGAAGGCGTTCATCAATGGGCGACCTGTGACGCTGCAATCGCTCCAGGCATTCAGTCAGGGGCTGGTTGAAATCCATGGCCAGCATGCCCATGTTCTCTTATTGAAGAGTAGTGAACAGAGGCGTCTCTTGGACGAAGCGAGTGGTCACTCGGAGTTGGTCCAAAGCGTAGGCGGTTTATATCGCACTTGGCGGGCGCTTCGTGAGAGGCTTGATCGACTGACCCATAGCGCTTCTGATCAGGCTGCGCGGGTTGATCTTTTGACCTATCAAGTCGAAGAGCTTGAGCAGTTTGATATTCAATCCTTGGACTATGAAGCCTTGGTTGAAGAGCATACCCGACAAGCCCATGTAGGCAGAATTCTGGAGGTGGGGCAAGTTCATCTGGAGGCGCTCTATGAGCACGACAGCCAATCGGTTTCGGCCCAGCTCATGCAGGCCATTCAGGCGATGCAGGGTTTATCCAAACTGGCCCCGGAATTTTTGGAAACCGTGGCCTTATTAGAAGAAGCGCAGGTGGGTGTGAAGGAAGCTTCATTCCTATTGAGGCGGCAGCTTGAACGCTTAGATGTGGATCCCGTGAGGTTGGATGCGCTCGATAAACGCTTGGGGGATCTTCATCAGTTGGCACGTAAACATCACATTCGTCCAGAAGAGCTGCCAAATAAGTTGGATGGCCTAAAGGCTGAGCTTGGGGCCTTATCAAAGGGCTCTGAATCCATTGAAGACCTTCAGCTGGCCCACGATAGGGCGCTTTCTGATTACCGCCTCTTGGCAGGAAAACTCACGGAAGAGAGGAAAACAACGGCGGCCAGAATGGAAAAGAAGATTTCTGGCATCATTCAAGAACTGGGGATGCCACAGGGCGTTGTTAAGGTGCACGTGGAAACGGATGAGTATCGAAATCCACTGCCCGATGGTCTCGATAGTGTTGAGTTTTTGGTCAGCGCCAACCCAGGCCTTCCTCCAAGGTCTTTGGCGAAGGTGGCTTCGGGCGGAGAGCTCTCTAGGATCAGTCTGGCTATACAAGTAGCAGCACTCGATTCAAAGACCGTTTCAACCCTCATCTTTGATGAGGTGGATACGGGGATTGGTGGTGGTGTTGCTGAAATTGTTGGGCAGAAACTGAGGCTGCTAGGTCACGATCGTCAGGTCTTTTGTGTGACCCATCTTCCTCAAGTCGCCGTACAGGGTCACAATCACCTCAGAGTTGAAAAAACAGCGCAAGGTGGCGTCACGCAATCGACCGTTCGTTTGCTGGAATCAGATGAACGAATTGAAGAGATTGCGAGAATGTTGGGTGGGGTTCGTTTGACGGATCAAACCCTGGCGCATGCTCAAGAAATGCTGAGTCTTGTGCCCACGGGTGGGGTCTAATTTTTGACCCTATATCCACTACGCATATGGCTTTTGTCGGAAGAAAAATCTCGGGAATGGTATCCTTAACCCATTGTCTTAGAGCCATCCAGGCTTAGGCGTGTCCTTCGGGGAAGAAAAGAATCGTGAATGATATGTTGAAAAATGTGGTCCTTTGGATCGTGATTGCCGTTGTTTTGATGTCGGTATTCAACAATTTTGGTGGCCGTAAATCGACTGAAAACAGTCTCCCGTACTCACAATTTCTGAGTGCTGTTCAGGATGGGCAAGTGAAGCAGGTCATGATTGAAGGGCCGCTGCTCCACGGCATTTTTGCCTCGGGTGAAAAGTTCACCAGCTATAGCCCGCCTGAAGATCCGCACATGGTGGATGATCTTCTTGAAAACCATGTCGAGATCAAGGTGCAGCCTCCTGAGCCTCCCTCATTCTTGATGCAGATGCTGATCTCTTGGTTCCCGATGCTGCTCTTGGTTGGCGTCTGGGTGTTCTTCATGCGTCAGATGCAGGGCGGTGGTGGCGGTCGTGGCGCCATGTCGTTTGGTAAGAGCAAGGCTAAGCTCATCGAAGAAGATCAGGTTAAGGTTACGTTTGCCGATGTGGCGGGTGTTGAGGAAGCCAAGGAAGACGTTCAGGAAATGGTCGACTTCCTCCGAGACCCTGGCAAATTTCAAAAGCTTGGGGGCAAGATTCCTCGGGGTGCCCTGATGGTGGGGCCGCCTGGAACGGGTAAAACCCTTTTGGCCCGAGCCATTGCGGGTGAAGCACGCGTCCCCTTCTTTTCTATATCCGGATCCGACTTTGTTGAGATGTTTGTGGGTGTGGGAGCATCCCGCGTTCGTGACATGTTTGATGAGGCTAAGAAGAATGCGCCTTGCATCATCTTTATCGATGAAATCGACGCGGTTGGGCGTCATCGAGGCGCAGGTCTTGGTGGCGGGCATGATGAACGTGAGCAAACCCTGAACCAGTTGCTGGTTGAAATGGATGGGTTTGAGGGCAATGAGGGCATCATTGTCGTGGCGGCGACCAATCGCCCCGATGTTCTGGACCCGGCTTTACTTCGTCCTGGCCGATTTGATCGTCAGGTGGTCGTGGGACTTCCAGATGTCCGTGGCCGTGAACAGATCTTAAAGGTTCACATGAAGAAGGTACCCCTGGCTGCTGACGTTGAGGTGGCTTACCTCGCTCGTGGTACGCCTGGATTTTCAGGTGCAGATCTTGCCAATCTAGTGAATGAAGGCGCGCTCTTCGCCGCTCGCAAGAATAAGCGCCAGGTTGAAATGTCGGATCTTGAAAAGGCCAAAGACAAAATTCTGATGGGTGCCGAGCGGCATTCCATGGTGATGAGCGATGAGGAAAAAAAGCTCACGGCCTATCATGAGGCGGGGCATGCCATTGTGGGACGCTTGGTTCCTGAGCATGATCCCGTCTATAAGGTGAGCATCATGCCGCGCGGCCGTGCTCTGGGTATCACCATGTTCCTCCCGGAACGCGATCAATACAGTGCCAGCAAGCGGAAACTTGAAAGTCAGATCTCAAGTCTATTTGGTGGCCGTATTGCTGAAGAGGTGGTCTTTGGTAAAGACATGGTGACCACGGGGGCTCAAAATGACATCGAACGCGCAACCAGCATCGCACGCAACATGGTGACCCGTTGGGGTCTTTCAGACCGACTGGGCCCTCTTGCCTACAGTGAAGAAGAGGGGGAAGTCTTTTTGGGGCGTTCGGTTACGAAGCACAAGGTGGTGTCTGAAGAAACCGCGCACTTGATCGATGAAGAAATCCGGTCCGTGATTGATCGGAACTATGAGCGCTCTGAGCGTTTGATCACGGAGCACATGAAGGAACTTAAGGTGATGGCAGAAGCCTTGATTAAGTATGAAACGATCGATCGTTTCCAGATTGATGACATTATGGAAGGGAAAACGCCAAGGCCACCTCAAAGTTGGGATGAAGCGCCGCCTTCAGGTGGGTCTTCTGCCTCCAGCGGTGAAACGGCCGCACCTTCGGAGGACGTAGGCAAGGCGGCTGAGCAGCACTGAATTAGATCTCAGCTTCGGTCGCACTGAGCCTCTGTTCATCAGAGGCTTTTTGATTTTAGGGTTTTCTGGGTCTTTGGGTGGCTGAGAAAAAACCGTTCGCAGCTTGCGAGATAAGGGGGGGTAATCATGAGTAGAAGCTATTTTGGTACCGACGGTATTCGGGGCAAGGTGGGAACCTATCCCATTACGGCCGATTTTGTTTTAAAGCTCGGTTGGGCAGCAGGACGCGTTTTTGCTCGAGATCGGAAGGACCCCAAGGTGCTCATCGGCAAGGACACCCGTATTTCAGGGTATATGTTTGAGTCAGCCCTCGAGGCTGGGCTTGCGGCTGCGGGCGTCAATATTCAATTGTTAGGGCCCATGCCAACGCCGGCTATTTCTTATTTGACTCGAACCTTTCGGGCAGAGGCTGGGATTGTGATCAGCGCATCCCACAACCCTTACTATGATAATGGCATCAAGTTCTTTGGGCCGGATGGCTTAAAGCTTTCTGATGAAGTTGAGCGGCTGATTGAGCGCGAAATTGATCACCCTATGACTACGGTTGAATCTTCGAAGATCGGCCGAGCGTCGAGACTTAGTGATGCGGCTGGGCGTTACATTGAGTTCTGCAAAAGTACCGTGTCATCCAAAATTGATTTCTCGGGTATTAAGGTCGTGGTCGACTGCGCGCATGGATCGACTTACCACATTGCGCCACATGTCTTTGCGGAAATGGGTGCGGAGGTCATTGCCATGGGTGTTCAGCCCAGCGGCTTTAATATCAACGAAGACGTGGGTGCTACTAAGCCCAAGGCTTTGGCTGAAGCCGTGGTTAGGGAGAGGGCTGATTTTGGGATTGCCCTCGATGGCGATGGTGATCGCCTGATTATGGTTGATCACGAAGGTGTGATTGTGGATGGCGATGAGGTTCTCTTCATGATTGCCCAGTCATGGCAGGCTCGTGCTCAATTGCAAGGGCCTGTTATTGGTACTTTGATGACCAATCTTGGCTTGGAGCATGCGCTTAAAAAAATGGGTGTAGGACTCATGCGAGCGGCGGTTGGCGATCGTTACGTCATGGAGATGATGGCCCAGAATCACAGTAACTTGGGCGGAGAGGGATCAGGTCACATCATCTGTCGAGAGCTGATTTCAACAGGGGATGGCATCGTGGCGGCACTTCAGGTGATGGAGGCTATGCGCATCACTGGAAAAAGTTTGGCGGATCTACGTCGTGGGATGGATAAATATCCGCAAACATTGGTCAATGTAAAGATAAAGCAACGCGTGGACCTGGATCAGGTCGAGAAGGTCCAGTCAGTGAAGGCTGAGATAGAGCGAGCGCTTCAAAGTTCGGGTCGTGTCCTCTTGAGATCTTCTGGCACTGAACCCCTGGTAAGGGTGATGGTTGAGGGTAGTGATTCTGAGCAGGTAAAAAGACTCGCTCATCAACTGGCCCAAGCGGTTTCTGAGTCGCTCGCCTAGTAATGTCGACGCGGTTTTTTTTGGGAAGACTGCGTCAATAACCCGCATGGCGGACTACTTGATTATTTGTTTAAATAGGTATAGAGCCCGAAATTCCAGCGATGAATGTCTGGATCATGAAATTGGAGAAATAGGATGTCAAAAGGCCAAAATTTACAGGATCCCTTCCTCAACGCACTCCGAAAGGAGCATGTACCGGTTTCGATCTATCTTGTGAATGGCATCAAGCTGCAGGGAAAGGTGGACTCGTTCGATCAGTACGTGATTATTCTGAAAAATACGGTCAGTCAGATGGTCTACAAGCACGCCATTTCAACGATCGTACCGGCTCGTCAGGTGAGGTTATCTCACGATCAGGAAGAGGCCGAGGTAGAAGCTTAAGGACACGCCCACCATCACTACCTTCAAGTCGACGATTCGATTCATGGGACTTTTGAGGTCTAACCCTCTTGTTTGATCGACCCAAATCGGAGGAGCGAACCATCCTGGTGGATGGCGATTACGGTAAAGATGATGCCTCGCTATCGGAGCTTCGAGAGCTCGCCCGCTCAGCAGGTGCAGTTCCTGTTGCTCAAGTGACGGGCAAAAGAGCGTCTCCTGATCCAAGATTCTATATAGGCAAAGGCAAGGTCGAAGAGCTTCAGCAGGCGGTGCTCGATCAGGAAGCAGGGTTGGTCATTTTCAATCAAGCCTTGTCTCCGAGTCAGGAACGTAACCTAGAAAAAGAACTCAACGTCAGGGTTCTGGATCGGACTGGATTGATACTCGATATTTTCGCTCAAAGGGCCCAAAGCTTTGAGGGCAAGCTCCAGGTTGAACTGGCACAGCTTAAGCACCTTTCAACCCGTTTGGTGCGAGGTTGGACGCACCTTGAACGTCAAAAGGGTGGCATCGGTCTCAGGGGGCCGGGTGAAACCCAGCTGGAGACCGATAAGCGACTGATCGGTAAACGCATCATCCAGATCCAAAAACGGCTCGAAAGGGTCGATAAACAGCGGGGTCAGGGCCGGCGGGCTCGGCGTCGTGCCGAGATTCCCGTGGTCGGGCTGGTGGGTTATACCAATGCGGGGAAGTCGACGCTCATCAACGCCTTAACCGGTGCCGGAGTATACGCGGCTAACCAGCTGTTTGCGACGCTTGATCCTACCTTGAAACGATTCGGTCTCGGCTCGGGTCTTGACGTAGTTCTGGCCGATACGGTGGGTTTTGTAAGAGATCTTCCGCATGAACTGGTTGCAGCCTTCAAATCCACGTTGCAGGAAACCGTGGAAGCCGATCTGCTCCTGCATGTGGTTGATGCCAGTGATGAGCGGATGGAAGAAACCATGGCTGAGGTCGATCGGGTCATCGTCGAGATCGGTGCAGAAGAGGTCCCACAAATACTGGTGCTGAATAAAATCGATCGGGTTGAAGGCGCGCTGCCGCATATCGAATACGACGAGATGGGCCGCCCGATTAAAATTTGGATTTCCGCTGAGACCGGAGAAGGTTTATCCTTGGTCAGAGAGGTGTTGCTTGATTTCTTTGGGGGTGGCCTCATAAGAAGGCGACTCCACTTGACTCCTCTGGAAGGTGATGTGCGAGCAGGTCTTTACCGTCATGCTAAAGTACTTCGCGATGAACCAGATGAGGAGGGCGGTTGGTGGATGGACATTGAGGGAACCCGAGATGTATTGGGTATCATAGAAGGACGTCCCGACCACGATGGAGCGCTCCAAGCGACTCATGATTCGAGTGAGCGTCCAGGTTAGAGGGCGTTCGCAATTGATCTAAAAGGCTTGAACGGATGCATCCGTGAGCCGAAGGGCCGTTGACTATTTAAAATAAGCAATCCATTAGGAGTGTATGCATGTCCTGGAATGAGCCGGGTAACGATAAAAAAGATCCTTGGAGTGGTCGCGACCGCGAGACGCCCCCGGATCTTGATGAAGTGATGAAGACGCTTAATGAGAAGTTTCGTAATCTTTTTGGTGGCAAGCTACCTCCCTCTGGGGGCGATGCGGGGTCGACCCAGTTTTTAGGTCTCGTGGCCGCGGCTTTTTTGGGGCTTTGGGTGCTCACAGGTATTTATGTCGTCGATGAAGGAAGTCGGGGTGTGGTGACCCGCTTTGGTGCCTATGTGGATACCACCTTGCCGGGTCTCCATTGGCATCTTCCGGCACCGGTCGAAAAAGTCGAT
>Ga0164297_10002224_pt1 | contig 19522 bp, 16 predicted proteins | sample GEODES058metaG_FD_113539 | JGI IMG/M metagenome (GOLD analysis project Ga0164297, IMG submission 113539) | Dystrophic lake water microbial communities from Trout Bog Lake, Wisconsin, USA - GEODES058 metaG | ecosystem: Environmental > Aquatic > Freshwater > Lake | place: USA: Trout Bog Lake... | reverse complement strand
GCCAGTGGTCCAGCTTGGCATCGAGCCTGTACCCTGCGCTCGTGATCCATTCCAGGCGGCCCACCTGGCTGGAGAGGAGATCGGTCACATCCGAGAAGGTCATCCTTCCGCGACTGCGCGTGAGCGCGTGGTAGGAATCCTCGAACGACTCCATGAATCTGCGCAGCGAGGCGCTCTTCTCCAGGAGTGATTCGTAGATGGGCTTGAGCAAGGCCATCAGTAATTCCCTGCGAAGCTTGGGCAGGGCGCCCCTCAGATAGATACGGCTCGAGGCACCGTTCCCCAGCGGAAAGTAAGGACCGTCATCCGAGGTCTTGGGAGTGCCAGCGAGCTTATCCTTGATAAAGACGGAGAGGTTTTTGTCCCAGCGTGAGCCGGGCTTGTGAACCTTCGCCTCCTGAAGGCGAACTTCAAGGGTCGAAAGGGTACTGTCTGATAACTTGGGCAACTCCTTGCGAACTTCTGCAAGAAAAGCATCCGCAACACTTGTCACATCTCCCGCGGCAAGGACGTCACACCCCTTCTTGCCCCAGATCAGTTCCGGATCTCCCCAGGGAAGGGAAACATTCTCCAGATACTTCGCATGGAAATCCTTCACCGCCTGGAGGAGCGTCTGGAAGACCTCCCTCTCCCCCCGCCTGCGCGCGATTTTGCGCACCAGATCGAGAAACTTTTCTCCGCCGGCAGATTCCACTGATTCGCGGAAGATGGTGGCAAGCGCCTCCGTACGGGCGCGCTCGAGCTCCGATTCCCCGATCATGGTGAACTCACCGGGTAGACCCGACTCCAGCGGGAAGGATCGTGCGATCCTTGCAAAGAGGCTGTCGATCGTTCCCATGGTCAGACGACCCGAATCGGCAACCAGTTTTGAGAGCAGTGCCCTGCAATGGGTCTCGTCCAGGGTTGGGATCACTCCCTCATCCGGATCGGAATTGAGGTCACGATTGAGATCCTCAAGCTTCTTGGGATCAAGCGCCGCATCGGCAAGCCTCAGGAAGACAGCGTCGAGGAATTCACCGGCGGCCTTCTTGGTGAAGGTCAGGGCCGCGATCTTGCGGGGCTCCACTCCCAGGGCGAGGAGTTTCACCATGCGGGTCGTCAGTGCAAAGGTCTTCCCGCTTCCCGCGTTGGCGACGAGCATCGTGTTGCGGATCGGAGCACTCATGCGGCGGCCTCCCCTGCTGTTGCTTTTTCCTCGGGTTTCAAAAACGCAACCGTCTCCTCATCGATGCACTCGCTGTAAGTACCCCCCTCCAGGAAAATGCCGAACGGATCTTCCCAGGACTGGTTCACCTGGCGGGGTGGCCAGAAGATTCCTTTGCCCATTTGTGCGGCGGTGGCCTCCGCGCAGGAGAGCGCCGACTCGAGAAGGTAATCGGAGAGATCAAACGGCTTCACATCGCTCTCCTCGGGATCGGCTGCCAGCACCAGGTAAGCGGTCTCGATCGTTTTGCCTGGGAAGAGCTTCTCGGCGATCTTGCGGTAGAGCGGCAGCTGCAGGTCGCCCCATGCCCTCTGCTTACCGCCAATCGTCACACTCGCCTCCGCGAGGAAGGCCCGCGAGGCCGGTTGCAGATGCACCTCCTCCGGTGTCTTTGCTTTGGTGTAGGTCTTATAATCGAGAACCCGCACGCGGTCCCCGTTTTCCTCGATGCGGTCGATCTTGGCGGAGAGTGGCAGCCCTGCAAAAAGCAGGTCCCCGGAGGACTTGTATTCCACCTCCTTGATCCTCCACCCCTCGGTCATCTGTTGCGCCTGGACCGAGGCAAACGAGAGGAGCCTGACGTGGGCGGCCTCTACCTGAACCCTCACCGCGGGCGATGGATCGCTGCCAAAGCGGCTTGCGACCTCCCTCTCCAGGCTCGCGAGCACCGCCGCGATAATATCCTCCTCCTTTTCCAGGAGCGGGGTTTCCCGTCCGTAGCGCTCCAACACATTGTGGACCAAGGTGCCGAACTGGAGCGCATTCATTTCTCTCTGCTCGGGATCATGCCCACCGAGATGCAGAAATTTGCTCAGGTAGAATCGGAACGGGCACTTCAGATAATCCGCAAAGTCGGTGACATTGATTTTCTCAAGCTTCGTGCTGACAAGCGGCAGCTTCCACTTCCAGTCATGCTCACGGATCGTGGGCAGCGAGGCCTCCTGCGCCTTGCCGAAGAGTTTGGTCACACGCTCGGGAAGATCTTTTTCCGAGCAGCGCATGAGCAGCGCCGAAGGAATCGAGGGACTTCCGTCGGGTCCGAACTTGGAAAAGCTGCAGCGGAATTGATCGGCACCCCGCGCGTGCGCGAGACACCCGAGCAAGTAGGCATCGCGGGCCCGTCGGGTGGCGTTGTCGGGCACACCGAGCGCCGCGCGCTTGTGGTCGGGCAGGAAGGGATGCCCATCGATGGAGGCGGGCAGGCATCCCTCCACACAGCCGCAGAGGGCCAGTCGTTTTCCCTCGGCCCAGGCTGCTTCCAGCCATCCCGAGAGATGCAGGTCGCCAGCCTGGGAGACCGCAAAACTCTTTTTTCGGGCAAGCGACCTCACAAGCGCCGCCTCACGCGCCCTCTCTGGCTCGGACCACGAAGTAAAGACCGAGGAGGATTCCTCGCAGGCATCCAGGACCTCCTCCACTTGATCGAGAGCGCTCCCCTTCCAGATCGCGTTAAGTAGCTCGGAGGGTCCCTTCGAGAGTTCGGCGAGGATGGCCTTCTGCAACTTGCCGGCATCGGCGTGGGTTTGCTTGTCACGAATCCCTTTCGGAGGAATCGGACCCTCCGGCAGGGTTTCCGCAAGAAGCTCCAGCGTCATGGCATCGCAGGCCGTGAGGATTCGTTCATGAGTCAGATCACTCTTCCCGCCGAGCCATGCGGCAAAGCCCGGAGTTTCAAGCAGCCGGCGAAGCGTGCGCAGCGAGCGGTCGCGCTTCAGCGAGATCCATTCTGCAACGACCACGGCTGGTTCTGTCCGTGCAAGCGGCTCCCCTTCCGGCAGGTAAGGACTCCCTCCCCGTCGGAGCACTTCGGCCTGGAAGGCGGGAACAAGTTTCGCATCACCAAGCACCAGTGAATGATCCCCTCCGACCTTGCTCAGAAAATCAATGGCAAGCACCGCCTCCTCCGCCGGGTCCTTTGCCATCACGATCTGCTCGGCAGTGAGTGGTACTTCCGCGGATAGCCACTCGCCGGCAAGGGGCCTACCCCAGGCATCAAATCCCCCTCCCCATGTCGTGGAGTTGTTGGGTTTCCAGACAAGGACCGTCACCGGAATGCCGGCCTTGAGCACGCTCTCCGCCTTCAACTGCGCAGCCTTGGTGAGATCGGGAAGACAGACAATCGTGAGCGAGCTGATCGGCCCGACCGGCTCCTCCCACGCCTTGATGCGTGCCTCATTCGGGTCCCAGAGGTGGTGATCCTTCAGGACATCCAGATACCCGCGGTAGAGCTGGGCGATTTCCTGCCACCGCTCCTCATCCTCGGAACAGATCCTCGGGATGCTTCGCACTTCGGGAGTGATTCCTCCCTCTGCCAGCAGGTCGCAGAGATCGCACATCATCCCGGCCGTCCCGAGCAGTGCCTGCTCCCCCTCCAGCACCTCACCCTTGGGGAAGAGATGCTCCATCGCGGTGCGTGGTGTCTTTTGAAGCACCAGACCCCAGGCCGCCTCACGATCAGATCGCGAAGCGAGTGGCCCTTTCGGGAGCAGCGCCTTCATCGGGGAGGAGAACTTGGGCGAGATCACACCGCTTCCCCGCTCTGAGGAAACTTTTGCGAGCGCATGCCGAATCCTGCGCGCCGCACCCGATGTCGGAATCCAGACCTCCGTCTTGGACAGATCGAAGGGGTTCCCCTCCACTCCCTCGAGCAGCGCTCCCGCCACCTGCTCCGCAAGGGATTGCGGTTGGTCCAGGAGGATGAGCTTGGGGTTGGGCATGGGAGAGTGGATCTAATTTAGAGATCCACCCTTAACAGGGCAACAAGGTCCTAGAGTGTCCTAGACCCCAGGCTTTTAAGAACTTTCAACCCAACAGGGAGTCAACTTCGGCCTTCAAGCGCGGAAGCTTGTTCTGTAACACATCCCAAACAATCGCGTGATCAACGGCGTCATATCCATGTATCAGCCTGTTACGAAATCCGATAATCTGAGGTGCATGGGCAATTTTTTCAAAAGTTGCCTCATCCCGCAGGGAGAGCCTGTTGCAAGCCTCCCCGATGATCTCAAACTTGCGCTCAACGGCAGCCCTGCGGAGAGCATCTGATTCATACCCTGCCAGATTCATTCCGGCAGTGAACAATTCGATCTCGAGCAGCGCCTCCCGGATATCAGTCAGAAGCTTTAGAGCCTCATCCCGCATAGACAACTTCTTTCGAACGACTAATCGAGCCGATAAAAACCGGGTTTTTCAACGACCTCTTCGTCACGAGATCCACTTTATGGTTAAGGATTCGTTCCAATCCCTCAGCAAGACCTAAAAAACGGTCGGCGATACCTGGACGATCCGGATCCTGAAATTCCACCAGAAAATCCAGATCACTTAGATCAGGATCAAAGTCCTCACTGGTTGCCGACCCGAATAGTTCCAATCCCAGCACCTTTTGGGCATGGCACAACTCCGTGACAGCGTCACGGTTCTTGGCAATGAGATCGCTTACCACTGGATTCACTCCCCATCCATACTCCCCTCCCGACAGGGATTCAACCTGCAAGTTTTTGTAGCACTACTTATGAAATAAAGAGCTGGGACACTTGGTGTCCATGCGGGGCGTTACGATGACGCTCCATGAACAAAACCATCCTCCGACTCCTGGCAGTTGCGGCCATTGCACTCCCTTCGGCGAGCCATGCATATCCCGATGATTGGGACTATCCTACCTCGCACTGCCATCACGATCATGAAAACCAGAGCGGCACCATCTACGGTCCCAATGGTATCACCACCTGGTACGGGAATAGCCAGAGTGGAACTGCCTACGGCCCCGACGGCATTACCACATGGTATGGCGGGTGTGGTGGCGGTACCGCCTACGGTCCCAATGGGATTACGACTTGGTACGGCAATGGCATTGTCCCTATCGGAATAGCACAATAGCAGAACTTTTTTCCGACCTAGGACACTCGGCGACCTAGCCCTTCTGTATCATTGAAAAGACCGGGGATACAGGGTCTCCGAATCAATCATCCACCACGCTTCCATGTCCGAACACAACGCCACCAACAACCTCACCGAAATCGCCTTCATTCTCGACCAATCCGGCTCCATGGATTCCATCAAGGCCGGCACGCTGGAGGGAGTGAATGCCTTTCTGGATCAGCAGAAGAGAGAAAATGCCGCTTACCCTGTTCGATTGAGCCTTACGCTCTTCAGCACCAAGATCGAAGCCCGCCACGCGTCGATCCCCGTGACGGAAGTACCCTCCCTGAGTGACACTACCTACCTTCCCGACGGCGGCACCTCACTCTTGGATGCCATCGGCATCACCATTGATAGCCTTGGCAAGCGTCTTGCGGAGACCCCGGAGGCCGAGCGCCCCGCCAAGGTGATCGTGGCCATCATGACCGACGGTGAGGAGAATTCCTCACGGATCTTCTCTTGGGATCAGATCAGCGAGAAGATCAAGCACCAGACCGATGTCTATAAATGGGAGTTCCTCTTCATGGGAGCCAACCAGGATGCGATTGCGACTGCCTCCAGGATGAATATCAATCACGAAAGCAGCGCAAACTACTTCCAACAGGACGGCAGCGCCAGGAAAGTACTTCGCGCTATGAGCGCTTCGGTTCATTACAGCAAGCAGGCACGCAAGCCACAGTGGTCTAAACCAACACTGCAGGAGATCATGGCTGAGGAAGAGGCCAAGGATCCCTCCGGCAAGTAGTTCGATTACCCAAAGCTGCGCCGGCTGCCTTCAGTCGGAGGTGGCCGGCGTTTCCTTATCCTAGGAGAATAGATCCGATGCCGAAAATAGCCCTGATATCTGACATCCACGCGAATATTGATGCCTTGGAGGCAGTCCTGGCTGACATTGACCAGCAGGGCATTGGGGAGATTTTGTGTCTGGGAGATATCGTTGGCTATGGAGCCGCCCCGGCGGAGTGTGTGAAGCTTGTTCGCGAGCGCTGCTCGGTGACCCTCATGGGGAACCATGATGAGTATCTGGTGAAGGATCCGGACGAGTTTGTCCTCAGCCGCCGCATCCGTGATCCGCTTGTTCTCGCCAAGGAGACAGTTCCTAAAAGCGATGTGAAGTGGCTCTCCGACCTCCCCTTCACTGCCGAGGTGCACGGATTCACGATCGTCCATGCCAGCCTCCATCATCCGGAGTTGTTCAATTACCTGATTGATCGCCTGGATGCCCTCCAGCACTTTACCGAGCAGAAAACCCCGCTCTGCTTCCTCGGTCATACCCATAGTCCGGTTGTCACCCAGAGCCTTCCGGATGACGACGTCCGCACGGTCCCCCTCCGGGAGTCGGAGACACTGCTGGATCGGACGCAGCGTTACGCCATCAATGTAGGCTCCGTCGGCCAACCACGTGATGGCAATCCCCGGGCCGCTTACGGCATCTATGATTCCGAGGATCACAGCTTCACCCTCCGACGCGTCACTTACGATATCACCAAAGCCGCAGAGCGAATCATCAAGGCAGGAATCACCGAGAGAAACGTTACCCGACTCTTTGAAGGGATGTGATCAAGATATGATTACTAGCCGAAGAGCTTGTCGAAGTCGTTATGGGAGCCAATCCAGACCCATATAATAGTATCGCCTGAGCGCTCGCCGACAGCGCGGTATTGTTCGTTGATCCTTACAGACCAAATATTCTCGTACCCTCCTAACTTCTTAAACCTTAGAGAGGGATGCGATGGATCCTCAGCAAAGATGCGGTAAGAACGTCTGGCAGATTCCCTAACGCGCGAATCCAAAAGCTCGTAGGACCTCCAAAAGCTAGGCCTGACCCTCGAGATCACAGTTTAGCGTGATCCAGCGCTTCGTCAGCTTCTTGTGCCGAGGCTTTCAAAAACTCCTCCAGACGAGGACGGGGTTTTGTATCCGAAATCAAGGATTCCCAACGATGTTCATCAACTTGGGAAAGCAGGAAACGGGCAAAATCAATCACCTCCGAACGTTTTTCCTCGGGAAGTGCCTCACACACCTCGACAATTTCCGCTGTTGCTCCACTCATGCTTGTACCATAGCCCAGATGCGGGATATCGGCAAGGCGGCCTTCAATCTCTTGGATACCGCTCATCACAGTGAGTACTCTTTAAGGGATGCTTTCTTCCATCCCGACCTGCTTTTCGGACAACTACTCAGCTGAGACGTCGACAGCCAGTATGAAGAAGCTGGCGCCTGTGGCCCATGCCGCCGAGGGGGCAGGCTATGTCACTCTGCACGATCCGGGACTCATCGATCGGGACAAACTGCGATCCCTTCATGATCCCGACTACGTCCGTGCCTTCATCACGGGCAAGGGAGGCTTGGCCTCAGCTCAGGGTTGGGATTGGACCCCCCAGATCCGAAACGGCGTTCTGGCTATCAATGCCGGCCAGATTGAAGGGGCAAGGATGGCCATGGAGCATGGAATCGCGGCCAACATCGCCCAGGGATTCCATCATGCGAAGCCGGAACGAGGGTGGTACTTCTGCACCTTCAACGGATTGGCCCTGGTCGCTCAGGAGTTCCCGGAGAAGAGGATCTTCGTCCTCGATTGCGATGAGCACTGCGGGGATGGCACCGCGGAGTTCACCAAAGTCCTCCCCAACCTCTTCAACTTTTCCATCAACGGAACCACCTGGGGCATGCACGAGAGCGAGCGGAGCATTTGCAGAACCCTCCAGCCGGTGAAGGATGACTTCACCCCCTACCGTGATGCTCTCGAGGAGGCCTTCCAGACCATCCGCTCCTGGAAGCCCGATCTCATCATCTACCAGGCCGGCGTGGATCCCCATGTGGATGATCCGATCAGCTCTCATTCCATGACCACCGAGCAGCTCCTCGAGCGTGATCGGATGGTTTTCAGTTTCTGCAGATCAGAAAAGATCCCGGTCCTCTTTGTCCTGGCCGGCGGCTACCAGACACCCATTGAGGAGAAACTCGTTCCCCTGCATTTGAATACGTTTAGGGCGGCGTATGAGGAGTATTGCCTCTAGATGAGGAGGCTTGGGATTTTCGTATCCCGCGGTGTTCAGCTGCGCTCGCAGTATAATTCATACAGCTTCACTTACAGGCCTAGCGTTACATCAAAACTTCCAAGCCTTTACTGCACAACTGGAAGCTACTGCGTATAGGTCTCGTTATAGAGTTCGTGAAGAGGGCGGCCGTTGAAGGTCCAATAGGGTGATGGCTGCACGCTATAGTCGAGACCAAGCAAGATTCGGGTGGCAGCGGTTAGTGACATTTCCTCACCTTTGAAAGATACCTTTTTCGGAGCAATGACAGTTGCAGTAGAATCATCCTCAGTTGAATGAAGAATGGATCCGATAGGAATTCCTACTTCTAGGAAATTGAGGTTCGGACGACGAGATTTTAGAATGGCTGCAGCTTGGACTGATTCGGAGTCGATATCGGACTTCTGACCCGCGACCTCTTGGGTAGCATCTTCCGTATTTAGGAGACGAAGAATAGAGATGGCCTGCTCTGGTTCTATTTGGAAGAACTCACGCTTGGGATTGATACGCTGTGGGCCGAAGGCGATGTGCAGAGCTTTCTCTACTTCATCGGGGTTACTCACCTTGCAGGCATATTCGAGAGTAAAGGGAACTGGAACTCCGGTAGTGTAAAGCTGACCGATCCGACTGTTAGCATCTGAATTATCAGTTCGCCCAATCTTCACGAGACCGGGCATCGCTGGATTAGTAAGCACGTAAACGATCATAGATTAGTTGGGGTTGACCTCCGCGCAGAGGAGTTCGGCTTGTTGGAGAACGGTTTGGACAGCTTGCTCCTGAAGGTCGGGAGGGTAGCCGTACTTATTCAGGATACGCTTCACGATGACCCGGATCTTGGCCCGAGCGCTCTCGCGAAGGGTCCAGTCGATCGTGGCACTCTTGCGGACCTGGGTGATGAGTTCTGCAGCAATGACCTTGAGCTGATCGTTGCCCAGAGCCCTGACTGCTGACTCGTTCGCGGCCAGGGCATCGTAAAAGGCAACCTCGTCATCGGTGAGTCCGAGATCAATCCCTCTCTTGGTAGCGGAGTCGAGTTCCTTAGCCAGTTTGATGAGCTCCTCGATCACCTCCATCGTGGAGATTGCGCGGTTATGATAGCCGTTCAGGGTCTGCTTCAGCTTGTCGCTGAACTGCTTGGCCTGAACAAAGTTCCGCTTCGAGCGGACCTTGATCTCATCCTTAAGGAGTTTTTCCAGAAGCTCGGCGGCGACGTTCTTGTGCTTCAGCCCCCTCACCTCTGCGAGGAACTTGTCCGAAAGGATGCCGATGTCAGGTCGGGGCAGTCCTGCAGCGGTGAAGACATCGATGACCTGTCCCTCGGTGGTGATCGCCTTGGAGACCAGCTGACGGACCGCAGCGTCGAGCTGTTCAGGATTCTTGCCACTCTTGCTCGCCTGTTTGTTGAGAGCTGCCTGAAGCGTCTGGAAGAAGGCAATGTCATCCCGGATCGCCGTGGCCTCATCGCTGGCCGCAGAGAGGGCAAAAGCCCGGGAGAGTTCCGTTACGACCTGTATGAACCGCTTCTTTCCATCCTCCTGCTGTAAAATGTGCTCCTGAGCCCCGGGCAGGAGTTGGAGCTTCTCGGTCGCCGCTCCACTTGCCCACTTCGACCAGTCGTACCCATGGAGCATGTCCGAGGCGATCTGGTGCTTCTCCAGCAAGATCGCGATCGCCTGCTTCTCATCGTAGGTGGGATGACCTTTGCCTCCGCTCTCGGTGTAGGTGGCGAGCGCCTGCTTCAGCTGATCGGCGAGCCCGAGGTAATCGACGATGAGCCCACCCGGCTTGTCACGGAAGACCCGGTTCACCCGAGCGATTGCCTGCATCAGCCCATGCCCTCGCATCGGCTTGTCGGCATACATGGTATGGAGGCAGGGAGCATCGAATCCCGTCAGCCACATGTCGCGGACGATCACAATCCGGAACGGGTCTTTGCTGTCCTTGAAACGGTTGGCGAGCTTCCGGCGCTTCTCCTTGTTGCGGATATGGTGCTGCCACTCGGGGCCGTCGCTGGCACTGCCAGTCATCACGACCTTCACCACACATTCTTTGCCCTTCTCGGAATCAGGATCGTCATCCTTGGAGCTAGCCCACTCGGGACGGAGCTTCAGGATCGCCTCGTGGAGATCGACGCAGATCCGGCGGCTCATGCAGACGACCATTGCCTTGCCGTTCATTGCCTCCAGACGCTTCTCGAAGTGATTAACGAGATCCTTGGCGATCAAGGCGATCCGCTTGGGGTCACCGACCAGCGCCTCCAGAGCGGCCCACTTGGTCTTGAGCTTCTCACGGCTTCCCTCCTCCTCACCCTCGGTGATCTCCTCGAACTCCTTATCCAGCTTCGGGAGCTCAGAGGCATTGAGCCCCAGCTTAGCGATCCGGCTCTCGTAGTAGATTGGTACCGTCGCCTTGTCAGCAACGGCACGCTGGATGTCGTAGACGGAGATGTAGTTGCCGAAGATCGCCCTGGTATTGGCATCGGTCTTCTCGATCGGAGTTCCGGTGAATCCGATAAAGGAGGCATTCGGCACCGCATCCCTCATGTCACGGGCGAAGCCGTCGATCAGATCGTACTGGCTCCGGTGGGCTTCGTCCGCGATGACGACGATATTGCGTCTCTCGGAGAGAGCCTTGTTGGCGGAGTCCTTTTCGGCGGCGAACTTATGGATCGTTGTGAAGATGACGCCGCCGCTTGCGCGGTTGAGGAGTTCCCGGAGATGCTCCCGGCTCTCTGCCTGCATGGGCATCTGTCCCAGCGTCTCATGGCATCGCTGGAACTGCCCGAAGAGTTGATCATCGAGATCATTCCGGTCCGTCAGCACGACGAGGGTCGGATTCTGCATCGTCGGATGACGTGCCATCCTTCCGGCATAGAAGAGCATCGAGAAGCTCTTGCCGCTTCCCTGCGTGTGCCAGACGACACCGGCACGGCGATCACCCGGCTTCCCCTCCTCCATCGCTCCGGACCAGTAGGCTCCATCGTCTTCCTTAGCTCGTCCCTCCTCGGCCATGCCACTCGCCCGGATCGTCTCCTCGACGGCCGCATTCACGGCGTGGAACTGGTGATACCCGGCGATGATCTTGTGGATCGTCCCGTTATCCGGATCCTCCTCGTATGTCACGAAATGCTCCAGCAGTCCGAGGAAGCGTCGTGGGTCAAAGACCCCACGGATGAGCACCTCAAGCTCCAGGGCACTCTTGGGAGCATCACCGTCCCCCTCGATTGTGCGCCAGACCTTGAACCATTCCTGATTCGCCGTCAGCGATCCGATCCTCGCCTGCAGACCATCCGAGACCACGAGCATCTCGCTGTAGCTCATCAGCGATGGAATCTCCGCCTTGTAGGTCTGGAGCTGGGAGAAGGCGCTCCAGATCGTCGCCTCCTCATCGGCGGCATTCTTCAGCTCGATCACCGCCAAGGGCAGACCATTCAGGAAGAGGATCACATCGGGGCGGCGGTTATGCTGTCCCTCGATCACGGTGAACTGATTCACCGACAGCCAGTCATTCGCCTTTACGTCGGCGAAATCCACCAGACGCACTCGGTCCCCGGCGATCGATCCATCAGAGCGCTTGTACTCCACAGGCACCCCATCGCGCAGATGATAATGGAATGTGCGGTTGTTTCCGATCAGCGAGGTGGTCTCGTGCCGGAGGACCTTCCTCAGAGCCTCTTCCCTCGCCTCCTCGGGGATGGAGGGATTCAGTCGATGGATCGCTTCCCGGAGACGCCCCTTGAGCACCACATCGGAGAAGGAGTCACGCTCGGAGGCAGCCTCCCCCGGAGCCATATCAGGACCATGGCCGATGGTGTAGCCCAGCTCACCGAGCCACTCCAGCGTGGCCTCCTCGATATGGGATTCGTTCAGGGACATGGACTGAAATCAGGTTTGGGCTTCCGCTTCCTTAGCGAGTTTCATCAGACGCTCCGAGAGATCCGATGGTGCGATGAAAATCCACTGTTTCCCCTTCTTCTGTGACTCCAGCATCTTTCGCTCAGCCAGATTGAGGAGATCCGCCCGGGCTGTCTGATAGACGATCCCGTGACTTTTTCCATGACTGGCAAAGGTATAGCGATGATTCGGATGCTTGATCGCATGGAGGAGAAGCTCCACTTGCCGGTGATTGAACAGATCGAGAGCCTTCATGTGAGACTCGGCATCATGGAACTCCTCAGTCTTCCGTCGGATGTAGGCGTGCAGCTCCGCGATCGCCTGCCGGATCACCCGAGTCTGTGCGAGCAGGAAATAGGTCAGATCATTGTCGTCCGTCTCCGTGTGCAGAAACGACAGACTGTATTTCATGGGAGCCTTCTTGATGATCTTTGAGATCGAGATGAACTCAAAGAGCCAGTAACCCCTGCGGATCATCGCCCAGTAAAAGAGCGCCCGCGCCGTCCTCCCGTTCCCGTCATAGAACGGGTGATCATAGGCCAGCCAGAAGTGCAGCAGGATCGCCCTCACCGCGGGGTGGATGAAGTAATCCGGTGTCTCGGCATTCGCAAAGGCGCACATCGCCTTCATCCGCTCCTCCAGTTCCTCCGCCGGAGGGGGAATATGGACGATCTTGTCGTAGTCATCGCCGACCACCCGCTCCTCATGGGGAAGCCGGAACCTTCCCTCAGCCGTCGGATCCTCCATCGTCCCGTCGGTTACCAGCCGATGAATCTCCATCACCAGCTCCGGTGTCAGATCCCGATCCTTCAGCTCACGGATCCGCTGCATCGTCGCATAGTTGTTCAGGATCATCCGCTCACTGTTATCCCTCGGCTTCCGCCCGGTGCGGATCATCTCCTTGGCCACCTCACGCGTCGTCACCGCACCCTCCAGCTGACTTGAAGTGATCGCCTCCTCCATCAGCGAGCTCACAAGATAACGGTCCCTCGTCTGCGGATTGGTAATCTGATCGGGCAGACTCACCTGCCCTCCCGAGCCCAGATCGATCTGGTGCAGCTCCTCCATCACCAACTCCGGCACGGAGAAAAAGAACGGCCTTCCCTGCTTATCCTTCAGACCGATTGGCCGGAGCGCATCCATCCGCGAGAGCTTCGTCGCCAGCCACCACTCCTCATGTGTGAAGCCGTCCGGTGCCGGATGCCTCCTCAGCTTGTCCCAGTGCAGGTATTCCCCCCGAGTCTTCTGGGCCTGCATCAGGGAGAAGAGCTGCATCATCCGATCCGGATTCTGAAGCCGAGTCATCAGATCACTCAGCGGCGGGGGTGTCTGGGGGATCTTCATCGGATATGGTGAATCAACTACTAAAACGTTTACAATTAGTAGATCCAGCCATCTTGGCAATCAACTACTAAAACGTTTATAATTAGTAGTTAAGTCATATTCCCTTGGTTTTCAAATAGTTGGGAAATCACTTGGTCATCGCCCTTGGTATTTCAGCCAAAAGGGATACGGGGCCGGAGCAGGCGCGGGAGTTGAGGAATAGCCATAGCCTCTCTGCTCAACGACCGGGGATGGGATCTTCGGCATTGTCGGAGGCCGGGGGAAATCCCGAATCTCGGGATAGGGACCTCCGAAGGGCACCTCATCCGGATTGAAGGCTCCGTCCTTCGATGGTTCAGGGTATCCGAGGGCAAAGGGCGAAAGGTCATTGGAGATCATCCGTGCCCAGGCGAGCCACTCCATCTGCTCGGCGGTCAGTTCTCCACCCTGCCCATCCTTCCAGCGCTGCTCACATGCCGCGGTGAATGCATTGGCCGACTCGTACATCCTCCACCACTCCGAGGCCTTCAGAAAATCATCCTGCCGCTTCTTGGCCGTCTTCTTCAGCGCCTTGGCATGATTCTTCCTCGCCTCCTCCGCCTCTTGGATGGCTCGCTGCTCCAGGTATTTCTTATGGCGGATCTCCGACTCGATCCGATCCTTCTCCCGTTGGATCGCCTCGGCATTCCGCCGCTTCTGCGCGGCGACATAGTGACTGCGGATCTCGTTGACCACACGCGCGAGCACCTTATCGAGAGGCAGCTTCTCGCTCTCGGTGAACTCCTTCTCATCGCTCGAGCCATAGCGATCCGTCTTCAGTGAAAAGATCAGCCGCCCCGAGGGGACCTTCTCCTCCCTCCGTCCATAGCCATATCCGGAATACCGACCCCGCCTCGCCGAGGGAGCCTTCTCCACCATCTCCTCCTCGATCTTGAGATACAGCCGGTCATGGCTTTTCTGGAAATAGGCGGGGCCATAGGAACTCTGCGCCCTCCGGAACGTAATCCCCAGCGGCTCCACCTTCTGAAGAATCACATGGAATGCCTGTGCCGCCCGCTCCGCCTGAGCCTTCGACACCTTGACCTCAGGTAGCGTGCGATCACCGTAAAAGCTGGCTCGCTTATCAGAATCGACATGTGCCTTCTTGATCTTAGCGATCAGCGCGACCGCAAGCTCATGGAGAGATTCCGATACTCCCGGCATGGGCAGCTCTGTACCGACCGATTGCTCCGCCGACTTCAGGAAAACCTCATCCTGAGTGGGAGGAAGCGGGAGCTTCCGGGGCTTCTTCCCCGCCGCGAGCTTTGCCCAATAGCCGCGGGAGGGACGAGGAACATTCAGCTTCTTGCAGCGCTTCGTGATCGCCACATCCGAGATCCCCAGCTCCTCGGCCAGCTTCGTCCCCGGTGTTGACCAGACCTTCTCATAGAGTTCCTCTCGGGTGAGTTCTTTCTGAGGAGTCTCGTCGCTCATGGGAAGGCTAGGATTAAGTAGCTTTCAGTTCTTCAGCCTCGCGTAGGGTCTTCTCCCGTTCCTCGCGATCAAAGTTCTCGATCTTAAGTCTTATGAATCCCTCTGGGTTCTTTTTGCAGTGATAGTGGTGATGATTCTTCGCCAGATCATCGGCAGCTTTTTCTTTTGCTCTCTGCGTTCGAGGCCATTTACCGAAGATCTTTAGAAGCTGGACTAGCGCCATTAACAGGGAGTATCCGAGTGCAATTTTACCAACTAGAGGATTTGCAAAGCCCAGATAAGCAATCCCTGCAGGAATCACTACCAGCCAGAGTACCAACAAGATGCGCCATAATCTCATTCCGTGAAGTAAACGCTTTTGTTCCTCCTCGTTTTCTAACGCAATTTCCTGACCAGTTTTACAGGGGATATCGTGGTAGATCGCCCGCAGAGCATCGGGTGAGATAGGGGGAAGCTCAACACTTTCAAAAGAACCCCAAACAGATTCAACCTCACCGGTGTCTTTTTGCCGTCCCATCAGATGGCTTGAGGGTTTTTCTGGCTCCAAACAAATCAGATCACCGACGGCATTGAATGAGGAGACCATCACCGGAACTGCATATCTCTGAAGCCAACGGAGAAGTTCCTTCTCCATGGTCGAGGCAATCCGAGCGTGGTCGTCAGAATCTTTATCACGCAGAATTGTCAGTTAAACGATTGCGAACGGGTTTCCATGAATCGGAGGGGCATACTCCACGAAATACCAACCCCTCGCTTCTTTCAGCGTATCAAAGCGGAGTTCATTCAAACGCATGCTGCCTCCTTCAGGGAAAGCTCTCCGCTTAGGAGTTTTGGAAGGAGGGTGTCGCGCAGGGTGGCGAGGATGCTGGATTGGGTGGTGAGCAGAACAATCATGACTTCTTCCCGCGCTTGCTTTCCCAACGAGCCTCCCGCCAAGGGTCCATCACGTCTCGTTGAAACAATGACGCGATTGCTTTCTCGCAGTCCGACCTCATCGCATCTGCCAAAGCCATGCTCCGATAAAGTGGCTCCCAAAGCTGAGCGAGTTCGTCCTGTATCTCAATCGGCGGACAAATTACCGGCAGACACTCAAGGTTTGATTTGTTCAATTCGAGCTGACCAGTGCTTCCGGTAACCAGTGAGTAGATGAGGTCTTGGTATTCACGAGTCGCGAGCAAGTTCACCAGGAATTCAGGTCGCAGCTTTGCTTTGATGGTTCGGATAATGGTGACGTGAGAATCCGCAAACATCTTCTTGGGTGCCTCGTGAAATAGGTAAGCACGGCCAATCGTAATATCTCCGGTCGAGTTGATGACAACATCTCCGGCTTTGATGAAATGCTTCGACGCAATCTCGACCTCGGGGTCGTGATACTTGAGATGTTCGTCCTCAATTCGTCCCCATCGAACCGCTTTTTGATTCAGTGCGAAGACTTCGCTCTCCTCAACGTAGGTCGGTGCTTTCCCACGTTGTAGGTAAGTACAGCAATCAATTAGCTTCTCGACGTTCCAGTCGTCGGGAAGAGTGCCCAGAATTGGGTGCTGTGGTTTTACTGTGCTCATTTGGCCTTCGAGATGGATTCCTTCACATGCGCTGCGAGTTCCTCCATTTCGTGGAGGCTCGTCGTGATTGATTTCAGTGATTCATTTAGCGCTTGCCGGGTTGATTCTGGGTTAGGTGGTTCAACATTGATTCCGACGTGGCGAGCTGGAACGAGGCTGTAGTCGCACTCGGCTATGAGTTCGGTCTTCACGCTGCGACAAAAGCCGATGACATCTTCGTATCCCTTTTGCTCGCAACTTTTCCACGCGTGATATGTGGATGTGATCTGCTCAAGATGGTCATCTGTAAGCGTGTTGTGCGTAGGGTCGGATTTAACGAAGTACTTTCGCGCATCAATGAAGAGCGTCTCACCGCTGCGGAGACGTTCATTTTCTTGAGGCGATGCTTTCGCCCGACTGAAAAACCAGAGCGATACCGGCGCTTGTGTTGTGTAGAACAACTTCGGCGGGAGCATCACGACGCAATCTACAAGGTCGGCTTCGATGACAGCTTTCTTGATTTCTCCCTGCGGGCCGGTGGCAGACAAAGCACCATTCGCAAGGACGAAGCCGGCCATTCCGTGTGGGGCAAGGTGGTGGATGAAGTGCTGGACCCAGGCGAAGTTCGCATTCCCCTTTGGCGGGACGCCGTACTGCCAGCGGACGTCGTCGTCCTTGCGGTACCAGTCGGAGTCGTTGAAGGGGGGATTGGCCAGGACGTAGTCGGCCCGGAGGTCGGGGTGAAGTGGTCGGCGGAAGGTGTCGGCGTGCTCGGGTCCGAAGTCTGCCTCGATACCCCGGAGGGCGAGGTTCATGATGGCGAGGCGGCGAGTGGTAGGGTTGCTCTCCTGGCCGTAGACGCTGATGTCGCCGAGCTTGCCGCCGTGGGATTCCACGAATTTCTCACTCTGGACGAACATGCCGCCGGAGCCGCAGGCGGGGTCGTAGATGCGTCCCTTGTACGGGGCGACCATCTCCACGAGGAGGCGGACGACGCAGGAGGGGGTGTAGAATTGGCCGCCGTTCTTGCCTTCGGCGCTGGCGAACTGGTTGAGGAAGTACTCGAATACTCGTCCGAGGAGGTCCTTGGACCGGCTGGCGGCATCAGCGAGCTGGATGGAGCCGATGAGGTCGATGAGCTCGCCGAGGCGGTTCTTGTCGAGGTCGGCGCGGCCGTAGTTCTTGTTCAGCGAGCCCTTGAGGCGGGGATTGTCCCGTTCGAGGGCGACCATGGCGTCGTCGACGAGCTTGCCGATGGTGGGGAGCTTGGCATTGGCCTGTAGGAAGGACCAGCGAGCCTCTTTCGGGACCCAGAAGACATTGGCGGCGAGATACTCGTCCTTATCCTCGGGATTGGCCCCGTCGTAGTCGCCCTCTCCGGCGATGAGCTTGGCATGGTGCTCCTCAAAGCTGTCGGAGATGTACTTCAGGAAGATAAGTCCGAGGACGACGTGCTTGTACTCAGCCGCGTCCATGTTGTTGCGGAGCTTGTCGGCGGCAAGCCAGAGCTTTGCCTCAAAACCGAGATTGGCCGAGGAGTCCTTAGAGGACGTTGAGGAGGATTTCTTGGGTCGGGCCATGGAGGAAAACGGTGTCTGACAGATAACGGTCAGAGGATCAGAGAGCGAGGCGATTCAGCTCCCCTCCCCTTTGCAGTAAAGGCATGGAAGTCGGGATGCCGCGCTAGGCGCGTGAGCGAAGCTGTAGTGAACTACTGCGAGCGAGCAGCAACAACGCGCGGCGCCCGAATCCCATGCCTCCCTTCATCGTTCATTTGTGGAGGAGGGATAAAAGCACCCAAAGCGCTATGCCAATAATAAACCAAGTGCCGCAGCCCCAAGATTTACGCGCCTGATACGGCTGGTCCGGGTGGTCGTAGCAGTGGTCGATGAAGTCATCCGGAATGGCGTGGCCGTGATCGGCGTAGAAGCTCTTGAGTAGGGTCTTGGAGACTTCCTTCTGATGCTCCTTGATCTGGGTGATGAGGCTGTAGGCCTGATCGGATCCCAGGGAATGGATGTCGTACCCGTGGAGGTTGACGTTCTTGAGGTTGCCCAGTTCATCGATCTGATCCTGGCGGATGGGTGGCTCATCCTTTCCCCGGTCGGGGATGTGAAGGGTCTGATCCACCATGTGGGAGCGAACCCAATCCTCGGAAGGCTCAGGTATGCGAGGGTGGCGGGCTGCAACCCGCTGATGGCTGCTATGGATATCGGTGTAGGAAAGTCCGGTGCCAGGGATGCCGACGGTGGTACGACTGCCGGAGCTGCCGATGGTATAGTGGGCTCCCCTGCCCCCGATGCTCAACGAGGTGCTCTTGGAACCAAAGTTCCAACGAACCCCGGGGAAGAGTTTGATTGATCTTCTAAAACGAAAAAAGCCCATGACGCAAATACGAGGTTGAGAGACTAGGTGTGATGTCCGGAGTCTATCTTCCCCATTAGGTCACCAAGTGTCCTATGCCTCTTTTCCCTCCTCGAGCAGCGGAAGATCCTGCTTCGAGGCGTTTACAATCGCCTCGGGAAGTGACTTCTTGGGCTTTACCCCGAGTTTGACCAACTTCTCGGACTGGCGGATGGCGTTGTCGTTGCCGGTCGAGAGCTTCTTGTAGGCGTCGTTGTAGGATTTCTGGGCCTGCTTGAGACGGTTGCCAAGATCATCGAGGTCCTCCACAAAGCCGACGAGTTTGTCGTAGAGGGAGGCTCCCTGCTCGGCGATCTCCTGGGCGTTGCGGGTCTGGGCCTCTTGGCGCCAGAGATGAGCCACGGTACGAACCACAAAGAGGAGGGTCGAGGGACTGACCAGGAGGACGTTGCGGTTCCACGCATCGCCGAAGAGGTCCCGCTGATGGGTGACCGCCATCATGAAGGCCGGCTCGAGGGGTACGAACATGATGACGAAGTCGAGCGACTTGAGTCCGTAGAGCTGCTGGTAGTTCTTGTCAGAGAGTCCCCGGACGTGTGCCTGGAGGGAGGCGATGTGCGCCTTCAGGTGTGCTTCACGGGAGGCATCGTCGGCGGCATTGACCGCCTCCTGGTAGGCATCGAGGGAGATCTTCGAATCGACCACCAGTCGTCGGTCACCCGGCAGCTCGATCACGACGTCTGGCTGGAGGCGGCGCCCCTCGTCGTTCGT
>Ga0164297_10002222_pt1 | contig 19531 bp, 18 predicted proteins | sample GEODES058metaG_FD_113539 | JGI IMG/M metagenome (GOLD analysis project Ga0164297, IMG submission 113539) | Dystrophic lake water microbial communities from Trout Bog Lake, Wisconsin, USA - GEODES058 metaG | ecosystem: Environmental > Aquatic > Freshwater > Lake | place: USA: Trout Bog Lake... | reverse complement strand
TGAACGGGCGTTTTGAAAATGTTGGCTGCCAGACTAGGGCTTGAACCTAGAACCTCCTGATCCAGAGTCAGGCGCTCTGCCAATTGAGCTATCCGGCAACGGTGAAACATTTTACCTAGTTTCTGACGGTAAAAAGGAATCGTTCGGCCCGGAACGATTCCTTGTCTATTTCTCGTTCTTTCAAACCGGAAATCCTCCGTCACCGATTGGTCTTCGTACGCTCGACTGAAGACTTGCTCTGGTCCTACAGACCAGGATCATTTCCTCGACCAAGTTCCAGGGCCTCGCGGCCCTTCGCTAGTGTCGTGCGGTCCTTCAGACCGCCGAATTCCAAGATGGTCATTTCTGGAGATCATTGAGGACGGGGAATTTAAGGCTAAGGAAAGGCTGGGATAGGAGGGCATCAAGGCTGACGGCGGGAGTGAATAAGTGCCTCAGGACCGAGTCGATTGCTAATATGGGCTCGACGGTGGTTCCCTCAGTCGAGCCCATATTGACCCTTTCCTTCTTTCCCGAGAAGTTATTTCTTTTCGATCTTGGCCCAAGAGTCTCGTAAGCCTACCGAGCGATTGAACACCGGCTTTTCAGGCGTCGAGTCCTTATCCAAACAGAAGTAGCCCTGACGTTCGAACTGGTAACGAGTCCCAACCGGAGCACCCACGACGCTAGGTTCTGCATAGCAAGTGGTGATCTGCTTGGAATCAGGATTGAGGTTCGAGATATAGTCCTTACCCTCTTCTGCATCGTCCGGATCTTCCTTCACAAACAGGTGTTCGTAGAGCCGGGCCTCGCATGGAACGGCATGCTTGGCGGATACCCAGTGCAAGGTCGCCTTGACCTTGCGACCATCTGGAGAATCGCCACCCCTCGTGGCCGGATCGTAAGTACAGAGGAGTTCCACAACCTCTCCATTCTCATCCTTGACCACCTCTTCACACCGAATGAAGTAACCGTATCGCAAGCGAACCTCACGGCCCGGAGACAAGCGGAAGAACTTGGGAGGCGGTACTTCGCGGAAGTCCTCACGCTCCAGATACAGCTCGCCACTGAACGGCACCTTACGGGTTCCGGCCGTCGGATCCTCAGGGTTGTTGATCGCATCAACGAGCTCTTCTTGTCCAGCAGGATAGTTTGTGATCGTCACCTTGATCGGATTCATCACCACCATGACCCGCTGAGCACGCTTGTTCAGGTCTTCGCGGAGACAATCCTCCAGCTGATGCCACTCGATCGTGCTATCGGTCTTTGCCACTCCAATTCGTCGGCAGAATTCGGCGATCGCCTCTGGCGTATAGCCTCGTCGTCGAAGTCCAGCAAGCGTCGGCATCCGAGGGTCATCGTAGCCATCGACATACTTCCCGTCCACCAACTCAATGAACTTACGCTTGCTCATTACGGTGTACGGCATCTTCAAACGTGCGAATTCGATCTGTCGCGGTCGGTAAATATCCAACTGCTCCAAGAACCAATCGTAAAGAGGACGATGGATTTCATATTCCAACGAACACAGCGAGTGAGTCACGCCTTCGATCGAGTCTTCTAATCCGTGTGCCCAGTCGTAGCTGGGGTAAATACACCACTTGTCACCCTGACGATGATGTTGGGTATGCCGAATGCGATACATGAACGGATCACGCATGACGATATTCGGCGAGGCCATGTCGATCTTGGCGCGCAAAGTCCGTGATCCATCGGGAAACTCACCTGCTCGCATTCGAGCGAACAAATCCAGATTCTCTTCAACCGTTCGATTGCGATAGGGACTATCCACACCCGGAGTCGTGAGCGTCCCACGGGTCTTGCTCAGCTCCTCTTGAGACAAATCACAGACGTAAGCCTTCCCTTTCTTGATCAACTGAATCGCCCATTCGACCATTTGGTCGAAGTAGTCCGATCCAAAAAGCAGCCGATCTTCCCAATCCGCCCCGAGCCATTTGACGTCCTCAATGATGGCGTCCACGAACTCCTGATCTTCTCGTGTTGGGTTTGTATCGTCAAATCTCAGGTTGAACTTGCCACCAAAATCTTTGGCGATTCCATAGTCGATCCAAACTGCCTTCGCATGGCCAATATGCAAGTAGGCGTTGGGCTCCGGAGGGAATCGCGTGTGAACACGATCAAACCGTCCTTCCTTAAGGTCTTGCTTGATCGCATCCCGAATAAAGTCAGATGGGATCTCGGAGTCAACAGCCAAATCATCTGTTGTTTCCGTCGTGGTTTCGAGTTTGATGTCTTCCGGTGCGGGCGTTGGTTCCATAGTCAATGCATCTGCTTCAGCCATCCCTGCTTGAAGCGCCTGATAATGCCTTAAAGTATACGGTCGCCCGGCATCCCAATCCGCGTTTTGAACTCGGAAACTCAATGTTTATCCGAATTACGGATTCTTCTGTTATCCTGTTTCCCATGGGACCGTTTTGGTTGTCGTTGGTCTGGGTTGCTCAAGGCATTTGGGCTTGGCAACCATTTGACGCTCAATTTACGGGCTCCACGGTTGGAGAAAGCGTCTCGATTAGCATTGATGGACAGCGGCCCCACACAACATTTGCGGGCAAGCTCTCCTTCCGAGACAACAGCGGAACTTGGATATCGGTGTGTGCCGATGTTCGCAGTCCAGTAGTTCAAGGGCATATTTCCCAAATGAAACCAGCCGACACAATGAAGGTTGGTGGGCGATTCGCAAGCGCCGGCCATATCATTGCCCATTGTTTCCAACGAGCTCAGTCTCCAGACGAATGTGCAGCGCTTCAGTTGGCAATTTGGAAAACTCTTGAAGACGGTGCAGAGAACACTGATTTCCAAGTCGGACATTTTCGTGCTGCCGCAAGTAACACGGTTATCAGTTTGGCAGTGGCGATGATGGCTACAGCAAAGCTGGATAGAGATACGAGTTCAGCAGTTGTACTTGCCGCCGCAACCGGCCAAAGCCAACTCACGATCAGCGGAACATCTAACACAGACAAATAGGCCCTTTGCCTGGGGCATAGATCCCAACTCAGCGCCGTACATGGCGCTATTAGGCCCAATCCTAATCCCCAGTAATCCTGTCAGGGGAATAAAACGGTCAAATAAGACATCAGATGGATATCTCGTAAAGACGCGAGATCACAAGTGTTGTCTTATGAAAGAGAGAAAGAGCGAATATTTAAGCGGTTCAGGGCTGAACCGACGCGAATTCCTCAAGGGGCTGAGTTGGGCCGCTACTGGAACAATCTTCGCCTTCTCTGGCGGTGTAGCTAGGGCCATCACCTTGGGTAATTTCCATACCGATTCAGCTCGAGATGCCTCGTTTAGTTTTGTCCACCTCAGCGATAGCCATATTGGATTTTCGCAAGAACCGAATCGAGACCCAGCTCAAACGCTGCGAGCTGCCCAATCCAAGATCAATGGGTTGGATTCTCATGTCGATATCTTGATTCACACGGGTGATCTCACCCACAACTCGCGCTCTGACGAATTCGATACCTTCGACCAAATCATCAAGGGGGTCAACTGTGATCAGCGATGCTACGTGCCTGGCGAAAGGGACGCACTGGATGGAGGCGGTGTCTACCGCTCTCGCTATGGAAAGAATGCCAAAGGAACTGGCTGGTACAGCTTTGACCATAAGGGAGTTCATTTCATTGGCCTCGTAAATCTGCCCACCCAAGCTGGAGGCCTCGGCACCTTGGGCAACGATCAAATCCGGTGGCTCGAACAAGATTTGGCAGCTTTGAAGGAAAGCACTCCGATTGTCGTTTTCTCCCACTATCCCTTGTGGATGGCATCAAAAGACTGGGGCTGGGGCACTGTCGAGGGACCTCACGTGCTTGAGCTACTCCATCGATTTGGATCTGTTACGGCACTCAACGGCCATGTTCATCAGTCGATGCAAAAAGTAGAAGGAAATATCCTGTTTCACTCGGCACGTTCTACTGCTTACCCTCAACTTCCACCTGGAGTTGCCCCGCGCCCCGAGCCAGAAGTGGTGGAGGCCAAGGATTTACGCAGTTTGTTGGGATTTACCTCCGCTCAACATTTTGCCAACGATCCAAGACTCGCCATGATCGATACCTCTTTACGATTCACCGAGTCCTTCTAACCTCGTCGCATCGGTAAGATGGTCTTGTGGATATCGAAGTCGCTGTCCGAGCCTTTGTGGAGGGATTCACCTCGATCAAAAGTCGAGTCCATCCATACGTGTTCGAGCGCTTCGGTCCTTTGTGGGTCATGAAAGATGGGCCGGGAAGGAAGAATCCACGGGTGACTGAGCTCGTCTCATTTGATCCTGATTTCGAAAAGGTCCTACAAGCAGTTCGAGAGCTGGGTATTGGTTGGCATTTTCTCTCCTACATCAATACCCAAGAAGAGTCGATTGGGCCAGCCAAGAGCTATTTCAAATCAGTCGGATACAGCGCAAAGCGCTCCGAAGGGTTCTTCACCCACTCCCTCTCGAATATTCCCATCTACGAATGTAACCCGCCAGTCAATCTCTTGGGGGAAAACGATCTTCCCATCCGGCTCAAATGGACTCACTTATATCCGAAAGGATCACGAGCCTATGCGATCTGGGATGATGCAACTCACGAAATGATCGGTCGAGTTCAGAGTATCCCTGCAGGAAACCAGGCTTGGGTTTCTGACCTTTACGTGAGTGAAGGGAGACGAGGAGAAGGGTTTGGCCGCGCCCTTATGAGTCGTCTGTTACAAGATGACAGAGTCGAAGGCGTTCAAAACAGTGTCCTTATGGCCAGTGCTGCAGGCTCAAGGCTGTACCCGCACCTGGGTTACGAACGTATCGGAACCCTGCAACTTTTCTGTCCGAAAGATCGAGCCGGCCTAACCAAGAATTAGCGATTTGCAGGCGTATCAATTTTTGAGTAATTCGCACTAAAAAGTGCAACCCTTTGGTTTCTGAAAAGTAAAGTCTGTTTTGGATGCCGACGTGGGAGCTTGTCCCGACAAGTGCGCTTCTGAGAGGCGCTCGGACCATGCGGCACTGAAAAAATGCTAATTGCAGACACTAGCCCGGAGCAAATGCTCCACTTCTGGTGGGTCCTCATTCCCATCGCTTGTATCGCCCTTTTTAAGCCTATCCTTCGAGTTGTTCTTGGAATGGTTATCGTTCCAGAAAACCGAATTGGCTTGGTCACCAAGAAGTTCGTTCTCCTCGGCGCCAATTCAAAACTGCCCGACGGTCGTATTTTAGCGACACGGGGTGAGGCCGGTATTCAGGCCCGAACCCTCGCACCCGGACTGTACTGGATGATGTGGCCCTGGCAGTACTCAGTCATCATGCAACCGTTTACGGTCATTCCAGAAGGAAAGATCGGTTTGGTCCTATCCAATGATGGTCGAGAAATGCCAACCGGTAATATCCTCGCCCGCAAGGTTGAGTGTGACAACTTCCAAGACGCCGTCAAGTTCCTTGAGAATGGCGGACAAAAGGGTCGACAGACTCACATCCTAACTGCTGGTACCTATCGTATCAACACCCTGGCCTTTGCCATCACCCTTGCTGACATCACAGTCATCAAAGAGAACATGATTGGAATTGTCACCGCTATGGACGGAAAGCCCATCAAGCGTGGCCAAATCGCGGGTGAGCAGATTGACGGTCACAACAACTTCCAAGATGTCGATACATTTCTAGTCAACGGAGGAAATCGAGGTCTGCAGCCGCAAGTTATGCTTGCTGGTAGCTACTTCATCAACAAATGGGCCATTCAGATTGAAGAGACACCGATGACGGAAGTTCCAATTGGACATGTTGGTGTCGTGATCTCCTACATTGGTGAGGATGGCGTGGACTTAACCGGAGACACTTTCAAGCATGGAAACATTGTTTCCAAGGGCTTTAGAGGTGTCTGGATGGAGCCACTGGGTCCAGGCAAATACCCGATTAACAAGTACACGATGAAGGTGGAACTGGTTCCGACAACCAACTTGGTGTTGAACTGGGCGAACGCTCGAAGTGAAGCTCACGCGTTGGACAAGAACTTGTGTACGATCACGGTTCGATCCAAGGATGGCTTCCCGTTCAATCTGGACGTCGCGCAAATCATCCACATTCCGGCAACCGAGGCCCCGAAGGTCATTGCCCGGTTCGGAAGCATGAGCAACCTTGTCTCGCAAGTTCTGGAACCCACTATCGGCAACTACTTCCGAAACAGCGCTCAAGATAGCGATGTCATCGCCTTCCTGAGCACTCGTAAAGAGCGTCAGGCGGCGGCAAAAGAGCACATCAACGAAGTACTCGAAGAGTACAACGTCAACGCGGTTGACACGCTTATCGGCGACATTGCTCCACCCGAAGCTCTCATGAAGACTCTGACCGATCGAAAGATTGCACAGGAAGAAGAGAAGACATACGAAACTCAGCGAATGGCACAAGAAAAGCGCCAGGGTATGGAGAAAGAGACTGCAATTGCAGACATGCAGCGCGAGATCGTCAAAGCTCAGCAAAGCGTCGAGATTTCTCAGCGTACTGCTGATGCCACGGTCAAGAAGGCAGAAGGAGATGCAACAAGCCTCAAACTTCAGGTCAATGCTGAATCGGAAGCGATGAAGATGAAGGCAAACGCTGAAGCGGAAGCAACCAAGGCTCGTGGTGCGGCGCAAGCTGAATACACCAAGATGAATGCGGTTGCTGAAGCTGAACGAATCTCAAAGACTGGTCTTGCCGAAGCTGAGAAGATCATGGCGATCGGTAAATCGACCGCTGAAGCTTACGAGCTTCAGGTCAAAGCCATGGGAGAGGAGAACTTCACCAAATTCAAGATCACGGAAGAGATTGCCAAGGGCAAGATCAAAATCATTCCCGACCTGTTGATCAACGGTGGTGGCAGTACTACCGATGGGAGCCTAAGTGGTCTGATGGGAGTTCAACTCTTGCAGATGCTGCAAGGCAAGTCAGACGCAAAGTCTGCAGCAACTACTCAAAACGTTGACGAAGTGGGAGTACAAGAGGCTCGAAAGCCGAGCAAGTCTGACTCCAATTAATGTCGTCGAGGCGTCCGGTATCGAGCTTTAACCTGTCCGACCTGAGGGCGTAAGGACTCGAGTCATCAGAAGGCCATGCGGCGTCCAAGGATGGACGCACAAATGAGAATGCAAGAATTGCGGCAGGACGCTGCAATTCTTGCCAAACCAAAAGACCTCGCGAACCAGGATGGTGAGCACAGTGCACAGGACGTGCTGTTAAGAGCAGAGGCCGAAGTTCGCAGAATCCCTTCCCCGGCACGCTGGCGCCCAAGGCACCCGCGATCTACAGACTCCGAACATCTCAGAGACTTGCTTCAGGAAAAACAGAAATCCAACGCCTCATGATGGCCTCTGTCCGGTATCGAGCTTTGACCTGTCTGACCTGAGGGCGTAAGGACTCGAGTCATCAGAAGGCAATGCGGCGTCCAAGGATGGACGCACGAACGAGAATGCAAGAATTGCGGCAGGACGCCGCAATTCTTGCCAAACCAACAGACCTCGCGAACCAGGATGGTGAGCTCAGTGCACAGGACGTGCAGTTTAGAGCAGGAGCGGAAGTTCGCAGAATCCCTTCCCGGCACGCTGATGCCCAAGGCACCAGACTCGAAGTATCTTAGCGACGGGTATCAGAATCTAGTGTTCATCCCAGACGGGATGAACACTAGATTCTGGAAGAGCCTATCCTCCCGATTTATTTGCAGGTGGCTGGGCTGGCGCACCTGGTTGGAACTTAGCAGCTCCTCCCGGAGGCCCCCAAGGCTTAGGGGTATAGGTCTTTCCCGACAAATCTCCGGCAGGATTCGTAAATTTCATCCCAACGAAAACAACAAGACCCACTACCAAGAGGATGATCACCGCGATGACTGGTTTGGGAATTTCTGATTTCATATCGCCTTACTTCGTAGCATCCCACCAGCTTCCCCAATAATGGAGCATGGTATCTGAGAGGTAAAAAGTTGACCAAGCATTGTTAGGCGTATAGTTTCCAGCACTGGAATTAGATGCCCACCACTGATAAGTCTGGTTGTCGCAGTCAGGAGCGTTTAATTGCATCCCCTTTCGCACAGCGGCATGGCCATCCATGAAACCGGAAGCGTAGCCACCGGCATGCCAATTCAATGCCGCGAGACCAACACCAACTGAGTTCGGATCGGTGCTGTCGAACCCTGGATTACCTCCCGTGGTGAAACAACTTGCCTGAGTTCCGTCAACGGCAAAGTTGCCATACGGGTTGAAGAGTGCAATCACCTGCATGAGTTCAGAGGTTCGCTCGACTCCGCTATAGCTTCGAGGAATCGGCAGATAGGTCACAGGGTCCGATCCATACATCAGTCCGTTGTTGTTCCACGACAAAGATTGCGTTACGGTCCAATCTCCCCAATAGCCTGTGGCTGGCATCGGTCGACCACCTGAAATTGTTGGAATACCGCCCGCTACGTCCCAGACGATGTCGATACTCTTGGTGTAGGGATAAAGTTTTTGAACGGCGTAAGAACCCCCAACGGGATCGTCCCAATTGCCGTCTTGCCAGGACGGGAAGCAGAGGTCATCTGCATCGTTGGCATACATCAGAGCACCCATCACATTCTGTTTCAGATTGGAAATGGTTGCAGCTTGTTTGGCTGCTCGCTTGGCTTGAGCAAAGACTGGAAACAAGATGGCAGCAAGAATGGCGATGATCGCAATGACAACAAGAAGTTCAATGAGGGTGAACGCCCGACGATTAACAAAGCTTCTGTGCATGGTTAAAGTACTTCCGCGTTATGAGGGGAGATCGACTGTTCATCACTCTCCCTTTCATAGCATTGTAAACCAAGACCATTTAATGTTAAATCGTTTCTGATTGATATATTAGAGATTTATCTATCCCCATAGCGAGAAGGCTATGCAAGTTAGGCAAGGTTTTGATCATCAGGAACATCCACACTTCCCTTCGTCCGGATGTACCAATAACCTGCTCCAATCATTCCCAGTCCAAGAACGAGCAGAATAGCCACTCGTACGCCAGGGTCCAGATTCGACAGATCAAATGCGAACACTTTCACCAGGGTAGTTCCGAAGACTCCCAACCCCCAATAACGAAGAATAGAAACTCGGAAACGGAATCCAGAAGTCATAAGTCCCAATGCCAAGACGGTCCATGCCAGGGACATGGCGGCCTGACTTTGTAGGCCGACGTGTGGCAGATGGGTGATGAATTCACTCATCTGACTCACCACCAACCAAGCAAGCAGAGTGGAGGTCCCCAAACTCATGCTTCGAACTTTAACGAACCGCCATGTAGCCTGGGTCAGCAAGGCAAGGACTATAAAGTAGGTGAATTGTAGCCCGATGACCGCAGGATAGGAAGTTATTGATGATTCTCTTAAGTACGAGCCAGCGAGCCCTGCCAAACCTATCGATAACCAACCTTGCACCAAGGTGGAATGAAGAATAAATCTCCTCGAACCAACCGTCGCAAGCAGGGCAACGATCATTCCCGAAATCAAAATAGAGTCCGCATCACCAAGAACATGCCGTAAAGCGGGTGCCTCGACAAGTATGAAGACCAATCGATAGATCAATAGTGAAAAGACTGTTCCGTAAAGGTTGATCGAAAATGCCCTTTCACTGGAGCCCCCCGGCCGGATTCCGCCCGACAAGACCAATCCAAATGCCACCATCAAACTGACAATTAAGCCAGAATCAAACCACCAAAGCACACTACTATCGAGAACCAATCCAACATAACACAGGGCGCTCCAGCCCAGTGCAAGAACCGCTACTATGCGTAGTAACTTCAAGGATGGATAGGAGTAGGAAATTCCAAGGATAGCCAACGCCAGACAATAGGCTGGGGCGATGTTGGCAACCTGATGGGCATAGGGGTTTTCGATTGCATACAATCGAATGGCACCCAATCTTTCGAACATTGCCAGAACCAGCAAGCCCCCGAAAATAGGAACCGGGACCAGATTGCTCGTTTTCCGATGGACAACTACCGCAGCAGCAATTGTTGCTCCCATCATCATGAGCAGCATCCCAGATTCTTGGGAAAGGGTGTACTTGAAGTCCGGTAGATTCCAAGGTTGGAGGTAAGCAATGATCGAGAAGGATAGTGCTGACGCCGACAAGTACACGGCTTTGAGTTGATCAAACCGGATGGCAACCAGGGCCAACCCGATCGCAATCGCTGAATAAGCCAAGGAGGCTTGGAATGGGATCAACCCCATAGGCGCAATTAGACAAGCTGTGACCGCAGACGCCATCCAAAGCGCTCCACGATTACCCTTGTCCTTGGGAATCGCAAATGCAGACGTTCTGACCAAAAGGGAAAGCCCAAGGATGATTGGAGTATGGTGTCCAACGTGATGAACTGTTAGCATCCAGAGAGCGGCAATGGAAACGGGGACGACCGAAAATGCACAAATGGGATCAAACGTCGAACCTTTCCAAGTTCGAGCATAGCCCCAAGCGCAAAGGGTAGATGTGATGGCTAAAGTCGCGATGCGAAGCTCGCCATGTTCCGCGAACCCCACCATTGGAATGAGGCTAAATATGGAGAATCCGTACGCCGCGGCTGCCATCCCATTCCACTGATTGCGCAGAATAACCGCCAAACTGGGTACGAGAATGAGAAGATGAAGCACCAGATCCATTGTCTGGTTGTGCACTTTCATGGGCATCATCGAGGCGGAGAAACCACCCAGCATTCCGATAGTCAAGAAAGAACGCGTAGACTTGGCCCATGAATAAGCCAAATTGAGAAGGCTCAACGCGACAAACATCCCGACCATCGTCTCATCGCTGTAAAGATGTTTGGCAAGGTCTCCACCGGCGGCTGAAAGAAACAAACCACAGGACCCAATTCCGATCATCAGCTGTCCGAACTCCTCTCGCTCAAACCGCTTGATCTGCCCAAAGACCATAAACCCTAGGCACAAACCAATTTCACCTACAAACTGAACCGAAGGAGTGATATAGCCACGTGAAATGGCCAGCCCAACCAAGTAGACCAAGGCGAGTACCACAACTGCTGCTCCACCACGGAGAAGGCCAGTCAATCCGATCTTGTATTCCAAGTCATCGGCTTTCATCTTGGGAGAAGATACGGGTCCCGTTATTCCTGCCTGTGGTGCAGCAGTTGCTCCGGAAGGACGGATGTGCGGTGGCGGAACGATAGGGACTCTTGGTAGAGCGGGAGCGATACTCTGGGTTACGGGTTGCTCCGGACTCATGTTGAGACGTTGCTCAACTCGCCTGACCCGCAGTTCGATTTGTTCCCATCGCTCTTCGAGAGCCAGGAGACGATCTACGATTTGATTGGATGTTTGATCGGACATGATGGAAGCCTCGACAGTTCCACTCTAGTCCTTTGAGATACTCGTCGGGGTCCCAATTTCCTCAGCCCTTGCCGAAGATCCCCTCGGTTGGCATATCGGGCAAATGTCCGGTATCTTGAATCATGCGCTCCACACGATTTGCCTTTCGCGTGACTGTTCTGGGACTGTTGGCTGGATCGGTCTGGTCCGGATTTGCCGTCGCCCAGCGATCCCAATTGTCTCCGGCCGCCCAAAAGATCGAAGACGTTTTGATGCACATGCGAGGCATGGCTGACTCTGATCGGGCAGTCGCAACAAAGACTGCCGCCCTCGATATTCGAGCTTTGCCTGCAGGAAAGGAAAAGGTTTTGTTGGCGAACGGTTTGGCTAATCTGGCAACTGAAGGGGATTTCGGAAAGGGCACCCTTCAAGAAGTCGCAACCACTTTGGCAAAGGCAGTGGCCGAGACCCCTCAGCCCAGATTCCGAGGAGAGCCTGACTTCTCCTACACCACATTGGCCGCACTAGCTCGCTATGAGCACATGAGCGTCACATTGGACTCTACCGACTACAAAGAAGCGCTGGCGAAGTTTGCCGCCGTCGACAAAGTTCGGGCAACTGCTGACTTCACGCTTAAGGACATTCAAGGCAAGACGTGGACCAAGTCTGATCTTAAGGGCAAAGTTGTTCTCGTCAACTTCTGGGCAACGTGGTGTCCACCGTGCCGCAAAGAGATGCCAGACCTTGAGACTCTCTATCAGCAGCACAAAGATGAGGGCTTCGTGGTCCTTGCCATTTCGGACGAAGACATCACAAAGGTTCAACCCTTCATTGCCGACCACAAATACAGCTACCCCGTCCTGCTCGATCCAGGTCGTAAGATCAACACCCTCTACCAAGTAGACGGTATTCCGAAGAGCTTCATTTACGGACGGAATGGCAAGTTGGTAGCTCAGGCAATTGACATGCGAACAATGGGCCAATTCAAGGCACTACTAGCCAAAGCTGGTCTCAAGTAGATTCCGCTTCGCTTGGTTACTACCATGGTTTGCACCCCTGCCTGAATAGCTCTGACCTGTGTGATCCAAGACTGATTTTTGACCGTCCTAGGATGGTGAGCTCAGTTCATTGGATGTGCAATGCGATTGGGTGGAGTAGATGAATCCCATTGCTTTCTGGTGGCCTGAGTCCGGTATCGAGTCATCAGAAGGCAATGCCCCGCCTGGGGAGGGCAACAATATGGCGTCCAAGGATGGACGCACGAGGGAGAATGCAAGAATTGCGGCAGGACGCCGCAATTCTTGCCAAACCAGTAGACCCCGCGAACCAGGATGGTGAGCTCAGTGCATAGGATGTGCAAGGCGATTGGGTGGAATAGATGAATCCCATTGCCTTCTGGTGGCCTGAGTCCGGTATCGAGTCATCAGAAGGCAATGCCCCGCCCGGGGAGGGCAACAATATGGCGTCCAAGGATGGACGCACGAGAGAGAATGCAAGAATTGCGGCAGGAAGCCTCAATTCTTGCCAAACCAATAGACCTCGCGAACCAGGATGGTGAGCTCAGTGCATAGGATGTGCAACGCGAATGAGTGGAAATTCGCTTATACGCCTTCCGTACCAGACTACGCCAAGGCTACGTCTGGCTAGGCGAGCAGATTCGGAACATCTCAGGGACGAGGCTCCACCATCGTGTTAAGCGGCCTGCTGCCGGTCAGGCCGCTTAACACTTCCCCCCGACCCACATTCGGCCCCCGCAAGGCTCTCAGCAAAAGCATCCACCATTGCCCAGTTGGTCAACTCATAATCACGGTCGCGAGCAAACAATAGGCCCAAGTTCCGACTGTAGTAGCGCAAAACAACGCTCTGCAACCATCCCCACTTCCGATGGCTGACGGTTCCATGAAAGGTAGCAACATGGCTCGGAACCAAACGCAGCATGTGAAACAGTCTTCCTGTTGGATGAAGTGCTTCGTCGATCAAGCCGATTGAAAAGAAGGCGAACCCTTTCGAATCCAATTCATCTCTATGGGAACTCATCCAATCCAAGAAAAGCTCTGGGTATTCACCGCAATAGATCGGCGCCCCAACCAGGAAACGGTCGAATCGTTCCAAGGATTCGGGCAAAGATGTCGATACATCTAAGACATTGAATACTTCCACGTCTTGGTAGCATCGCCGAAGGGTTTCCGCAAGTCGATGGGCTACCTTGGCGGTATGACCAGTTTTTGATCCGATGACTATTGCGAGCTTTTTCATCCCAGGAACCTCCGATGTGGAATAGGTCTGTGACTGCCAATTTTCCAGCCTCGTTCCTAAACTAAGTAGCTATCGGTCAAAAGGTCCTACCTGACTGGGTATGTGGACTGAGAAAACCTAGTTCATTCACATCAAGATTCGATTTAGCTCCGACTTGTAAGGTGTTCGGTCACATCCAACCTGGAAGTTTTGGCCAATTCCATTCCGAGTGCGACAAGTTCCGAATCAACATTGGCACCCCCTTCGTCCAGGTCCCACCCGATTGAAAAGGCCACCCCTAAAGAACCCAAATTGGGCCAATCCTACAATGGGCTCATTCAGGCGATCAGAGAGCAATCCAAGGCGGTCTAGCGTCAACTCTATTCGGCGCGGATGTCCAGCCAATTCAGTTGGGATATCTGCCGGATCCGACCGCAAGCTTCGGCCCGAGCCATCCAAGTTTGGTTGAGTGGCTCGGACATAGTAATGCTAGAAACTAAACCGTCTTCCCACAATCATCTTAAGAATCGTGCCCTGTGAGTTCTGACTTGATGTGTTCAGCCCAAACCCAACCCCAAAGTTAAACTCCCAATCCTCACTCAGGTTGAGGTCGAGGGACGGAAACAATTGGTGAGTTTGGTTCGCGCTGGATTGCCAATCATTGACCGGCCCGACTGAACCGTAGTACTCCAGCCCAAGCGTGATCATTTTGGTGAAATCGTAGCTCACCTTTACGTTGGGCGAAAAAGCCCAACCGTGCGAAGCTCCATCCCCATTGATAGATTTTTCCAGAGCAGGATTCAACGCCAAGTACAACCGACCAACTTGCTTATCAATGATTGGGCGAATTTCCAGATTGCTACTGTCCTCCGAAAACTGCCTTCTTTGAAATCCATATTCTAAAGACAGACTCGCACCAACAGGCCACTTCCAACTCTCCGGTGCTCGCCATCGGGGCCGAACGTGGCTACCGACATAGTCCCATCCCTGATCGCCACGGTAACTGGTGAAGACGTAAAACCCGGTTTCAAACGTATCGGTCCATCCATGAGTGATCTCCAAGGTTTCGTGCCAAGCATGTCGAGTAGGCAAAACACCATTGGAAGGTGCGGTTGGTCCATTCAGGTTAACGTTGGAATGAAGCTCAACCATGGTCGAGCCCTTTTTGACTGTGTCCGAACCGTATACCTGGATCTCGTAGTTGTCCTGAGCCATGGACAATGCGGCAATGGATAACAAAACAGAAAGAACGAAGGTGCGCAAAAACACCCCGATATATTCGCATATTCGATGGTTTGTCTGGTCCTTATCTCAGAGCTTTCCCAGCCATATTGAGCAAACCTGGAGGAGCAACTCGCTTGTCACGTCAAAGAATTCATGCAGAATTGACTGCAAATGGCGACAGAAGAACTGATCGATGCTTGGGCTCAAAACAACCGAATAAGTCTGGAACTGCTCCAACTTTGTCCGGATGACACCTTCAATCTCAAGCCTGGCAGCGGCAAGACAATCCGATCCAACTTCACCCATATCGTCAGTGTTCGAATGAGTTGGGCAGATCCCAAGGGCAACAATCTGATCAAATTGGATTGGAAATCCGCATCACGAGAGGAAATCGAGACCGCACTCCAAGCGAGCTCATTGATCGTAGGGGAGTATTTGGCAAACTTGGCAAGCTCGGCACGACCTAAGAAATGGACAGCCGAGAAAATGTTCGCCTACCTTGTCGCTCACGAAGCACACCATCGGTCACAAATTGAACTCACACTACGTCTGGCCGGACGCGAACTCGCAGAATCTGACATGTTTGCGCTTTGGGACTGGAACAAGAGTTGAAGAGCGGATCGAGCAGTGATGGCAGACCATCGATTCTCAGCTTCCCGCCCATCCCAGGGTGCCTCTCGCCTAACGAAAGGTACAGAACCTCAATGTCCAGATTTAGCCATCGGTGTTACTGATGGGACCAACATCGGCTTACCATCCTGTGTCATCTTGTTCGAGATGGGTTTGGCGCTCTTGAGTAGCCACTTGCCTCCAACCTTAACCCAGATATTCTGGCCAACTGAATCAACTGTAAGGGTATGAAGTTTGCCGTCACCCATAATCAGCTTGCCGGTGAATCGTCCGCCGACCGTCGCGTCCGCCTCGTTGCCGTTGACCTTTACCTTAAGCACCTTGCGAGTCCAAACCGCGTCTTGCGCTGACACCATTTGTTTCTTGAGAGACGCCAAGAGCGTTGTCAGGTTGATAGCTCGGCCTCGTCCGTCTGTTCCTGTGTAGCCCGGAAGATAGAACTTTCCGAATGCGTCCACATCCTTCTTCTTGAATGCCGCAGACATGGCCACATAGTTGGCGTTCAACTGCTTCTCAACATTATCAGCCAAAGCAAATGCTTGCGAACAGGCTAGTGATAGAACCACCGAGGCGATAGCGTAACCTTTCATCACCTCGCATCTTACCAAGCCGAACGAAATTTGAGTTCGATTTACTTATTCTTGAGATTCCAACCAGCCCCTAAGACCACGTCCACTCGCCGTGATTCAGGCTTAACTTCCAATTTTTCGATCTCACCTGCAACCGCAATACAGTGCACCGTCGTCCCACCAGGCGCATTGAGCTTGAAATCGACATTCCAGTTCTTGGGCCAAGAGGGCAAAAGGCGAATCGCACCACCATCAGCCAACGGTTCTGCTTGCATCAACATCAGGTTGGCCGTGTTCAACAAGTTGCCACCGTGGTTCTGGTCAGGCAGCCAATCGTAATTGGGTCCCCAAGTGGCTGGCCAACGATACCCCTTATGAGAGTTTTCGCATTTGACCTTCAGAATTCTCGCCGCCTCGTCAGTCAGGCCGAGCAAGGCTGCCACATTGCCGTCGTAACCCCAGCCGGTATCCAAATGATTCTTGCGAACCGCATAGGCAACTCGTCCCGCTTCCAGCAAATCTGGGTGAGCCAAACTTGAAAGACGAAATGGCCAAACACCATACAGTTCGCCATTTTCCACGTTGCTCACTTCCGGATCATATTTCTGGGCTGGAGCCAAGGCCGTTTTGCCATCCACTCTATCTAATGGTAATTGAGGACAAGCATTTCGAATTCGCTCAAAGTAGCTTCGCAGATCTGCAGGTACCAAATCCTCTGGAAGAGAACATAGTCGATGCGTTACTGAAATCAGACCTGCTGTTGTCGGCATATCGTTCTTGACGCCATACCAATAGGTCTCAACCACTTGAGTGGGATTCAGCAAAATCCGACCTGACTCGTCCTTATTAAAGCGCGTGTCAAAGTAGTCCAGAACTGATTTCGCCATCGGCAGCAATCGCTTGGTGAGGAATTGCTTATCCCCTGTATAGTCCCACCGATCGAGCATGAGGCCAAGCAGCTCCGGCCCTTGGTTCCAAGCGTACTGCCAATATTTGCAGTCGACATCTTTGGGCTCGTGGTTGGTCCGATCCCATCCGTAATCTCCGCCTGAGTAGGTACCAAACACCGTCATAGTCTCAGGGAAGTACGCACCTTTGGCTGCATGATATTTGGCAGTGCGCGATTCAGCCAAAGGACGCGCATTCTCATAGAGTTTGAAAAACGGCTCCATCATTTCGAAGTCGCCCGTTGCGAGCATGGGATGGTACATGTGCCGCACATTCTGGAACCAATGGCTGTCCCCCCAATTCCTGAAATCGGCGTTGAAAGGCTTGCCCATTGCCTTCGGATCGACGGTGTAATAACCGCCGTTGAACTTAATCGGATATTCGCCTCGCCCCTGACAGGCTTGGACATAGCGCTGCAGGTTGTATCCCAATCCGATGGAATGCCCAACGCTCTTTTCTGCCGGAGCATCAATCAATAACCAAGATCGATTCCAGAATCGGTGCCACCAGGCTTGTGTCCGTGATTCAAGGGCTGTTGATTGGCCCTTTGCCACCACTTGCTTGAGACCGTGAAGCCATTCATCCTGAGTGGGAGTCTGCTTGGTATAGGTGGCAATCTGAATCCGAAAGGTCTTTGATGGAACCGCCTGAGATAGTGAATTGGGTCCTACCGATTGAAATCCATTAGCCAAGATCTGCCCACCAAAAGTTCGATGGAGTAGCGGATCAAATGCTCCCTTTAACCCAGTGAGTGATTGGTTTTCCAGCACCTGCGGGACAACCGTCGTTTCATTTCGGTGATACCAGGTCACCCGGTTGGCAGTCGATTCAATAAAGTGGTCAGCCGACTCAATCAAGGGGAAAGGGGCGTCGTGTACCGACCAAGCCGAAACCTTTTCTGCAGCAGGTAATGGCCTTGCTTCTGTTCGCCACGATTCCAAAGTGACTTTGGCAGTTACTTCCTTGTCGGACTTACCAATAACGAGGACATTGTCCGAATCCGAATCGACAACCAAAGAAAGTTGGAAGCCTGTACCAAGAATCTCGATGCGACCATCTTGTAGATTGAGGTGCTGGACGAACTCCTTGTCATCCTGCAATGAGACACCGTCCAGATGAATTCGGACCAAGCCAAGTTTGAGATAACGCGAGATTTCAGAGAGTGAATCGGTTCTGCCGATATAGAACAGTAAGTCTCCGGTGGACTTCTCGACCCAAACATTCAAAACGACTTGACCATTCCCGATTGGCATTGATCCGGCGGCATCCATTGATGGCGACCGCCAGATCACATCGTAGGAGTTAAGAGCTGGGATTCCGGTGGAATTCTGGACGTGTTGACACATGGCAGATAAACAGACCAAAGGTAAATACATGCTGGTACAGCCTAAGACGGAACACCAGTGGTGAAGTGCGCCCTTAGAAGCTATCCAGAGTTAGAAACTTGGCTTCAGGTAGCAGAAAAAGCGACATGATCCGCGAAATTGGCCATCGAGCGCTCACCGGACGAACCATAGAATCTGCGACATCCATCTCGTCGATGTAGGGGAACAATGTTTCCAATGCCTGCCGCGCTTCCGCATGAATCGGCGCAGTAATCAGCAGACGATCCTTCCCTTCTTCGGCGGCCCATTTCGATACGACTTCTATGAGGTGCTGGAAACGCGGGATTGAGGCTTCCGGCATCGCCCATTCTTCGAGGACCGCCCGATTCTCATCGCATCTTACGATGGCATAAGAATCATCACCCATGAAAACGGTCTTACTCGCAAGTCTGGGAGGGATCTTGGTTTTCCAGTCCAAGTCCGTTCGAATCTGAGTCAGCGGAGAAACAAAGCTACTCTCATTCAGTTCATGGAGTCGATCCACATCTGGTTCCGGCCAAATGGAAACATCAGATTGGACGTCTTCAAACATTCCTTTCTTGAGCTTGACCGACAGCAGGGTACGGTGAAGAGATCTCCACCCAAGCCGTTCGTAAAAGGGTGCTATGCCCGTAAACAGGTAAGACCAAGCACAACCGGCGGCTTTCATGTCCTCATAAGCATCATTGAGCAGCTTTGTCGAGAGACCTTTGTGGCGAAAGTCGGGAGAAGTTGATACGTTCGCAATAGCTCCAATGAAAACCGGCTTATACATTTCATCCCTTACCGGCAAAATGAAGAGCTGTACCGAGGCAACGATCTTTCCCTCGAACTCTGCAACAAATGTGCGCCGTTTGATCGACGGACAGGAGTGATACATAGACGTAAAGACCGCCGTATCTGGATTTAATACGGCAGTCCAGAGTTCAAGCAAATTGGGTAGATCCGCTTCATCTGCAATGCGGAATTTGAACTCGGAAAGCAACTTGTCACGATTCTTACATAGAATGAGCACCCTCGCAATAGTGCGAGGGCCAAAAGGCCTGAATCAGGTTTAATTTCTAGGCCGGAGCTTTGGCTAGTTCATGAATCTGATAGGCCAAATCAGGTTTATCCCCTTCGACCATTACAGTAATCATGTCTCCTGCGCTGATAATCGTTCCTCCACTGGGAACCATATGGCGGGAGCTGCGCTCCAATGTCGCCAAAATAGCTCCAGCAGGTAATCCCAAATGCCTCACCCGCTTGCCGTCCATCAGGGAATGTGGTTCCACCAGAAGCTCAATCAATATCGGCTCTG
>Ga0164297_10002221_pt1 | contig 19531 bp, 13 predicted proteins | sample GEODES058metaG_FD_113539 | JGI IMG/M metagenome (GOLD analysis project Ga0164297, IMG submission 113539) | Dystrophic lake water microbial communities from Trout Bog Lake, Wisconsin, USA - GEODES058 metaG | ecosystem: Environmental > Aquatic > Freshwater > Lake | place: USA: Trout Bog Lake... | reverse complement strand
GCGTTTACAATGTAAACTTTACATGGTCATCTAAAATCTGTCTTCGCCGTCATCCGCCGCCTGAGTTGCGCCAGGCGCGGGCAAGTCGACCTCGACACGCCACTTCTGCGCTCGCACTTCCAGTGCAGCGAGTCTGTACTCAGCCTCAAGCTCAGCGTCCCCTTGAGAGTCGCGTGCCAGGCGGGCTGCTCGCTCGTAGGCTTGCTGCGCCTTTGAGAACTGCCGCAGCGCTATGAAAGCAACAGCGAGCGCCGCGTGGCTCTGTGGCCAGCTCGGCGCAGCGCGCACTGCGGCGTGAGCATCCTGAAGAGCGTCTGTAAAACGACCAAGAGCGCCGCGGCAGGAGGCTCGCAAGGCATGCAGCCGGGCGCTGCCTGGGGCAAATGTTAACGCTTCTGTGTACAGCTCGTTTGCGAGGTCGAAGCGCTCCTCCGCAGCAAAGGCTTCTGCCGACTGTTCCAGCTCGTGCGCTAGTGCCTCTGAGTGCAGCGCCTCGTAGGCGCGACGTTGCGCATCGCGCGTGCGTAGCATCATCCAGTGGAAATCATGAGGCAGTGATTTAGCGAAGGCGCGCCGAATTCTGGAGGTACATAGCCTAGAGTCTGGACAACTCGAGTAGAGTACTCTGCAGCGTCAGGCTTCCGTGACGGAGACGTATTGAGTGCGGGTATGAGGATTCGGCTTCTGATTTATGCATCAGGTGGCGCAGTCACCCCGTCAAAGCGTGCGGCATGCATCGGGGCTGGAGGCACTGCTATTGAAGGCGCTGGTCGGCGGCGAGCAGAGCTGGTTGTTGGTGCGCCAGAGACCATGCCCGTAAAGCCCGCAGGGGTGCCCACAACCGTGGCGCGCGAAACGCCACTCTCGGTGGCGCCGTACCCGTGCCAGGCGGCCTTCAAGGAGGCCAGGGGGGCAGCAACACCAAGCGCATGTCCCTCTGCTTTTGCGATGCGGTGCATGCCCAGCAAGCCAGCGAGCGTAAGCGCGCTCCCAGTCACAAACAGCAGCGTCCCCCGCTTTGCATAGGAGCTTGGCGCGACGCCCAGCACGCCAGTGCACTTGGTCAGACTCTGTGCAGTAAGCAGTGGATCGGCGGCGCTTCGCAGCGTGACGCTGAGCCCCGTGGAAGCTGTATTTAATACCCAGATCGGACTGAATAGCTGTGGCCACTGCCCGCACCACGCGGGAGAAGCTCCCGGGGAAAGGCCTCTGACATCCGCACGCCACTGTTGCGGCGTCACTGGCAAGTTAACGCTCGTACGAACAGCTCCGCAGGGCGCGATGGTGATGGTCCAGTTCGGATTCGCGTAGCCAGTAGCCGTGTCAGGGATGCCGGGCGCGTTGGCAACAAGCGTGATTGACGACAGCACAGTAATTGTGCGATAGTACGATCGACACGTGGTGGCCCTGCCGCTGTTGCCGCCTCGCGATGTAACCCCAGCAGATGCCCCCATCTGGGAGGCGCCCTGCGCAGGCGCGTTGCCCCCAAACAGGCCTGCAGAGTCAAGCGCTGTGTCCGACTGCATCAGCCTGCGCCTGTGTCGCCGCCTCTCCAGCACAAACAGCTCCGTCGCTGCCGTGGGCGCCGGCGCCGGCGGGCTGAACCCGCTGCAGTTGACGCCATACTGCAGGCCTTGAGTGTTCGAGCAGGACACCAGCAGAAGCGGCGTGCTCGCTCCAAAGTCCGGCGCGTTGGGAACCTGGGCGAGCACAGTCGACGCAAGTCCCGTGAATGGGAAGGCGCTATAGAACGTCGGCGCGGTTGCGACATACGCGAGCTGGTAGTCTGGGTACTCTGCCACTTTCCTGGTCACGTTCAGGAAGCCGCTGTCGTATTCACTCGACGCAGCGAGCGGCAGGTACACACTGCCGTCAGAGGTGCCGGGCTGCGCAGCTCGGGCTCCGCCGACGGGCGGCACGAGCTGCAGTTGCAGGCCAGAGGGGAGGGCCGCTTGGAACTGTGCAAGGCCTCCCCCAGTGGCCACCCAGGACGAGACTGCGGAGTTGTAGGTCTTCACCGCAGCTCGCTCGGGGTCGGTGACGGCCAAGCACTGCGCGCCAGCAGGGCGAAACGAGTCAGTCCGTGGGGTTCCCTGCTTGAGCACCGCTGGACATGCCACAGGCTTAGAGGCCCCACGCCCAGGCGTTATGTGTTGTCGCGCACCAATAGGAAGACGCCTAACAAGCCAAGTCCGGGGCCGGTGAAGAGCGCGCAACGCAGAGCGTCATTCAGACCGAGCGCCTGCCTGTTTGGTCCTGCGCTTGATAAGTCTTCGCTATAGATGCCGCCCAGCCCGTCGTTCGGGCTGTAGCCCGTACCCCAAGAAGCTGGAAACATGCCTACCAACGCATCAGGCGATGAGTCCAACTGAGCACACTACCAGGTCCTGGGGTAGGCTGTTGGCCACGTTTGTAGCGGAAGAGCTGAGACGGCCCCTCCGCAGGTTGGCGCTATGGGTGTCTCGTACAGCCAGCCAGCGGCAGGCGTCCTCGCAGCTGCTCTTGAGCGCCTGCAGGAGGCCGAGCTGGCTCCGGTTGCGGAGGGAGTTCCCATATACGACGCTCTTTTGTGCGCCGACAGCTGGGACACACTCCTGGCTGAGTTCCCTGGGGATGATGTGCGCGCCGTGAGGGACAGTCATCCGCGGAATATCGCGTTTGCTATCGCGTACGCAACCAACGCCCTGGAGACGGAGACTGCCGCGGACCACGCCACACCCGAACGCAACGTCGCACTAGCTTCGGGCGCTGCTCATCTGCTCACCAGGCTGCTGTCATATATCGTCGGTAACGTGGGCCTCGGGTGCGGGACGGGGAACGAGACAACTGGCTTGACAGAGCTTCACAGGTTCCTCTCCGGTGGCCCGCTGCCGCGCACGCGTGAATACGTGGAGCCTGGCGAAAGCGTTGTTCTGGCGGAGTCAAGCACGGCTGGGGCGCAAGCTGGCGAGTCTGCGGACAGTGGCCCGGAGCCATCAGAGGTGACAGCGCCTCCGGAAGCAGTGCCCGACACACGCGTTCTCCACGATTCTGAGGCGCAGCCTGGGTCCTCACTCTGGAGGCGTGTATGTAGCGTTATTGTGGACGCCCTCCTGTGCCCTGGGCTGACGCTGTCGCCGCGCTCGAAGGCTTGGGCACCTCCCCTCTCCCCGGGCACGGCCTCCCTGCCACCGGATGCCGACTTCACACCGAATAGGGTGGAGGCGCTGCGGCTTCTTGTCGCAGTGTGTGGCGCGGAAGCGCTTAGCATCCCGTCCACACCCGCACCTTTGGGCGACAGCTCCCCGCCAGGTGCTCACAACCGTGAGAGCCACCGCTTTCTGGCAGCGCTCTCCGGTCGATTGCAACCTGATGATGATGCAAGCAACGGGGTGTGTGCAGTCAGCGCGGCGCAGCGGTCCAGATTGCTACTTTCGCTCGTGAATGGTGCTAGTTGTTCGCCTGGCATCACAGATGGCAACCCCCAGGGCGCCGAGCTGGTGTTTTCATGTATGCGCGCCGTGATTCTGCTAGTGGTTGTTGCGGAGCATGACCTGCCTGTGCCATCAGCTCCTGACGATGCCGCTGCACTGTTTGCTGCGCTTGGTGCGCCGCAAGCGGCATGCCTCCATGCCAGCATTGCAAGTGTTCTTGCTACAGCCGCGTCGCAAGCAGCTGGAGCAGCTGAATGGGCAGACGTGCTCGCAGAAACTGTTGCGGGCGATGCGCAAATGGCACGCTTGGTTGGTCGTGTCGTTCCACCTGGGGCGGGCGAGGCTCTTGCGCTGGGTTTAGCAGCAGCCGAGCGCATGCCTTCTTTCATGCCTGCAGCAACTGGCTTTTCGAGCCACGGCGGATGGATGCTGGCGGGACCGGTGCTTGCCCTCATGGCATCTCTGCGCGAGGCGCCGAGTGCTGCTGGACTTCTACGTGCTGGCAGCTTCTTGCTGCTCCTGCTCAGCACCTCTAAGCAGTTCTGTCTGGCCCTGAACGAGCCGCTGCGAGTAACAGATGCACCAGTCTGCACTGCAACAGGTTTGGGCTCCACGATTCCTCCTTCAGCTACTCGAGGTGATGCCCTCCTTGCCGCGCTGGCCATTCTGCTGGCTTACCCACTGAGCGGAGGAGCCTGCATCACTCCTCAGGGACGCGCGCTGTATTCTCCGCTGCTTGCAGTCTTCCGCAACGTCTCGCCATTCCTCAAGGGCTTGACGCCAGCGGGCGCTGGTGGTGCGATGCACCTCCTCGCAAGCCTCGCGCAGCCAAGCGTTCTGCTTGCGGACGAGGCTGGTGCACAGCTGCTCACTACTGCCCTGAACAGCATCGCGGCCGTGGTCGACCATCAGTGCGAGAGCAACGCTGCATTGCTTGCAGCACTTTTGCGCCATCGCTCACTGCTGAGTGACTTGGCGACGATGACACTTGCCCCGCCGGTGTGTGAGATTAGTGGTGCAGACGCTGAAACACCGCCTCCGGCAATCGATGCTGGTGATGTTATACCCACAACAGAGGACTCGGCACTGCTTGCGGGATTAACGATTGCTTCTCCGGCCGAGAGGCGTGCCTTCCACCCAGATGACGAGTGGCTCGACGGCGTCCGGTCGGGATGGCCCCTTCAGCGCTTGCTTGGCATGCTGGACTTTGTGTCACCCACTCACACTGCGTGGAGGGCAGCGCATCCGGCAGCAGATGTGTACGCAGAGACGGCCTGGCTTGCGACACAAACGCTTGCTGGCTCGCGGGCGCAGCCACCAGAGATCCCTCGGCCGAGCACGTATGCTAGAACGAGTGCTGTTGCAGCGTGGCAAGTTCGGTATGCTCTGTCGCTGGTGCTGCTCGCAGACCCACACGCATATGACGGACCACGAGTGCGCCGCCTCAAGGTTGCACGGCTCACACGTGTCACGAGCCCCGCAGCTGCAGCATAAAGTAATAATCAGATTGGCGCTCTAAATGGCAAACTTTGCTTGAAGCATGGAAGTGTATAACTCATGGCCACGAATTATATTTTTGAGCTCAGTCAATGCGCTGCATGTCCGTTCGTCTCGTGCACCATGCCGCTCAGGAAGTGCTCGGCAGACAGGGCCGCCATGCATCCTGTGCCGGCAGCTGTGATTGCTTGGCGCCACTTCTTGTCTTGCACGTCGCCGCACGCGAACACGCCTGGTACGCTAGTCTCCACCGTGCCGGGCTTGGTGATGATGTAGCCGTCATCATCGGTGGCGACCTGCCCTTCCAAAAACTTGCTTGCAGGCTCGTGGCCGATGGCGAAGAACAGGCCATTCGCGGGCAAGTCTGTCACGTCATTCGTCTTGAGGTTCTTCACCTTCAGCATGCTCAGCGCGCCGTTCTCGCCCTGTGCTTCCACCACGACGCTGTCCCAGATGACGCTGATCTTGGGATTCGCAAGCGCGCGCTCGCGCATGATCTTGCTGGCGCGGAATTCGTTGCGGCGGTGGATGATGTACACGTGGCTGCCGTACTTGGTCAGGAAATTAGCCTCCTCCATCGCCGTGTCACCTCCTCCAATAACAGCCAGCGGCTTGTTGCGGAACAGAGGCGCCGCGCCGTCGCACACAGCGCACGCGCTGATGCCCTTGTTCCAGTAGCCTCCGGGGCCCTCGTGTGAGCCGGGAAAGTCGAGGCGCTTGGCCACGGCGCCGGTGGAGATGATGAGGCTGTCTGCCTCAACCTCTTTCTCGTCGGTGAACACCTTGAACGGCCGCGTGCTGAGGTCGACCCGGTTCACTGTCTCACTGTAAATGCTCGTCCCGAAGCGGGCGCTCTGCGCCCTGTTGCGCAGACGAAAGCAATAGAGCAAACAGTGTGACGGAAGCCCGGGAAGGAAACAAGCGAGTGCTGGACACACGCGCCTGAACTTGTCGGTGATCTCCACGCCCAATATACCTTCAGGGAAGCCAGGGAAGTTCTCCACGTCGGTGGTGGTGGTCAGCTGCGCGATACATAGCGAGAAAAGGTTGGTGTGAGTGGAAATTGAGTGCTGTGCGCCGCCAAAAGCACCGCAGTGCGCTTACAAGAAACTGTAACCCCCACACTTCGGCACTGAGAACGCACCTGACCACCCGGCGCGATGCCGTTCGCCATCCAGCCCTCGAACATGACGGGCTGCAGCATCGCGCGCGCTGCATAGATGGCAGCCGTGTGCCCCGCTGGCCCGCTGCCCACGATGCACACCTTAGTGCTCAGCTTCTGCAGAGCCATGATGAGAGCGACTCGACGAGGGCGACGCAAGGACAACGCAGGCGAAATCTACCCCAAGTGAGCTAATTTGGTCCCTTCGGGTGCCAGGGGTGTCACCCCATGGATCTTGAGGCGAACGGGATGGATGTACCGATGGCGGCACCGCCTGTACCGCCGCCACAGCAGGCCGCGCCTGCAGCTGGCGAAACAGCATGGAAAGACCACGTGCAAGTCCGTCAGTCTTTGTACCGACCGGGCGCCATCTGCGAGGTGCGTCAACTGTGACACTCTCCAGTGTCTTGTGCTCCTCGTTTGTTTGTGCCGTCTAACATAGCGCCTGAGGACAGGTGAGAGGCCTCCTGGAGGATGGGTTTGGACTCGCCTGGTACCTCTGCACCGTCGGTGCCAGCAACAAGCGCAACTGCTTGGACGTCATCTGCACTGACTTTGTGGAGGACGACGGGTCGCCAGTCGTGGACCGCGTAGACAAGAGCCGCATGCGCCCGCTTCCGCCGCTTGGGCCCGGCGCTCCTCTGGGGGCGTATACTCCTGGACAGCAGGTGGACGTGCACCTGCACGACTGCTGGTGGGAGTCCACGCTGCAGGGCGTCGAGACCGGTGTCGCATGTGCTCAGATCAACAGTATGTGCCCTCCTGCTTGCCGTGCTTGCCCCTGGAAGCACGCAGGCCCCAGAACGGGACCTTGACGGGACTGCTCGCCCCGGGCCGCTCACAAAGTGCACTCTCTCACGCGCCTGCGCTCGGATCTGTGTCGCAGGCACCGGCGAGGTCGTACGCGTCGGCGCTGAGGCGCTGCGTCCCGGCCTAGCGTGGCACCCTGTACGTGGTTGGTTGACGCGCACGGCTGAAGATGTCGCGCACCAGCTGGCTGTCGAGCTAGGGCAGACCCCTAACGGCGTGGAACCTGATGGTGGTGACGCTGGCGGCGCTGAGCAGGTGGTGGAAGCGCGCACGAGCAAGCGAGCGCGACGCGACCGCTTGATGGTTGTGGATGGCTATTCAGTGCTTCGCGTCAATAACTACACCCTGCAGTCCGGTGAGCCGAGCGTGTTCGATGCCGAGCTCGGCGCACATGCGCCTATGCTTGCGCCGCCGGCTGTGCGCGAGGTGCACGTCAAGCAGCGGGGCAAAAGCAAGGGGGCACCTCAGAGGCAGTCAAAGCTGTCGCCTGACGAGATGCGTCGCCAAGACCACAACAAGGCTATCGACATCGCACGTGCAACGCTAGCGCCGCGGCGTGCTGCGTTTCTTGAGTCACATATTGCGGCTCTGGAGCCGTTCGTGAGTCAGGTGACTCTGACACACATCCGCCGCATGGCCGCTGCTGCGCCAAAGGCTGGCAAAGCGCCACCGCCAGCTGTGCACGGCCCACCGTCGCAGGTAACGGCAACGCTGCGCCCGCACCAGCAGGAGGGCTTGCGCTGGCTGTCACACATGTTTCACAGTGGGGTGAATGCCATTCTTGCAGACGAGATGGTGCGCAGTCCCAGTCTCAGTTCCCCAATGTGTGTGTTGCTTGTCTAACACTCTTGTATTTCGTTCTGTTTTCGCCTTCAGGGCTTGGGCAAGACGTTGCAGACAATCTGCCTGCTGGCTCACCTCAAGTTTGACCGCAAAACCGGCGGGCCGCACCTGGTTGTGTGCCCCCTATCTGTGCTGTCGTCTTGGATCAATGAGTTCAAGCGCTGGTGCCCCTCCATGCGAGTCATTCGGCTCCACAGCAGCGATGAAGCTGAGCGCGCACGCCTGCGGCGCGAGGTGGTCACAGACCCAGAAACCTTCGACGTTGCTGTTACCACCTACGACATGGTCGTCAGTGCTAATTTTGGAGCAGCGCTTACCAGCAAGCTGCACTGGCGCTGCCTTGTACTGGACGAGGGCCACAAGGCAAAAAACGAGGCCACCCAGGTGGCTCAGGCCCTGCGCAAGGTTGCTGTGAATGCACAGTACACGCTGTTGCTAACGGGCACACCGTTGCAGAACAACTTGCACGAGCTGTGGGCGCTGCTGAACCTGCTGCATCCGGATGTCTTCACTGACTCTGCGCCTTTTGATGATGCTTTCCGCATCGGTGGCCGCACTCATTCGGTTGACTCCCAGGCGCTGGGCCGCGCACACGTGCTGCTCAAGCCGTTCTGTCTACGGCGCACCAAGTCGGAGGTTGAAGTTCATCTCCCGCCAAAGGTTGAGACGCGTGTCATGTGCCCGCTGAGCGAGGCGCAGACCTTCTGGTACCGCCGCCTTCTTCTCAAGGACAGCGCCTTACTGCAGCGGGCGGAGAAGGACGCGACGACTGGCGAGAAGGAGGAGAAGGAGCGCGCGGCACAGAACGGCGACTGGAAGCGGCTGCAGAACCTGGTCATGCAGCTGCGCATGTGCTGCAACCACCCACACCTCTTTCCTGGCGCCGCTCCGGAGGGTGCTGTCAGCGCAGATGAGCTGGCCATGGCATCGGGCAAGCTCAAAGTGCTGGACCGGCTGCTGTGTCGCTTGAAGGCCTCCGGCCATCGCGTGGTTCTGTTTAGTCAGTTCACCAGCATGCTCGACATTCTTAGCGAGTACCTCACGATGCGTGGCTACGCATTCGCTCGGCTTGACGGCAGCACGAACCGCGTGCAGCGCACGGTGGACATCATGCAGTACAACCGCCCGGGGTCGCCCATGTTTGTTTTCCTGCTCAGCACCAAGGCCGGCGGCCTGGGCGTCAACCTACAGAGCGCAGACACGTGCATTTTGTACGACAGCGACTGGAATCCGCAGGTGGATGCGCAGGCTATGGCGCGTGTGCATCGCATCGGCCAGACAAAGCCAGTGGCTGTCTTCCGCTTGGTGACAGCCGGCACAGTGGAGGAGCGCATCGTGCAGCGCGCTGAGAAGAAACTGTTTCTCGACACGATGGTTCATCGCGGCGGTGGCGGAGGTGCTGCTCCGCCATCTACTGATGGAGAAGTGCCGTCAGATCAGGCTGATGCTGTGGAGCAGAGCCTGAGCAACAACGAGCTGCTGGCTACGCTCAAGTTCGGGGCAGACGCGCTGTTCCGCACAGATGCTGGTGAGGAGCCCACGGAGGAGGAACTGGATGCGCTGTGTGATCGCAGTCCTGAGGGTGACGCTCGGCGCGCGGCTGTGCTGAGCCACCGCCTAAGCCAGGCCGCCGCCAAGAGCGCCGCTGACTTTGAGGGCTCAGCTGCGCCGATTAGCACATTCATGCTGAACGGGGAGGACTTCAGTGCCGCCCGTCAGAAGGCCATGAAATCGTCCAGCGATGACATTGCTGGCATTGCTGCCGAGTTTCTGGAGCGCTCGCAGCGCGCGCGCGCGACGACCACCACCATGGTTGACGGGTTCGCGGTCAAGCGTGCGAACATGTACACGATGGAGAGCGGCGAGCCCAGCGTCTTCGGCCGTGAGGCAGGTCCCGCGCTTGACGGCACTGCGCCTGGTGGTCCAGCTGATGCGCCAGAGCCGCGCCGCCTGGAGCGCGCTGGCCGCGACTACCCGCACGCAGACCTGTGCCAGGTGTGCTGGATGGATGGCACGCTGTTCTGCTGTGATCAGTGCCCAGCTGCCTACCATGCAGAGTGCGTGGGCGAGACTCAAAAGGCGCTCGAACGTGCCAACCCGTGGGCGTGCCCGCATCACGCTTGTCAGACATGCGGCCGCAAGGCCGCCGCCGCAGGCGGTCTGCTGTTCCGCTGTGAGTGCTGCGCGAGCTCATTCTGCGAGGACCATCTGCCAGAGGATGTGGTAACCCACGGCCGAATCGTGGGTGAGTGCCAGCGCTTCAAGCGCCTGGGTCAGAGCCACCCCGCGCAGGCGTGCTTCATTCACTGCTGCGCGGACTGCGCTGACTTCGCCGCTGCTGGCTTCAACGGGCTGGATGTGCAGCAGGCCCTTCCTTCTGGTGAGCTTGCCTTCGACTACGTCAGCCAGGGCGCGCCGTGGCACGAGCCGGAGGACGATGCGCTCATGCTGCCCACCCCAATCGGCAAAATCAAGCCCCTGCCCACGGCGAGCTACAGCGACCTCAAAAACTTTCTGTACGGCACTCGTGGCAGCAAGTTCAAAGTGCGTGTGCGCAGCAAGGTGTTCGTTCTGGAGGAGATCAAGATCCGTGACGTGACAGCCGGCATGCGCGACGCCATCACAGCGGCCGTGTACGCGGAGGTGCGTCAAGCCCTTAAGGAGGGGCTCGCGCCTGAGCGGCGACCCTCTGCGGCAGCGGCCCCTGCCTGGAATCTGCCCACGTTCGCACCCAACCAGCGTCGCGAGCGCCTTGCAGAGGCGAATGGTGTGTCACCTGGCGAGCTGCTGCCAGACCGCAAGCGCGAGCGGGTTTGCTGGACGCCGGAGGAGGAGGCGGCGTTGCGGACCGCCATCGCTGACCTTGGAACAGACAACTGGCACGCCATCCGCGCCGCTTGCGGCGACGCAGTTCATCAGAAGCGTTCAGCGCACGACCTGAAGATCAAGTGGCGAAGCATGCAGAAGAAGAAGGATGAGCAAGGAGCCGATGAGGAGGACGAGGACGAGGACGAGGAAGCTGAATGACGTCATAACGCAATGCATCCAACTAGTGCTGTCATTAGTGATTCGCTCGAGGGCGGGCCTGCAAACGGCCGTTTGCCGCGGGCTGACCGTCAGGCTGCAGAACTGCTACCCCCGGGCAGTGCCACTGGTACTGCGGCAGTGGCCCTAAACTGTATTTCTTGCCTCGCAGAGCTCGCCAAAAGCTCGGTCAGAGCTTGTCCGGCTCTGTTCACGTCGAGCGCATGTCGTAAACGCGGTCGCGTCATTATGTGGTGGTGGGTCCTTCCGTTCACACTGCAGGCAGTGCTTGTTACGTGCCAACTCTATGGCCTAGTTGTGTGCGCAGACCTTGCCGCGGACTACATCAACGCATATGACGCTGCTGCACGCCTGAACGCACTCGTCAAGCCGGAGCTTGCTCTGCTCTCTGTCCAAGTGTCAGTGTTGGCGATCTCCCAGCGTCCTTTGCTGTTGCTCTGCTGCGGTGTGCTGCTCTTCCTGAAAGCACGGCGCTTCCGCAACCACGTGGCGGAGATCAGCGCGGCTGATGTGGTACAGAGACTCAGTCAAGAAAACCGACTGCGCTACTATTTCCTGGCGGCCTACGCGCTCCTCTTCGTCGCGTTCATCGTGCTATTGCTGGCTGAAGCTCTGGAGCTCGCACCTGCCCCGCAAGTTCGCGTATCAGTGGGCAGCGTTCGACCAGACAGTGAGAGAAATGCTTGACTGACGCTTGACACAACATTGAACGACAAAGCGACGGGTCTAGTAAAAGTTGGCACCGCTCCTGCTTGTGTGAAGCGTGTGCGTGTCGTAGTCAAGCGCAGACGTCGCCCATAGATGCTGCACCAGGGCGTATCGCTCTGCACTCAGATACAGCGGCCTACCTCGGCGCAGGTACATGTCTTCTTCGCCATGCGCGTCCAGATAAGGGCTGGGATACAGGCACTTGCGGCCAGCACGCAGGACCATGAGCTTGGTGGCCTTGATGAGGAGGTAGATGCCAACACCAGCTCCGCAGGTCAGCGCGTGCGCTGCGCATTCGTGCTTGCCCCCCGGTAGCACGCAGCATTCGCCAGCACAGCACACAAGGCGGCCGCACACGAGGCACAATGCGGGCTCGTGAGGAACGGTGCGACACACCAGGCATGGCCGCTCGGCCCACTCCAGATAGAGGTCCTGATACAGCACGGGAAGCTTGATGAGCGACGGCGGACGCAGTGCCACCGGCTTTGCTGCCGCTGCTACGGTAGGTGACGACGCAAGCCAGGCGCGTAGTGCGTCGCGCCCACCAAGAGTTGGGGGAGAGGACTGCAAGCCTGGCTGGCTGGACACCATGGACACCCACCGCTCAACTGCTGGCATGCCGTCATCCGCCGCCTCCGAAATCGCGGCGAGAATCTCGTCAAAAGACGGCAATCTGTGCATGTGGCAATGAGCAAAAGCGACAAGGGCAAGACATTGCACCAGTCAACGCACCGTAGCTGTGACGTGAGCACTTCGTCCGCAGAGATAGAGCTAGATGGAGCCGCGGAACCGCTTAGCAGAGCGGTCAAAACCGCGCAGCGTCGCAGCGTGGGCGTGATCCTAGCGATGATGGCCTCCGAGAGCGCTCGAGAAGCCGGCGACTCCGGATCTTCGCAGATGGTGTCAGCTACAGCACCCAACGCGTCTAGAGGGCGAGTAGTCAGGGCTGCACCCGCGGCCGCCAGGCCTGTTGCGGCGGCAGCCTGAGCAACACTGATACAGGCACACAGACGGGCAAGTTTGCGAGCAAGAGCGGGCGTCCACGCGCTCGGCGGCGGAGAAAGGGCAAGATCTGCAGATGACGTCGTGGAACTTGCGCTCGAGAATGCCGCTGCTGCTGCCAGCTCGCAGAAGATGGCAAACACATCGCCTGCCGCCAACAGCTGGGACACTTTTGCCCTGGCAGGGCCCTCAGGCTCCAACTCCAACGGGGGCTCCGTCGGCGGCATCTCCATGGGCATGTCCTCGTCGACTGATGGCAGGGGTGGTGGATTGGCGTCCTCTTCTTCGAACACCTCAATCGGCACAACCGGCGGCTCCAGAACATGGTCCGCTACATCACGCACAGTCGCGTTGGGGATGCGGAGCCCAGTAATGAGTGCCCGTAGAAGATCAGTGCCATGGGCGCCAACGTGATGCGCGTGGTGCGTCTCGCCGCCTGCTTGCTGCACCGACCGTCGTGGCGCTGTCTGCATCACCTCCACCACCTCAGGTCTCGGCAGCGCGCCTAGAATAACGCTCGCCGGCTCCTCCACGAAGTCATCGCCAAGAAGCCAGGGAAGAAGCGACCGACAAGCCTGCGCGAGCGCGTGGGAAGGCTCCGACGCAGAGGCTGCAGTTTGTGGGCCGCCAGTTGCGCGAAGTGCGAGGCGACACAGCGCTTGCATGGCAACCCAGTGCGGTGACTTTTCTACTGCGCGTGCGCTTGCCACATGCACCGGCGGATCGTTGTAAGCGATGCTCGGCACTTCAGGCGTGCGTGATGCAACCTCCCAATGCACAACATTGTAGGCCAGCACCGCCCACAGGCTGCCGCTGGGGTCGGCGTCGTCGATGACAGGAACAACATGACCCGAATGCAGTTGCGTCAGCAACGCCCGGCAGCGGTCACTGAAGCGGTCAGTGGCAGTGTCCGCAGCTGTTGCATACAGAAGCGCAGCCGCGTTGCTGCTGCGACGGCGCAGGAATCGCCCGCTGCCGCGTGCGCTACCGCTGCACTTCTCAGCACTGCTGAATGAACGGGGTGACGAGCTCAGCGCAGACGCGTCTGCACCTGTCGCTCCCAGCGCTGAGAACTCTGCTGACACTCTACTCGGCGCGGTGATCCTCCCGCGGACCATGGCTCGCGCAGCATCTGCGAGCTGCTCCACGGAAATGGTTGTCTTGCCGTCTGCATCTTCATTGTCGTCGTCATCACCGGCCTGTGAACGTAGATCAGGAGGTAGGGCAGGCAGCAAACCGTTGGCAAGGCGACGGCACACTGGACACAGGAACTCGCCAGCACCAACTGCTAGCACGTATTCGCCCGGGAAGTGGCGGCCAGCTGCATAGGAGGCGCGCAACTCCGAGACGTAGCGATCAAGACAGCCAGTGTGCACCCGATGGCCACAAACTCCCACGTGCACGCCTGGCTGGACGTCCAGCGATGCGGATGCTGCTGCAGCAGAAATTTGCGCAGGTGTCGAGCCAGCCACAGCATTTGTGGATGAGGAAAGCGGCAACGGAACGATGCCATGCGGCAATGACCCTGTACGGCTGATTCCCGTTTGCTGTTGTGGCCGTGCCGAGATGGCTGGAATGTTGCTGCACTGCGCAAGTGACACCCACGCCAGCGCGCCTGTAGATGCGTCGGGGCCTCTGCCCGGAACTGCGTCCCCTCGGCAGAGGGCACACTCACCAGCCTCATCATCTTCCGTGTCGCTCAGTCCAGCCTCGCCCTCAACGCTCATGTCCGTGCTACTGCTCGCTGTTTCATCGCCATCGCTCTCGCCAGCCTCGCCAGTGAATTCATTGACGCCATCAGTGTGTGCCACAGAGCTGTCATCATCGTCGTCGGATGCACCGGTTTTGGCCGCAAACGCGCGCTGCTGCGCCTCAAAGGCAGCCATGACAGCACGCTGACGCTCGCGCATGGCACGCCGCCGCTCTTCACGGGCGGCAGCAGCCGCATCGGCCAGGGGCGGCCGACACAAAATGGCTATCAAGTCTGATGCAGGGGGCGCCAGGCCACGCGCACGCAAATCCGCAAGCAAGGATGCTGCAATTTCAGACACTGCACCACTCGTGGCGGTGCCATCGTCAACAGTGGCTGCAGCAGCAATGATAAGGTCGAGAACACCAGGCGAATCACCTGGCCCAGGGTTGGACAGAATGGACGCGAGCACCTGAACGTCGGGCGATGTCGTGACGGCCCCGCCTGCGGCCGTGGCATCTGCAGCTGCAAGAGCTACAAGTTGCAGCGCCTCTGCGATCAAGTCATCGCGAAGAGCTCCCTGTCCGTGGAGCCCGTACCGCAGGACTGCCCGCACGATACGCAGCATGTACTGGCTTCTGGTGAAGCGGCTAAGATTTGCAAACGGCTGCAGCGGTCGCGCACTGGGCGGCCGCAGTGCGATTGCGTGTCGCCAGGTGGGCACTGCGAACTCAAGGGCCCTTGCTGTGGCTTGCTCCACATCTGACCTGCTGTACCTCGAGCAGTGTGGATCCCACTCCGCCCACACCGTCGGCTTGAGGCTGTAATGCCCGGCCTCTGCGCCGCGGGGCTCAGCGAAGTCGGCCACCTCATCCAAGATCTCATCCAGCTCGTCTGACTCTGCAAGACTGGAAGGAAGCGACGCAATGAGCTGCGTGTGCGTGCAGTCACGAAGAGCAAGAACATGAATAATACCGCTGCGCACGCGGGAGCCGTGTGGAAGCGCGCTGACGAAGGAGCGGTCTCGAGCAAGGACTGCAGCATCGAACAACGCATCCCTCACTCGTGCCAAGAGGCTTGGATCCGCCTCCTCAATGCTGGTGTGCTGCGCGTCGGCTTTATCGACAGCGGCTGTAAGCTCCGGAGCTGCCGTGTGTGCCATCAACTCGAGAGCGACATTCTCGGCTTCGTCTGCGCTGGTCGCCGCGCTCAGTGCCAGCTGCATGGCGGCTAAATCGAGATCGTATCCAGCTTCCGCCCAGAATGCAGAGCTGTATACGGCCTCTAGCTGGGACACAGCAATGCCATTGCGGACCCACATGCGTGCTCGAACAGCTGCGGCCCATGCAAGGACGCGTGCAGGGTGTCTCATGAGACCAGGAACGCCGCCCCAAGCCAACGGCACCCCAGCAGGCGCGCCATTCAATGTGTCCAGCCACTCGCTGCCACGAAGCAGCGCGGCGACACCAGTCACCCCGTCGGCATCTGCTGGCAAGCAGCTAACCAGCGTCGACACAGCTGCTGCTGCAACGCGATGCAGCGGCAGATGCACACTGACTGGGTTCACATCCAGATTAAACTCGGGAGCTGCGAGCGCATCAGCATGGGACCATTCAGCGGCTGCTCGTAGTGCAGCCGCAGCCGCGTAAACAAGCGCCATTGTACGAGGCTGCAGAGTTCGGGTAACCGGCGTTGACGCTGAGGCCGCGGCGGCGATTGCTACTGCATCTGTGCTGGATAGAGAGCGTTTTAGCGGCTGTGGCTGAGCCTCCGCGGCAACTTCGACGACAAGCGTCCAGAGTGAAACGAGCGATTGCTCCAGCGTCACTGCGTTCATCCACGTTTGACTCTCCTCCTCCACATGTTCGCCCCATTTCCGAACAATGCCATTGGCGCCTTGCAGTGCGCCAAGAATGCGAAGAAAGAGATGAACCAAATCTCTGCGCGAAGACAGCATGTGTAGCGCAACTGTTGGGTGGGAGAACACCATGCGGAGATCGCCCACTACGCGCGTGAATATACGGCTCTCGCTTACATTGCGGCTCAAATCCACCATGAGTTGCGGCGCGTCCCCAGTTCCTACAGCCTCGGGCGGCCAAGCTGGGGCGACAGGATTGTACAGCTCTGCGCCATCCATTGCCCACGGAGACAGCTCCTGGCATAGCAAGCCCAGCAAAATATCGAGAAGACGGTGATTCAAGGCAAGCTGATAGTCGCAAAATTGGTCGCTGTTAGCAGCGCTTGAGTGAAAACAGCCGCAAGGGATCACATACCTTCATAGTTGTCTCAGGCGCATTGAACAGTTGCACCGTGATGCGGTCGAGGCAGTGCATGACGCTAAATGCATCTCGAACGAAAATGCTCTGCGACATGTGAGAGGTGAGCCCAGCATTTGGCTGTGTGCAACAAGCAAGGCCTCGTACCTGCTGTGGAGCCAGCGTGCAAACTAAGGCACGGTAGTGCCGAAGCAGAGCGTAGGTGAATTGCTCTTTGAATGGGCGGTCGTACAACAACTACGGGCGCGCGATGTGATGGTGGCTGAGTACCAAAGATGTAAGGCAAGTGCAAGTCTCGTCGACGCACCAGGAGCAACATTGTCGTAAGATGTTCTAGTAAAGCTGCCGGCAGCGCGTGCATGACGGGAGCGAACAGCATGCGATCAACCAAGGGCCACGTGTGGCGCTGCTCAAGGTCTTCAATGCAGAGCGAGTCTCTAATGGGCTGAGATTCAATAGCTGACAACCAGTCGTGACGCAGCAACTGCTGTGCCTGTGTGCCAGCAGGCGAGCTCTTCTCACGTCGAAGAAGTTCTCTCAGTTGTGATCCGGGAGATGCGTCTTGTGTTGTGGACGGCATCCCCAGCAGCAGCGCAGCTCCAGCAGGCGCCCGCAGCGCCGTTGCGCTGCAAACGTGTCGTAGCCATGCGATGCAGCTGTCTGCAACCTCATGCTCACGCGAAATCACCTGCACGAACGCGGCATTCTGCTGCTCGCCCCAGGTGCTCTCGCTTACATCGTCTCTGAAGTGCGACATGGTCGCAGCTAGCAGCTCGAGCGCCAGTGTCAAGCGTTCTAAAACGAGAGCAAGCAGCTCTTGGACAGCATCTCGTTGACTTGTAGGCAAAACAGCGCTCGCTTGGGCAGATGTCAACGATGGTCGGTGAAGTGGGCAGCAGCCGCTCGGCTCCCAGCTTGCGACGTCGCCACAGTCGCAGCAACCGCCAGACTCTGAGCGGTAGAGCACGTAGTCATGCTCCTAGGAGAAAGAAAGCGCAACAGGAGTCAGAACTGGGTGGCCTTCTTTTGGACACTGCCACAGAGAGGTGGTCGGACCTCGTGCCCGCCAGCCTTGAAGCAGGTGACGCAGATCGCGCTTGAGTCATTTGTCTGCGGGCGTGGAGCTCTCAGATCAGTGAAAGAAGTGCAGCTCGTTGAAGGACGCCTGCTTGTTGCGCAGAGACTGTGAAGTTGCTGTCGGTACCTGACAGGTGCGGCAGCGGTACGCGATAGCGCCGGCTGTCCACACTGATGTACACGGCGAGCCGGCAAGGCCTCTGTTGCGCCAGGTCTCGATGAACGACTCGAAGTCTGTTCGGATGAGAGCGTCAGCAACTGCTGCCCGCGAGCAGCTGACGCTTACACCGGTGCAAAGTCGCCTAGAAGCAAGTGACAATAGACGAGTAAGCAGACGCGGCAAACGCACCTGAGCCTCCGTCGGCGACAATTTCCAGCAACGCTGTCTCTGTTGTGCTCAGCCCACCGCGCTCACCCGTCAGGAAAGCGTTGACGACTCGTTGTAAATTGTCGTCACTCATGGCTAGCCTTGTTGTGAGTGACTGAGCTTAATGGGCTTACCGACAAGTGGGCATTGTGCAGAGGGTCTGAGTTGCCGCTCAGTGGGTTGTGGGGTAGGCTCTGCGGTGCTGTTCGCGAAATCCTATTGAATTGACAGTGCTAGCAATACAGGGTCTCTTCTTGGCCCGTGTGAGGGTTGGTGGAGTGCCACCGGATCATCGGGGTGGAGGTGCACCTGGTGCGTAGCCAAGCTCTCCGTCCGGCTGCTGCACCAGGTTGCCGGGACGCACATTTGGAACTGAGGCGAACACCGCGTGGACCTCAGGCTGCGACACCGAGGCGGCGTCCAGGTCCGAGGCGTAGCAGACGTAGCAGGCGTCAATCACAGTCATCAAGATTGACGACAGGAAGCTGACGATCACAATTGCAAGCGCAAAAGAGCCGCCGGCCACAGCAGCGGTGAGACCAGAGAGTGTGGACGAGGCGTCGCTCTGAGCGTCCTGGGGCGCGCTGCTCACCATCGCGCTTCCAACCGCAGCGTAGATGAGTCCCACAAACGCTGCCCAGCACAAACCGATAGCCAGAGCGGTGAAGGCGAGGATTGTGGACGGAAAGGACCACACCGCGTATGTGTTGAGAGCGTTGCGGCTGAGCAGGGAAATAACCTGGCGAGCACCATCAAAAAACGCCTCGCCAGTTGCCGCGATGCGTACAGTTGCGAAGCGGGTCATGAGTTTCAGGAGATCAGCGACACAGGCAAGCAATGTGCTCATCAGGCAAGAAAGCAAGTTCTCGCCGCGCTGGCGGCGGTTGTCAGCAGCTGAGCGAGCCGCATTGGCAACCGTGAGAATCGCGCTGCCGAGGCACAGGGAGCCAAAGCTTGGGCCAGTTGCAATCGTCAGCGCCTCGCGCACGGGCTTGCCCTCGACAGCAGCGCCAAGAGGGGTGTAGAACCACTTGGTCACAACGTAAGAGATTGAGAACGTGCGCACTTCGTAGGCCAGAGCGGTCATCCAATACAGAGACAAGCCAGCAAGTGCAATGTATGCACCCGCCGCTGGTGCGACTTGCCAAGCACAGCATGCGATCGCGCTGCCGTTGCTGTCCAGACATACAGGTGCGCTGGTTGAGTCGGATGCTGCGAACTTGGCAACCATCGGGGAAGGCACCACTCCACCTACGCGAGTTGCAGCGATGATGAAGAGCACGATGGGAACGGCGTAGGCAACAGACAAAACGGAGATGCCGATGGTCACGCTCACCAGCTGTGGATTCGCTGCCAGCGCGGTGCTGCTGACAGTCAGGAGGCGTGCCACCATTGCGAGCTGGGCGCGCCACAAGTAGAGCGCCAGCGCGGCGAGAGCGGAAAAGACAAGCAGGACAGCACCCGCAACGGGTTGCCCGCTGCCGAAGAGGCCAAGGGCCATGACAAGTGGAGCGACCACCTGGGCGATGCACGACATCTTGACCCACAGCTGGGCGTTGCGCTTCAAGGTGGACACGAAGAAGATGCCCAAAGCTAAGCTGCCGACGAAGGACAGCACCATGATGTTGGCGGCTAAGCGGC
>Ga0164297_10002219_pt1 | contig 19532 bp, 16 predicted proteins | sample GEODES058metaG_FD_113539 | JGI IMG/M metagenome (GOLD analysis project Ga0164297, IMG submission 113539) | Dystrophic lake water microbial communities from Trout Bog Lake, Wisconsin, USA - GEODES058 metaG | ecosystem: Environmental > Aquatic > Freshwater > Lake | place: USA: Trout Bog Lake... | reverse complement strand
TCACCGAAATCAAGGCTCAAGCAGCGATCTCCCTGTGCCCTGATTTGAAAATCAGGGCGTACAAGGTCATCGGAAGATTTACGTTTGGCCACAGAACTGCTTACTTGGCAAACAACGATTCCATGTTTTTAAATGCTTTGAATTCGATTGCATTGCCCGACGGGTCAAGAAAAAACATCGTGGCTTGTTCGCCTACTTCGCCTTTAAATCGAACGTAGGGTTCAATAATGAACTTTGTTCCTGCCGCCCGAAGCTTCTCTGCAAGTACTTCCCACTCTGGGATCGAGAGAACCGCACCGAAGTGACGGACGGGAACCTGATGGTCGTCTACCGCGCTGGTTTGTTTGTGACCGCACTCATCGGGGGCGAGATGGGCGACGACTTGGTGACCATAAAAATCAAAATCAACCCAGTCAGGTGCGCTGCGGCCTTCGCCACAACCGAGAATTCCGACATAGAAACGGCGCGCTTCCTCAATATCCCTGACAGGGAAGGCAAGATGGAAGGGAGGCATTGCTGCTTGAGCACTCATTACTAACTCCATTAGAGAACGTGTGTATTGGAGTTTATTCGTTTTGTGGCCAACGAGAAACCTCGCCAGTCGTTAATTTTAATGAGAGGCTATAACGCGTTGTTGAGGGAATATCAGGCTAAAAGTGCTGCCTTGTCCCAGTTTGCTCTGGATGTCGAGTTCAGTCTCGTGTCTTAATGCGATATGTTTGGTGATCGCTAAGCCCAGCCCGGTACCCCCAGCTGCTCTGGAGCGCCCTCGATCAACCCGGTAGAAGCGCTCGCTCAAACGGGGGATGTGCTCCGAGGAGATACCTATACCTGTATCAGTTACGCTAAATTTAGCGCGACCATCAAGCTCCAAAGCCCATTTGACGGTAATTAACCCACCTTCGGGGGTGTAGCGAACTGCATTACTCATCAGATTGAGTAAGGCGGAGGCCAGTTCGGCCGCAACTCCATAAAGATTCAACTGAGGACTAATTTGCCAATCGAAGCGATGTTTTGTTCCAGAAATAGTTTCAATTTGTTGGCGCTCTTGTGCGATCAGCACGTCCATGTCCACCAGCGTAAAGTCGGCACTGGGCGACGTTTCAATGTTGGATAACGTTAGCAAATCTGACACCAATGCTTCCATCCGTTGAGCCTGTTGATGCATCATGTTGAGGTATTGGCCTCGTTGCTCGTCGCTTAGTACATCGGCCGGTGCGTCTTTTAGCGTCTCGACGAAACCGGTCAAAACAGTTAACGGGGTACGTAATTCATGGGATACGTTGGCTACGAAATCTCGTCTAGTTGTTTCCAGTTTCTCTATTTGCGTGAGATCTCGAGTGATCAGTAGGTGCTGATTGCGCAGGTATTTAACCATGCGCAGCATGATGCTGTGACTTTGTCCGGAGCGTGAAATCTTAACAATCGTTGGTTCGTCCCATTCGCGGCGCGTAGCGTAGGACGCGAACTCAGGCGAGCGCAACAAGTTCAGTAAATTCTGTCCCTTGTCATTTGGAAGCAAGAGATGGAGCTGTTGCTCTGCGGCGTGGTTGGCCCAAGTAATCAGAAAATTTTGATCTGTCGTGACAATCCCGATTGGCAGTGCTTGTGCGGCCGCCATAATGGCGTCGTTTGTTTCGGTCAAGTCGCCAATAACATCGTTCTGGATTTTGCGCTGCTTATAGATCTCGGTAGATATTGCTTCGTAGGGCCCAAGGCTCGCGGGAATTGGCTCATCTGGTTTTTCAATCCAGACCATCATGCGCTGTAAATGACGAGTGCGCAAAGCTAACGCAAGTCCGTAGCCGATAGCAACAGCCGCCCAACCAATCGATGTTTGCCAAAGATGTGCAGCGCCCGCCGCGAGAGCAGATAAGAAAATTAAGATGATCAAGTGATATGGCCACTTCATAGATGCCATTGTCGCATTTGACAGTTTAGATGTCTGAGTTTTTTGCGACCTTGTTAAATAAGTTAAGGACGCACAACTTGGGTGGTGAAGCGATAGCCGCTGCCTCTTACCGTCTCCACGTGCAGATCGTGTCCCGTAGGCTCGAGCGCTTTACGTAACCTGCGAATATGAACGTCAACGGTGCGCTCTTCTACAAAAACGTGATCGCCCCACACCTGATCAAGCAATTGACCACGAGAAAATACCCGCTCTTGGTGCGTCATAAAAAAATGTAGCAAGCGAAACTCGGTCGGACCAATGTTAAGCGACTGGCCGTTACCAGTTAAGCGGTGGGAAACGGGGTCAAGCTTTAATCCATCCGCCTCAATTAAATCGTCTGTTAACTGGGGCGCTCGGCGACGAAGCACTGCTTTGATTCTCGCCATCAACTCTTTCGGTGAGAACGGTTTGGTAATGTAATCGTCGGCACCCGCTTCTAAACCGTCGACTTTGTCCTGTTCAGACCCTTTTGCAGTCAACATGATGACCGGCACCATCCGCGTGCGCTCTTCGTTTCGTAGTTTGCGCGCAAGCGCAAGTCCTGACGCGCCTGGCAGCATCCAGTCCAGCAGGATCAAATCTGGCAGTTCAGCGCTGATCAGTGTTTCTGCCTGAGCGGCATCAAAGGCTCGTAGAACTTTGTGGCCCGCAAAGGAAAGATTCACCGCGATAAGTTCCTGAATGGCGGGTTCGTCTTCAACGACTAGTATTGTGCTGGACATATTTGCTGACTCAGAAAGGAGTGATTTTTGTCATAAACATGTCCATAGTATGGCGATAATGTGACATGTTTATGACGAAAACGGCATTGTGGTGTAGAGATTTGCTCGCGTCTGCGGATCTTCGAGCGCGGCTCCTGCGATAATGACGTTATCCGCGGCTTTGTTACCGCTAACTTTTTGACACTCTCAAGCCATGTCCGAAGAACAAACGCATTTTGGCTATCAAAGCGTCGCTGAATCTGAGAAGGCCCGCAAAGTTGCGCAGGTGTTTCATTCCGTCGCACAGCGATACGACGTCATGAATGATTTGATGTCAGTCGGTTTGCATCGCGTCTGGAAGGCTTTTACGGTTGGTCGTGCTGCGGTGCGCCCGGGGATGAAAGTGCTGGACATCGCTGGCGGCACTGGTGATTTGGCCAAGGCGTTTGCCAAAGAAGCCGGGCCAAGCGGTGAAGTTTGGTTGACCGATATCAATGATTCTATGTTGGGCGTAGGCCGTGATCGGCTGACTGATCAAGGCTTATTGCTTCCTACGGCAGTGTGCGATGCTGAGCAGTTGCCTTTTCCGAATGGTTATTTTGACCGCGTTACGGTGGCTTTTGGCCTGCGTAACATGACTCACAAGGATAAAGCCCTGGCGGAAATGACGCGCGTGTTGGCACCAGGCGGGAAGTTATTGGTACTGGAGTTTTCTCATATCGCCAAGCCTTTGGCACCGCTCTACGACTGGTATTCCTTCAAAATACTCCCCTGGCTAGGTGAAAAGGTGGCTAAAGATAGCGACAGTTACCGCTATTTGGCGGAGTCCATCCGTATGCATCCAGATCAAGAATCGCTCAAGGCGATGATGGAGCAGGCTGGCCTTGATCGGGTTCAGTATTTCAATCTCTCGGCGGGACTTACGGCATTGCACGAAGGGGTAAAGCTGTCTTGAGCACTAACAAAAATTAAAAAACAGGCGCTTGCTTACATTTTCGTTCAGCTTGTTGTAAGATTTGGCGGCACGAGTCGCTTTGCGATCGTGTTTCTCAGGGGGAATTTATGTTCATTACCGGTATGCACCGTTTTTCAAGATTACTCAGTCGCCCAGTCTTGGCGTTTTTTCTTTTGTTGTCAGGTGTTTTGGTTGCGCTTGCTCCAATTAACTCCGAAGCCGCACGCCTTGGCGGCGGGGGAAGCTTTGGCCGCCAATCCTCAGGTGTGACCAGCCAGCGTGCGCCCGCTACCGTGACACAGAAGAGCGCGATGCCGGCGCAGGCTGCCGCACCCGCCCAACCGAGTGGATCCAGATGGCTCGGTCCATTGACCGGTATCGCGGCAGGCCTAGGTATCGGCATGTTGCTCTCGCATTTTGGCTTCGGCGGTGCGATGGGGGACATGCTCACGTTGCTACTCCTTGCCGCGGTGGTTTTCTTTGCGATCAGAATGCTGTTGAGATTGTTTCTGGGGGCGCAATCCCAGACTGCCGCTCAGTCCGCGGCTGGATTAGCCAACGCCTATAACCGTCAAGGGCCGCCACCTCAGGCGGCTGCACCTGTCTGGCAGCAGACATCCGCCGCCTCGGTTGATCAATCAGGTTTCGGGCAGCCCGCTGGCGCTCAGTCTAGCGAAGAGGGCGGTAACTGGTTCATCCCGGCTGATTTTGACACGCAAACCTTCTTGCAGGAGGCAAAAAAACATTTCGTCGCCATTCAGAAGGTTTGGGATACGGGCGACATCGAGCAGTTACGTAACTTTCTTACCGATGATTTGCTCAAGGCACTTCAAGGGCAATTTGACGGTCGTCAAGGGGTTAATCAAACAGAAGTTGTTCTCCTTAATGCAGAAATGCTTGGTATGGAGAAAGTCACCGATGGTCATCTGGCTAGTGTGCGTTTTTCGGGCATGTTACGAGAGCAGCCTCAATCTGAGGCGTTTCGCTTTGAAGAAGTGTGGAATCTGTTCAAGCCCGAGCAAGGCGGTTGGTTACTTGCAGGTATCCAGCAAATTCCGTTGTCAATGGCGAGTTGATTAAACTCAAACCCTGCTGATTTTGCAGGGTTTTGAGCGTGATGAGCCAGCGAAACCGTTAAACTGTAAGTTTACTGTTTGGCTCATAAACATTTTGTCCATTTTTGCGCGCTTTAATCCTTTTGCAGTGTTAAGTCCCTTGCCTGCGCAACTGTTCGCACGTGGGTTTGCGCTATTGGTTCGCCAGCAGCCATGGGCTGCCGAATTGCTGACTCCATACAGTGGTAAGACCATACGTGTGCATTTGTCCTCATTTCAGTTGGCGTTGACGATTAATTCTTCGGGCCATCTCGTCCCGGCTGACGCGTCGATTGTTCCTGATGTTGCCATCGAAGTTATGCTGGATCGTTTGCAAGCGGGGCAATGGCTCATGGGCTCGTCGAATATTGACCTTGCGGCTTTTATCAATGTGTCGGGCGAGGCGGCGTTAGCACAGGTTTTGTCCCGTCTTGCCAGAGATTTACGCCCTGATCCTGAAGATGCACTTGCGCATTGGCTTGGTGATATTGCTGCGGTGCGGTTGACTCGAGGATTTATCAGCACGCGAGATCACGTACGAGACTCGATTACGAGCTTAGGTCAAAACATCGCTGAATACTTATCTCACGAGTCCCACGCTCTCACCGACGCTCCCAGTCAAAAGGATTTCGTTAGTGCCTTAAAAGCAACTGCTGGCGAAGTCGACAACTTGGCGATGCGGCAAGCTGAGCTAGCCAGGCGTATCGAAAAAATGACGACTTATCCTTTGAGTCAAAAACAATGATGTCTGTTCCTCGTCTAACAAGAATAATCGTTGTCGCTTTGCGATATCGATTGGATGATCTTGTTCTGTCGAGTATTAGTCATCCAGTTGCTGTGCGCATGCTCAGGGTGTTGCGCTTTGGCAAAAGACCAACAATGCCTCGAGGCAAGCGCTTGCGTCTAGCGCTAGAGACGCTGGGTCCGATCTTCGTTAAGTTTGGTCAAGTCATGTCCACTCGGCGTGATTTGATTCCACCCGATATTGCTGAAGAACTCGCATTGTTGCAGGATCGTGTGGCGCCGTTTCCGTCAGATGAAGCTGCTGCCATGATTGAGCAGGCGCTTGGGCAATCGCCTCATAAGTTGTTTGCACACTTCGAGAGAGATCCGGTGGCGTCCGCGTCGGTTGCTCAGGTACATTTCGCTGTCTTGCATGACGGCCGCCATGTAGCCGTGAAAGTGTTGCGCCCAGGAATGCTGGAAGTCATTGAGCAAGATCTCTCTTTGATGCGTACTTTGGCCGGCTTGGTAGAGCGTTTGCTGCCCGACGGTAAGCGGCTCAAGCCACGCGAAGTAGTGGGTGAGTTTGATAAGCACCTGCACGATGAGCTTGACCTGTTAAGAGAAGCGTCCAATTGCAGTCAGTTACGCCGTAACTTTGCGCCTGGTACTGAGCGAGGCGAGATGCTTTCAGTGCCCGAGGTGATTTGGGATTACTGCGCCACCACGGTTTTTACGATGGAGCGTATGTATGGTTTGCCCATCAGCCAAGTCGATCGTTTAAGAGAACTCGGGGTCGATATACCTAAGTTGGCGCGAACCGGGGTCGAGATCTTTTTTACTCAGGTGTTTAGCGACGGTTTTTTTCATGCGGACATGCATCCTGGCAACATTTATGTGTCGGATAGGCAGGACACTCTTGGGCGCTACATCGCTCTTGATTTTGGGATAGTTGGTTCCTTATCCGAGTTTGATAAAAACTATCTCGCGCAGAATTTTCTGGCTTTTTTTCAGAGAGATTACCGTCGAGTAGCGCGCTTGCACATCGAGTCGGGATGGGTACCCGCTAACACGCGTGAGGAAGAACTAGAGGCCGCTGTTAGAGCGGTTTGCGAGCCGTACTTTGACAGACCTTTAGCTGAAATATCCTTAGGACAAGTATTGCTAAGACTGTTCCAGATGTCCCGCCGCTTTAATGTTCAAATTCAGCCTCAGCTTGTTTTGTTGCAAAAAACCCTTTTGAACGTTGAAGGATTAGGCAGGGAACTGGATCCCCGGTTAGACTTATGGCTTACAGCGAAGCCTTACCTTGAGCGCTGGATGCATGAGCGCATGGGATTGCGAGGCTTAAGAAAAAAGTTGTCCCAGGAAGCGTCCCAGTGGGCGCAGTTGTTACCGGAGTTTCCGCGGCTTATGCATCAACGGTTAAACCAACCGGAATTACAGGCTTCGATCTTGCAAGAGTTGCGTTTGACTCGTCTGGCACGTGAACGTGGCAACAGGTTGTTATTTGGGCTCAGTGGATTGGTGTTGGTGGGATTGGTTTGTGCAGCCTGGCTGTACTGGCATGGATAGGGTGTAAAACCGACGTTGCATCGCCGGTGTTTTGTGTCTTATTTGTTTCATGTTTTTGTCATGTATTTGACGTTTTAGTCGGTTATTTCTTGTTAGTCCGGTTATTAAAAGGCAGTTAACTATGCTTTATGCAGAGCTTTTCAGGTCAATGGAATCCGTGCGTTGGAATATGGAGTCAGATATTCCATGGGATGATTTTGATCGTAGTAAATTGACTGACGAGCAAGCTCAGACAATCAAAATGAATGCCATTACTGAATGGGCGGCGTTGCCAGCAACAGAGATGTTTTTACGCGATAACCGTGACGACAGCGATTTCTCCGCGTTCATGTCAGTCTGGTTTTTTGAAGAGCAAAAACACTCACTGGTTTTAATGGAGTACTTGCGTCGATTTGCGCCTGATCTGTTGCCGACAGAAGAAGAGTTGCACAAAGTTCGCTTTGAGTTTGATCCTGCCCCGCCACTTGAGACACTGATGTTGCATTTTTGTGGCGAGGTCAGGTTGAATCATTGGTATCGCTGTGCGGCAGATTGGCATACTGAGCCAGTCATTAAAACGATTTACAAAATCATCTCGCAAGATGAGGCTCGTCATGCGGGTGCGTATTTGCGTTATATGAAACGTGCCTTGACTCAGCGAGGCCAGGAAATTGGTGCGCAGGCAAGGATGGCTTTTGCAAAGATTGGCGTGTTGATGGCTTCGGCGCACCGCACTCCCCAAGCCTTGCATCCAACGAACCTGCATGTCAATAAAGAAATGTTTCCGCTAGATACGGTCCAGTCCAAGCTTCCCGAGCCTGGCTGGCTAGAGCGTTGGCTTGATAATCAAATCTTGTTCGATAAAGACTGGGAGGGTAAAGTCAGCTCTCGCATTCTGCATAACTTGTCACTACTTTTAGACAGTTCCTTTAAAACAGTACAGGATTTGAATCGTTATCGGAAAGATGTCACTCGTTCGCTCGGTCTTTTGAACCCAGCTAGCACTTGATCAGAGCGAGTCCTCGACTAATGTCTGCCAGATTTGAAAGCAAAATATTGTCGCCGGAAGTTTGTGCAAAAAATATCGCCAACGGCGTTTGGCCAGGTCCAATTATTTTTACGAATGGCGTGTTTGACATTCTTCATCGAGGGCATGTCACGTATCTTGACGAGGCCGCGACACTTGGTGGTGCGTTAATCGTCGCAGTCAATTCTGATGCATCCGCGAAGCGACTTGGTAAAGGGCCGGACCGGCCTCTGAATAATGAGCATGACCGTGCGGCGTTGCTCGCAGCATTATCGTGCGTCACTGCTGTGACAATTTTTGAGCAAGATACACCCGTTGAGATTATCGGTAAGTTACGCCCCGATGTCATTGTTAAGGGCGGCGATTACGATATGAAGACTTTGCCCGAGACTAAGCTTGTTGAGTCATGGGGTGGTAAGGCAGTGGCGATACCCTTTGAATTTGCTCGGTCAACCACCGCGTTAGTTCAAAAAATTCGCACTACCTGATCCCGTGAAATTCGCGGTATTTAAAATTTGAATTGCGAGACAGTTGGACCGATCAACGGTTTGATCACAGTCTCAAACAGCGATTCTGTTTCAAAGCTGGCAGCCGTGATGCGGGTGACGCGATAGGTCGTCATCACTGGGCCTTGGCCCACCACAACCACTAAGCGGCCACCAACACGCAATTGGTATTTCAGTCCATCGGGGATCGTTGGGACTGAGCCGGTAACAAGAATCGCATCGTATTCCGTCGTACCCCAACCGTTGCTGCCATCACCTGTTTCGATTTTGACATTACGAGTTTGTGTTTGAGAGAGGTTCTGTTGCGCAAATTCAACCAGACGAGGATTGATTTCGACTGAAGTGACTTCGCGAGCAAGGTGCGCGATCAGCGCGGCTTGGTAGCCCGAGCCTGTGCCGATCTCCAAGGCACAGTCTTCCGATTGAAGGTTTAACGCCTGCGCGAGTCGTGCCTCAAGTTTCGGTGCCAACATCGTTTGATGTGTGTCAACGGATTGCACTACCAGTGGAATCTCTAAATCGGAAAATGCCAGTGCCTTGTGGATGGCCGGAACAAACAATTCGCGTCGCACTGCGGACAAGGCATCGAGTACTTTGCTGTCGTTTACGTCCCAGGGGCGTATTTGTTGCTCGATCATATTGAAACGAGCGCGTTCGATATCAGGTAGTGATGAAGCTTTCATTCAACATCCATGCAGATTTAGATAATGTCCGGATTGTAACGGGATGTCATGACCAAAGTTGATGAAAGTGGTGGACTGGACCATGCCCCGTCCCCACTTCTAGCTTGTCCGCAGCTTCAATTGCTGCCACTAAGTAAGCTTTTGCTTGGCGGGCTGATTCTGGAACGTCGGCAATACGGGGTAACAGAGCCGTGAGAGCCGCCGATAAGGTGCAGCCAGTACCATGGGTATTGCGGGTATTGATACGCTGTCCAGGTAGCTCAATCATTTTGTCACCGTCGTGCAGCAAGTCGATGGTGTCGTTTCCGGGCAAATGTCCTCCTTTGAGCAGTACCCACCTTTGACCGTCATGACGCATCAGGTTACGCAAGCGTTCAGCGACCCGGCGCATTTCTTTGACCGACTCAACTTGACGCTGTTCGAGTAGCACCCCCGCTTCGGGCAGATTCGGAGTGATGACGGTCGCTTGTGGAAGCAATTGCTCTCGTAGCGCACCGATGGCTTGTTGCTCGAGTAAAAGGTCGCCACTTTTAGCAACCATGACCGGATCGAGCACCACGTACGCGGGCTTCCAGTGAGCCAGTCGATCCGCTACCACTTCAATTGTGCCGGTGCGACCAAGCATGCCAATTTTGACAGCATCTATTCTGACATCAGTAAAAAGAGTATCAATTTGAGCTTTTATAAAGCCTGCATCGATGATAGATATATCCGTAACATGGTGAGTGTTTTGAGCGGTGAGGGCGGTCACGACGGCGCAGGCGTAGGCATACAATGCACTCATTGCTTTGACGTCGGCAAGTATGCCTGCGCCCCCGCTCGGATCCATGCCCGCGATAGTCAGTGTATTGGGAGTGCGCTGCGTCATGGCGATTTTCAGGAGGTTTGACTGCCTATTAACCCCGTCGTGGGAGAGCTTGGAGCAGCTTGGTAGGTTTTACGAGGTACTCGGCCAGCTAAAAAAGCCTCGCGGCCCGCTTGCACGCCTTTTTTCATTGCGCTTGCCATTAGAACGGGATTTTGCGCACCAGCGATTGCTGTGTTCATGAGCACGCCATCGCAACCCAATTCCATGGCGATCGCGGCGTCCGACGCGGTGCCCACTCCGGCGTCCACCAGCACGGGAACCTTGGCCTGATCGATGATGAGCTTTAGATTCCAGGGGTTGAGGATGCCCATGCCAGAGCCAATCAGGGACGCGAGCGGCATCACCGCGACACAGCCAATGTCCTCCAACATACGGCATTGGATCGGATCGTCGGTGCAGTAAACCATCACATCGAAACCCTCCGCCACAAGCGTTTTCGCCGCTGCGATGGTCTCAGGCATATTAGGAAATAAGGTGTGCGGATCGCCCAGTACTTCCAGCTTTACTAGCGTGTGTCCATCGAGTAGTTCACGAGCAAGTCGCAGTGTCCGAACTGCGTCGTCTGCTGTATAGCACCCAGCGGTGTTGGGTAGCATGGTGTACTTGCTTGGTGGCAGATACTCCAACAGACTGGGCTCGCCACTGGTTTGCCCAATATTGGTTCGTCTAATTGCAACAGTGATGATTTCAGCTCCGCTGGTTTCGATGGCTTCTTTTGTCTGTGCGAAGTCTTTATATTTGCCAGTGCCTACTAACAGCCGTGACTGGTAAGTTTTTCCCGCGATAACAAGAGGGTCGATCGAGGTCATGTTTTATAAATCCGTTAAGTTAATGCTTGCTTGCTGTTTGAATAAGTTCGCACATTTGATTCGCGGCGTCTATCAGCCGTGGGCCTGGTCGATACAAAATGCTCGCATCAATCATAAATACCTGCTTGTTTTTTGCGGCATCGAGTCCCTTTTTTTTCCAAAAGACTAATGCGGCTTCGTCAACGGAGGGAGATTGAGCAATATTGCTCCTTCCAACAATGACCAGATCAGGTTTGCCCGCGAGAACACTCTCGATGCTAATTTTAGGCGCTAATGCGGCCGCATTTTGAAATATGTTGATTCCTCCGCACCGAGTAATGATAGTAGACAAAATATGATCACCCCCCAGAGAGTACTCCGGTTCCTCTCCTGCCTGAATGAATACCCGCACAGGTTGTCCCCCGGTTTTTTTGTGCTGAAGCGCGTTCAGGCTTGTCCGTATCGCATTCGCACTAATTTGGGCTGTGGGAGAGGTTCCCAGCAGCACGCCAAGTGATTCTATGTTGTCGGCGATATCTTCAAGCGAGCGAGGCGCACTCATAAAAACGGGGATATTGAGGGCGTCGAGGGCGTCTGCTTGGTCTGGTAGCCAGCCAATCACCAAGTCTGGCTTAAAGGCGGCGACACGCTCCGGGTCAATTTGAAGCCCGTCGCCGATGCGAGCTAACCGACGGGCTTGATCTGGAAAATCACTGGCAGTCACAGTCGCGACTATTTTTTCACCGCCACCTGCGGCGTAAACCATCTCTGTCGCATGCGGTGTGAGCGTGACGACACGTTTTGCCGGCGCGCTTAAAGAAATGACGCGACCTGTGTCATCAACGATTTCTATATCGGCAGCCTGCGCTATGCCTGAGAGGTGTAGCGCAGTTATGCCTAGAATGATAGTGATCGTGATGCTACGGAGCATGTGAATCCATAGAGCTTAGCCAGTGATCACGATCCTACATCCGCATGGCGAGGTTGACAAACACATTTGACCCGATCGTGTTGTAACCCTGAACAATGGTGTAAGACTTGTTAAAGACATTATTCCAGCGCAGTTGTATCTCGGTATCCTTATAGATCGGGTAGCTTGCGAATAAGTTCAGCAAGGCATAGGCACCCATCATTTCTCCAGTCATCGAGTCTGATCGTGCGCTCACCATGAGCCATTCCCCGGTCAGCTTGAGCTCGTCAATATTTTGATCGACGGCGAGCTTCACGGTGGCTTGAGCGCGCTGTGGCAGCAATGCGCCGGTGTCAGCGTCTCTGGGGTTCATCCAGTCAAAACTGCCTCGAATACGTGTGCTGCGCCACTGTTGCGAGCCCGTGAGCGTCATGCCCGTGATGAGCGCATTACCAATATTCGTGGGCGCATAGGGCGAGTTGGGATCCGTTGCAACCAGAGGGGTATTGACGATCAGATTATTAATTTGGTTGCGATAAACGGTGAGTCCAAGTGTTGTTTTATCGGTCGTGTAGCGCAAACTTGCCTCGATATTGCGCGATGTTTCAGGTTGCAATAATGGGTTGCCGACAAAATACGGAGTAATGGGCCAATACAACTCGTTAAAGTTAGGCGCTCGGTAGCCCGTGTTTCCCGCGACACTACCCTTCCATTCACGGGTAAAGTCGTAACCGTAAGTCAGACTGCCTGTGACGAAATTACCGTATTGAGAGTTATTGTCGTCGCGAAGACTAGCCTGCACCGACTGAGAGCCCCAATTGCCGCGATAGATTCCCAGGATGGAATTGGTATATCGACTGGTTTGCTGATAGTCGACATAATTGGTGATTGGATATCCACTATCCGACAAGTTCCCACTTACATATTGCTCAAGGCGCTCAAAGGCGAGGCTAAACCCTTGCGTGGACGACAGCTTGAAGTCATTTTGCCAAATGTATTGATTTTGATTGGTGGTGAAGTGTTGCTTGCCATCTGGCGGTGCGCCAGGGACGAGATCAGGTCCGGCAGTAATTGTCTGATAGTTGTCATACGTGTAGCCGGCACGCAAAGTGCTGGTCCAGTTATCGTTAAGGACGTTTTTGCTGGTAATGGTGTTGTTACTTAGCTGCTGTATGCCCCGGTTGTTGAAGTAGGGCGTGCCGTTGGCGTAGCCGCCATTGACTTCCGACTGCAGTGTTTGAAGCGTGAGTGTTTGTCCGGCTGCCCAGTTGTAGCCCAACTGGCCACCCACGTTGCTCCGGTAATACGAATTGGCATTTGGATCGTAGTAGTAGTTCGCTTTGTTGGTTGAGGTAAAGCCAGCGCTTTGTCCGTAACCGCCGTAGGCACTGTAAGACCAGCCGTTCGCAGCGCCGGAGAAGCCTGCGTCATACTGTGTGGTCGCGTATGTTCCTACCCCTGCATTGGCGTATGCTGAAAAAGGTCGATCGGTATCCTGTCGCGTGATGACGTTTACAACGCCGCCAATCGCATCAGCTCCGTACAGACTGCTACTCGCACCTCTAACGATTTCTATGTGATCGACGCTATCTAGAGGGATCGCGTTTAAAGGTGGCAGGCCTGTCGTGCCATTGTTGATGCGCATGCCGTCGATCAATACCAGCGACTGATTGCTGTTGGTGCCGCGGATGCTCATGGTTGTCGTAGTCTGCGGTCCGCCGTAGTCGACGATGCCAATAGCGTGTTGGCGCTCTAGGGCGCTGCCAAGTGTGCCATTGGGCAGTTTGTCCAGCTCTTCGCGGTCAATGACGCTGTTATCGCCCAGCGTATCGCCAAGCGGCTCAGCCGTGCGCGTTGGCGTCACGACAATTGTATTCATTTGGGTGATGGGCTCGTTGCCAGATGTGACGAGCGGTGGTGTTGCGGCGGTTTGAGCCAAGGCCCAGGTGCTACTCGCCAATGCGGCAGCGCCGGCGGTGAGCCGGAAGGAGAAGGTTGTCATTGCGATTGCTCTCGTTGACCTGCGTCCCCGCAAGTCGGTGAAGAAAAGGCATGTCAATCAAAGATCGATATACCCGCCTGAATCGGCCGGTATCGGGCTGGCGTTGCAAATATGTGCAAACGTTGACCGTTGCGGGGGCAGCACAGGCACAACATGTTTTGAGACATGTTTCCCTGTTTCCCGTTTAACTTTCCCAACGCATTCCCGAAGATATGATCTAGGGGTATTTTTGCGTCGAAAGCACCAATTCGTTAGCCAGTCTACCACGCAGCCCTTTTTGGTACGATGTAGGGTTAGTTAAAAATGCATTTGCCCTCGTCTCTCAAAGGGGCAGACCGCCCATCTACCTATTGCGTGCCATGTCTTATCCAAAACTGCCATATCCGATAGAAAGCTACACACGTGGCGCCGAGTTTGTGCGTCAGTTGGGGCAGCGTATTCTTATTTTGGATGGTGCCATGGGCACGATGATCCAGCGCTATAGGCTGACGGAGTCTGATTTTCGTGGCCAACGTTTTGCCGAACATCACAAAGACGTGAAAGGGGATAACGAATTATTGTCTTTGATTCGCCCTGAAATCATTCTTGAGATTCATGAGCAGTATTTGCAGGCTGGCGCAGATGTGATAGAGACTAATACTTTTGGGGCGACAAGTGTTGCACAAGGCGATTACGACTTGCCTGAGCTCGCCTACGAGTTGAATTTCGAGTCCGCCAAGTTAGCGCGTAAAGCCTGCGATAAATACAGCACGCCGGCGCGTCCACGATTCGTGGCGGGCGCCCTGGGGCCTCAGCCTAAAACCGCGTCTATTTCGCCAGATGTTAATGATCCTGGTGCGCGCAACGTGACTTTCGATGAGCTGCGTGCTGCCTACGCCGAGCAATTAAATGGCTTGCTTGACGGTGGCATTGATCTGGTCTTGATCGAAACTATTTTCGATACGTTGAACGCCAAGGCAGCAATATTCGCCGTGGAAGAGGTGTTTGAAGCCCGAGGTGAACGCCTACCGGTCATGATTTCAGGTACGGTCACCGATGCGTCTGGTCGTATTTTGTCTGGACAAACGGTCGAGGCGTTTTGGAACTCGGTACGACATGCCCGTCCCGTCACGATCGGGCTGAACTGCGCCTTGGGTGCCGCGCTCATGCGACCCTATGTCGCTGAGTTGGCGAAGATTTGCGACACATATATTTGCATTTATCCCAATGCGGGTTTGCCCAACCCGATGAGTGACACGGGATTTGACGAAACGCCAGCCGATACGTCAGCGCTACTCGAGGAGTTTGCGCGCGCAGGGTTGGTCAACATGGTTGGTGGGTGCTGCGGCACTACGCCGCCGCATATCGAAGCGATTGCTGAACACGTGCAAAATCTGCCGTCTCGCGTGGTGCCAGAGATCGCGATACGCACGCGACTGTCCGGTTTGGAAGCACTTAACTTCGATGCCGATTCGCTTTTTATCAATGTGGGCGAACGCACTAACGTTACCGGCAGCAAGATGTTTGCTCGCCTGATAAAAGAAGAAAAGTATGACGAGGCTGTGGCGGTAGCTCGTCAGCAAGTAGAGAACGGCGCACAAATCATTGACGTAAACATGGACGAAGCGATGCTTGACTCGGCGGCATGCATGCATCGATTCATGAATCTGATTGCTTCAGAGCCCGATATCGCCAGGGTGCCAGTCATGATCGACAGCTCGAAGTGGTCTGTCATAGAGGCAGGCCTCAAATGCGTCCAGGGGAAGGCAGTCGTTAACTCCATCTCTCTCAAGGAAGGTGAGGAGCCGTTTTTAACGCAAGCGCGCTTGTGCCGCCGCTACGGTGCTGCTGCTGTGGTCATGGCCTTTGACGAGAAAGGACAGGCTGATACTTTGCAGCGTCGCAAAGAAATCTGTACGCGCGCTTATCGATTGCTAGTTGATGTAGTGGGGTTTCCGCCGGAAGATATTATTTTTGATCCGAACGTTTTTGCCATTGCGACGGGTATTGACGAACACAATCATTACGCGGTTGACTTTATCGAGTCTACAAAATGGATTCGTGAGAATTTGCCGCACGCTAGGATTTCTGGTGGGGTATCGAACGTAAGTTTTTCGTTTCGCGGCAATGAGCCGATGCGCGAGGCTATTCATACGGTCTTCTTGTATTACGCGATCAAAGAAGGCATGTCGATGGGTATCGTCAATGCCGGACAGTTGGGTGTGTACGCAGACATACCCGCAGATTTGAGAGATCTCGTAGAGGATGTTGTGCTGGATCGAGCCAACCCCGTCGGCAAAAAGGAGCAAGACGATTCGCGTACTCCTACCGAGCGGTTAGTGGCTGCGGCTGATGCCATCAAGGGAACGGGTGTCAAGAAAGAAGAGGACCTGGCGTGGCGGGCGCAGGATGTTGAAAAGCGCTTAGCGCATTCGCTCGTTCATGGGATTACAAGTTTTATCGTTGAAGATACGGAAGAAATCCGTCAGAAAATTGCCGCCCGAGGTGGCCGTCCGATCGAAGTGATCGAAGGCCCTTTGATGGATGGTATGAACATTGTTGGCGATTTGTTTGGTGAAGGCAAAATGTTTTTGCCGCAAGTCGTGAAATCTGCTCGCGTGATGAAGCAAGCGGTCGGTCACTTGGTGCCATATATCGAAGAAGAGAAGCGACAGATAGAGGCTGCAGGTGGTGATGTCCGAGCGAAGGGAAAGATTCTGATCGCCACCGTGAAAGGCGATGTCCACGACATTGGCAAAAACATCGTCACTGTGGTGCTTCAGTGTAATAACTTTGATGTGATTAATATGGGCGTAATGGTGCCTGCTGCCGAGATTCTCGCGCGAGCCAAGGCCGAGAACGTGGACATCATCGGCTTGTCCGGATTGATCACGCCGAGTTTGGAAGAAATGGCTTATGTGGCAAGCGAAATGCAGCGCGACGAGTACTTCCGTAGCCGCAAGACACCACTAATGATTGGTGGTGCTACGACCAGTCGAGTTCATACTGCGGTAAAGATCGCACCTCATTACGAAGGTCCGGTGATCTATGTGCCTGACGCGAGTCGCTCAGTCGGTGTGGCAACGAATCTGGTTTCTGAAACCGCCAACACCTATCTTTCAGAGCTTTTACAAGAGTACGAGGATGTGCGACGTCGTCACGCTGGACGCAAAGCGACGCCACTAGTATCTATAGCCGATGCCCGCGCAGCCAAACCCGCAATAGACTGGGCGAACTACCAGCCGCCTCGGCCTAAATTTATTGGTCGTCGAACTTTTAAGAATTTTGATCTGGCAGAGCTGGCTCGTTATGTCGATTGGACGCCTTTCTTTCAGACGTGGAGCTTGTTTGGAAACTTCCCCGCGATTCTTGACGATAAGGTGGTTGGTGAGCAGGCGCGCAAGGTGTATGCAGATGGCCAGGCCATGCTGAAGAAAGTTATTGATGGCCGTTGGTTGACCGCTAACGGAGTAGTCGGGTTCTATCCTGCCAATAGCGTTAATGATGACGATATTGAAATTTATCAGGATGAAACACGACAAAAAGTACTCTTCACTTGGCGTGGAGTGCGCCAGCAAGGCGTAAAGCGTGAAGGCGTTGAAAACAAGTGCTTGGCTGATTTCATTGCACCCAAGTCCTCTGGCGTGATTGATTACATCGGGTTATTTGCTGTCACCGCAGGTTTGGGCGTTGACAAGAAAGAGCAAGAGTTTGAAAAAGCACAAGACGATTATTCGTCCATTATGCTGAAGTCTTTGGCCGACCGACTGGCTGAAGCATTTGCAGAAGCCTTACATGCCCGTGTGAGAACTGATTTATGGGGTTATGCGGCAGATGAATCATTATCAAACGAAGATATGATTGCCGAAAAATATCAAGGTATTCGTCCGGCGCCAGGATATCCTGCATGTCCGGAGCATGTCGTTAAAAAAGAAATGTTCGAAGTACTTGATGGCAGCGACATCGGTATGATGTTGACAGAGAGTTACGCGATGCATCCCGCAGCTAGCGTCTCTGGTTTTTATTTTAGTCATCCTCAGTCGCAATACTTTAACGTTGGGACGATTGGTGAGGATCAACTCAAGGACTACGTAAAGAGAAGTGCCAGAACCGAAGAGGATGTTCGCCGCAGTCTGGCACCTAATCTTGGTTGATGAACTAAAGCGCAAAGCGTTTGGATGAGCGCTACCAGGTCATCGTTTCAATTAGTAGCGCGGCGCCTATCACAGCCACGAGCAGTAATCCGGGGCCTGCGCGCTTGAAAACATCTGTTCTTATTTCTATGTATTTATAAAGTAAGGCACCCGCATATACTGATGCGATCGTTGCGATCAGCATACCAAGCACGTTTACATACACGCCAGTTGGAAAATAGCGATGCCAAATTGCATTTACGCCAACGCAAATGCCGTAATGAATTAAAAAGATGGAGTAAGAGCGCTGCCCGAGCGCTGTCAGTATTCCAGGTTTTGGCCATGTTTCGAGCCAACCGTAACGTCCCGCTACGCTGACGATTACAGCCGAACCTAGCCCAACGGCGACTGGATTACGGAAATCGATCAGCAGGGCTATCACGCCAAGTAGAGTGATAGCGAGCAAGGCGATACTATCTAAGGCGCTTCGGTTGGACCAGAAAGCCAGTATGCCTAGGCCATAGGCTCCAAAGAAATAGGGGGCGTAAATATCAAAGCGAGTGTCGCGATTGATGCCCCACAAAGATAGTGCTGCGAGGCTAATAATAATCAGAGGAAACAGCGCGTGCATCCGAGCGGGTAGCAATCGCGTCAGCATGGTGATGAGGATAGTAGCGACAAACAACTGAAAGTCGATCGCTACGTACCAAACTCCTGCAGACAACGCTTCGAAACCCAAAACATCGTGAATCAGCAATGCGTGCGCGATGATTTGCCAAACGGTCGGGGCGTTCGATAGTGAGTCATGATTAAACCAAGGTCTTACTAGGGCCGTAATCAGAATTGCCAGTGCGACTGCAAACAAAAACGGTGTGACTAGTCTTTTGTAGCGTTGCCAGATCAATTTGAATGCTCTGGACTCCATCGGTCTGGCGTGCGGCGCGATGCGCGCGGCGATTAAATACCCGGCAAGTACGAAGAACATCTGCACCGCAAGCCTAGCATAGTCAAACAACCAATTGATCAGCGTCGGCGCAGCTTGCTCAACGACATTAGCCATCGGCCCATAAAAGGCCAAGTGGTGCAAGATAATGGCAATGCAACCCACCCCTTTCATTGCATCGATGAGAGGGAGTCTGGACGAATTGGGCTGATGCGGATTGCTTCGCACGCTCGTTAGTGCATTATCGAAATTGCTGTCAACGACGTCAGGCTTTGTGATAAATCTCAGACCCTTTTTTGACAAATTCGATAGCTTTTTCTTGCATGCCGACTTTCAAGGCTGAATCGTTTTCTAGTCCTTGTTTGGCAGCGTAGTCGCGCACATCTTGCGTGATTTTCATACTGCAAAAATGTGGGCCGCACATTGAACAGAAATGCGCCACTTTCATCGAGTCTTTCGGTAACGTCTCGTCGTGAAAGTCCTTTGCGGTATCGGGATCGAGGCCCAGGTTGAACTGATCGTCCCAGCGGAATTCGAAGCGCGCTTTGGACAGTGCGTTGTCCCTAATTGCCGAGCCTGGGTGGCCTTTCGCGAGATCCGCGGCATGCGCGGCGATCTTGTATGTGATGATGCCGTCTTTGACGTCTTTTTTGTTTGGCAGGCCTAAATGCTCTTTGGGAGTGACGTAACAGAGCATAGCGGTGCCGTACCAGCC
>Ga0164297_10002218_pt1 | contig 19535 bp, 16 predicted proteins | sample GEODES058metaG_FD_113539 | JGI IMG/M metagenome (GOLD analysis project Ga0164297, IMG submission 113539) | Dystrophic lake water microbial communities from Trout Bog Lake, Wisconsin, USA - GEODES058 metaG | ecosystem: Environmental > Aquatic > Freshwater > Lake | place: USA: Trout Bog Lake... | reverse complement strand
TATTTTGATAAAATGTCATCACTTAATAAAGTTGTAAATTCTAAAGATTATCAAAATATTAATAAAGATAGAAATATTGCAAGAAAAGACGATACAGTATTCATGTATTATCCAGAAGTTTTTACACTTCAACCTACGCATTTTTGTCTCGACATGTTTACTAAGAATTTCTGGCCATGCTATAATCAATACATGGAAGAATACCAAGCATTGTATCAATGTGCAAAACATGGATTTACAGGTTTAAGATTACAACGAACACCGCCCGGTGGCGGATTTCATCAATGGCATTTTGAAAATTCTGAATTCGGAACTTCTAGTAGGATCGTTACGGTAATGATTTTTTTAAATGATGTTGAAGAAGGCGGAGAAACTGAATTCATTTATTATCACAAACGTATTAAACCTAAGGCAGGAAGATTGCTAATTTGGCCTAGTGGATATCCGCATACACATAGGGGTAACCCTCCAATTTCTGGATTAAAATATATCATTACTGGATGGTTAGACTTGTTGGAATGATTCAGATCTAAAACTACGTGTAAAAATACAGATAAATATGTTCTCAGGAGATAACAGTTATGCCAAACGACACAAATAATCCAAATCCAACTGGTCACGATTTACCAAGAGATGATAGTATTCCAACTCCGACAGCACCTACCCCTACTGTCTGGGATCTTATACAAATGTGCGGTCCAAAATCGACCTACGAAGGATGGAACGCAAGATTTACAGTATCAAAATTAGAACATATCTATGAAAATTTTGCCGCTGGAATTATTACAAAAGATATTGCTATGAAAATGCTCGACGCATTAGAAGCAGGTGACATCGCTAAACATTGTCAACACGAAGTTACTAAATCGGTTTTCGATCAAGCTATCGCCGCATTTAGAGCAATTTAAGGAGCTGCCATGTCAGATATTAATGTAGGGCCTCCCGAATCATTACACGAACCGTTAGTTCACGGCAATTTAAGAAAAGCCCATTGGCATGCAAGCAATTCAGAACCAAATTCTGACCTTGCTCTTGAAATTACTATGGCGATTCAACAAGTTCAAGTAGATTTATTTCAAGGAAATATTAAAGTAGAAGAAGCATCTACTAAGTTAGATGATATTATTGCAAGTATTACTCCGCAACATATATCAAATCAATTTTTACTTGACCACTTAAAAGCAACTGCTGAACATTTGAAAAAATTTCCAAACATTTGAGGAATCTATGATTAAACCGGTACAGAAAATTGTTATCGTAGGGGGAGGAAGTGCAGGATGGATGACAGCAGCCATGCTAGCAAGAGCTGTTCCAGAAAAAGATATTATTGTAATTGAAAGTCCTAATTTTCCTATAGTAGGTGTAGGCGAAAGTACTTTAGGCGGAATTAACGGATTTTGCAAATATTTAGGAATTGAAGAAAAAGATTTCATGGAGTTTACAGATGCTAGTTATAAAATGAGCATCAAATTTACAGACTTTTATGAAAAAGATGCCGGAGGTTTTCATTATCCGTTCGGAAAACCATTTACAGAAGGTTTCCCCGACGGGATGAATGCGTGGTTTGTAAAAAAACATGTTTATCCTAACACCCCAGTTCAGGACTTTGCTAAAAGTTTTTTCCCTCATGCGGCATTATACGAACAAAATAAATTTAGTTTAAACAAATACGGCGAATTTGACAACTTTGATCCAGAGTGGGACGTAGCTTATCATTTTGATGCAACTAAATTTGGCTTGTGGTTAAAAGAAAAATACTGTTTACCGAGAGGTGTCAGACTATTGCCGGAGACTGTAATAGATGCCGATGTAAGTGATCGCGGAATAGACGCATTGCATTTAGAAAGCGGTGGAAAAATAACCGCAGATCTTTTTATAGACTGTACTGGGTTTAAGAGTTTACTGTTAGGTAAGTTTTTAAAAGAACCTTTTATTAGTTATGAAGACATATTGCCTAACAATCGTGCATGGGCAACACGCATGCCTTATAAAGATAAAGAAGCAGAAATGGAGCCGTTTACTAATTCTACTGCATTAGGAAACGGATGGGCTTGGAATATTCCTAGTTGGGAACGTCTAGGAACAGGATATGTTTATAGTGATAAATTTATTGCACCGGAAGATGCTAAAGAAGAATTTAAACAATTCTTAATGTCAGATAAAATGATTGTTCCTCGCACTAGAGAAGAAGTAGATGCATTAGAATTTAAAGATATCCCTATGCGAATAGGTATTCATGAAAGAACTTTTGTAAAAAATGTTGTAGCAATTGGATTAAGTGCCGGATTTATCGAACCTTTAGAAAGCAATGGGTTGTTTTCAGTACACGAATTTTTGTTTAAATTGTTAAAACTATTCTACAGACCAGCTATTACACAATGGGACATCGATACATACAATGCCAGCACTCGTCATATGTGGAATAATTTTGCAGAATTCGTTGGATTGCATTATGCATTGAGTATTCGAGACGATACTCCTTATTGGCGAGCAAATGGCAATAGGGTATATTCCGCTGGTATGCCAAGCAATGCTCCTGATACAGCCGTAGGATTCAGGGCATTAATGGTTGACAAGATGTTCAACGGAAAAATGTCTAGCGATACGGCAGGCGTTAACTGGATTTCTGTTGGTTGTCATTATTTTGTTGTTGATCAATTATTATTTGAACAACAAATTATTAATCATACTGATGCACAAGTAAGAGATGGTGCAAAAATTGTTTATGATCTAACAGAAGAACGTAAAGAAAGATGGATGGCCGCTGCCAAAAATAAACCAAGTTTATACAGATATCTTAAAGAAAACATTTATAATAAAGAGGAAACAAAATGATAGGATTATTTCCCGGAGAATTAAAACCTAATGCAACAGTAGGCGGATGCATCGACATTTTTGAAAATGTCTGGCCAAGTCCAGATCAGACGATTGCCTTAGTAGAAAAAGAATGTGCAGACACTGAATCAGGAGTAAATTGGTCTAGAGCAAACACTATAGGCCAAGGATTTCGACAAGATATTCGAACTAATTTTGATCTAGGTATTTCTTTTTTAGCAGAAAGCATCGGTAATAAACTGATGAAAGATATACATAATCAAATGTATTTTGCATTATTAGCGGCGCTAGGTCCGTATGCTAAAAAATATGATATTAATGAAAATTTACATCATGAACCTTATAGTTTGTTAAAATACAAAACTGACCAGGAATATAAAACTCATTATGACGGTGGAACTGGTATGGGCAGATGTATCAGTGCTATTTGTTATTTAAACGACAATTATGAAGGCGGACATATTGAATTTCCTAATCAGAAAGTTAAAATTAAACCAGAAGCTGGGATGCTTATGTTATTTCCTTCAAATTATGCATTTAGGCATACTGCGTTGCCAGTAACTTCTGGTACAAAATATGCTATAGTAACTTGGATTCACGATCGTCCTATAGATAGATTAATTTAAAATGACTCGAGCAACAGTCTATGCTATTTTTCCTACTCCTATATATACTGTAGAGTGCGATATAGATATAAGCTCAGCTGTTGATTTTTTAAATAAACCTCATGATTTAATTCCTAATAATTTTGCATCGCAATATGGAAATAAATCTATAGATGATTATATATTAGACAATCCCGAGTGTAAGCTACTTAAAGAATTTATAGTTTCACACATTGAAAAATATGCAGGGGATATTCTAGCTTGGGAATTTGAAAATTTTCAAATTACTCAAAGTTGGATTACAATAAAAGAACCTAACGAATCGCACGGAGCGCACTATCATCCTAACAGTATGATATCGGCAGTTTTCTTTTTTCAAGAAGATGATAGTGATACAGAAAGTTTAAAATTTCTAAGACCGGCAATTATGAGTCAATTAATGAATCAATTTGCTCCGGAAGTTTCCCCTGAAAAAATGAAACATACAGAATTTCCTTGGAATGAGTGGTATGTTCCGCCTAAGAAGAATTCTTTAGTTATATTTCCTTCTTGGTTAAGTCACGGTGTCGATATTAATAAATCTCTGGTTGCAAGAAAAACATTAGCAGTCAATTCTATTCCAACTAAAAAGTTTGGATCTAGAATGAGCTCTGCAGAAATAGATATTTCAAGGTTAAAATGAACGCTACATTACAATTATTATTTGCTACTCCTGTGTTAATCGTAGATATACCAGAGATTCCACAAGAAGATCACGATTTTTTATTGAATACAAACTATACATCTGGAGAAGGTGAACAAGGATTATTTAAAAAAACTACAGATACATATATTTTAAAAAATAGAAATAGTAAATTAACAACATGGTTACAAGAACAAATTAATTTATTTGCTGTTAGTATGCTAGCTTGTAATACTCCAATAAAGATAACACAAAGTTGGTGTTTAAAACACGAAAATCAACCACAACAAGTTTTTACTCATTCACATCCTAACTCTTTTATTAGTGGAGCATACTATGTTTCTGCACCAGAAGGCACTGCAAATTTAAGATTTAACCGTCCAACCCCTTCTTCGCAACCTTATATTAAATGGGAGAACCCTGAAGAGTTATTAGCAGATCAACCTTGGAATTGGACTTGGCACGAAATTCCTGTACAAACTGGAAGATTAATTTTATTTCCTTCTCAAATTCCTCACAGCGTGGAAGGTACTAGTGTAAATAGCAATAGTCGATGTGTGTTATCGTTTAACACTTGGTTTGACGGACCTATCGGGGACAGTAATAAATTAACAGCATTAGGATTTTAAATGAAAAAAAGAGTTGGAGTTATTGGCATTGGTTCTGCTGGAATTGTTAGTCTATCTCATCTTTGTGCGTGGCTGGATAATACATGGGAAATTGTATCTATACACGATCCAAAAACTCGCATACTTGGAGTAGGAGAAAGTAGCAATCCTGGATTTGTAGCCAATTTAGAAAGTGGCACTGGGTTTGAATACGAAGAGAATTTAATCGATGTAGATGGTACACGAAAGTACGGTACAAAATTTATTAATTGGAGGAAAGATGCGTGTTACGCTCCATTAATAGAAGGTACACAAGCAATACATTTCAATACTCACAAATTAGCAGAATTTGCTATTCCTAAACTTAAAGAACGTTGGCCACAGAAATTTAAAATAATAGAAGGATCTGTAAACAATGTAACACAAGATGATGAACAAGTAACTATAACCGTAGACGATACTGATCATCTTTTTGATTATATTGTAGATTGCCGAGGATTTCCTGAAAATTTTGACAATTATACAATCAGTGATTGTACGTTAATTAATCACGGTGTGGTTTATAAGACAGAAAATAAAGGTGAGCCTTACACAGAACATTATGCAACTAAACACGGTTGGATGTTTGGAGTGCCGTTAAGTACTAGAATGAATTATGGCTACTTGTATAACGATACTATTACCACCAAAGAAGAAGCCATTGCAGATTTAGCAAAATTTCTTAAGATTCCTAAAGCAAAAGTTGCTAAAGAAGTTAATGAATTTTCTTTTAAATCATATTATGCAAATAATATAATGGAAGGTAGAATTTGTAAAAACGGTAATAGAGCTGGATTCTTTGAACCATTAAGTGCAACTGGGATCTATACGTATGATAGAATTATTCGTGCATTTTACGATCTTATCAAATCTGACAAATTTACAGTTACTGATTTAAATCAAACAATTAGAAATGACTTTGAAGATTTAGAAACATTTATAAGATATCATTATCATGGCGGAAGCACTATAGATAGCGAATTTTGGAAACAAGCAAAAGAACGTAGTACGCATCAACTGCAAGGTGATTTTAAATTTCATAGATTTTATCATGAAATGCGAGATTTACATAGTAAAGGAATTCCATTTGATCACGACGGTCTAATTCATAACCCGCCAGCTTGGTATAAATTAGACAAATTCTTTGGATATAACTATTTTAGTTGCGAAGGATCATTTACATTCGACGAAGAACGTGTTGAAATTCATAAGAAACAGATTAATGACAGAATACAAAATGAAGTTGCATTACAGTATAATAAATTAGCTAGCAAAGCAATTCTTGCAACACAAAAACAATTCAAAGAAAACGGGTACGTGGTTATTAAAGACATAGTAAACCCGCAAATTTTAAAACTAGTATGCGATTATTCAAAAATAGATTCGGTTGAGAATTTTAATCCTGAGAGTGAAGAAGGACAAATACCAGGAACTCATAGCAAATATGCTGATCCTGTAATGGAAACGTTATTAGAACAATTTTTACCTATAATGGAAAATGCCACAGGATTAAAATTATATCCAACATATTCTTATTATAGAAGATATCGTCCTGGAGATACTTTAGAAATACATAAAGATAGACCAAGTTGCGAAATATCAACAACAGTATGTTTTGGTTGGGACATTGCAGGAAATCCTAATGCTTCTAGTTGGCCAATTTTCATGGAAGGCTCTGAAGTTGTTATGGATGCAGGAGACATTGTAATATACAGGGGTTGCGATCTAGCACATTGGAGAGATGCATTTAAAGTTCCTGAAGGTTCGTGGCATTTACAAGGTTTTTTTCATTATGTTGATGCTAACGGACCATATGCTGAACTTAAATTAGACAGACGACCGAGAATAGGTTACAAAAAACCTGTGCCTGGTAACAATTCTTTAACTGTTAATGCACAGACCATTGTAAAAGAAATACCAAATCAGCCTAAAAAATATATCACATATTTAGAATAATAGTATGATTGAAATTGAAGACTTTATTGATAAATCTTATCAAGATCAAATAGAAGCTTCTGTAAAGGACATCAATTTTCCTTGGTTTTACGGAGCTGTCATTCCTGACGATGTTTTTGATTTTGCTGACACGGAACAACACATTTACAAATATGGTGCAAATCCTCACCAATTTATTCATAATATTATTCAAGAATCATCGGTGTATAGTCCACATTTTAATTTAATTGAACCATTTGTTAATACACTAGCAAAATATTTTAAAAAAGATATATATATTCTTCGTGCAAAATTTAATTTTTTGCATAAAAGTAATGATAGTTCGTATCATTATCCGCATTCTGATAGTAACTTAAAGGATGTTAAATCATTAATATATTATGTAAACGAAAGCGACGGTGATACTTATATGTTTAATAAAACTGCTCCAGTATTCGACTATAGCAATTTTAGTATAACTCGACAGATATCTCCGAAGAAAGGCAAAGTAATTATTTTTGATGCACTTAATTTACACAGTAGTAGTTGCCCTATAAATAGTGAATACAGAATAGTATTGAACATTACTTTTAAAACATTAGACTAAAATGGTAAAAAGAGAATTATATAATTTAGGTTACGTACAAGATGTTATTCCTTCTGAGGTCAGTAAAGCATTATGGGAAGAAATTAACACAATACAACAAGATTTTACAAAAGCTATTCCTAGAAATAAGTTTTTAGCTGGACATTTAAAGCATGAGTATAGTTTAATAGAATCGGCAGATATACTCGAACGATACATATTAGATCTAGCAGTTGAATACGATAAACAATTTAATTATTTTAGCGACATTGCAATGTTAACGGATCCAGTTCCGCTATGCATGAAAAATCCCTGGGTGAATTTTCAAGCCAAACATGAGTTTAATCCGCTACATAATCATAAAGGAGTATTAAGTTTTGTTATTTGGTTACAAATACCGTACGATTTAAAAGAAGAATTTGCACAAGGTCCTGGTAAGTTTAATAATCCTTTAGAAAATAGAACTAGTATATTTGAATTTGTTTACGTAAGTGCATTAGGACAGGTAGCAAATCAAGCTATTAATGTCGATAAAAGTTATGAAAATAATATTATTATATTTCCTTCTAAACTAATGCATGCCGTGTATCCGTTTTACACATCAGATGACTACAGGATTAGTGTTAGTGGTAATATTATGTTGGATACAAGCAAATGAAAATAATAGAAAATATTGTAGAACTAAGCGAATACGAAAAAACAGTTATCGACAATGAAATATTAAGCAACAGTTTTTCTTGGTATAGTCAAGATCAACAAACAATTCACGATCCTAGTTATACCTATCCTGGCACAATGAGTGTATGTAATAGCCATTTTTTAACTCATGTTTTGATGAGAAGAAGCGATAAAGAAAATCAACCTGGTGAAATAATAGATTACGGAACTTATAAGTTTTTCCATCAAATTTTTAAAAGATGGTGTGATCAAAATAATATTAAAGTTAATTTAATCTACAGAGCATGTGTAAATTTTACAGTTAGCGCACCGGCCGATCATGCTATTCCACATTACGACCACGACTGGCCTCATAGTAACTGGATTATGTATTTGACTACTGTTCCTGGAACTGATACAATATTTTTTGATGACGACTTTAATTTAACACACGAAGTACCGTGTGTTAAAAATACCGCAGTAACATTTGAAAAACAGCTACATGCTCATAGATACAGTCAAGAAAACTATCGTAGAATAATAGTGGTCTTTACGTATATTTAAGTATAAATTTTACGTCCTGTAAAATTACCAATCTTTCCAAGATGCATATTATTAACTTTGTCTAGATATCTCATATTATGAGGTTCTGGACACCATATGTTTCTTTGGTCAAAAAATTGTTTCACTTGAGGGCGAACACTTCGGCCATAAAATGCCTCCATATGATCAGGCCCATATCTTACTAGATAATATTCTGCATAAGGACACCATGCGGCATATAATGCTACTGCGCCGCCTCGTTCTATAATAACTTCCCAGATATCTATATCTTCTAATTGAAGAATACGATCATATGTCCAATCGGGATTTGGAGGAAGTACAGGTTTGTCTGAGTCTGCCCAGTTCCTATCCCATACTTCATCTCCAAAATCTCCAAATATATTTTTACTTGACTTAAATTGTGGCATAAATTAATTATCTTTTATAAATGTCTTACAATTACAACTCCGGATCCACCTGCACCCGAAATGTTTGGGCCACTATGATGTCCGCCGCCGCCGCCACCTCCGGTATTAGCTGTTCCGCTGCCGCCATTAACTCCTGAACTGCCGCCTGCTCCACCACCGCCACCTCCACCTGGAGACCCTGAAATTCCATAGGCTTGGTATCCGCCTGGCTGGTGATTTCCACCGCCACCGCCACCTGCATAATATTGCACTGATCCGCTAATACCGCTAGATAATCCAAGACCCCCTGTAGTTAGTGCATCATAGTTAGTTACTGATCCGCCTTGTGAACCAGCTCCACCACCGCCGCCTCCGGTGTGCAAGGATCCAGGCCCAGGAAAAGATCCCCAACCTGAACCATTAGTATGAGTTCCGTTACCTCCAGGAAATCCTTGTCCAGAAGTACCAGTACCACCGTAACTTGACATAACTTGTCCTCTACTTGTACTTGGACCTCCGTAATAGCCATGATGCCCGCCTGGTCCACCGCCGCCCGAACCACCGTCTCCAATTCCGGTACTACGGTAACTATATACAGGTGCTGTATAAGAAATACCCGCGCCGCCACCTTGTGCTTCTAATGCTCCAAATATTGTAGGATTACCTTTTCCTTGAGAATTTGTATACCAATCGGTTGCTCCAGCGCCGCCTGTTCCAACAGTAACAGGATAAGTTCCAGCCGACATTCTATAACGACTTTGATAAACTAATCCGCCTGCTCCACCACCGCCTGCGATAGTTGCTCCACCACCACCACCACCGACTAATAATACTTCTACTGATCCTGGACTGTTTAGAGTAAATGTTCCTGGACCTGTAAATGTTTTTATTGAGTATCCTCCGCTTGTGGTAGAATTTACATTACCGCTTACAGATGTATATACTTGCTTGCCAAGAGTTTCCCAGTTGGCTCCTAATATTTCATTAAATCCTGTAGTACTATTATAACGTATGTCACCTGCTTGAACGTTGTAACTTATAATTACAACTCCTTGATAGCCAGCACCACCTGTAGTAGCACTAGTTCCACCGCCACCACCACCGTAATAAGTGGCTGGATTATTAGCAGAAACGCCACCGCCACCGCCACCACCTTTTCCGCCAATGCCTGAATAAGATCCACTATCGGAACTTGCACCGCCACCGCCTGCATAAAATGTAGGAGTTCCGCTTATATCTAAACTGATTCCATCGCCGCCATACATCCATTCGTTCATCGATTGGCCTAATTGACGTGCATTACCCGGACCCCAATTGGTAAAATATGTAGATACTCCAGGCCAGTAGCCGCCAGGTTGGTCGTAAGGAAATCCCGGACCGCCTACTGACCCAGCTCCGCCGCCGCCGCTTGCTCCAGCATATTCAAAGCCGCCAGGAGATGTATTGTATCCTGGTATACCTCCATTATTACCTTGCCCTGGATTACCAGTTAGTGCTTGTGTTCCTACATTACTAGTACCGCCTCCCGCTGATCCGCAGGTAATACTAGTAGTATTACTACCGCCACCTAGGCCGCCTGACCAATTTCCGCCGCCGCCACCGCCGTAAGCTGTAATCCCGTTAAATGAACTACTACCGCCTTGTTGTGCTGATGTTGCATTAGCTTGGCCGCCTGACCCTCCGGATCCGCCACCGCCTACTACAATTGGATAACTATTTCCCGGAGTAACTGAATAGGTTGCATAGTAAATTAAGCCACCAGCGCCGCCTCCAGCTCCAACGTCGCCACCGCCACCGCCGCCGCCACCGACTATAAGCAGTCTGATAGAAGTTACACCTACGGGTGCAGTCCAGTTAGTTGAACCTACTGTATTAAAAGTAACTACAGTTGCTCCAGTTTCTCCGCGTTGTGCAGTAGTTCCAACTGGTAATTGCAGTTGTCCTACATCATTGATTGTAAGATTTTTTAATATTGCCATGTTTTTTCCGTTTAATTTCTGTATCTAACAATAACTATACCGTTTGATCCATTACCGCTGTTGAAAGTATCTGGGTGATATTGTCCAGCGCCGCCTGATCCAATGCTAGTTGGGTTCGCTGGTTGAATTGAACCTGGACCGCCACTGTACGAATAGCCGCCTCCGCCGAGTCCGCCCATATTCTGGTCTCTGCCATAATTTCCGCTCGGACCATGTTGGCCGCCGCCACCGCCGGCTGCATAGTAAGTTTGTCCTGTATTGGCAATAGTAGATGCCATTCCGTCTCCGCCTTTGGCTTCAAAAAATACACTTTGTCTATCAAAACCTCGTTGGCCAGCTCCGCCACCACCTCCGCCACCATATACACAAATACCAGGTTGAGGATAACTTGCCTGAGTGTTAGCCGGACCACTACCGTGATGTCCCCAACCGCCTGGATGTCCTTGTCCAGCTACGCCTGTGCCGCCTGGTCGTGTTCCGTTGGCATATCCGTAACCTGGGCCTCCGCCGCCTGATCCGCCGTTTGAAGCCGGTTGCGGAGTGGATCCTATATTTGGAGAATACCAATGAGATCCTTGCCCTCCACCGTATCCTATAACTTGATTCTGAGGTGTGCCAAAATAGCTAGGATTGCCGGATGTTTGTGTGTTGTTTGTATGTGTAGTCGAACCAGATCCCCCGGTGCCTACTACAACTGGGTAACTAAGTCCGCCTACAACTTGAAAACTAGATTGATAAACATATCCGCCACCACCACCGCCTCCTGCTAGGCCAGCTCCGCCACCACCGCCACCTACAACTAAAACTTCTACTGCACCGCTATAAGCTGGCGTAAAAGTACCATTGCTAGTAAATGTATGAATTTTATATCCACCAATGCTTGCACCACTAATTGTTCCGCCAGTAGCACTTGTAACACTGTCGGTTAGCGGGCGCCATTCGGCTCCGTTAAAAACTTCTGTTACATTATATGTTGTATTAAATCTAATCGCACCCGCATAAGTTGCAGTTGATTGTGGATTAGTCTGTGCCGCTACTGGGCTAAAAAAATACATAGCACTAGTATTATTAAAAGTATATGTACCTGCAGAATAAGTTTGAGAATATACATTTATACTACTGTAACTTGCAACATATTGTTTGCCAGTTTCAACAGTTGTGGATAATAATCCAGTGGCAGGCACACTCCAAGTTGTATTCCATATTTGATACACTACCATAGGTACTGAAAATGTAAAACTTCCATTGCCATCGTTGATACTTGTAGTGCATACAAGCCCTTTTAGATAATCAGGAAGATTTTGAAATACTTCCCAAATACCAGGTATGTATAATTGCAATCCATCGCGAGCAATACTTAACGGTTGAGCATACCCGCTGTTAAGAGTAACAAAACTAGTATTAGGTCGCTGGCCAGTAGTTCCTTGCGGAATTCGTTCATATCCTACATCACTAATCGTTACATTTTTTAATATTGCCATTTTTTTTACCTTAACTTTGTTTATATCTAATGATTACAATACCTTGATAGCCAGTGCCACCAGGACTTGGATCTGGGTGAGTTCCGCCACCGCCACCGCCACCATAATAAGTAGCAGGATTGCCAGCACTAGCACTTGGACCATAAGAGTTTCCGCCACCGCCTAATCCGCCTTGAGAATTATGGTTGGTCGAAGAACCAGCATGCCAACCGCCTGCACCACCACCTGCATAATAAGTAGCAGTGCCACTTATACTACTAGCTAAACCGTTACCACCCGATCTACTGCCATTTAAAAGACTTTCATTATATGGTGCCCAAACAGTTGGGCCATCGTTATATTGACTATTTGGATAAGCTAGGCAGTTATGTCCTGGTTGACCAGCACCACCCCCGCCGCCTCCACCGTAATGAGAACCAGCAGGTGTTCCTGGCCAGTGAACACCGTATCCGCCTGGAAATCCTTGTCCAGAAATACCCGGAGGTGCTGGACGAATACCAGAGTTGCCGCCCCAGGGGCCGCTTGGTTGTCCGTATCCGCCGGCTCCGCCGCCAGAACCACCATTAACACCTGGATTCCATCCGCCATAATAACCAGCGCCTGCTCCGCCACCGGTACTTGTAATACCTAATGCAACACTCGGATTTCCTGAACTGCCCCAAGGACCATGTCCTGGAGGGCCACCAGCGCCGCCGGTACCTACTGTAATTGGATAAGATGTACCGCCGGATACTAACACGCCTTGGCTATATATGGTTCCGCCGGCGCCACCTCCGCCTCCAATTCCGGCTGCACCACCTCCACCACCAGCAACAACTAATACATCCACTGGACCTGTATAAGTCGGAGCAAATGTTCCCCCAGATGTAAACGTATGTATTGTATAACCACCAGCAGAACTAATAGTGCCTCCAGTAGCTGTTTGTTGATCGTCGTATGCTTGCCAACCTGCGGTAGTATAACATTCTACTACACGAGTATCAGTGTTGAATCTAATTTCACCTACGGTAGGACTCGCAGGGCGTTGAGCAGTACTCCCTGTTGGAAGCTGAGAATAACCTGTGTCATTAATTGTAACACTTTGTAGCGTTGCCATTATTTTTTACCTTTTAACTCATTAATTTCAGCTTGAAGTGTTTTAATACACTCAATTAAATATGCACTAACTTTGGTATAATGAATTCCGTAAGGATTTCCGTTTTTATCTAATGCAACTAGTTCTGGAGCATGTTTATAAACTTCTTCTGCAATTAAACCTGCTTCGTGTTTTTTATTATCTTTACGATCATATGTTACACCGGTTAGTTTTAAAATAGAATCTAAAGCATTTGCAATAGGATTGACATTTTCTTTATATGCAATACTAGATGTTTCTACCAAACCTACTGTATATATTGTTCCTTGAACTCCTAGTCCTCCAGAAATTTGTACAGCATTACCTGTGCTAGCACTAGTACCTTGTGCAGTTGAAGAAAAACTATTTGTACCAGAAGTTGAAGATGAAATAATATTACCTGCGGCACTAATTAAACCGTTAGTATAAGTTGCTCCACTGATACCAACGCCGCCAGTTACTAGTAATGCCGCGCCGGATGTATTATACGCAGTTGCCGCGCCGCCGCCAGTCAGTGTTACAGCGGCATTAGCTGCCAAACTGGTAAATGCACCGCTACCACGTGTAGTGCTACCAATGTTTATATTGTCCATTGTTCCTGCAGAACTGTTAGCAGTTGGACTGGAAATAACAACTTGCCCAGTAGATCCAGTTGGACTTACTGTAACAACTGCACCAGTAGGACTTAAAGTAACTGTTCCGTTAGCAGTTAATGTACCAACTGTTAAATTGCCTCCGTTTAACGATGTAACCTGATAATTAGCACCGTCTGAAAACAATGTGGCCGTAGATCCTGCTGGCATAGCATAAGTTGTAGCTGTACCAGATTGTCCCGGACCTTGAATGTAACCACCGTTTGTGCTTGAATTCAAAGTAATTACACCCACTGTACTATTGTAAAATGTTTGTGAAGATCCTTGATATGTAACCGGGCTTGCTAAGTATACGGTATACCCACCAGATCCAGTAAATTCTGTATAAAGCCCTTGTTGAGGAGTATTGATTGTAGAACCTGCAGAAATTGTTCCTGTTGAGCTTACTGTATTATAACGTGCCATTTTTTACCTCGATTATGATGTTGATGTTTCAATGCCGTAGATATTTAGGTTAACAGCACCAGTAGATGTACCAACACCACCGCTACCTCCCGAACTACCTACAATAAAGTTAGCACCTGCACCGGCAACTAATCCTGTACGCTCAAATACTCCAAACGGAACTATAGTTGTTTGATATTCAAGACATTCGCTTGGCACTGGAACAGAGTTAGTACTTGCTCCAATATACAATCTAATAGTTTGTGCGGCGCTACTAGTATTGGTAAACGATACGTTGTATACTCCGTAGTAACCAGTTGGCACTGTATAGTAAGTAGATTGCAATGTTGCAATATTACCAGATGTAAGTGCTTGTGTAAATTTAATTCCTGATCCAGCCATTTTTTATTTCTCCAAAATTATTATCTTTGTCCAAAGAACACAAGTGTTACCGGTGCTCCGTCTACTCCGCCCGTAAACAGCATTTTACTACTTACGTATATTTGATTACCTGATGTATTTAATATCGTATTGTTGGCAATATAAATCTGCCCCGATGTGATAGTATTTACGTTCAAAGTACTCGATCCGCCACCAATTTGGGCTGTGATGTAGGATTTAATAGCTTTTTGTGTAGGAACTACGTTATCGCTATTAGCTGTAAAGTATGGATCTGTACTGAAACTTGTAATAGTTGCAGATCCAGTTCCAACACTTAAATTACCCAATGTCAAACTTTGTAGTCCGCTTAAAGCAAACGCACTAGCGTTCAATGTAGCAGTACCAGTTGACTGTTGAACTCCAAACAAGTTACCTACGTTGAAGTTACCGTCTTGGTCAGTACTTGTAAAGAACACACGCCCACCGCCATTTGGATATGTTTGGTTAGCTGATATAGCATTACCTGGTATCACATTAGGATAGTTAGTTTGTGTTTGATTACCTGTACCGATGTACAAGAAGTCATGTCCAGTTAAACGAACTTGACTGTATTTTAATCGTGTTGTGATTAAGTTACCATTTGCAGGCGCAAGTAGTGTACTTAATGCAGGATTAATTTGTAATGTAGCTGTGTAATTACCAGGAATTCCTAAAATGTTTGTAACTTGAACTAGTTTATACCATTGATTAGATCCACTAATTGCGGCAAACTGTACGTTAGCACCAGCAGTTGGGATAGAATAAATGTTGCTTACGTTGATGAACGCTGAATTTTGATACAAATCAGCATAACCATCTCCAGCTGTACTTGCTGTAGCTGTAGAGTTGTTTAAACCTCTATTAGTAAAACTTGGATTAGCTAAAGCACCGTCGCCCATACGCACACGAGTAGGTGCGGTATTTACGTGATTAGGATCAACTTGTGTTACTACTGATCCTGCTGTATAAATCATACCGGTTGGGCTAGTAGTTGTTAATGTAACTGGAGTTATACTACCAGCAGTAGCAGTAACTTGGAACTGTGTACTTGTAACACTCGATCCAATTACATAATAAGTTGTATTGGTTGTTAATCCACCACTTGCTACACTAAATTCAATTGGTTGATTATTAGCTAAACTTGTTGATAAGTTTGTAGTATCATCAACTGTAATCAAGTTAGTGCTCGATGTAGTAGCTGTAACGTTGCCTTTTGGATATCCGCTACCTGGTTCTACAAAACGAACTTCTGTAATTGCGTTACTAGCCACTTTCATACGACCTAATGGTGTACTACCTGTACGTAAGCTAGCGGCCGAAGTTCCGCTTGAACTACTTACCGCAGTCCAAATTGGCTGTGCTCCGATAACTGTACTTGACAAATTACTTGGATTGCCAAATGCAACTGCACTCCAGTTTGTTGAACTTGGCATTGCACGTACAGTCCATACTATACCGTCTGGACTTGTTGCTGCCACATTACCTTGGCTAACTGCTAAGAAGACACCTTGTCCATACGAAATTTTAGTCCATGTATATGCAGAGCTTAATATACTAACAGTTGTTCCTGAGCATGACGGGCTTGCGTACCAGTTTGCACCATAGTTTACTGTATATGCTACCGCACCGTTTGAAGCTAATGCAACAAATCTGTTGTTACCATAAGTAATACTTACCCAGTTTTGTGTGCTTGGCAATACGCCGCCAGCATTCCAAGTAGAACCGTTTGATGATATCGAAGTGATATTTCCGTTATAGTTAATAGCAACAAATGTTCCGCTTGCATTACCGCCAGCACCATATGCAACTGATGAGTAATAACCAGTGCTTAAAGCAGTTATAGTTCTTCCAATCCAGTTACCTGAATTAGTTGGGCTAGCTGTAGAAACTGCTACTGCTGTTCCGCTTGCTCCACCTACTGCCACGTAAGTACCGTTGCCGTAAGCTAAACCATACAAGTTTAATTGTGAAATATAAGCTGTTCCTGCCATTGCTGTCCAAGCAGAACTTAGTGTGCTTGGTAAATTATAAGCAAAATATGTACCAGTACTTGAAGTAGTACTCATTGCTAAAAATAATGCACTACTGTCTAATATTGTAACACTTGGAACACTAGTATATCCATAACCTGCTATAGTTAAAGCTATACTTGTAACTGCTCCATTACTGTAAGTTGGAGTTCCACTAGCTTGTGTGGCAACATAAGTAAATGTTGCTGAGCCGTTAGTTACGTTTGTATAACCACTAGCAGTTGTGTAATCAAATGTTGGAGTAGTAGAACTTGTAGTTCCTGATTGAGTACACAAATAAATTCTTCCACTAGCCGCTACTTGATAATAAGTTCCGTTGGTTACAGAACCACTTACCGGATAAGCACTTGGTGTTAATCCTTGTGGTTGAGCTACTGTTACTGTTGGAGAACTATAATAGTTTTTACCCCATGTATTCATTGTAATACTACTTACAACGCTAGTAACTGCTGTTACTGTAGGAGCACTAGTGTATCCAGAACCGTTAATGTTTACAGTTACTGATGTAATTGCACCATTTAGAACTGCACATGTTGCTGTTGCACCACTACCGCTTGAGCTAACAAATACAATAGTTGGAGGTGTTGTATAGTTATATCCGCCATTAACAACGTTCACAGCAATAATTTGAGTAGCACTAGTTCCAGTACCAACTACTGCTGTCAATACTGCACCCGCGCCGCCAAAGCCGCCAACTACCGCTGTTGCCGTTGCACCTTGTCCACCGCCATAAACTACGTTACTCCATGATTGACTACTTGGCAATGCTCCACCTGAGCTCCAACTTGTTCCGTTAGCAGAATAACTTGTTGTTGTACCAGTAGTTGGAACAGCTACAAATCTTCCAGCACCGTATGTTACATTACTATAAGCAGAACTTGTTATTGTTCTAGTTGTAGCAGTATATCCCGGAGCACTATAGTTAATACGTGGTTCAATGATATAAGCACTAGTTAAATCTAATGTATTTGTATATGTTACAGTTGTTGAAGGACTTCCAAATGTAGCACTGATAAAACCTGGAAGTACATGGTCCCAACCAGCCGCAAATACAGCCGTAGCACCTTGTGCAGTATTACTTAAACCAGTTGCACTACTTGTAATTGTTACAGTTGTTCCAGCAAATGGTGTAGTACTTACAGAAAAGGCGCTAGTTGTTAAATTGGTTGAATTAACATAGTATATAGTACCTGCATCAAGGCCATTAAAACTTGAAGCGAATGTTATTGCCTGACCGGCAACAAACGTATTAGTTGCTGTAATTAAATTATTATTAGTTGATACTGCTGTAACTGTTACACTTAGACTTGATGAAAGCGTAGTAGTTACGGCTATAATATTAGCATTACTTGTTGTAATTGTTGCACCTGATGCCAAACTAAATGAACCAGTAGTTACACCTTGTACATAGTATAAAGTTAATGCCGATAATCCAGCAACTGCTGTATTAAAATAAATTGGCATCCCATTGTACATGTTTGCTGTACTTGATACAGTCAATGTATTTTGTGTACCAGTAATTGTTGTACTTGTTTGAGCAGTTGTTGTATTAGTTTGCCATGTAGATCCTGCACCAGTTCCGCTAATATTAGCAGTAATGTACACACCTGCGGCAATTGTTCCGCCTGTTAAGAACATACCAACTGCAATAGTACCAGTTACTGTACCAACAGTTAATACACCACTACTATTAATTGTACTTGTAGACATAGTAGCAGTTGCATTAGTAGTAGCTGTTATAGCATAAGGAGCAATACTGTCTTTAATGATTAATGCAACTTTAGTACCGTTTGTGTAAGATAAAATGTTAGCATACTGGCCAACACCTGTACCTGCAACTATTTGTACACGATCTCCAGAATAAGCATTTGACAATGCAGTATCAGTAGCCGCAATAGTAATATTACCAATTGCGCCACCTTGGGCAACGTTAGTAGCTGTTACGTAACTAGATCCGCCAGTGCCATTACCGTTATTTAAATCAATTAAACGAGTTTCAAACAATGCCGCATCTCGGAATTCATCTTGGAAAACAGCCGCATTATAGCCTGATCCGCTAATGCTTGTTACACTACTTGTATAATTTGATCCAGCGTTTTCGAATTCTAAACGATAAACTTGGCCAACTCCGTCAGTTACAACGTTTGAAATAAGTGCTGGGTTAGCACGATTATTTAATGTACCGTATAATGGAACTTCTGTTGTATCAACACCTTCAGCAACAACACCATATGTACCATATGAACTGTTACCGTTGGTTGCACGGATACGTCCGCCTAAATCTGCTAGATATCCTGCATAACTATAGTAGTTGAACACTGAAACAAGTTCTGATAATGATCCAGATCCAGTAGTCATCCAACCAATACCGTCACCGATAATACATGTATAATCGTTAGCAACCATTGAGTGGTAGCCTCCGGCATGCAACGCACCGTCAACTTTAGCACCGTAAGCGGCATATCCAAACATTGTACAGTTTTGTACATAACAACTGCGTGAATAAATCCAAGCATTGCTATCGTTAGGTCCAAATCCTGGATCTAAACTTGTGTACGCACCACCTACTGGGCGTTT
>Ga0164297_10002217_pt1 | contig 19537 bp, 16 predicted proteins | sample GEODES058metaG_FD_113539 | JGI IMG/M metagenome (GOLD analysis project Ga0164297, IMG submission 113539) | Dystrophic lake water microbial communities from Trout Bog Lake, Wisconsin, USA - GEODES058 metaG | ecosystem: Environmental > Aquatic > Freshwater > Lake | place: USA: Trout Bog Lake... | reverse complement strand
GTTCACGCGCGCCTGCATCGCCTGGCGGAAGTGCGCCGGAAGGCACAAAGGCGCCAGCGTGGACTCGTGGCCCGCGCGGCACATGGGGCACTGCATGGCGTTCTTGTAGAAATGGTATGTCAAGTGCATGGCCGAGAACGAATGCCCGCAGTCCAGCTGCATTTTGCGGTATAACCGGTTGTCGTCGCGGTACGTCACTCCGGGCAGAAATTCGAGATCGCAGGCCTCCATCGGCTCGCAGCTGATGGGGCACTCTTCGCCAGGATCGGGCGCGCTGAGACATACGGTCATCCATTTCGCCGTCTCAACTGGGCCATGCGATCGCCATGTAAAGTACACTTTGGTTGCAAGCGGCGTCGGGAGATATTCAGGCAGCCGCGCGCCTGTGTCAGCTGGAACTTCGGACATGTCTTTCCCACACATACACCACGGCTCCCACCCCAAATATACACGCTTTTTTTTTCTAGCTGTAAAGATTTATTAAAAGGCCTGCCGGCTTACGCGGCCCGGACCGCGGCCCACAGGGCCTCGGCGGCCGCCGTGAACCGCGGGCACGACCTCAGCGTGTCGATCACCAGCCACTGGTCGATTTCGTCAAAACTCGACGGGCGCGAAAAGTGCGAGAACAACCCGTCCATCATGGCGTCGTCCATGCGCAGACGATTGTCCTTGAGCGTGTACACACCCAACACTCGCTCGATCAGCAGCCCCCAGTCGACGAAGCCGCGCAGCGCGTCCAGGAGTCCTGGCGGGAGCGTGCACTGCCCGTCCTCCTCGTCCTCCTTGTGCAGGAAGGCGTCGATCAGATCGAACAGCTGTTTTTGCAGGTCCTCGTCCAATGCGGGCATCTCCTCCTTCGTGACGGGCCCGCCGCGAACGACAAAGGCCCGCCAGACGTCGAACAAGGCGAACACGACCCGTTCGAGGTACCGATACACATCGCCTCTGGACCATCCTGCGTCGTCCTTTTTCACACGAATGCGCCATGTAAGGTGCATGTCAAAGGCAGGGGCGTGCTTCGGCGCCGGCTCGCCCTCAGGCTCCGATTGCGCTTCGGCTTCCTCCTCTGGATCCTTCTCCGACTCGGAAGTCGAATAGGGCGACTTCTCGTCCCCATCCGCCTCCGAGTCCCGTCGGGAAACCACCTTGGCGCGCGGCGGCTCCTCCGCCGTGGGGGACGCGGCCCGCTTGGCGCCCCTTGCAGGTATGTTGAAGAACTCCTCGAATTCGACCAGTTTTTCCGGCTGTGGGTTCTTGACGCTCTCCAGCATCCGCGCCCAGCTCTCCGGCAACCGCCTGCCTTTCGCCTTCGTGTAGCCCATCGCCTGCATCTCCGCGTCCGCCTCGTCCATGGCCTTGGCCGACTGGAGCCAGCGCTGGTCCAGCACAGTCTTCCAGTGCACCGTGCCGCATTTGTAGTACTCCTGCGGCATCTGCTCCTTCCGCACGTACTTCTGGCTGATCGGCCAGCCGTTTCGGCTTAACGACGTGTAGTACACGCGCAGGATACACAGGTGCTTCTCTATACCCTCAGGAATGTACGGCAGCACATCCATTTTGTGTTTTTTCTGTTTAACGACCGTCATAGGCTCGAGCTTCTTGAGCTCATCCCGCACCTTCGGGTGCACCAGATCCCAATCCAGCGGCTTGCTCAGGCGAAAGAACCCGTCGGGCACCACAGTGTAAAGGTAGAACAGCAGCTCACCGTCGAGTTTGACCCTGAACGCCAGCAGATCCCCGCCGGGCCGGTTCCTGACCTTGACCGCGAGGACCGTGCGGGTCTGTTCGGCGCCGTACTTGTCCCTCGTGACTTTGAACTCGCTGCCACTCGCGCCCCAATGGTGCCTGCTCAAAACAAAGCCCTCGATCTTCCGATCCCGCGCCTCCTGCAGGAGATGCTCGACGAGGTCCTTGCTCTTGAAGCGCCCGCGCTCATCGCCCTTGCCCCAGAGGCCCGCCGTGCACTTCTTCCACAGCGTGGACTGGACCCGCTTGACCACCGTGCTGCCGCGCTTCACCACGTAGTTCAGAACCTGCTCCGTGGTGAAGGAAAAGCACGGAAAACCGTGCCCGCCGATCTCGGCCACGCCGTACACGTAGATGCACAGCTGTGTCCTCGACTGGCGCGGGGGTCTTCCGCGGGCGGTCACGGATGGGTTCTTAGTTTCCCAAGAGACCAGCGAGCTTACAGCCGAGTAACCGAGCTCCTTTCCGTCGAACTCGGCCACCAGCTCCGCGAAGAGCACGATGCCAGGCACGATGTTGAAGTGCTGCTCCGCCCTCACCCCTCCCAGGTAAAGTGTGCTCCTGTCCTTGCGATTCAAGGCGTCGAACACCCAGCCGGATGGCTCCTGGCGGAACACGACCACGCAGCCGTGGCCGTCGTGCTTCACCGCCGCGCGCACCGACGTGGCTTCGTTCAAAAACGTCTCCGCCTTCCATTCCTGCTGCGGCTTGACGTCCCACGGCGGTCGCCCGCCGCGCTGGTTGAACTGGTAAGCCCCGATCTGGTCGAGTGCCAGCCTCGTCTCGCGAGGAATCAACTGCTCCTTCAACCCGTCGGCATCGCCGGTCCGCAACGAACGCTCCCGCCACATGCAGGCAACACGCACCGCGAGCGCGGCGCGTTTAAATACTAGCTTTCGAGTACAAAAGCGCGGCGGCCTCATGCCACGCGCATGTGGGACGCCTTCTTCTGCGATCTCAACTACCTGTCGGCCGATCTCGTCACCGGCAAGAGCATCCCGGTCCTCGTCGCGGTCGCCACTCTCCCCTTGGACCCCAACCTCCTCGGCACCATGGTCCTCTTCGGCGTCCTCTTGGGCTCGCTCGTCACCCTCCTCCGCGCGTGGGGCTCGGGCGGCGACCCGCTCCTCGCGTGGGCCGTCCGCTTCCTCAACCACGCCTTCGCAGCCTTCCTCAGCCTCTCGCTCCTCCTCCGCCTCGCGGCCACCATCTACCCCTCTGGCCTCACCCTCTCCCTCCTCCCCGCCTTCTGCGTCGTGTGCCAGTACGTGCCGGAGCGGCCCGCCACCACGCTTCTCCTCGTCCTCGTCTCCCTCGCGCTCTTCTTCCTCTGCATGGCCTACGAGGCCGCCGCGGTGCTCGCGCCGGCCCCGCGCGCCGCGTGGGGCCAGCGGCATCTCATGATGGCCGCGGAGCACGACGCCCGCATCGACCCCTCCGTCTCCGGCAGTCTCCTCCACAGCCTCGTCGTCGCGGGCCTCGCCTACTACGGGACCGCCAACCATGGCCCCTTCTACAGCTCGCCAGGCTACAAGCGCTACACCTCGGTCCAGTTCGTCTACAACCGCGCCTACTCCGTCTGGCCCACCCTCACCGCCGCCATGCTCCGCGCCTACGTCTACCTGCGCACCGCGTGGTTCTCGGGCAACGCGCTGCATTTAATGCTCCACGGGCGGCGCGGGCCGCTGCCCTGCGCCTGCCTCTACGTCGCCGTGCTCCTCGTCTCGGCCGCCTGGAGCTGCACCCAGATCACCGAGCAGGTCCTCACGGTCTTCGTGGCCGACAAGACCAAGATGCGCATGTACTCCGCCGTCGCCCTCCTCGCGGTCGCCTACTTGTTCCGCTGGGGCTCCGAGTGGGGCGGCTTCGCCGCCGCGGCCCTCGTCGCGGGCGCGGGCCTCTGGGCCTAGCGGCGTGCAACCGCGGCCCCGAGGCCGCGAGGCTATTTAAGGGGCGGGGTCGGGCCTGCCACCAGAGGTCACCCGCCTACCCCCTAAACTATTTTAAAACTATTTTAAAACTAACTTAAAATAACTTAAAAATACTATAAAACTGAACTAAAGCCTAACCAATAAAGCACACACGCACCGCAGTGGAGCTGGCTTGCCGGCGGCCTTCAAAACGGTTTTGTACTCCCCCTCAGTGATCCTCACCCACGGATGCCTGCGCCTCTCAGAGCCCTCCACCACAGTCAAGCAATGCTTGTCCCCTCTCAGCTCACACACGCTGCATGTGCTGTACACGATCTCGCCATCCACAGCCACAAACACGCCGTTGCTTGAGTGTACGTGCACTTCGGGGGGGTCTTTGCAGAGACGGAGCGGGCAGGGCATGCCAGTGACTCGTGCCATGTTGAGGGAGACGCCTTTGGGGAGGTAGTCGTGGAGGGAGCTGTGCACATAGCCGCCTGCCTGTTGCGCCTTCAGTTTTATTGCCTTGCTTTTTTTGCAAACACACAACAATACCTGCAGGCACGGCATGCTGCTGTTGCACTCTCCCCCGCCCAGCGCTGACGCCAGCCAAGCCGGCAGGAACTCCGGAGCTCGGGGGTTGCGAACGGCGGCCTTGTGCCGCTTAGTAGCGCCCCCCCCCACCTGCGGCGCGGCGCGGGCCGTTGTTGGGGTTCGAGCCCCCAGCGCCGCAATAAAAATAGAAACGCACCTCCGCCTCGTCGCGCGCGCCGGCGAGGTAGCCCGCGCAGTCCGCGGCCGGCGGCGTGTAGGACGCGTGATACAGCATCCGCAGCGCGCGCTCGGCCCCGAGCGCGGCGATGGTCGGCTCCGCGCCGGCCCAAGGGAAGTCGCGCCGCGACTCCTTCCACGGCAGGCTCTTGTCACGCCCCTCCCACTCGATTACGAGCGAGTACTCCACCTTGGGGCACGGATCCTCCCGCCGCTTCCGGCTGAAGCACGTCGAGTAGCCGTGGCTGCCCCCGAAGGTGCGCCAGTCCGCGCCGATCCACGGCTGATCGATCTCGTCCTCGCCCAGCCCCGCGAAGCTCTTGCACTCCGCGGCCGCCTTGAGCTTCGAGAGGAACGGCGCGATCGCCCGGTTGCACGCCTCGCTGTGCTGGCCCTGCCGCCGCGGTTCAGAGGCGGCGCGCGCGGCGGCGCGCGGCCCGGCGCACCTTAGGATGGCCGGCCAGGTTGAACGTGAAGTGCATCGAGATCTTCTCGCCGCCCGAAATCGGCCGCGACTTGTCCTTGACCGTGCAGCGCACCCGCTCCGACCGGTCCAGCATCCCGACCTTCACCAGCCGCTGCACGAACCACGTCGGGAACGCCTCGGCGGCCGCGCGCGCCTCGGCGGCCGTGCGGCGGCCGCCGAGCATCGGCGTCTCCACCTCCCAGTCGATCAGCAGCCGCGACGCGCGCCCGACCCCCCAGCAGTGCTCGTAAATTTGCTGGACGTCGAACGCGGGCTCCTCCTCAAATGCCGTGCACTCCCCGCACTCCAGGAGCGCGAGAATTTTCCGGAGGCCGTCCTGCCAGCACTGGAACACAAAGAAGGCCGAATTCGAGCTGCCGCGCGTCTGAAAGCAGAACGTCTGGTACGGGCGCGGCCAGTGCTCCTGCGCGGCCTTCTGGATCGCGCGCTCCTTGCCGCCGGCCCCGCGGTCCACCACAAAATTTTGCGGCGCCACCGGGTGGATGCCGCACGCGTTGAACTCTTTGCGCAGGCGCTGGAAAAAGCCGTCGCGAAAGGAGCCGCTGTTCAATCGATCGACCGAAACGTCCAAATCGCGCATGAAACCGAGCAGATCGCGCCCGAAAAAACTGGCCTCCAGCAAATCGGGATTCCTCAACCAGAAAAGCAAGGTGAAATCGCATCCTCGGGACTTCAGCAAGCCGATCGCTTGCTTTGCGATTTTTTCGCCTTCGCTCATTGCGAACAGAAAAAAAAATTATTACAGCTGTAATCGTGGTAAACACGCGGCCAGCCCGTCACGCGAAACGTTACCAAAAATTATTTTAAACCAGTTTCATCACCCAAAAAAAAACGATTCCTCTGCTGTCAAATCGGGCACTCTTTTTTAATTTACACGTTAATCGATTTTTATCAGCGTTTACACGTCCACTGAAATGGAAATGGAAAGGAATCCAGTCGCCTCTCTCGCCCAAAAGCTCAACATCAAGCCCGCATCGCCCAACTTTCGCACGCTCCAATGCTTCTTCAACGAATATTACAAGGAGGCCGAGGACGAACTCCAAGAAACCATGCAGCAGATCCATGAACTGCGCGAGGAAAACGACAACCAATCGGTTCTGCTTCAGGAGGCGCAGAAGCGGACCGATTTTCTCGTCACGCAGATGTGCGAAATCAACGAAAAATCCAAGGTGTTTCAAAACCAAATCTCGGCGCTCAAGAACGAAAACTTCACGCTCGGGCAACAGATCGAGTACCAGCGATCGCAGCTCTGGACGTACGGCAACAGCAACGTCAACCTCAGCGACACGCTCACCAAGGCCCTGGCGCAGCGCGACCTGTTCCGCGCCAACTACCTCGCGTGCCTCAACGCCTTTCAGGATTCGCACAGCCCCAAGATCTTCGAGGAGACGCTGGAGGCCGTCGGCGCGCAGACGGACAAGCTCGCGCTGATCCTCCGCACCTGCATCGGCATCTCCTCCGCCTCGCCGCCCATGGCCGAGATCGCCATGCCGGCGTCGCCCGCCGAGCCGGAGACGCCGAAGTCCACCGAATGGGACTCCAAGCTGGACAGCAAGAATTCGGACCTGACCGAGACCAACCTGCGGCTTCGCCAGTGCGTCGCCGACCTCAGCGCCGAGGCCAAGGCCCTGTCGCTCTTCGCCGAGGACGTCTGCCTCGATAGCACGCTTCTTCACAAGCGCGTGCTGGACCTCGTCCGGGAGAACGATCAGCTCGAGAACGACATTGCCCAGCGCGGTGAGACCGCCCGACTTCTCCTCGACGACTCCCTGAGCCGCAACTTAGAGCTCGCCGTCGAGCGCTCGCGCTGCGCAGATCTCGCCGCCGCGGTCGACCGGCGCTTCGAGGAGGCCGCCGCTGTCCGCGCCGACCTCGAGGCCGAGCGCGCCGCGCACCTCTGGGTGCGGGCGCAGTACGAGACGGAGATCAAGGCCATGGCCGAGCGCGTCGAATACTTCAAGACCGAACTGGAGGCGGAGCGGGGGCGCGGCGAGGCGGAGCGGGCGCGCGCCGTCGACGCCGCCAAGAAGGAGAGCAAGACGGAGATCTGCAACCTCCAGAAGCAGCTGGACGACGTGCGGAGCAAGAACGCGCGCCTCGAGAAGGACAACAAGTACTACCTCGACGGCTTCAAGACGCACGCGGCGCGGCTCCGCCAGGAGATGGCCGAGTTCGCCGTGGCCTGCAACAGGCGCGTCGACGCGGTGGCCGACGATATGTGCAAGTGCAAGGCCCGCCAGAACGAGGCCGTGGACGCCGCCTACCGCGAGATCCAGCGCGTGAAGCTGTACAACAAGAAGCAGCGCGAGGCCATCGAGTACCTCCAGGTGAAGCTCGAGACCTTCGAGAACGGCTCCAAGCGCGAGCGCGACGAGTTCGCCATCACGCGCGACGCCTACGAGGCGCAGCTCGCCGAGCTGCGCGCGCAGCTCGACATATGGAAACAAGTCGAGGAGCGCCACATGAGCACGGAGCCCCTCGCGCAGCAGGTGGCCGCGAGCTACGACCGCGCGAACGGGCACCTCGCGGCCATGGCCGGCCGGCAGCGGGAGATCGACGGCCTGCGCGCCCAGCTTGACCAGGCGCAGCGCGCGCTCAAGAAGCGCGACGCGGAGGCGCGCAAGCTCGCCGAGATCAAGGAGGAGAACGAGCTGCGCATCGTGGGCCTCACGGCCGAACTCGACCGCCTCGCGTCGCGCGGCCGCCGCGGCCGCCGCACCGGCCCCACCGCCGCGGACATCGCAGGGGAACTCCAGCACGCCGTCATGACGTCGGAGACGGCGAGCGAAGCCAAGCAGAAGCTCGAGGCGGCGGGCTGGCGCGTCGAGGGCAACGGCAAGGTCGTCGTAACGGATCTGCGCGAGTTCGCCGAGGCGCCCGCCGAGACCCTCGAGCTCCTCCACGCCGCTTAGGCCTCGTCGGCGTCGGCCGAAGGCGCGTCGGCGTCGGCCGAAGGCGCGTCGGCGTCGGCCTCGGCCTCGGCCGGCGGCGAGTCGGCCATGTGGCCCAGGCGGGCGCGCGCCATGAGCAGCAGCGAGCCGTAGCTCTTCGTTTCGTAGTACTTCCGGTCCCGAGCCGGTTTTTCCTGAAATAAAATGGACTGCGCGGCCATCCACTCGCACATCTTGCGGTGCACGCCGTCCCCTATTTTGATGGAGTCGAGCTCGGCGAACTCGATGGGCGGCTTGGGGCCCTCGAAGTAGGTCTCGATGTGCTCGCGCGTATACTGCCGGTACAGGCCAAACAATGCGGGCGCGTCCATATCGAACCCGCCGGCGCCGAGCGCGTGCATGAACTTCTGGAACGCGAATATCTGCGCCTTCTCCCGCCGCCCGTTGGCCGCCTTGTCGTTGCGCTCCGCCGCCTCGTTGAGGCAGCGCGAGATGAGCGTGTGCGTCGTCGTCGTGCGGTCCTCGCCGGGCGCGCTCAGTTCGAGCGGGTCCCTGCTCTCCACCCTGACGGGAAGGGGCGGATACGGGAGGCTCATGACCACCATGGTGCGCATCTCTCGCAGGTCATCCACCATGTGTGGGCAACCTGGAATTTTCAAGGCACCGCCATGATACGACCATGCTTTTTTAATGTCGTGGCCATTGTATTTAAAGGGGCGGCGTTCCGTGTGCATTCGGCTACCGACTCGATGGTCTTTGTTTTTGTTGTAAACAACTGCACAATCGTTGATTTGATTGTGGATATGCAGGATCGCAGACTTGAAGTGGTTGTTGCTAATACGCCATCCATTTACTTACTTACGGAGCAGGCTACCGACCAGGTGCTGAAAGCCATCCAGGATCTGATCGCCGAAGACGCCGTCATGGAGATCGGCGTGCCGTTCGCGTTCGGCTTTATTTCGGTGAGACGGCTTCGCGGGAAGAGTTTCAACTTGAGTTGCACAGTCTGTTTTGGAGGGCGCCAGTCGACGCGGCAAGTGCGTGTTTGCCCAGACTTCAAGGCCCTGTTTCCTGATTACACGGTAAATTGCGTGCAAGACCTTCCGCGCTGGCTCCAGGACGGCCAAGTGAACATCGCCGAGAGATTGCGGCGGGGCTACTACACGCCCGACATGATCAGCGTTTACGCCTTGTACAACGCACGCTTGATCGCCCACGCCGACGATAGCACGGATGCCGACGCCGACGAGCGGCGCCGCGCTTGAACGCGCATGGCGCGGAATAAACCCTATTACTCACATGATACGGTCATTCATCGCGCGTGTAATCAAAATACAAAAGCCGGCCCCGCGCGCCCGCGCCCGATGGCCTTCCTCTTCGGCGGCGCGCGCGAGGCCAGCGGCCGCAACCCGATCCGCGACCTACAAACGCAGGTGCGGGGCAGCGTCCGCGCCAGCGACCGCGAGCTCCTGCGCATCGAGCGCGAGGAGAAAGCCCTCCTCGCCCAGCTGAAGAAGTGCGGCACCGCCGACCGCATCGACGAGGCGCGCGCCAAGGCGCGCGAGCTCGTGCGCGTGCGCGCGCACCGCGCGCGCCTGAGCGGCCTCAAGACCGGCCTCAACGGGCTCTCGCGCCAGCTCGGCGAAATGGGCTCCTCACACCGCATGCAGGAGGCCCTCGCGCAGACCACTTTAATGCTGCAGCGCCTCAACGGGCAGCTGGGCCTGGCGGGCACGCAGCGCATGATGATGGAGTTCGAGCGGCAGAGCTCGCAGATGTCGGCCAAGCAGGAGGTCGTGGACGACGCGCTCGACGCCGCCTTCGAGGCCGACAATGAGCAGGCCGACGCCGACGACGCGGTCCTGCGCGTGCTGGAAGAGGCGGGCCTCGACGAGGCCTGCAGGGTCTTCCGCTTTAAGACGCAGCAGCCGGCCGGCGACGCCTCCGCCGAGGACCTCGACTCGCGCCTCCGCGCCCTCCGCTCGCCTTAGGCGTCGGCGTCCGGCGGCGCGCGGGCGTCCTTCAGAAACCTGCGCTTCGGGTCAGATGGGCCTCGCTGGAAAGACAAGCGCGAAACGCACCCGAAGAGCAGGCGGATCCGCGCGCGGATCGGCGAGAAGGGGTCGTTGTCGTTGCGGGTCGCGGGGGCGCCCAACGCCACCTCGCGCCACAGATTATCCGGGCCGACGTTGACGAGCGCCGACGGGGCGTCCGCGATCCGCGCGCCCATCACCGGGTGGAAGTGCTCCGGCGCCAGCGGCGGCTCGTCCTCCGGCGTGGGGCGGTACTCGAAGGTGATGCGATACTTGCCCAGAACGTCCTCCCAGAATCCGACGAAGCGGCAGCTGAAGGCGTCCCGCTGCGAGCTGGGCGGCTCCCCGTCCCACCGGAAGGTCTCGCGGCAGGCGTCGCAGCGGCACCGGATGCGCGCCTTGTTGATGGACGCCATCAGCCCTTTGAGTGCGGTCGCGCTGAATTTGGCGTAGAACAATTCCATCTGCAGGTCCAAAACTTCGTCCTCAAGATGCCTGCTCGGCGTTCGTCAAAAAAAATTATTTCGAACAATTTCAAGCATTTCGAAAAATGCAGAGAAAAATGCCCGGCAAGCATTTCGAACAATTTCAAACACTTCGAATTTTTTCGAAATCACATTTGGCGTAGATTCATGTCGTGCTTGCGGCGCCGAAGTTCGCGAATATTGTTGTTCAGTTCCCGAATCCTCTCCCGCTCAACTCCGAGGTTGTGAATGAAGCCGTCGGGCGCCACCTCGGTGAAATTGTTGGATCGCGTAATCGCGTTTGCCATTTTGCCCGTCAGTCTTCCGAATTTTTTATGGCCCGCGCCGTGACTTTCCATTACAGCAATTTTTTTTTGCGGTTTCAGCTCGCAACAAACATTTTTGAAAAATCTCGGTTCACAAAAATTCGAGATCGAAATTTCCACGCAACATGCTCTTGGACGACGCTCTCTCCCTCGTCTGCAGCGAAATATGCCTGCAAATCCATTCGGCCATCGATGCCGCAATGCAGCCCGTCGTGATCAGCACCGGCGAAATTTCCGAAAACGATCACGCGTCCTGGCTAGTGGAGGACACGCATTTCTTCACTCTGATCAAGACCAAAACATCCACGCTCGCCTTCTGCCACGGCAACCAGACGCTCTTCTACGCCCGCCCTGACTTTGCGCTGGCGCCGTCCACCCCCGAGGGGCACTCCTTCCTAGCGCAAGTCGCCGAGGACAAGGAGAACGGCCTCATAGTCCCGCGCCTGCTCGTGCTCGACTTGGTCACGCCCAGCGTCGAGGAGCCGCGCGCGCGCCACGAGGCGCTCCGCGCCTGCACCGGCTTCTTCCCGCCGTCGTGCGTCCTCCAGTGGTCGGGCCTCCCTTCGGCCCTGCGCCCGTTCGTCTCCTCCGGCCTCCCGCACCGCGTCGAGGGCCTGGTGGCGCTCCGCGCCCCGCTCACCCTCACGCGCGAGCGGCCGGCGTCGGCCAAAAAATGAATCGGCTCAGCCCGCGTGCGCGAGCTGCGCGCGGTACGGACAAAAGGGCCGCTGCTGCAGGAAGACAATCTGGCCGTTCGGCAGCAAGACCGTGGTCCATCGGTCGACTTCGGGCGTCGCGAGCGGCATTTTATTTTTGAGGCGGCACGCCCACGACCGGCGCCGAACGCCCATTTTTAAAAAAATCACGACTTCACCAGAAGCTGCATGAACGCCTCGGCCGCAAACGGGTTCGCCTTGACGAACCCCTCGCACGCCCGAATCAGATTGACCGAGATCACGCCGACCACGCTCCGGAACACGTCCTTCCAGATGCTCGGGGCCTGGTAGATGGCCACGTACGCCTGCAGGATCTCCGACAGCGTCATCCGCTGGACGTGCGTCACCGGCAGCGCCGCGAAGCACTCCACGCGGAATTGCGTCAGCTCAGGGAACGGCGCCGAGCCGTCCATCTTGAGGCGCCCGACCACCTTCAAAATGATTGGGAGGTCGGGGTTCGTCACAGGGTACTGCGCGATCTTGGCCAATATAGGGCCCGCCGAGCTCAGCACCATGTGCAGGTGCTTGGGCCACTCCCACGTCGTCTGGCTGCTTAAAAAATAGAGCCGGTGCTTGATCGCCTCGCTCAGCGTCGTCGGCAGCGTGTGCAAATACGACCAGCCCGCGTACGACTCCCACGTGCTCAGCGCGATGTCCGCCTGCGTCTTGCTCTCCAGCGTGTTGAGCGTGCTCGACACCCGCTCGCGCAGCCGCGGACGGCCCTTGACCGCCACCACCGACTTGAGCTTCAGGCACAGCTCCCGCTCCTCCCGCCGCGCCCGCACGATGGCCAGGTTCTGCGACAGCAGCGTCACATTCACCGTCGCCTTGTCCAGGATGAAGCGCACCGTCGCCGCCTGGTCCTCGGGCGTGTACGACGCGTCCGCCTGCTTCGCCAGCAGCTCCATGCACGCCGCGTGCGTGTTGCGCTTGAAGAACTGGCACGTCAGCATCTCGAGCGAGTGCAGGCCAGGCAGCCCACGCACCAGCGTCAGGAGCAGCGCATGGCACGCCAATGTCCACCCGTCGCCGGGGTCTAGGCCGGTATCCCGCATGTTTTTGCGCATGTTCGCGAGGCTCGCGTGGCCCGCCACGATCTCCCCTTCGTGCTCCCTCAGATTCGGCCACGCGCACACCCCGAGCAGCGCCAGCCACGCGCTCAGGTCCCCCAGCACGTTGGCGTTGGCCGCGTGCTTCTCCACCAGCTCCCAGTGCACGAACTCGTCGGCGCCGAACAGCTCCGCCCACAGATCGCGCCGGTTCACGTACCTCAAACTCAGCGTGACCAGCTTCTGCACCAGCCGCCTCAGGTCGGCCGTCGACGTGTTGTAGTGCTCGCCCACGTGCAGCAGCGTCGCCGCCAGCGTGCACGCGTCCATAGCGCGCGGCCTGTGGCCACCCCAAGCTTAATAGCGGCCGCCGCCTCCGCCGCCCCAGCCCAGCAGCCGCCGCGCGCCGAGCCACTGCGCCCCGGTCGGCACGCACGACGACTGCGTCCACCACACGTAGTTGACCGTCAGCAGCGAGTAGCCAGGCGCGCACGCCCACTCGCACCCCGAAGTCCACTCCGAGTTGTCAGTCGGCTTGCGCGGGTCCTCGCACGGCGCGTCGCAGTTGGTGTCCGCCCAGTCGCTGCACGCCGACCGGTTGTAGCCAGGCGGGCACGGCCCGCTCGCGCACTCCGCGCACGTCCCGTTGACCGAATAGAAGCCCGCGTCGCAGATGTAGCCGCAGCTGGTCCAGTGCCGCGTCGCGTTGGGCGGCAGCGGCGCGCAGTCCACGCATAAAAACATGTCGGAGTACACCGGGCACGGCGTCTCGGCGTAGCCCGCCGCGCACGTCGCGTTGCACGGCGCGCACGACGATTCGTTGGTCGCGTCCGCCGCGTAGTATCCTTTTAAAGGGCACACCTCGCACGCGTCCATCCCGTCCTCGCGATACGTCCCGTTGGGGCACGGCGCGCACGCCGCCGCGCCTCTCGTCGCGTTGAAGCCCGCGGGGCAGGGCACGCACGCCTTCGCCTGCGTGTACCACGCGTCCGTCAGCACCAGCGTCTCGTTGCTGTAGGTGTTGGGCCCGCAGGTCGCGCAGCCGTCGTCCAGAAACTCGTTGCCGGGGCCGCACACGCAGTCCCCATGGAAATCCTGCTCGGTGTCGGGGCTGCACACGCACCCCGCGCCGCCGTAGTACGGAATCCGGTAGCCAGGGCAGTAGTCGCACCACAGCCCGTTGGGGCCGTACAGGCCGCTCGCCCAGGGGCACGTCGCGCACGTAGGAGCCCCGCTCTGCGCGTCGATGCCGGTCAGGTACTGGCCAGGGTCGCAGTAGTAGGCGCTCGTCAGCCACGGATACACCACGTAGCTCGCGTTCCGCCGGCAGTCCACGACCTCCGAGCACACCGTGTCGGACAGCGGCGCGCACGCCACCAGCGGCTCGCTCGCGCACACCGTGCAGTTGCTGCAGACAGGGGGCGCGTTGTCCGCGCAGCCCCCCGAGAGGAACTTGCCGGCGGGGCACAGCGGGCACGCCTGGCAGTGCACCGGCTGCCCGATCTGCGCGGTGCTGCCCAGATTGCAGTCGCCGTCCAGAAAGTCGCCGACGGGGCAGACGCCGCAGGAATTGCACGTCGAGTCAGACGCCAGCCCGCACGTTGCAGAGAACCACTCGCCGGCCGCGTCGCAGAGCGTGCAATCCTGGCAGGCGCTGGCGCCTGGCGCCGTGTTAAAGGTCGAATACAGTAAGCATGACTCACACACGGTGGAAGCCTGCGCCGCGGCGTAGGTGCCAGCCCCGCATGTGCTACACACCGTCGAGGCCGACGCGCTCTGGAAGGCCCCCTGATCGCACGCCACGCAGGTGGAGGCCACCGAGACGTTCTGGAAGGTGCCAGGATTGCACGCCACGCAGGCCGTCAGCGCGGCCGCGCTCGCGTAGAGCCCAGGCGAGCACGCCTGGCACAGAGTCGAGGCCGTCGCGCTATCGTAAAGCCCAAGCGAGCAGGCCACGCAACCGGAGGCCGACGATGCGGTCTGGAAGGTCCCCGCGCCGCACGCTACGCAGGCCGTCAGCGCGGCCGCGCTCGCGTAGAGCCCAGGCGAGCACGCCTGGCACGCCGTAGCGGTCGCGCCGCTTTGAAACGCGCCAGGCGCGCACACCTGGCACGCGCTCGCGCCTGCCACGCTCTGGAACACGCCAGCCTGGCAGCTCTGGCATGCCGTGAAACTCGAGCCCGATGCGAACGTGCCGACGGCGCACGCCGCGCACGCGCTTTTTGCCTGCAAAGTCTGGTAAGTCCCTACAGTGCATGCTGCGCATGCGGCCCAACCAGATGCGCTGGCATAGCTTCCTGTCGCGCAAGAAGAGCACGCAGAAGAGGCGGACATCGGCTGGTAAGTCCCGACGCCACATGCAGTGCAAGTGGATTGGCCGTACGCTGAAGAGTACGTGCCGTTTACACAAGCCAAGCACGCCCCGATTAGATTCCTGTAGTAGCCTGCATTGCACAAATTGCATGCGCTGGCACCAGAAAGCGAGTAGTATCCTGTACCGCAAATGGAACAGGCCGAGGCAGCTGACTGGGACGAGTAGGTGCCAGAATTGCATTGTCTGCAGGCACTGACGTTAGTCACCGAAGCGTAAGTTCCACTGTTGCAATTCGTGCATGTACTCGCGCCGGACCATGTGCCATATGTGCCTGCGTTACAGTTCGAACAGGCAGTTTGGCCACTCTGAGAATAAGTGCCCGCACCGCACTTAAGACATGTACTCTGTGCTGTCAGTGGATTGTATGTTCCTGCGTTGCAATTATAACAAGTCCAAGCAATTGTAACGATGCCGAGTTTCCCTTCATATAGAATGTTTGATTTTACATATGGTGAACTGGAGAATGCCCCGGTAGGGCATGGGATACAACTGCCACTATTGTCCACAGTGTAGCCTTCAAAGGGCGGTCCTCCCGTTTGCTGAGGGAAGACGTCCTCAACGTCTGTATAGCCGTACGCAGCTTCATCTGTATAAGTGCAATATTCATTGATTGGGGTAGTTATGGATTTCACCAGCGTAAAAAAGATGAAAGCAAGCCAATAGCGCGTCATCGTGCCACCCTTTCTTCATTGAGCATAAATAAACTTTAAGACGCGCATATACACGCCTCCAACACGTACCGCATAACCACCACGCCTGACCAGCCCATGCCATAACTCCCCGCGCCGCTCGCACCCGCGCCCCCGGAGCCGTACCCCGCACCACTCGCGCCCGCTGGGCACGACGACGCGTTCCCCGACCCGCCGCCCCCGCCGGCCGCGACGCTCCCGACCGGCCAGCCGTTCACAACGCCTCCTGCGCCCCCTACGCCTGGCTGGCATGCCGCCGAATTGTTGCCCGCGCCCTGCCAGCCTCCCCCGCCGCCGCCCATATTCCCGACCGCATCCACGCCCCCGCCGTTCCCCGCGAGCCCCGCGTTCGTGCACCGCGAATTCGACACCGTCCCCGACCCTGAGCCGCCGCCCGATGCCCCCGCGCCGCCGCAGACGCCGCTCGCCCCGCCCGCTCCGCCGCCCAGCGCTTTGAGCCCGAACGCGCTGCTCGCGCCCCCTCCCGCCGCGCCCACCGTCACCGTGTAGTTGCCCCATTTGACCGCGAGGCTCGTCGCAGTCAGCACCTGGCCCGCCCCGCCGCCCCCGCCTGCAGCGCCCGCTCCGGCAGGGCCACCAGACCCGCCGCCGCCCACCAGCAGGACGTCCACCGTCGCGTTGACGCTCAACCTCAGCCAGCCGCTCTGGTTGAACACGTAGTACGCATACCCATTGCCCGACACGTTGCCGTAGCCCGCGGCCACCGTCGCCGCCACCGTCAGCAGTGGGTTTGCGCACGGCAGTGTCGCATTCTGCGGATTCGCCAGCGGGCACAGGACGCACACGCCCGACCGGATCTCGAACGGCGAGACGCACGCCCAGAAGCAGCCGCTCGGGCCCTGCCCGTTCGAAACGGCGTACGCCTGCGAGCCCACGCCGGGAGCGATGTACGTCACCGGCGGCGCGTTTGTGCACGGCCTGCATTGGTCCTGCGTTTGTCATATATCAGTCACACCTTTTTCAAAAAAAAGACATGAACTTACCGCCAACGACGCGGCTGTGTCCAGGTAGTACCCCACGAGGCACGCGTAGCCGCACGACGTGTCCGCGTTGGGCGACTTGCCGTTGGTCGTGAAGTTCGACAAAAGGGGCTTCACGCACGCCGAGCACGTCCCGTTGTTCACCGGATAGAACCCGACCTCGCAGTCCGCCAGCGGCGGCACGCGGCACGACGTGCACTGCTCGTACGCCCCGCGCTGGTACGACCGGAAGGGGCACGACGTCGGCGTGGGCAATGGGTACAGCTGCCCGACCACGCACGTCCCGCTCGCGGTCTTGGTCGCGCCGTCGAAGCACCGGCACTGGTCGATCGACGTCGCGCCCGCCCCGCTCGTCGCCGACAGCGGCGGGCACTGGACGCACACGCGCACGCCAGCGAACGTCGCGGCCGACAGATACATCCCTTCGGGGCACACCCCGACAAAGTAGGTGTTCTCCAGCGAGCATGAGCCTGGCGTGTTGTAGATCCGCCCGTCCAGCTGGGGGCACGGCACACACGTCTGCGGGTTGTTAGGAGTGCACGCCACCGCGCCTTCGCCCACCAGGCATGCCCGCTTGAAGCACGGAAGGCACGCCCCGGTCGCCAAATCGACGTAATTCGTGGCGGCCGAGCAGAAGAAGGCGCAGCGCCCGCCGAGCGGCGACGTGTAACTCACGGGACACGGCGTGTATGTCGCGGCCACGATCGCCACCGACCCCGCGAACCGCAGCGTTAGCGCCGACGCATTAAGCGCGTCCACCCGCACTAAAAGGGACAAGTCGGGCACCCAGCTCGGCCACGACTTCGCGACGGGGACCACGTTGAGCGTCGCGTCGTCCAGCTGGTACAGGCCGCCCGTCGCCGCGAAAATGTAAAACAGGTAGCCCGCCACACTGACTGGAAACAGTGGACCGGGCGACAAAATCGCGCCGGAATCCACGTTGCACGTCCCGGCCGTGTCCCCATATACCAAGTACGAGCGCGTCAGAAAGTCGCCGGGGTACGTCGGGATCACCACGCGCCGGATCGCGCAGTTGAGCGCGTCCGACACGTACAGGCCCACGCCGGTCCCGTCCACCGCGACGTACAGCTCCGCGCCGAAGAGCGCGGCGTCGCGGAAGCCCTCGGCGTACCCGCGCGTGCCCGCGCCGATCAGCCGCCGCGGCGGCACGCCCACCCCCAGATCCACGAACGACAGGAACGTCGCGTTGCAGAAGGCCAGGAACGTGTAGTTTCGCCCGCCAATCACCAAGAAGGCGGCCGAGCACACCTGGCCAGGCAGCGGGTACGTCGCGCCGAGCGCGACCATCCAGTGCCGCCGGTAAATCCCGTAGCCTAGGCTGTAGAACGCCAGGCCGTCCACCGCCAGCACCTCCGAGGTGTTTACCGGCGCCGTCGCATTCGACGGCGACCACGCGACCCCCACGCTCTGAAAGCCTGCCGGCTGCCACGGAAGCCGTTGAGGCACACATCCTCTCCCTGCGCTAAAAATGTATCCATCTTTCAGAGTACATGACGTCACGCTGAAACAGAGCCCCCCGCGGAACGCCTGGCCGTTCGCGCACGTCCAACCCGCGCACGGATCCCCGCTGAACGTCGCGTAGGGATTGGGGCACGGCCTACAGTCGGCCGCCGATACCGCGCGGAGCGGCTGCGACGTGTAGCCCTGCGGGCAAGCAACAGGGCCCTGGCCGGCGTCGTAGAACCCCGCGGCGTTCGTCGGCGAGTACGTTGTCACGTTGATCTTGACGCACGCGCCGCCCGGCCACACGCCGAGCTCCTGCCGCGGCGCGCGTCAGCCCTTTCACCCCCATCACAAAAAAAAACGCGTTTTACCTGACACTCATACAGGCAGCTCGTCGGGTCGTTGACCGACAGGCCGCTGGAGAAGGGCTCGAAATACAGCGGCGGCGTAGTCGTGCACGGCTCGCACGCCACCAGCCCCGACGAGTAAAAGTGCTTGAACGTGCCCGCGGCGCAGTCAAAGTACGGCGCGCAGTCGCCGTTGGCCTTGAGGTACGTGCCGAGCGTCACGATCTCGCTGGAACTCGCGGCCACAGGGCACGCCACCGGCCCGCTCGCGCCGTACTGCCCGACGCACACCGGCACCGTGCCGGGCGGCACCGCGCCCTCGCACGCCACCGCCCCGAAGCTGTTGCACACTGACCCGCTCGGGCACGCGTAGCAGAACACGCCGTCGCTCGCGTAGCCCTGCGGGCACGCGCCGCACGTCCCACTGGACGTAGCGTTGGCCCGCACCGCGCCCAGCGTCGTGAAGTCGCAGAAGTAGTTCTGATCTGCCGCCTGCGCGCACGGCCGCCCCGCGCCGCACGCCACGCCAGCGCACAGCGTGTCCGCGTACTCCGAGCAGTTGGTCAGGCTCCGCAACCCGAGTCGCGCGCACTGCGTGCAGTTCGCGCACACGCCGTCGTTGTAGAGGCCGCGCCCGCGCAGCGTCGCCCCCGCGGGGCACCGCGTGTAGTTGACGCAGCTCGCGTCCGCGTAGACCGTGCACACCGCCTCGTACGTCCCGAAGGGGCACGAGATCAGCGAGCAGACCTCGCATTCCGCGTCGGTGTAGCCGTTGCCAGGGCATTGCCCCGCGGGCAGGAACGTGCCGGAGGGGCACGCAGCGGGCGTCTTGCACGGCAGGCACTGGATCACGTCGTACAGATCCGAGCCACCACATGTACCCACCATGTAATTACCAGCAGAACACGTCGTCTTGCACAGCAGACAGACCTGGTTGGCCGTCGCGTTGCACGGCACCGTGTAGTACCCCGCGCCGCACGGCGGGCTGCAGGCGGGGCACGTGATATCATGCGTCGACGTGCACGGCGTGGCCTGATACGTCCCTGGGCCCGCCTTGACCAAGCAGCTCGCGCTGCAGCTCTCGCACACATTCGGCGTTTTGACCGCGTCGCTGGGCCGCATCCCCGCGGCCGCACTGAAGGTCCCTGCGGGGCACACCAGGCACGCGCCGTTCTGCTGATAGTAGCCCGCATTGCAGTCCCAGGGGCAGGCGTTATGCGCCCCGTCGAACAGCACCGGCGTCAGCCAGTACCCGTTCGTCGGCAGCGG
>Ga0164297_10002214_pt1 | contig 19546 bp, 11 predicted proteins | sample GEODES058metaG_FD_113539 | JGI IMG/M metagenome (GOLD analysis project Ga0164297, IMG submission 113539) | Dystrophic lake water microbial communities from Trout Bog Lake, Wisconsin, USA - GEODES058 metaG | ecosystem: Environmental > Aquatic > Freshwater > Lake | place: USA: Trout Bog Lake... | reverse complement strand
CGTCCGTGGGGGGCCTCTGCACAACGAAGGCATGTTCCATCTGAAGCACGCCAAAAGCGGAGCGCCCCCGGGGCTGCTGACACGAGGAGGCTCTCGGCTTCGCTGGGCTGTACGCAAACCAGGGCCAGGATGCGTGCGTTGTGGCCACTGCACTCTTTGACACACTCCCCGGCGGCAGACCACAGACGTAGCGTCCCATCCCAAGATCCGCTCGCGCATCGCCCGCCTGGGAGGGCAGCAAGACAACTGACGCGGTCGCTGTGCTGTTGCTGCTGCTGCTGCGCATGCGCGCTCGTGGCGGCGCCACACCACAGGCGCACGACGCCGTCAACACAGCCAGCCAGCAAGCGGCCATCGGAAAGGCCAAGGAGCGATGCGGTCGCGCATCGACGCCCACGTAGAGTGCGTGTGCACGTGAACGTGCCACCGTGCATGGCGTATGTCCGCATAGACGCATCGCCACCCAGGACAAGGCGCCCATCAGGAAGTGCGGCCACGGCGTTGAGTTTCCCACTGGGTAAGGTCAGCAACGGGTTGATGACAGGCTCTTCGCTTTCATCCTCGTCCACGTCCCGACCACTCCATGCGGCGATAGCGTCTTGGACGGACCACACACGCACAGCCTCCATGCTGGCCGCGACCACGCGGCCATTTGCAAGTGGCAGAAGCTGCAAGATTGCGTTCGCACGCGCAGTAGTTGATGCTGCAGGTCCGCTGGCTGGGACAGCGCCGGGTGGCTGGATGCTTGCGACGCAGGTGATGCGGTTCCTTGGCCCGTGAACACCAAACCAGACGCGCACCTCTCCATCTGCAGCTGCAGACACCAGTGCGCAGGGTGGCAAGGCCTCCGCATTGGCCTCTGTCCATCGAGGGACGATGCAGAGCGCCATGACGCGCGTGTTGTGGCCCAGAACCCGCTGCTCCAGCGTTCCGGACACCGCCTCCATGATGGTGACATCCGTGCTGTCACCTGCCACCGCTAAGCGAGCACCGGTGCCGCCAGGAAGCGCCGCTAAGGCAGCGACGCGACCAGCAGCCATGACGCGGACGCATTTCAAGTGCACAGAGCCTGACCCAGGTGCGCCGCCCCGGGCTCGAGGCATTGACCGCGTCGGCTTCTTGGCAACAGGCAGGTCGTCTTCGTCGTCTTCATCATCGTCGTCGTTGTCATTCGCACGCGCGTGCAAATGCTCAGCCGCCGCCCATGGAAGGAGCCAGGTGCGGGACGTCCCGTCGGTTGCCCCAGTCGTCACATGGCGACCATCATGGAGGACGGCAATTGCCGTGATGACAGCACCTGTACCGTGACCTTCACCGACAGCCAGCACAGCGACAGAGTTGGTGCAACACAGGCGCAGTCGGCCATCGCGCGATCCCGTGGCGACAGTGCTGGAGTCAAGCACAGCTAGCGCGGTGATTGCATCTCCATTGCTGGCAGGCAGCGCGACTTCCAGAGGTGATGTACCAGGCGCGTCAAGTGACGGGCGGAGTAGCACGACGCGGGGAACAGGCGACGTGTGGCTTTGGCACTCCTTGAGGAGGGGTATCAACCCGGAAGGCAAATTGTGGACTGCCGCCAAGCGCGCTCCAAGCTGCGTGGGCAGCGCATCAGATGCACGTTCAGGGGTTTGTAACCTCAAGCCCGGTGCGCAGCGCCGCATGGCAGCTGCTAAGATGGAAGCCTCCTGATCAGCCTTGGCATCTGCCCAGGCGTTGATGTCCTGCAGCAAGGGACCGAGGCCGCCAGCAGCGAGAGCTGCCCGCAGGTATGCGACACTCGTCAACGGATGGCGAGATGCAACAGTCTGCACTGCACCGGAACGAAGGGCAGCGAGCACCAATGGCGAGTCACCTTCACACACCACTTCATCCACGAATGGCGCAGCCTCAGGTGAGGAAGGCACGTCAGCAGCAGCCTCTGCCGCTCCTGCTGGAGCTTCACTCGGTAACGCAGGTGGGGGCACGCCCCCACTCCGGTGTTGCCCACCACGCTTGCGTCCAGCGTCCTTGCCACCGCTCACTGACCGGCCCCGAGGCAGCAGCAACGCAGTGAGAGCAACGCCCACGGAAAGGCTGAGCAAGTCAATTCGCGCCGCTAGGAACAGGACACATCGGACCGCTGCAGTACCTGCAGCACGGATCGCTTTTGCCCCATACACGCGCACGAAATCGCCCGTGTATTGTAACCCCAAGTCCAATGCGTGTAAGCCGCGCTTCACCGCGGCGTTTGCGCGACGAGCGGTGCGTTTCAAGACGGGCGTTGCAGCTCGTGCGAAGCGTTTGGCCTGCCGAGAACAGGTCTCCAACCCCAGCTGGCCCACCTTGCTGGCTGCGACTCCGACTCGAGCGAAACCGCTTGATAAAGAGGCGAGGCCGTCCTTCAAGTCGTCGACCGCTTGTACGTCCTCGTTTGGCCTAGTTCTGGTCGGCATGTGTCACGGGGAACCCGACGAGAGAGGAGGCGTTCAGGTCGCAGAGGCGCCTCTGCCACAGCGCTCGCCCTGCATTGTACCAGGCTGAATTCTCACGCGTCGCGCCGGCACTCCTGCACCGCGGGCGAAGTGCGCAGCAACTGGCGGTGCTTGCAAGGAAGGGTAGCTTATCGGCGCTCCACGCAGCTGTCGCTCCGGGAAAGCAAGTCCCTCGCTTGCTTGGTGGTGGTGAACGCATCGTCCATGGCGCGGCGCAAGCAGGCTGATCCAATCCGCTTTGGCCCTCAGCGAAGAGGTGACACTGGAGTGGAGGGCGCTGGTGCTGAACAAGGGGACGCAGTACACGACGACGACGACGATGATGTGGATGTTGTAGTTCCTCCTGCTGCGAAGCGGCAACGCAACGGGGCGTTGGGGAAGGCGTCAATCGCTCTAGCATACAAGGCTGTGGGATTGTGTGTTGCTATGGTGAAGGTGACGGCAACGCAGCCAGAGAAGTGCGACTTGGGTGGTGCGACGCACTTGGAGCGCGTGGAGGAACAAGAGGTGGCGTCCCGAGTGCAGACCAACTGGCTGGCGCACCAAGGCACTGCTAACCACTTGGCGACAGTGGTTACTCTCGCAGCGCCTGCGCAAGTGGCTGACGCGCTGCTCACGCTGTCACGACTTGCCGGGGCGAGCATGTCGCTCACCAACGACGGCCTTCATCTTGTGCTGCCTGAGCTCTCTTCTGGTGAAGACGGTGCACCGTGCACTCCTGCAGTAGCTTCCGCGCTTCGCTGCTTTCTCAATCATGTCGGGGCGCTGTCTTGCGACCAAGCTGGCCACTCCGCTTTCGACACACATGAGCTGTACGCGTCATTGCGGAGAAACCACGACAGCTGTGCAGTGTTCACGACGAAATTACCCAAGCTGCGGCCTACGCTTCGTCCGCATCAGCAGCGCGCAGTGGCATGGATGCTAGCCCGCGAGACATCGCAAGATGTGAGCAGCAGCACGGTGCTGTGGCATGCATTGCAAGCGACTTCTGTGCCTGATGGCAAACCATGCAGTGTATTCATCTACGAGGGAACTGCCGCTGTGAGTCGCCAAGCGCCACAGCCGTGGCCTGTCACTTGTAACGGCGGCATTTTGGCGGATGAGATGGGCCTGGGCAAGACTGTGACGCTCCTTGCGCTTCTACTCGCCCATCCCTGGACTCCGCCGCCTGCTGCCATCGTTGGAGACACAGCCACGGATGAAACAGCGCCGATGCCGCAGTGGCGCAGCGAGCGGACGCAGTGCGTGTGTGGTGCAGACGGAGGCGAAACAGACGACCGCCTTCCCAGCGCTGAGTTCACCTCTTGGGTCCAGTGCGATGTGTGTCTGGCATGGAGCCACTCCAAGTGTGTCGGCTTTACTGCCCGTAAGCGTACTCGAGGTGAGGCTACGGCTCAGCCTTTCACATGTGGCCGCTGTGCAGCGTGGCGCGCTGCGTGTCGCGTCCGGCAACCCTGCGGCACGACACTCATTGTGTGCCCTGGCGCAATCATGCCGCAGTGGCAGGAGGAGCTGGCGAAACATACAGCAGCTGGCGCGCTGAATGTCATCACCTACAATGGACAGCGCCAGGCGGTGTCAGGTGCAGCTGCCCAGAATGTGATTACAGCTGCAGCTCTTGCTGCTGCAGATGTGGTTCTCGTCTCGTATGATACGCTACGGCAAGAGCTACATCGAGACGTAGCCGGCGGTGACGACTCTGATTCAGACGGTGGAGAAGGAAATTTTGACGGAGAAGATGATCGTGAGATGCCTGGGCTTGGCGGTGGCCGTGCGCTGCGCCAGCCTAAGCGCTTCCACGTCATTCCGTCGCCATTGACGCGACTCACCTTTTGGCGACTCTGCCTTGATGAAGCTCAACTCGCGGAATCAGCGACTGCGGCAGCCGCGCGCCTGTGCCGTCGCTTGAGAGGTGTGCACAGGTGGTGCGTCACCGGCACGCCTGTCAGCCGCGGACCTGAAGACCTCCACGGCCTGCTCGTGTTCTTGCGAACGCCGCCACTGCATGACAGCGCCATGTGGCGCGCTGTTGTTGGCTCACGTCTGGCAGACGCAACCACGCCCAACGGCAGCGTGACCCGCTTGCTGGCTGATACGATGCGACCCTTCTTCTGGCGCACGAGCCGCGCTGAAGTGGCTCATGAGCTGGGTGTGCCTCCTCAAGCGGCGTTGCTCACGCGTCTTAGCTTGAGTCCTCTGGAGCAGCATTTTTACGAGCAGCAACATGACACCTGCGCCGCAGCAGCAGCGCGCGTGCTTGCAGGCGATGGCTCCACAACAGTGCTGCGCGCACAGACAGCACGTGCAGCTATGCGCCCGCTGCTGCGTCTGCGCCAGGCTTGCGATCACCCTCAGGTGGGCAGCTCAGGCCTCTCAGTGGGCGCTGCCAGCAATCCTGGCACATTTCTTGGTTCCTCATCACTGCCTGGTGGTGGCAATGGTGGCGTCATGCGCATGCGGGAGGTGCACGCCTGCTTGCTTGAGAAGGCTCGCGTCGCAACCGAAGAGGCGCAGCGCGCTTTAGCGATGGACTGCAACGCCTCTGCGGGGCTCGCGCTCCTGCGCAACGATGTGTCTGCTGCCATCCGGTGGTATCGCACTGTTCTCACCTTAGAGGCAGAGGGGCAAGCCATGCAGCCTTCTGTTTCTTTGGACAAGCTCCAGCGTCTGCACGCGCTCAGCGGCCTTGTACATGCGGTCCAACGCAGCGCTGTCGATGTCGCGGATGCTGCGCAGTGGCGGAAAGACGCGCAGGAACTACAGGATGGATATCTTGCTGCCCGCGCCGCTGCCGTCGCTGCCGCCCAGTCGGAGTTAGACTCGGCGACTCGGAACGCGAGCTTATTGACAAAACCACATGCCGGTGACTGGGCAATCGACGCTCTCGCCGTCGCGCTCCGTGCAGGCAGCGACATCACGCAAGGTCTTCTCAGCCGCATGATTGACGCGACTCAGCAGCGCTGGCAAGACACCGCAGTGCCGTTCAAAGACCTCCGCGGCGCTCAGTTAACATTGACGAACAGCATGCGCGGCATCTCTGTCGCGCACACGCAGCTGTGCTCTTTAGGGGCGAAATTCGCATCCCGGTGCGCAGCCGCGTCCGAAGCAGATGTCTACGCGGCGGGGCACTGCAGTGGCTGCCATGGTGCAGAGCTCGCGCAGACTGGCGTTGTATGCATGCTATGCGCCGCGAAAGAGTCAATTGCCGCCATTGAGGGTACACTGTTTGGGCGCCAGATGAAGAGCACTCTGCCTGGCAGACACGTCCAAGAGGCGGATGTCGGTGCTGGTCGCAGCGCACCCAGTAGCTGCGAGACTGCTCTCCGTGTGCTTCACTCGTGGACGCAGCGCGGCCCGTTCAAGGAGTCATTCGACTCTGCGTTCCATGACCGCGCAAAGGCGTACTTAGACGCGATGGAGGCTGCTCGCCGACACTTCACGAAAGCATCCAACGCGGCTCGGGAGCAGCAGTTCGCTCTAGCTGCGCGAGACGAGTTGCAGATGGCAGTGACAAGGCTCCGGTTGCGACTGCCGCACGAGATGGCTGGTGGTCTTGATCCCGTGCCCGTCGCCATGCGCAACTGCGTGCTATACCCACACGATGTGGATCCCATGGCGGAGGAAGTTGCTGCCAGCTACGCGGCCCATCAAGCGGAGCTGGTCGCCGCAAAAAGCAAGCTGCGGTGGTTGCAGTCGCTGGAGACGCGGACCACAATGCAGTCGCAAGGTGCAAGCGCACCTGAGGTGGCTCAGCCTGAGCAAGCTGCGCCGCTGATCATCGACGATGCAGAGGAAATCTGCCCCGTGTGCCATGACCCGCTGGGCGCGTCCTCCTTGCGCTCTTTCTTGCCCTGCGGACACACTCTCTGCAGCCGATGCTGCGCGTTCATTGCAAAGCGCGGCCACGGGAAAGGCATCGCCTGTCCGAAGTGCCGCGCGCGGGCAGCGGTGAAAGATGTGCTCACCGCGACGGCGGAGGATGGCCCGTCGTCTGCCAGTGAGGGGTTGGCCGTTGCTGCTCCTTCGGCAGCGCCGCAGGTCAGTGCGACTACAATTACGGACGAGGCCGCTATTGCAGGCTGCTCTGCCGCACGGGCAGCGAGTGACGCGATGGTGGCCGCTCTGTTGCATCCAAGCACCGGCGAGTCTGTCGTGCCGTGTGTCACAGGCTGGGGTACCAAGATTGACGCTGTCCTGCGGCGCATCATGTGGCTCCGCACAGCCAGGCCTGGAGAGAAGGTCATCGTGTTCAGCCAGTGGCTGGAAGTGCTGCAAATCGTGCAGCATGCACTGGCAGCGAACCATGTGGCGTGCGCCCGCGCTGCCGGCGGCCCCGCAGCAGCTTGCGCTCACGCGCTGGTCACATTTAGGACCCGCGACGTGGACGTCCTGCTGCTGCCCATCGCACGTGGCGCAAACGGCCTGACGCTGGTGGAGGCGACGCACGTCATTCTGGTCGAGCCGCTGCTCGATCCAGGCGCGGAGGCGCAGGCCGCGAAGCGTGTTGATCGCATTGGACAAGTGCAGCCCACCACAGTGCACCGCTTTTACTGCAGCGCCACCATCGAGTCGAATGTGAGAGCACTGTGTGCGAAGCGTGGGGGCCGCGATGGTGGCGGGTCGTCGGAGGGGACGCATGCGCCCGCACTCCGAGCTTGCGACATCATCAGTCTCATGAACGTGCCCTCCGCCTGAAATACGATTGACAGCATAGCGCAGCGTAGCCATACGTCACTCATACAGCTGTCGAAGACGAGGAAGCCTCGCTGAGTCGATGTTGGTCGCTCCGCCGTTGCCTTCATGTCATCATCGTGCTGCATGCATCGCAGCTTCACGTCTTCGCCACCATCGCCGCCACGCGCCGCATGCGCCTTTCGCTGCGGCATCCCCTGAACGCATCGCCCAAGACCAGGACTTCAGAGAGCTACTCTCTCTGTGCGGAGCAACGCACGAGCCGACGCTCTATCTGGGGAGGGGACCCTTCGGCCGCGGCTTGTTCCTGCCGAGCGGCGCAACGTGCGCGCAAGTCGTCCTCTCAGTACCTCTGCGCTACGCGCTCGTCGTGCGCGGCGACCTCGACGACGCAGATCCAGACGCAATAGAAACGAGTCGCGTGCGCAGACTTCACTGTGAGTGGGAGGCTGCTGCAGGTGTGGAGCTCCCGGACTCGTTGCGGATGGTCCTGGACAGCACGTTCCCTGCGGAGCAGAGACTCGCGTTGTATTTATTGTTTGCTATGCGCTCGCAAAGTCAAGTGTGGAAACGACTTGGAGCACTCCTGCCTGACAGAGCGACGTGTCCGTCGCCACTGCTGTGGAATGACTCGGAGCTGGCAGAGCTGCAGGACACAGCGTTGGGCGTGCAATGTAGTGCTGCTCGACAGACGGCGTCGAGAGGTTTCACAGGTTTTCTGGAGACGTGGCCACTGGGCAAAGAGCTGCATGAGGCGCTGGGACATCCCACAGCTGATGAATTTGTGTGGGCGCTGTCTATGGTGCAGAGTAGAGGAATGGCAGACCAGCTTGGCAACGAGAAGGACGCCCCTGTGGAGCGCATTGCAATGCTCGTCCCCTTCGCGGACATGTCGAATCACATCGCCTACGACCCTGGCTTCAGCGGCGCTATAAATGACGCCTCCGATGCGTTCGTGTTCCAATGCTGTCGGGTTGACGGCGTGCGGCCTGGAAACGAGCTGACTGTGTCATACAGGGACGGCGCCTCCAACGTCGAGCTGATGCGCAAGTATGGTTTCTGCACACCTCGTAATCGCAACGACTGGTTCATGCTTGGATCTCTCGATCCAGGAGCAACACGTGCAGCCGCACTTGACCCTGCACGCTTCGGGCCTGTCGCCGCGGCTGTCATAGCGGACGACGGTCTGCGGCATGCGGTGCTGTCCAGCATCCCGGCACAGACACCAGCGGATGGCGCTGCATCCTCCGTGCTGGACCAGGCTTCGCGAGCACAGAGCTTGAGAGATGCGATGGCTGCCGAGCTGGCGCACTACCCTACGACATTAGCACAAGATGAAGAGCAGCTCCGCGCGTTGGAGTCGTCATCTGCTGCGTCTGAAGGAGCCGATGCGGGGCGGGTCATGCGTCTGCAAGCGGCGCTGCGGTACAGAATGGAGCGCAAGCGGCTGATTGCGCAGGCGATGGCCTGCGTCAGTGTGTACGCGAACGCAGTGGCCAAGGTTGCTGCGCGACAAGGGCGGTAATATAGATCTAATATATTCACAACTTCAAACGATCAAGTAGCGTGCGAAGGTTCTTAAGCAAGGTCGTATCGTGCCATTGTCCTGTTTGCGGGTCCCATCGTCTAAAGTCAATGATACCTTGCCTAAAGCCTCTATCTATGACCGTCTGGATGATCTGGATGGCACCGGCACGGCGTGCGATCTCCAAATTTTCAGCGCTGGTTGTCATGTTGCACAGCGCGAGGCAGCCTTCAAGACGAAGTTGGTCCTTATTGTCGCTAAACCCAATGGCATACAATACAGCCTCGATTGCGCCAGCACTGGCTGCCGTCGCCTGATTATCGAGATAATCATCAGTGATGGTCCGAAGGAAAAAACAGGCGTAGACCTCCCCCCGTTTCTTGCGGAGAGCAGCAACAGACGCCTGGATCAGTCCAGCTTCAACAGCACGGACACGAATCTCAGCATCCTCAATTATTCGACAGATGATTTTCCACGCAACCCGCTGCACTGCAGCGCTGGCATGCGCTCGCATGGCTGCAACGACTGCATCCAAGCCAAAAGCATGGGCGCTATTCCTCGAAATCTTATAGCTGTCCATTAGATCCAAAGCTACGCTGGCAACAGCATCATCTTGTACACAATGCGCGAGCGCAGTGCAAGCGCATGTCCATACTGCTGCACAGAAGTTTTCGTCAACATCTGGTTTCCACTCAACGTATTCGCGAAGAAAATGCAAAGCTGATGCTTGAACGCGCGCATTGTCGGCGTGTCTTTCCATTTGCTGTACAAGGCTGCTTCGAAAGCTCCCTGGCACCAGAACTGTGCGCAGAACTGGCCAAGATTCGAGGCGCCTGTCCTCACCGATGACAACTTGCAGAAACAGGCTGGCGCGTGTCACATCCACAGCCGAGGCAGAGGGGTCAGTCAGCCAGTTGACCACCTTTTGGACTGAGCTTGGGTCTCCATCTTCTTCCTCGAACGCCGGGTCTGCGAAAGCCCCAAAGGCGTCAAACAGTCCCTGGTCGTTCGGGTCCGCAGGATAACCACGCAGAAGAACCAGGTGTGGTGACTGCTGTACGATGAGGCCGAGCGTCTTGTATGATAGAAGATGCGTGAAACGCGGCACCGGAACGCGACGGTGGCTTGGTCCATGCAACCTCGGGGCACTTCCACCGGTGGACATACGGCCGTGTGTGTAGGCACGGTAGCCCTCGCGTTCCGTTGGAAGGATCAGGGATCGCAGGCCTCCCTGAGCAAGCGCCACGAAGCTGAGGAGCTTAACGTTGGTTATCTTGACGCGGCCCCATGCATCAAGCGTCAGGTCCAGCTCTGTCCACAGCTCCGGTGTTTTGCACACACTACGCCACTGGCGGCACACAAAGAAGCACCGCCGAAGGTCAGGTGGCTCCAGAAAGCGGAAGATGTTGAGCACCACCGCTTCAGGCACGTTCAGACTGGGACAGGGCGCGCCACGCCCCATGGAGACAAGCGTGGAGCCAAAGAACGTATGCAAGGAATCGTAAGCAGCGCAGGAGGCACACCAAGGGTTTGGCGAAGAGCTCATGGTCGCTTCACAGTCCCCTGTATTTCTACCCCCTTGCGGCGGGTTTTGCTGCTACTCAAGCGCGATGTGCCGTGGATATGTATTTCAAGGGGTTTGAACTTCGAATCTCAGGCGGCCTCGTTGCCGCAGCATGGCCCCTGTGCGGCAAGCATGCGAGCTGCCGCCCGAGCCTGCCAGCTCGTCTCTGCCGTCTGAGACGCGCCCACCAATCGCCGCCGTCCCTGCTGCTGCTGCTGGGGCGGCTCACTCTCGCTGGTAATGCTCTCCTCCTCGAGCCTTGCCACTTCCGCATCCTGCTCCTGCCCCGCCGGCGTTGCCTCCTCCACCTGCAGATCCTGCGCATCCGCACGGACCGTCTGTTGCTCCGCCTTCATGGTCGCAGGCACTGCATTCACGTGGTACCCGCCAGTGCTGGTGTCGCTGCTTGTTGTTCCGTGCGGGTCAGGCTGCAACGCAGTGATGGGGCTGCATCCTGGGCGAGGCAGGTTGCACGGCAAGCCGGTCCACATGTCCACGCCGCAAGCCTGGACGCACTGCCATCCGATGCAGGGGGACACAGCCTGGACGGGCTGGCCGTGGAAGAACCAGGCGCTGAGTGCGGACTCCAGACTGGTGCCGTCTTCCAAGGTAAGCTGCGTGAATGTCGTCTGGCCGGACAGGCAGTGTACCAGGCAGGTTGGCGCGAACACTCCCGTGTTGGGTGGCAGTGCAGCGATGAGCGCCAACGTCCCAGCCTGGAACTCCTCCACGAACGACAGCTGGCTGGGGGACACAGGCAGATAGTTGTCCGTGTCGTACATCAGCTCGAAGTCATCGAACTGCGGCACGTTGACAAAAAACGGGGCTGATGAGATGAGCGGCATGCGGTACTGGCCCAACAGGCAGCGCCACTCCTTCCCGGGGAAGTGCTTAGCGCAGTAGCTGGGGAATACCGGCTGGGTGAACGTCGTCATGTTTGCCATCAGCTGCTGCAGCGTCTCCAGCCACGGCGACCACTTCCATCCCCGGGGCTGGATGTCAAGCAGGCCGGCGCCGTCCAAGAAGCCCTGTACTTGGAGGCCCAACGGTTGGACCAGGTCGACAACGGCGTCCAGGTTGTTCATCGCACCGATGGCGCCAGCAGAGCAGCCGCCGAAAAGCAGGCGGCTGCCAGGCACTGAGCCCATGCCGCGCTTCTGGACGAGGGAGGTGATGACCGCTGACACGATGCGGCTGCCCCTGAACTGGTACCCGAACGTCGCGCTACTGGCGGGTGCATCGCCGGACCAGAGGTCTGAAGAGCAGTACTTGACGTAGATTCTGTTGATGGCGCCCCACGGGCTGGAGCCGTCTGTCGCGAAAATACCGCCCTGAGCGAAAGTGGACTGCCATGGCTTCGCTTGTGAGCTCATCCAATAGTCGTGCATGACGAAGCGCTGCTGGCAGCTCTGCTCGTCCCAGCAGAACATAGACCCCTCGAGGTAGACCAGCCACATGTGGTCTGCGCGCCGGGGACAGAAGGCGTGTGAGGTGTTGGGGCTGGGACCAAGGTGTTGTTGCTCAGAGTACGCACCTCCAACGCCAGGCGCCCCGGGGGCGAAGTAGTACCCAGCAGGGCTGTGGGGAGGAGCAGCGCGGACAGGGCGTGAGACCGCTGCGAGGGCCCGCCGTGCGTCAACCACCCAAGGCAGAGGCTTTACACAACTCACCTGCCGTCGTTGCAGACCGCCTGAGGGTCGACGTCTGTCACATAAGTCAGCGTCATGGTGCTCGTCCCTGGCGTGCCCACAGGTGTGTCCTGAATAGGCGGTCCGCCCAGGCCGGTCACGCTGGCTGCGAATTGCTTGGGCGCTTTGGGAGCGGGTGGTGTCTGCTGCCCGCCAGCAGAAACCCCAGGCGCAGCGACCGCAGCGACAAGCAGCGCTTTAAGAACGCCTCTCATTGCGGCCGGCGCAGAGAAGCTTCCGGCAGGTGGGCCGCTGTGAAGAGTGGTGGTTCTCACGCCACAGTTCCAAAGCCGGGGCTCTTAGTGCAGAGCGAGCATTGACGATGCCCTTGGCACGTGTGATGGGAGGAGCGCTCTGCGAAGGCGTGGTGGATAGATAAGCGATGACATGAAAAGCTCACTCGCAGATGTAAGCATCACTCCCCTTCGTCATGGCCGCCAACGCCGTATTCAACACGCATGATGCGTGCGTCGCTCTCATGACACAGCCAAACATCGTCGCCAGCGACATCGCGGCTCTCGCATGCGTCAACAAGACGGCTGCCCGTGCAGCTCGCGAGAGCGGTTGGCGGGCGCTTTTGACGCGCACGATGCCGCACGCCTGAAAGCGCGATCATGTGGTGACGCTGCGCGCGTACAAGGAGGTGGCGAATCGCACACCAGACGTGGCGACAGCGATGATTGCGATGGATTGCAACCTCGTTTTCTTTGTGCATCGCACTGATGGCGAGGCTGCTCTTTTCCACCACTTTTAAGCTGCTTGATAACAATGTCGCGCTTCATGTCCAGCCCAAGGTGATTCCGCACGCTTCTATCAGCGGCGATGAGGAGCTCACAGCCTCGCTGTATTTGGAGATGCCGCCGGCTGACGGTCGCGGACTCTATCCCGGCGGCGTTCGTGTCGCCTGCATTTTCGACAAGCTGGCCATCCATCGCACCCATGATGCAGTCATTCCAGACCCTCCACCGGACAGCCATCCGACGTCATTGTTCGACCACGACCGGCCAGATGAGGATGCATTCGATCGGTGGATGCGCTTCCACGTCAACTTGGCTCTTGTTAATCGCGGGAGCGGCCGTGTACACGTGTTCTTAGGGGACGGCTATTGTCCTTTTAAATCCACCCGCGAACGTTTCTGGCAGGGAGACTATCCACGCGAGGAGCCCCACAATGGTTGCTTCGCTGTTATCGTCCATGTGCCCGCTGATGGTGGCAGAGTGTCTGTGTGGCCCGACATTCAAGTACGTTACAATGAATGCAGTGGTTCGGGCGACACGTACCATGCCTTGGAGCCGATGCGGAAAGACGCCATGGTCCGCATCGTCATGAACATGAAATGGCGCGATTGTTGACTTTGCGCGCAAAAATACCAGCGGCAGAGCGCGACATGGCACGAGATCTGCACACTGGCAGTACATGCAAACTCAACAAAAATCGGGTGTCGCAACCACCTGAACACCTGCAAACAGAATAGCCCAACTGCTCTCACCCACCCGTCCGCAGATGTGCAAGTCGTTCATGGCATCTGACTGCGCCAGCGTGTTGGCAAGCACACGCTTGTACACCTCAAGCGGCCTTCGTTTGATGGCGCTTGTTTTGACCCAAAACGTGCCGCAGCACCCGTAGGCGATGGGCCCCTCTGGAAAGGCGATGCCGGTGCCGTTGTAAATCGAGTCCCACAAAACGCGCTGGTCCATGTTGGCGCTCGGCCCCCATTCACTGGTTGCAAGCGCCGCATTCATCTTGCAGTAGACTGCGCCCACGTCGTTGTTATCCAGGTACGCGCGCCCATCCAGCAGCAACGTCTTGATTTGCTCGTCCACAGGGTGATGGTAGTGCCAACTTGTTCGATGCGCATGAACGAAGATGAGCACGTCGGCCATCGATTCGAGCCAGTCGTAGTTCTCGATGACAGCTTGCAAGTAACCATGGCTTTCCGTGCACCCATTTCTCTCAGACATAGGCGCCAGGAGATGACATGATGGGCGCATGATAGGCGGCACATGAGGCAATAGTGTCACCCAATCCAGATCCGTCTCGATGCAGCTGTACATGACCAGAGCGTAGCGGATGGTGCTGTCGTTCAACCGATCAGTTATTGTGTTGCGAGCAGGGCCGACTGGCTGAGAAACAGCGAGGTGGAAGAGGAAGAGCGATGTGAGCCAGTAAGCCTTGCGGCGACTCTGTGCATCAACCATGAGCGCACAAGCGCTGGTAGATAACAAATAGCGCGCAGTCGCAAACGTCGCAAGTAACGAGCACGGCGAGAAAGCGAGATAAGACCTCTTGTTTGTATACCGTATTTGCAGAGTGTTGTGAGACTGATAACTAACTAAGTCCGCGGCGCTTGTCTCACAATCGTATGTACGCCGGTAACTCGGAGGGCGCCGTTTCCTCACAATGGCCTGCTAAGGAAATGTACGCTCAGCAGCCAGCCTGGCACGCCTGGGGCCCAAAATTTGCCTCTTGTGCCCTACCGCCCTTGTTCTCCCACGCACGCGGCGCGTCAGGGCGTGCACGGCGCCGGCGACTTGATGTAAGCTCATTTGTACGCTTTTCTCACATTCAGAAACTCCGCCGCCCGCCGTTTCTCACACAATTGTACGCATAGAAACTGCCCGGCGCATTTCTCACAAGTACCGTTTCTCACAACACTCTGCAAATACGGTATATACCTCTGCATCTCCACGCTGTATGAATTACGCCCACAATCACAGCAACAAACAGCGCGTCTCCAGTCAGCTAGCCGTCAGAATCCGCTGTCATGCCGTGCGCACGCCACTTCGCCAGTATGCCAGGCACATGTGCCGCCCCAACAACTGCGACCACGCATCCACCATCGGCGCCTGGCGGCGGATTAGCATGAGCATTATCACTGCGGCGCCCAGTAGACAGAGCATACACACCGCCGCCGCACTCATGTTGTGTAAGGACGAGCTGAGATGCATGTGCATACGGCATCCCTGTGAGTGCGAGACATCGAAGTTGCCTTGCTAAGTTCGTGTCGCGCTCATCAAGCAACGCTTGAAACTGTGATGCACGAAGCCGCTGAGTGGCCTCTCTTGGCGACGGCGTCATGATGCGGGCAACAAGCGCGCTGGGCGCAATCACAAGAACTGCCAAGGCACCGCAGAAGCACGCGATGGCTGCTACCGCAAGAACTCCAGCACCGATGGCAAGCTGTGTCCGCATGTACATGCCTGTCATGCGCTTGAACATGAAGCACACGACTGCAAGTCCAACTGTGACTGCTGGAACCGCTTTGGTAAATGCTTTCCGGACCGCTGTGCCGATGCGCCTGACCGTCAGGTTTATCGGACGATCTGCAAACACGATGCGGCGTACGCCGTGCAGTGCGGCGGCGCTCAAGGCGGCGCGCATATCATCTCCAGGTGAAACGCCCAATCGGCGCGCTGCTAGCGAGGCGAGAACGTTGAGAGGCAGCAGAGCCGCGTGACCAAGCAAGCCGTCTAGCAATCGGTAGCGTGTGCGTTGCTGCTGTCTCAACTTCCGTCGGCGAAGATGAGGGGTCGGTACAGCGAGTGCCTTTCTCGCGCTTGGATCTTGAGCGAGGTCATCGTCTGTGGCCAGCGCATCTTCACATGCCAGTCTCCACATGTCCATTGACGAGGTAGTTTGCGGCAGGTCCCTCAATTGTGACAAGAGTTCGTCTGCAGGGACATCTAAGGCAATGATCAACGACCCAGGTGCTGCCTCCTCATCACGTTCGAAGCGCAGCGCCAGCGGCTTGACAGGCGGCATGTGACTACTCCCCGCGACACAGATGGCGTGGCGCGCTAAGCAGCACAGATGCAGCGGACTCGGCTCTCCGTGAGTGCTCTCCCAACCTGTGCGTAGCTCTGCAAAAGCTTGATGGAATGCAGGCAGCCACGGCACATGTGGACGTCCCGGCCCAGTGTCCTGAGATGTGCTGGAATAGGCGGCATCGTATGTACCCAGTTCTGGCGCAAACGCAACCACGTAGTCATCGAACAGGTCAAACTGTCTTGGTTTCACCACGAATCGCAACACTGACGCGTGGCCGACGACCTCCAGCTTGCTCTCAGTAATACCGTGGAATCGTGGGCGAATCATCTCCACAGTCACGTCTGCTGCGATTCCACTGCGGAGCAGAGTTCGCAAGTCTGCGGCAACAGAGTCCGGTGGAACAAGTGTGTCCGGCTTCGTCGCAAGACGTGCAGCCAGTTCATGCGCTGTTGGGTGCCCAGGCAAGTGCTCAGGCACGCCTGCAACTTCAACGCGTGAGAAGAGCCACCACTGGGATCGAGGGGCGTCGGCGCTTGGTAGTAAGTCACTAAGGCGAGACACGCAGGTCTCGATGACCACCGTTGAAGGTCTGCACAACATAGACAATGACTCAGTGACGTGTGGCGCACTCTATCTTCAAAGAGAGGTGTGTCCACAAGCCGCAAGCAGCGCACCTGTGCTGCAAGATGAGTCTCCTCACGTCGCTCGCGGCATTGGGAGCAACATGAGAGGTGCCAACCAAGTGTATTCTTCGATCTTGTGTATGGTGTGCGCTACCAGGGCCGCGCAGCGTGTGCACAAGCGTCGCTATATGGTCACTGCCGTGACTTCCAGAGCATGATACACGCACGCGGCGCGCAGCCGCGCTGCATGTATGCACCTGCATGTAATACGCACACGGCTACGGCATAGCGCTCCAGCGGGGGCGCATTTTGTGCTCGGCCTTGACACAATTTGTGTGTCACACAAAACGCTCGCTGGCGATCAGAAAACTGGCTCCTCTTCGCACGCACTCATGAAGTTCAAGGCGGCCTTCTCGGAGGTTGGTGCCGGGTGGCTAGAAAAGCGTTTCCTACCCGCGTTCGAGAAGTTGTCGCCTGCGCGGGGCGTTGAGCTCGTCCTCCTGCTCACGCCCTCCAGTGTGCACCTCATCCACGACGCCAAAGCGAACGGTGGACCAGAAATACACGCGGACTTCGTGGTACGCACACAAGCGGTGTCGCAGGCCACACGGCTCGTCCGTCGCGTCGCTGCTTAAAGACACTCCTCCTCACCGCCACTGTTTGCCAACAACAAGGTGTCTGAGTTGTTTGACGAGGAGACGTATAAGACGGTGAGCAACCACGGCAATAAGGCGCGTCGTGTCACGTGCTATGCGCCTGGTGGCAAGACACTGCGCGTGTATTCTCCGCTGTAGGTGAAAGACCAGCAGTAGGCACAACTCCAGCGACAAGTACAGCTCTCACGCCCCTTCGCGTTCGCCTCCGACTTGCGAGCAGATAGCACTCCCCTTCGAGGCTGGCATGCTGCGTCGCGTGCTCGCTGGCCTGGCGAATAGCGCGCCGGACGGAGCCAGGTGCGCAGCCAAGGCCTTTTGCCTAGGACAACTCTTGACAACTCCGCGTCGACTGACACCCTCTGCACTCCTGCCGCCTCGATGTGAACATAGCATCGAGCTCAAACTCACCAAGAAGCCAGTGGGTGGCGCCGCAGCACTGCCCGCCGCACCGGTACCACCACACACCCCTGATGGAGGACGCCTGGAGGTCCCTGCACAGCAGACGGCCGCCTTCCTCGAAGTCACAGCCACCGGCGAGGGCATGGTCATCTGCCACGGCGTCCCACTGCTCGGAGATCCGCTGCGCCGCAGCGCGGTGGATGCTTGTGAACGATTGGTCGCGAGCTCGGGAACCCGGGTGCCGTACTGGTTATCCATCCCGCCAGTTCTTGCGCAGCAGTTGGTTGCGGAGGTGACCAGTCTGAAAGCTGTAGCGCCGACCATCGATTTAGCGACCCTGCCGGTGCGCCTCGCATGATTGTTTTGTTTGCTCCGTCTGACCATCACGACTGTGCGCAGGGCGGAGACCTGCACTTGTATGCATCCACACATGCCCTGACGCTGGGAACAGAACATCGAGGCCTGCAAGTCGCGTGGTCGCCAGGAATGCCGCCGCCAGCAAATGCCGGCCAAGGCGGCATTGCAGCCACCCCGGCCGGTCTGTTCCCTGTCGGCTTAGCGGGATTGGGGTCCGTAGCAGCAGGCAGCACTGCGCTCAACTTACCTCCGCCAACCACACCAAGTAGTCGATTAGCTGCCGCCCGCGCTGCAGGCGCGGCGAATGCGCCATCAGAAGTGCACGTGGCTTGCCGGGACGTTCTTGTGGCGTTATCATTCTACGCGACGCGCTGCGATGCGATGCTCCTAGGTGTGGCCAATCATGGCGGCTACGTGGAGGTGGCGTGCCGCTACGAGGACCCAGGCATGGCGCCTGACGCTGTTGCGCTTGGCATTCGATTGCCGGTCAAAGACCTCGGCGCAGGACCCACTGCCGCCGCAGGCGTGGATGCAGAGGCAACAGAGGACTAGGATCTGCAAGACAGTTGTGTGGTCGTCATAAGATTGCGTCGCAATTGCAGATAGATCTGTCTGTCTTCATCGCCTGGATTTGCGGAAGCAGAAGCAGCACGCGCCGCCTGTGTCCTCCCTGAACCCGCTGTCATCCTCTTCGCCTTCAGGCGACACGCTCAGCAGCTCGCGGCCTCGAGGGAGCACAGTGCCTGGGAGGTGCATGCCTCCCCCAGCAGCCGATCCCGGCGCTCCCCCATGAATGCTATGCTGCTCAGCTTCGACTGCGTGCCGAAACGCCTCAGGCTGCTGTGCAAGCAGCTTGACGCTCAACCCGCGGTCCCTCTCCCAGTGAGGCCCACTGGCGGGACCACTAGCTGCTGCAACGCCTTGGGAGCTGCTTGTGCCGCTGCCTCCGCTGCCAGTGGACCCAGGTGCCCAAATAGCGGCCCAGGCGCTGTTAGTCAGCCCAACGCGCTCGTCATCCTCAGCATCATAAAACACGCTGCCGGGTCCATCGTTGTCGCTGGAGTACGCATCATCACCGCCATTGCTGCGGAACGAGCCATTTTGTGCGAACGCCGGCGGCACAGGGGCGCTCGGTCCTGCAGCAGTTTGCCCTGCCGGGCCTGTGCGTGTGCTCCATGGACTTGAAGGCTCAATGTGCTGCTGCTGAGCCTGCGACGCGCGACGCGCGGGTAGCGGCGGCGGCGTGGCTGGAACTGCATATGGCTGCTGCGGCGGCGGAACAGGTGGCGCAGCTGTCGCCCCGGTCATGGTCAGTCCCAAAGATGCAAGCTGTGAGTAGCTCTTGCTGTTTGCCAAATGTCGGGGCCCGTCAACAGCCTCGCCTGTTGCGATAGCGCGCTCACGCTCAGCCACGTACTGGTACACAATCTCGTGTGCGCCGAGCAGGCCCTTTGCAGGAAAGTCAACACTGTTGAAGTCCGGGATGCCGGTGCCACTCACCGCCGCCGCGGGGATGTGCGCGTCTGGTCCAAGCAACTGCTTCAGACGCGCATGCAGGTCCGGTCCGGAAGGCAGGACCTGGACTTTCTTGCGCGTCTTCTCGTCCAGGAAGCGCGTCACAAGGTTGAACGCTGCACTGAACGCCCACGGCGGATTGATAATGTAGCACGCCTCCAGCGTCTCCGGATAATGGTCCTGGTCAATCTTCGCGATGCGGCCAGTCAGCTCCATGGCTTTGCCCGTCAAGCTGCCGACTGCAAGGCCCCGCATGTCAAGAATATTGACTTGTCGCTGCACCGGCCT
>Ga0164297_10002211_pt1 | contig 19554 bp, 13 predicted proteins | sample GEODES058metaG_FD_113539 | JGI IMG/M metagenome (GOLD analysis project Ga0164297, IMG submission 113539) | Dystrophic lake water microbial communities from Trout Bog Lake, Wisconsin, USA - GEODES058 metaG | ecosystem: Environmental > Aquatic > Freshwater > Lake | place: USA: Trout Bog Lake... | reverse complement strand
GGTAGGCTTTTAACGTCTCCAATTCGCACCCCAATCGCCATTTTCGAGTTCTCAGGGCCAAGCGTGCGTTAAACTGCTAGGCTACGTTAAATCCGGGTCTAAACCGCATGCTTTCCTTGCTTAAAAAAATCTTTGGCACTCGAAATGACCGTTTGCTCAAGCAATTCCGACGGCAAGTCGCGCAGATCAATGCGCTCGAGCCACAAATCCAGGCATTGTCTGATCAGGCTTTACGCGCCTACACGCAAACATTCAGAGACAAACTCGCGCAAGGTTCTACGCTAGACGATTTGCTACCAGAAGCGTTTGCGGTAGTTCGAGAAGCAGGTAAGCGCGTGTTTGGTATGCGCCATTTCGACGTGCAACTCATTGGCGGTATGGTTTTACATAGCGGCAAAATTGCTGAAATGCGAACCGGTGAAGGTAAGACGCTCATGGCCACCTTGCCCGTCTACCTTAATGCGCTTACCGGTCGAGGAGTGCATGTTGTTACGGTTAACGATTACCTTGCTCGCCGGGACGCCGAATGGATGGGTAGGCTGTACGGTTTCTTGGGCCTAACCGTCGGCGTGGTGGTGCCGCAACAGGATAACGAAGAAAAAATCGCAGCCTATCGCGCCGATATTACCTACGGCACGAATAATGAATTTGGCTTTGATTACCTGCGCGATAACATGGAGTACCGGGTCGAAGATCGTCGGCAGCGTTCGCTCGTATACGCCATTGTGGACGAAGTTGATTCGATTCTGATAGACGAGGCGCGAACTCCGTTAATCATCTCGGGGCAAGCTGAGGATCACACCGAAGTCTATATGCGAATGAACGCTGTACCGCCGCTGCTTACTCGCATGGTGTCCGAGCCTAAACCCCAGGAGCCTGAACCTGAAGGCGATTATTGGGTCGATGAGAAAAATCAACAGGTTTACATTTCAGAGGCCGGTCACGAGAAGGCTGAAACGGTATTGACCAATCTAGGTTTGTTACCGCAAGGTCAGTCGCTCTATGAGCCACGCAATATCACTTTAATGCACCACTTGATGGCTGCGTTACGGGCACACAACTTGTTTCATCGCGATCAGCACTATGTCGTGCAAGAGGGTGAGGTTGTGATTGTTGATGAGTTTACGGGTCGACTGATGATTGGTAGGCGTTGGTCTGACGGGTTGCATCAAGCGGTTGAAGCCAAAGAGGGCGTAAAAATCCAACTTGAAAATCAAACGCTTGCATCGATCACTTTTCAGAACTATTTCCGCATGTATGAAAAGCTGTCAGGCATGACGGGCACGGCGGATACTGAAGCTTACGAGTTTCAGGAAATTTATGGGTTGGAAACTGTGATTGTTCCAACCAATCGCCCCATGATTCGGGCTGATCAAAATGATCAGATCTACAAGACGGCGGGAGAGAAATACAACGCAATCATTGCCGATATCAAAGATTGCAAGGAGCGAGGCCAGCCTGTCCTAGTGGGTACAACGAGTATTGAAAACTCCGAGCTGTTGTCCGGATTGCTCAAGCAAGCTGGAGTCGCCCACGAAGTCCTTAACGCTAAGCAACATGCTCGCGAAGCCGAAATTGTGGCTCAAGCCGGTAAGCCAGGACACATTACGATTGCGACGAACATGGCCGGTCGTGGTACCGATATCGTGCTCGGTGGCAGCATTGAAAGACAAAGTGAACACATCCGTGCTGATGAATCACTTTCAGAGGAAGACAAGGCTGTTCGCATCAATGCAATTCGCAGTGAGTGGCAGCCACTCAATGACCGTGTGAAGGCCGCTGGTGGTTTGCGGATCATAGGCACGGAACGCCATGAATCGCGTCGAATTGATAATCAGTTGCGCGGCCGCGCAGGACGTCAGGGTGATCCTGGCTCGTCGCGATTCTATCTTTCGCTAGAAGATCCGTTAATGCGAATTTTTGCCGGAGATCGCGTTCGTGCGATTATGGATAGGCTTAAACTCCCAGAGGGTGAGCCAATTGAAGCTGGCATGGTTAGCCGATCGATCGAGACTGCTCAACGTAAAGTTGAGGGTCGGAACTTCGATGTTCGCAAGCAACTCCTAGAGTACGATGACGTCGCGAATGATCAACGTAAAGTGCTGTATGCCCAGCGTAATGAGGTGTTAGAAGCCACATCAATTCGGGATACGGTCGATAATCTGTTGAGCGGAACGTTTACGACCTTGGTTGAAAGGTTTGTGCCTCCAGGCTCTGTAGAGGAACAATGGGATTTGGCGGGACTGCAAATGGCTCTGGAGTCAGATTGGCAGATAAAAATCCCGTTACTCGATATGTCTGCGCAATCAAAATCCATGTCGGATGAAGACGTGCTGGAGAGCGTTCTTGAATATGCTCGACAAGCTTATCAGCACAAAGCAGATCTCGTTGGGCTTGAATCATGGTCGCATTTTGAGCGTTCAATTATGTTGCAAGTGATTGACTCACAATGGCGCGAGCACTTATCTTCGCTTGATCACCTGCGTCAAGGCATCCATTTGCGTGGTTATGCGCAAAAGAATCCCAAGCAAGAGTACAAGCGAGAAGCCTTTGAGTTGTTCTCGGACATGCTTGACCGGGTACGCGACGACGTTATGAAAGTGCTGATGACTGTGCGTGTTCAGACTCAAGAGGAAGTCGCTCAGGCTGAACAAGAGGCTGCTGCCGCGGCACACGGACAAAATGTGCAATATCAGCATGCTGACTACGATGAAGGACAGTCTAACGAGCAAACCGAGCAAGCAATTGCCAACGCAGCAGCAGGTCAGAGCCCTGTGCGCAACGTACTTCCCAAAGTTGGTCGTAACGACGCCTGCCCATGTGGCAGCGGAAAAAAATATAAACACTGTCACGGTCAACTGAAGTAAGCCTCCATTGGCTGAATAATGTTTTAACCGGAGTAAGTGATTGTTTAAGTCGTTCTTCGGAAGTAAAGCATGGTGGTTGTGGGCCTGGCCAGGTGTCGCTCTCATCGTGGTTGGCCTATGGTGCCAAGTGCGAATCGACGTCTTAGTTAATTCAGGAATAGGCTCGTTGTTTGATGTTATGCAACGCAGCCTCAGTGAACCGGGCTCGGTAACGCTCGATCTATTCGACTCCATTGTTTGGGATCTCACTAAACTCATTCTTCTTTACGTCGGCCTCGCAACTTTGCTTGGGTTTTACATTAAGCACTGGATTTTGCGCTGGCGACAGGCAATGAATGATTTGTATACCCGCCACTGGGCCAAGTTGAGATTGATCGAAGGTGCGAGTCAGCGAGTCCAAGAGGATACTAAGCGGCTTGCGGCAACGGTTGAGCTTATAGGTGCCAGTCTGATTGAATCAATGCTGACATTGTTAGCGTTTTTGCCGATACTCTGGGATATCTCCACTCGTGTCCATCAAATCCCGATTGTTGGTAAGGTAGATCATGCGCTCGTATACATAGCCATTCTTTATGCGTTAATTGGAACGATTGGCTTGGCCATAGTGGGATATAAGTTGCCCGGCTTGGAGTTTCTGAATCAAAAGGCAGAGGCGGCATATCGCAAGGAGTTGGTCTATGCTGAGGATGATGCAAGTCGTGCGGAGATGTCGACGTTTCAGAAGCTTTTTGATGCTGTGAAAAAAAATTATCACCGTTTGTTTTTCCACTACATGTATTTCGACTTAAGCAAATTAATATATTGCAATTTGGCTTGGTTGTGCCTTTTATTGTGCTTGGCCCAACGGTAATTGCTGGCGGTCTTACGCTAGGCGCATTTGCTCAGACGGTTCGTGCATTCGAGAGAATACAGACATCTTTTCAAGTTTTAGTGCGTAATTGGGCCTCGATTGTAGAGTTGCTCTCCGTTTATAAGCGTCTCAGAGCGTTTGAATTACAAATCAAATAATTTTCTAAAGGGTGTGCGTGATGATGGTCGATACACAAAAGCTTGTTGATGACATATCAAGTTGGATCGCATGTGAGTCCCCCTCGAGTGATCCTGCCGCCATAACCCAGATGGCAGAGATCGCAGCCAAGCAAGCGCGTGGTGCCGGTTTACGTGTCGAGTTAAGTCAAATTGGCGACAAGAGACTTCCGTTGTTGTTGGTGAGTAATCGCGCGCCAGGTGATACACGCCCCGGCATACTGATACTCGCACATTTGGACACTGTTCACCCTATCGGCACTATTCTTACTAAAAATAAGTTGCGTATTGAGGGCGATAAACTTTACGGCCCCGGTAGCTACGACATGAAAGCGGGAACCTATTTGGCGTTGACTGCGCTTTGTGAGCACGCATCCGCCGATTCCACTCGTTTACCTGTTGATTATTTAATGGTGCCGGACGAAGAAGTAGGGAGTCATGACTCGCGTCCTTTCATTGAAAAGTATGCTGCCCAAGCGAAATACACATTAGTGGCAGAACCGGCTCGCGCCGATGGTGGCAAGTGCGTCACTGCCCGTAAAGGCACAGGCATGGTTAAGATTTGCGTGACGGGTTGTCAGTCGCACGCTGGCGTTAATCACGAGAAAGGACGCAGCGCTATTAAAGAAATGGCGCATCAAGTTTTAGCGATGGAGTCGTTTACCGATTACGACCGAGGCATCACAGTAAGCGTTGGCACAATACAAGGCGGCACGGCAACAAATACCGTTCCAGGCTATTGCGAAGCGATTGTCGATTTTCGTATCCCAGATGTACCTGCTGGAGATGAAATACTTGCCAAGTTCAATTCCTTAAAAGCAGTTGGCCCAGATGTCCGCGTCGATGTCGATGTCGAGCTCAATCGCCCACCAATGGTCAAGACGTTGCAGTCTGCTGCGTTGTTAGCTCGCCTTCAGGATCAGGCGACGCAGGCAGGATTTGAGTTAGATGAGGCCCCAATGACGGGTGGTGGTAGCGATGCTAACTTTACGTCAGCCTTAGGTGTGCCGTCTATTGATGGCCTAGGCGCAGATGGAGATGGTGCGCATACATTAACTGAGTACATCCTTATTTCTACGCTACCCAAGCGCTTGCAATTTTGGCGCAACACCCTCTCAAATCTTGACTAGAGGTTAGTTCTCCTTTGCACCAGAGTCGTTGACGGCTTGCGTCCAGCGAGGAATTTCACTTCTTAAATAAGCGGCATATTGCTGCGGATCGCCACCGATTGTCTCCGCGCCTTGCGCGGCCAGCGTTGCGATAACCTCAGGATTGGTAAGAACTTGATTAGTCACTTTATTTAGCTTCTTGACTATATCTTGTGACGTACCGGTAGGGACCATGATGCCTTGCCAAGCAGCGGCCTCAAAACCCTTAAATCCAAGCTCAGCCAACGTTGGGGTATCTGGCAGCACAGATGATCGCTTTGCGCTGGTTACTGCCAAGGCGCGAATACGACCCTCTTTTACGTAAGGCAAAACAGTATTGATGGTGTCTATCATGAACTGTGTTTGGCCTGCCGCGACGTCTACTAACCCTGGGGCGCTGCCTTTATACGGAACGTGTTGGGCTTGCAGGTTAGCTTGCTTTAGAAACATTGCCGGCACGAGGTGTGTGATTGTGCCCGCACCAGATGAGCTGTAGTTAAGTTCGTTGGGTTTGCTCTTGGCCAGCGCAACGAAATCTTTCACTGACGTGACGGGTAGTGCCGGGTTGACCACAAAAACCAAAGGTACAGCCGCGGTCAACAGCACCGGATCGAAGTCTTTTACGGGATCGAAGTTTACTTTCGAATTTAATGCAGGACCAATTACGATTGCTGACGTATTGTAGAAAAGTGTGTATCCGTCCGCTGGTGCCTTAGCAACAATTTCTGCAGCAATCGCACCACCTGCGCCTGGTTTATTGTCGACAAAAACTTGCTGACCAAGTTGTTCAGATAGTTTTTGCGCGATGACCCGGGAAACCATATCTGTCGGTCCACCGGCAGCGAACCCTATTACCATCCGAATTGGTTTGGATGGCCAGGCTTGGGCAAAACTTAAGTTCGCTGCGAATAGTGTTAAAACGACACTCAGCAAGGCGCAGGGTGTTGTGCGATAGATGCGTTTCATCAGCGCAAGCCTTTTAGTTGAAGGTATCTAGAACGTGTCCAGGCCCCGCTTGCATCTCGACATAATTTTTGCCGTCGTGAACCAGGCAGCCGTTTACCCATACACCATGAACACCAAGTGGGGAGCGGACTTTACGCGAGCCTCCACCTGGCAAGTCTCGTTTGTTTTCTAGCTTAGACATGCCAATCGTATCGGGATCAAACAGCAACATATCCGCGTGCGAGCCTTCTACGAGCCTGCCTCGGGCAGGTATGCGGAAGCGATCTGCCGGTTCGCTGGTTAGGCGACGAATACCCTCTGCGAGGGTGAAGTTTTTCGTTTTCCGCACCCAGTGCGACAAGAAGTGTAGGCCAAACGCGGCATCACACATGTAGATGAGGTGCGCACCCGCATCGGATAGTGTGATCACACTGGCCGGATGTTTAAGTAGTGGTGCGACACCCTCGTCGATATGATTGAAGAACTTGCCGGTAAAGTGCAGTTGTAAATCTTCTTTGATAGCGATATCAAAAAAAACGTCGAGCGGGTCTTTGCCTGATTTTTGCGCTAGATCTTGGATCGATACCCCCTCGACTGCGATGTGTTCAGGCAGCGTGCTTTCTCCTACCTCGATATAGCGCCAATCACCTAAAAACAGAATGCCCTTTTTAGGTTGTGCAAGATTAGCCCGAAGCGCATTTCTGAAAGCTGGATCTGCATAGATTTTTTTGATTTCTTCGTTTGTTTTGCCTTTGATAGCGTCAAAAGCCGAATGACTCAGTAGGGGGTAGGGCTCTGCTAGAGTGAAGTCAAACGAGAGCGGCTGACAACTGGTCAGCATATACACCTCATTACCTCGAGCTTGGGCTTGAGCGCATTTCTCGTAGTACGTCATGCCTAACTCTGGAGTTGCAGGGTTGTACATACTCAGTACTGTAGAAATATACGTTGGGCGTTTGGTATTAGCTGCGATTTTTTCCATGACTTCTGGAGTCGCGCGCGAACCCGTCGCCATCATGAAAACGCCCTTATTTACCTCGCCCAATACATTGGTCAGAGCGTATAACTCCTCTTCCGTTGCGATAGTCGACGGCATAGGACGTCCGCCATAACCGCTGTGGTTTGGAGAAAACGACGACGCAAAGCCGATCGCGCCAGCGTCCATGGCCTCTTTAATCAGATTGCGCATTGCATCGAGCTGCTGAGGTGTTGGCACTTCAGTTTCCGAGGCTTGTTCACCCATCACCGCAGTTCTTACAACGGAATGGCCGGCAAATACTGCCGTATTAATGTATGGCTTGGTGGCGCGCAACTGGTCCATGTATTCTTTAAAAGACTCGAATTGCCACTGAATGCCGGTCCTGAGGGCGTTTAAATCCATTCCTTCGACAACCGACAGATTTTTTATCATGGTTTCTCGGAGAGCTGCCGGACATGGGGCAATGCCAAAACCGCAATTACCCATTACTGCGGTTGTGACACCGAGAGCGGGCGAGGGCGACATAGTTCTATCCCAGGTGATCTGAGCATCAAAATGAGTGTGTAAATCCACAATGCCAGGCATAAGAGATAAGCCCTTGGCATCGACTTCCTGTGTGCCTTTATCGGCAATTTGGCCGATTTTTTTTACTATGCCGTTACTGATGCCCACGTCTGCTAATTTGGCTGGATTGCCCAGTCCATCAAAAACTTGTGCTTGGCGAATAATTAAGTCGTACATCGTTGTCCCTCGTTGAAACCTTTTATTTAAAACTTTTGGTTTAAATTTTATTTTTTTAAGACTATAACGCTAACTAGCCACACCTATAATCGGTCGACAGTCGCTCACATTACTTTTTACGGACCACAATGCAAAACAATCTCACTCGTAATACGTTAGCAGTGTGTTGTATCTTCGCTTTGCTAGCCTTGTCTGTGTGGGTATTGCTACCGTTTTTGGCAGCTACCGTTTGGGCAGGAATGATTGTGGTCGCCACATGGCCCACGATGATTGCTGTGCAGAGAATGTTTAGAGGTCGTCGGGCACCTGCGGTGGCTGTAATGACTCTGGCGATGTTGTTGCTATTGGTGATGCCTTTATGGTGGGCAATTAACACGATCACAAAAAACTCAGATGAAATTCTTAGTGTGGGTAAAAATTTGGCTAAAAATGGATTGCCTGATGCGCCCTCATGGTTGAACACCATTCCCTTTGTAGGAGAAAAAATATCATCAGTTTGGAACGACGTTGTTGCAGGTGGCGCGCAAGGTTTGACGGATCATGTTGCACCTTATGCAGCACAGACGGGTAAGTGGATTCTCGCCCAGTTTGGTGGTCTTGGCGGGATCTTGGTTCAATTCTTGTTGATTATTGGTATCGCGGCCATACTTTATTCCACTGGTGAGCAAGTGGCGCTATTTTTAAGGAAGATCGGGAGACGGTTGGGCTCTACCCGCGGTGAGAATGTCATGATTCTGGCCGGTCAGGCAATTCGAGGCGTGGCTTTAGGCGTTGGTGTAACGGCTTTAATACAGACAGGACTAGGCGGACTCGGGCTCGCTATTGCGGGTGTGCCTTTCGCGGGCGTGTTGTCGGCGTTGATGCTCATGCTTTGCATTGCACAAGTCGGACCATCGATTGTGTTACTCGCAGCAGTGGCATGGATGTACTGGCAAGGCGATCACCTGTGGGCTACGATTTTGTTGATCTGGAGCATCTTGGTGTCTAGTCTCGACAGCGTTTTAAGGCCCATGTTGATTAAACGCGGAGCCGATTTGCCCTTGTTGTTAATTTTGGTAGGGGTACTTGGCGGATTGTTAACGTTTGGTTTGATTGGAATTTTCGTTGGCCCTGTCGCCCTAGCGGTGACTTACACGCTGATGCAATCCTGGCTAGAAGAAGACGATGGGGGCGCTGACACGGCAGCTCGTTAAGTCAAGAAGATAGTGGCTAGACCTAGAAAAATAAAAAAGCCAAGCGAATCAGTAGCGAAAGTAAGCAAGACGGAAGACCCGAGCGCTGGATCTTTCCCAAAACGGGCACGAGTCATGGGGACCAATACGCCTACGGACGCCCCGACCAGCATATTGCCAATCATGGCCGCCATCATCACAAGTGCTACCGGTATGGACCCAGAAATCGCCCAAGAAAATAGTGCAGCGACGATGCTACCCATAAATCCAACTAGGAACGTGACCAGCAGTTCTCGTTTAATCAGGCTCCACAGATTTTGGCCAGTCACACGACCAACTGCAAGTGCTCGAATAATCAAAGTCATTGTTTGATTACCCGAATTGCCACCGATACCCGCTACGATTGACATTAGGAAGGCGAGCATAACGATGGTACTAACTGTGTCTTCGAACCTTGAGGCAATAAAAGACGCAATGGATGCTGTGCAGAGGTTTAGCATCAACCAAGGGGCACGGTTCCGTATCGCCATCATTACGGGCGCGAAGATATCCTCCTCCTGCATACCTGCTCTGGACAGAGCTTGTTCGTCTGAGTCCTCTCGGATCACGTCAACGACCTCACCAATCGTGACTCGGCCGATTAAGCGTCCCATCTCATCAACAACAGGTGCGGAAATCAAGTCGTAGCGTTCAAAAGCATTTGCGGCCTCCGAGTCTTCATCCTGTGGGTTAAGGGATAGATAGTCTGTACCCATCACCGCCCGAACTTCTACCTCCGGTTCATTGACTAGTAACGCCGACAGAGATAGTGTGCCGAGCAATTTATCTTGTCTATCAACGACAAATATTTGATCTGTATGATCAGGGAGCTCGGGCAGCCTGCGCAGGTATCTGAGCACAACCTCAAGCGATACGTCTTCACGGACGCGCACCATTTCAAAATCCATGATGCCACCGACACTATCTTCGGGGTAGCCCATGGCCTCTATGAGTCGCGCTCGTTCTTCGTCGGTGAGTCCTTTCTGGACTTCGGCAACGATGTCAGGAGGAAGGTCTGGTGCCAGATCAGCCAGCTCGTCAGCGTCCATGTCGCTTGTAGCGGCCATGATGTCCTGACGATCCATCGCTTCAAGCAGTGATTCCCTGACCCAATCTCCCACTTCGAGAAGCACGTCGGCATCAAACTCCGGAGACACTAGTCCCCAGATCATCTGTCGCTCTGGTTTAGGCAACGACTCGAGGATGAAGGCTATATCGGCTGGATGTAGTGTATTGACGAAGTCTTTGAGCTCGGCTTCGTGTTGTCGATGTAACAGACCTTCGACCAGATCGGCCTTGCTTCCGCCCTCGGTCTGTCGATGTACTAGATTTTCGATAACTTGGTGACGATGCAAAACCTCTTGGACACGACCGAGCGCCAACTGCGCATCCTCTGGGTCGAGGCGGCGCAGTGTTACGGGCGTTTCGGAGGGGGATTGTGTCATGATGTTGCAGCCCGTCCAATCAGAGTTAGCCCCCGATTATGCAGTAAGAAAGTTACTTTTAGTGCTTACCAGTCAACAATAAAAGTAAAAATTAGGCTCTAGTTTATTGCGCTAGCCATTCTGTCGCCAGTTTGACCCAATAAGTTGCTCCTAGGGGCAGTAGATCGTCGTTGAAGTCATACGATCCATTGTGTAGCATGCAAGGGCCTAGACCATGGCCGGGCAAGCGATGATCGCCCATTCCGTTACCGATCCAGACGTAACATCCAGGCACCTCTTGCAACATAAAGGCAAAATCTTCAGCCCCCATGGTGGGCTGAACTCTATCGTTGACGTTTTCATCACCTACGATGCTGCGCATTACGTTTGCGGCGAATGCTGTTTCTTTTGGATGGTTAATTGTTGGAGGATAAGTCCTCTCGAAAATGAACTCAGCTTCACAACCCATGGCCGTCGCAGTATTGTCGACGATTTCTTTCATGCGTTTTTCGATTAACTCGAGCGTCTCTAAGGTGAAGGTACGGACAGTACCGCGCATAACCGCCTCGGTTGGAATAACGTTATCTGCACTGCCGCCATGTATTTGGGTAATACTCAGAACGGCTGCATCCAGAGGGTTACGGTTGCGGGTAATGATGGTTTGCAATGATTGTGCGATTTGTACTGTCGCCATCAATGGGTCAACACCAAGATTTGGCATGCCACCGTGCGCACCCTTGCCTTTAATGGTGATGTGAAACCTGTTGCTCGAGGCCATGATTGGGCCTTCGGTCAAACCGAAACTGCCGACTTTCAAGCCTGGCCAGTTGTGCATACCAAACACAGCCTGCATCGGGAACTTGGTGAATAAACCATCGTCCATCATGCGTTGTGCGCCTGCAAATCCTTCCTCGGCTGGTTGAAATATGACATAGACCGTACCTGCGAAATCATTATGCTGTGCAAGATAACGTGCCGCATTTAGCAACATTGCGGTATGTCCGTCGTGTCCGCAGCCATGCATTTTGCCCTGGTGCTTGCTAGCATGAGGAAATGTGTTGATCTCTTGCATCGGCAGGGCATCCATATCGGCTCTCAGGCCAATTGCCTTGTCGCTAGGTGTTTTGCCTTTGATGATGCCAACAACGCCTGTTCCTCCCATGCCGCGATGAATGGGGATGCCCCATTTTTCGAGCGATTGGGCCACTACGTCAGCAGTACGCTTTTCTTCGTACGCTAGCTCGGGGTGGGCGTGGATGTCTCTGCGGATAGCCTGGATCTCAGACTGCCAGTTCAAAAAGGGCTCAAGAAGCTTCATGGGTGTCACTTGGGTTTGAGTGTGCAAGGGGTAGAGGTATTATCAACCAAAAAACGAATACTTCCATAAAAACCTGACTGAGAGGTAAGGAGATGCCTTTTTCCTGGATAAAAAACTATCCTGAAGGGGTGCCGGCCGAGATTTTTCCGGATAAGTACCACTCGCTAGTCGATTTATTGGATCAGGCATGCGAAAAGCATGCCGACAGGGTGGCTGTCGTCTCCATGGGCGCGAGACTCACTTATCGGCAAATCGATCGGGCAGCGCAAGGGGTGGCCCAATGGCTTCAATCGTTGGGTTTGCCCAAAGGCACTCGAGTCGCCGTGATGCTGCCTAATGTTCCTGCATATCTGGTGTCATTGTTAGCGATCTTACGCGCCGGTTATGTCTTGGTGAACGTCAATCCACTCTATACGTCGCGTGAGTTGAGCGAGCAGTTACGAGATAGCGAGGCCAAGGTCATCGTTGTGCTTGAGACGTTTGCGAATACGCTCGAGCAGGCAGGCGATTGCGGGGTTCTTCAACATTCTGTGGTGGTGCAGTTGGGCGATTTACATGGCGCGTTCAGAGGACGGCTAATTAATTTTGTTGCCCGCAACATTAAGCGGCTTGTTTCAGGCTGGTCACTACCGAACGCCTTAATGTTTGACGATGTCATAGCGCAAGGATCGAGAGCACCGTGGGTTGCGCCTGACGTCCACCTTGATGATTTAGCCGCGCTTCAGTACACCGGCGGCACGACCGGCAAACCCAGAGGCGCAATGCTATCGCATCGAAATCTGGTAGCTAATGTACTGCAGATAGAACAGATCGCAAAACCTGCGCTATTTGATGTCACTGAGCGGCAATTGAGCATCATGACCGCGCTGCCGCTCTACCACGTACTTGCCATGACTATCTGCGGCATCTATGCCATGTACGCGGGCATGCTGAACGTGTTGGTGATTAATCCACGAGATCGGCCTAAGCTTGTTGATATTTGGCGCAAGCATCCTGTGCATATCTTTCCTGGTGTCAACACGCTATTCAATGCGTTACTTAATGACGTAAATTTTAGAAAGCTTAATTTTGGTCGTCTGCGTTTGGCTTTTGGTGGAGGCATGGCAATTCAATCGAATGTGGCTCAAGAATGGTTCGAATTAACTGGCCGACCGTTGATCGAAGGCTACGGATTGTCTGAGACCTCGCCAGTTGTGTGCGCCAATCCAACCAACGCAGCTAATTTCTCTGGCTCCATCGGACTGCCCGTGCCTTCGACCGAAGTTGTCATTGTTGACGAGTATGGAAGGTGTTTAGAGTCAGGCGAAGTTGGTGAGATTGCGGTGCGTGGTCCGCAGGTCATGCAAGGGTATTGGCGTGCTCCCCGAGTGACTCAAGAGGCTTTTACATCGGACGGATTTTTGTTAACCGGAGACATCGGGGTGATGGACGAGGCGGGGTACACGCGACTGGTTGATAGAAAAAAAGACATGATTACAGTCTCTGGCTTTAAGGTTTTTCCCAGCGAAATCGAGGCGGTTGTGGCGGAGCATCCCGGTGTCTCAGAGTGCGCAGCCATTGCCGTGCCAGACACTCAATCGAGCGAAGCAGTGAAATTATTTGTCGTTTGTAAGGACGGCTCCTTGACAGTGGCAGACCTACAGGCCTGGTGCAGTGAACGCTTGACTAGGTATAAATGCCCTCGTCAAATTCAATTTATGCAGGAGTTGCCGAAAACCAATGTTGGCAAAATTCTACGGCGGGCACTAAGAGACGTTTGACGTGCCAGCAATTTATCGCAAGTAGGGCTTAATCATTTCAAATAATTTCGGCTGAATCAGCGCATTGCCTGAAACGACATTGCCGTTAATTGGCCAAGGATGTTGTCCTCGCATGTCTTCCGCAATACCGCCAGCTTCGCGAACGAGTAAGGTTCCGGCGGCGACATCCCAGGGGGCGAGACCCATTTCCCAGTATCCGTCAAAGCGACCACATGCGACCCAGGCTAAGTCCAGCGCAGCCGCACCATTCCTGCGAATGCCTCTTGTTTGATGGATTGCGTCCTTAAGTGCGGGCATGTATTCGTCTGTGAACGAGTAGTCCCTGAATGGGAGTCCTGTCCCCAATAGTGCCTGGCTGTATTCTGTTGTGGCGGAGCACTGTAGTCTGTGGCCGTTCATAAATGCGCCAGAGCCTCGAATCGCAGTAAAAAGCTCATCTCGACATGGGTCGTAGACAACCGCGACGATCGGGGTGTCGAATTTCAAAGCTTGGCCGGTCTCATCGGGGCAACCCTGGTGAGCAATGAGGCCTATTGACACGGCATATTGCGGTATGCCGTGCAAGTAATTGGTGGTGCCATCAAGGGGATCGATGTACCAAGTTGCAATTCCGCTTGGCTTGCCGCCTGTTTCTTCCGCCACGATTCCCAACTCGGGCGTACCGGCCCGTAAAACGGCTAAGCAGGCTGCTTCAGCCTGCCGATCCGCCTGAGACACCAGATCATTGCGGCCTTTGTGATCAATGACCAGCTCGGTGCGGCGTTGAGCGAAAGATTGCAAGACTGCTGCAGCTGCCTTAGCTGCTTCGATGGCTGTGTTTAGGGCACGGGCGAGATCGATCATGAAGGTCATCACCTAAAAAACAGAATTCCGTTTAGGATGTTGAGTTTACGCTTAAGTTTCAACTCAAGACAAAGCCAAGATTGGTACTCATGTCTAGCCAACCAGATCTCTCTCATTCCCTGCTTACGATGGCTAGCCATTGGAGGGGCCAGCGTCGCTATACCGTAGCTGATCTGTTTTTTGGTTTTGGAGAAAAATTCTTTCATGCGTGGGCTAGCTGGAGGGCGGATCCAAATCGATGCACGCGGCTACATTGGGTCGGCTGGTGCGATAACTTGAATGAAGCGAGTTCTCTGTCCGGCGCATTGGCAGCATTATTGCCGCAACAGTTTGATCCGTTTATTCAACAGGTACTCTCACAATGGCCGATCGATTTGCCAGGTGTACACCGGTTGGAATTTGAGCAAGGGGCAGTAACACTCACCCTGTTTGTTGGCAAGGCTGTTGCTTCCTTAGGGCAGTTACGAGGCCCGGTCGATGCGGCGTGGCACGCTGATCGAATCATGTTTGGTGATACGGACATTAATCGCCTACTTCTGCGTAGTCATCAGAATCTTTCAATTGAACAATTACAAGTTAACTTCAGCCTCGTGGATGGGGCGGCCGCAGAAGTCAAACGGGCAATTGTTGTTGGTGCAGGGCTGGCGGGTTTGAGTATCGCCAAGGCTTTGGCGGTGCGCGGTTGGCAGGTTCAGGTGTTTGACGGGGGTTGGACTGATGGATCCTGCGCCCACCAAGGCCATGTTGCTGCTGCACTGACGCCTCAGGTTTCTCGAGATGATAATTACCGCGCTCGCTTGTCGCGTGCGGGGGCGCTCAGGTCATTACATCGATGGGTGGATGCACCTTATGACGTTATAAGCCGCTGTGGCGCGATACAGCTTGAGCGAACCAACGGACGGATAGTTGACTTAGAAGATTTGGTTGGCGAGTTACAAATGCCAGAAAAGTGGGTGTCTTATGTCGATCGTGACAGGGCGCGAGCATTGTCCGGGTTGCAGCTTAATCGAGGCGGAATGTATTTCCCGGCTGCTTGTCGAGTGCGGCCTGATTTGCTTTTGAAGTGGTTAGCTTCACAGCCGGGAGTAGATATCATTTCGACCGCTGTTGCCCGGATTAAATATCATGCTGGTCTATGGGCTGTTTATGGTGATGTCAGTACATCAGCCATGGCTCAGAGCCCCAAGCTCATTTTGGCAAATGCGGCCGCAGCGGCAACACTTTTGTCTCAAAGCGGCATTGACCAATCGACTGGCCGCCTAGGTGGTTTGCATTCACTCGGTGGAGAGATCACTATGTTGCCTGCAAATCTGCTAAATAACGGACCAAAGCTGATTGTTGGCGGAGATGGCTATGTTTTGCCGGAAGTTAATGGATTTTGCGTATCTGGGAGTACTTACGTTCATGCACCCAAACAGGTGGAAACCACTGATTCAGGGCGTACAGCCAACATAAAACGTGCGCAAGATTTGCTTGGGGACGATGCCTCAAGCAGTTGTATTGCAAACATATCGGTGGCGGGTTGGGCTGGTTTGAGAGCGGTCTTGCCAGGAAGACTCCCCGCAATCGGGCCAGTTTCAGGTGAATCGGGTTTATGGGTTGCCACGGCCTTTGCCTCGAGAGGATTGACATGGGCAGCGCTCGCTGGCGACATAATTGGTGCTGCATTTGAAGGCGAACCTATACCCCTAGAAAACGATTTGTTAGCGGCTCTCAATCCAAACTGACCATAATTGATACAATATGGCGAGAAATGACAACTTAAGCAAACATGCACCTTGACTCGCTCAAACTCTCTGACACTCTGCCAGCCAAGGTTGGTTTTGATCTGGGTAGTGGTTTAAAACTTGTAGTCGAACCGCATGCGCCTGGCGTATTCCGCATACGGGTAGGGAAGGCTGAATCCGTGGCCGGCGATATCTTGCCCGGCGCACGAGCCAAAGTTCACGCTGATTATTTACTTGCTCGGCCTGAAGCGGTTTCTGAAGTAGTGGTCGATGCGCTAGGTGGCGAGCGCAAAGGCTGGCGATTGTCTCAAGGAGATGTTTCGCTTGAATTAACCACTAAGCCATTTACTCTTGTGCTTCTGCGTCAAGGCAAGCGTGTGCTGAGATTGAATGAGGCAGGTGTGAGTTATGCAGATCGCACTTGGTCGCTGGGTTTTGATTTAAAGCGTCAGGAAAAAATATTTGGCTTGGGGGAAACTCACGGCGATCTGGATCGACGGGCGGAAGTGATCGTATCCGATGATCCTGAGCATCGCTCATTACCTCTTGCTTGGGGCACCTCTGGTTGGGGCGTTTACGTCAACACGCTTGGTCGAGTTGAACATGATGTGGCTTCAGAAATTTCAGATCTCTATCAATTGTCTATCGAAGACGAGACTCTGGATCTCTTTTTGTTCGCGGGCGAGCCTGCTGAAATACTAAATCAATACACACAGTTGACTGGTCGCGCCGGACAGCCTGTACTGTGGTCGATGGGAGTATGGCTAGAGCAAAATGCCAACCAGACCGCAACGCAGACCATAGAGACGATTGTTGAGTTTCGCAAGCAGAAACTGGCTCTGGATGGCGTGCTTATGCTGCCCCCAGCGGCTTGGACTTACCAGGAGTCCAAGTTATTGCCTGAATGGGATGCGCAGCGCTTCCCAGATGCCAAGCAAGTGTTGGATTTGTTTGCTAAACGCGCCATTCACCTTTGCTTGCACACGATCCCAGCCGTTTTGGCGAACACGTCAACTTTTGAGGAGCTTGAGGATCGCGGTTGGTTATTGACTAAAGACTCAGGCTCAGCTCATGTATTCGAAGGTAATGCGGTCACTGGCGGGCAAGCTTTTGCGTTGCTCGATTTGACTCATCGGGACGTTTACAACGCATGGTCAGAGCGTCACAGGCAGTTAGCTGAAGATGGTGTTGGTGCAACATCTTGCGACGTGCAGTTTGATATTCCGGATGATGTGACTGCTCGAGGTGGTGAGAGCGGATCTCTTTTGCGCTCGCTGTATCCAGCACTTGCCAGAAGAGCCTTGTTCGAGGCTGCTGCTGGTCAAAAAGTGCCTCCGGAAGGCGTTGTGTTTAGTACTGATTTGTTCTCCGGTGCCCAGCGCTTGTTATGGCAGCATGCACCACGAGTATCCAACGATTGGGCCGGGCTGCAGCACACGCTCAGGACCGCACTGTCATTGGGGGCGAGTGGTATACCAGTGCAGTTTCACTCAATTGGTAATGCGTTAGCCCCGTTAGATCAAATGACCCCGGAGTTGTATCTTCGGTGGTTGGGTATGGCAGTTCTTTCCGGTAATTTCTGCTTCCAGGGAATCGACGGCCTCACACCAACTTCCTTTGATGAGCAAACACGGACACACATACAGTCTTGGTTGCAACTACGATATCGTTTAATTCCTTACGTTTTGGGTGCGATAGAAGACGCGGCCCGCACAGGCTTGCCTGTGCAGCGCTCGATGGCGATGTCTTACCCAAGTGATCCTGATGCGCATTTATGGGACACGCAATATTTGCTAGGGCCTGCTTTACTAGTTGCTCCGGCTATTCAGCCGGGACGTGAGATCAAGGTTTATCTGCCCAAGGGCGATGCTTGGTGGGATCTGAATACCGGCTGGCGTTATGAAGGCGGTACCACTTGGACAGTTGAGTGTGGCTTGGATACTTTGCCTGTTTTCGGTCGCGAAGGGCATATGTTGTGCTTAGGGCCGACCGCGCAACACACCGGTGAATTCAACTCTGCACGTATCTTGGACGAGGTATGGATGTTCGGGATGCCTATCCATAATCCAGTGGTCATGCGCAACAAGATTCGTGTGATGCAAATGCAAGGCTCGAGTTACATCAAAGGCCTTGAAGGACTGAAAATACTTCCATCGGAAGGTCTTGAGGTTAAGCGGCGCGGTGCTGAGGTTCGTATCTCGAGAGCGCGCTGATGCTCGAAACTTCACAAGCTAGTTTAGAAAGGTATCTTGCTCGCATCGCGCAACGTGATCGCGAGGTAAAGGCTTTTGTCTGGCATGATCCTGATGATGTTAGAGATCAATATAAGAGATTGCCAGCGAACGCGGCGCACTTGCCTTTATTTGGAGTGCCTGTTGCGGTCAAGGACATTATTGATACCGTTGATATGCCAACGGAGTATGGCTCAAGAGCATACAAGGGTCATCGCCCGACTGAAGATGCTGCAGTTGTTGCACGGCTTAAAGCGGCAGGAGCAATCATTATGGGTAAAACGGTCACGACCGAGTTTGCTCATATCCATGCTGGTCCGACTGTCAACCCACACAATTTTGCCCATACGCCGGGTGGCTCGTCCAGTGGCTCTGCTGCTGCGGTAGCTGATGGCATGGTGCCGTTGGCATTTGGATCTCAAACTGGTGGTTCTACGATACGCCCGTCTGCATACTGTGGCATCGTAGGTTTTAAACCGACATACGGGCTCATTTCGCTTGCTGGAGTGAACCCGTTGGCCCCGTCGATGGATACGATCGGTATTCATGCCAGTGAGGTTGCCGACGCTGCGGTACTTTACTCTGTGTTGCGTGGGCAAACGATGCCACCGATTCAGCAGGCCCACGCATTAAAAATAGGTTGGTTTCCAGGACCACATGCCGACAAAGCAGAGCCTGAAGCGCATACGGCGCTTGAGTTGGCCAGGAGGATTCTTTCTGCGCAGCCGAACGTAGAAATGGTTGATGTTGATCTGCCTTCTCCACAGTTTGGTGATTTAAGTGAAGGCAATCGACTCGTGATGGCTTACGAGGCAGCGCAGCATCACCGCGCAGTTTATGAGCGGAGCCCAGAATTGCTCGGCGCAGCGACACGTAAGCTGATTGAAACAGGCATGGCGATTTCAGAAGATGCATACCGACGTCAGCTTGAGCATGTGTTGATTTGCAGAAATTTATTTGCTCCCGCCCTTGAGAAGGTTGATGCTTTATTAACGTTCAGCGCGCCAGGCCAGGCACCACGCACCGAACTTGGTACGGGTGACTCTACCTTCAATCGCGCTTGGACCATTATTGGTGCGCCTTGCGTGACCTTGCCCTTAACGAAAGGCCCGCTAGGTTTGCCATTGGGTGTTCAGTTTGTCGGGGCTGTTGGCAAGGACTTCAAGTTGCTGCAACTGGCATCGCAGATTGAGCGCATGTTTACCGAGTCATCGATTTGACACACTCTTGTTAAATGAGTCATAATTTAGGGCTTGGGGTCGGTAGCTCAGTCGGTAGAGCAGCGGACTTTTAATCCGTTGGTCGCGAGTTCGAGTCTCGCCCGACCCACCAAG
>Ga0164297_10002208_pt1 | contig 19595 bp, 16 predicted proteins | sample GEODES058metaG_FD_113539 | JGI IMG/M metagenome (GOLD analysis project Ga0164297, IMG submission 113539) | Dystrophic lake water microbial communities from Trout Bog Lake, Wisconsin, USA - GEODES058 metaG | ecosystem: Environmental > Aquatic > Freshwater > Lake | place: USA: Trout Bog Lake... | reverse complement strand
GAATCGCTTCTTCCTGCATGTCCCGCCGCTGCTCGTAATCGACGCCCAGCCCCTCGAACTCATAGGGCCGATAACCGGACCCCAGCCCAAGCTGGAAGCGACCTTTGGAAAGGATATCGACGAAGGCGGCGTTTTCGACGATCCGCATCGGATGGTGCAACGGCACCACCATCACGCCGGCACAGAGTTTGATGCGCTTGGTCAGCGCCGCAAGATAGCACAAATAGCTGAACGGATCAGGCAGGATCCCATACTTGCTGGAGAAATGATGTTCGGCGATCCAGATACTATCGAAGCCGAGTTCATCAGCCTCCAGGATTTCCCGCGTCGTCCGCTCATGCACCGCCTGGTGCGGGAACGGTTCGGTTTCCGGATCAGGGTGCGAGGTGTGCAGGATGCCGATTTTCATGGTTCTCTCCCTTATCGCCCATTATCGCCGATCATCGGCGGGCGGGCCCGACAGCCCGCCGCCACTATAAAGCGCGGATTTTTCTACACCGGAACGAAACGGAACCCGTCGCCCCAGCGCGTGATGCGCCCCGCCGAGGGGGACGGGAAATGCGCTGTGCACACCAGCGTGGACGTATCGCACAGGCAGGAAAACAGCTTGCGCCGCGTCTCGCCTGCCTGCGGCGAGGAGTAATCCACCCGCATCCCCAGTTCCGGATAACGCGCCTGGATCGGCGAGTGGATCATATCGCCCGTGATCACCGCGTCATCGCCCGCTTTGCCGACCTGCACCGAATAATGATCGATCGTATGCCCCGGCGTCGGGATCAGCTTGATAAGATCATTGAAGGCATGGTCGCTTTTCACCACTTCCTCGCGCTTGGCTGCAACGATCGGCAGCACGGAATCGGTAATCCACGGCGCCGCGGCAGCATCTTTCTTTTCCGCCTCGGTCCAGTGCGCCAATTCCACGTCCGAGAAAACATATTTCGCCTTCGGAAACGTCGGCACCCAGCGGCCATTTTCCAGCTTGGTGTTCCAGCCGACATGATCGACGTGCAGATGCGTGCACATCACATAGTCGATCTGATCGACGGAAACGCCGGTCGCTTTCAGGTTTTTCTCGAACGCATCGGAGTTCATCATATTCCAGAACGGACGCGCCGGCCGCGGCTTGTGGTTGCCGACGCAACTGTCGATCAGGATGTTATGGTGCTTGGTCTGGATCAGATAAGACTGGATGCACAGCACCAATTCGCCGTTCGACTTGTCCAGAAATCCGCCGTCGGTCATCCAACCGCGGTTTTCTTCCAGCACCTCCGGCGTCAGGTCAGGAAAGAAGACCAGCGGGTCGAAGAACGGCCCTTCCTGTTCCACGATGCGGTGGATGGTAACGTCGCCGACCTGAAATGTCGTGATGGCCATGGGTGTTTCCTCCGGTTTTGCCGGACTCTACCCTGACCGCGCCAGCAAGCAAACCCACGCCCCACCGTCACGCAACCGCGGCATCACTCACCATGAAAGACGGCGTGACCGCGCCGTTCCACGCCTCCGCCCGCAAATGGCCCGCCAGGTGCAATGCCACACTCTGACCGCGCGCCAGCAGCGCATCCGCCAGAGCCCCTTCGCGGGCGCGAAACATCATCACCTTCAGCCGCGGCCCGCCCGACTCGCCTTCAACATAGGCGCGGATGGTATTGCCATCCCGCCCGATGCGGTCCGACCGCACCACGCGGGCGCGCGCCAGCACCAAAGTCGGTTCCTCATTACCGGCACCGAAGGGGGCCAGACGCTCCACCTGCTGGGCCACCTCGGTGGTCGCACCCGCAACGGTGATGCTGCCCTCGATCGCCAGATCCGCCGCCCCCGGCAGGTTGGTCGCGGCCGCCAGACGCTCGTTCAAAAAGGCATGAAATGCCGGCACACCGTCCGCCGGCAGGGAAAATCCCGCCGCCATCGAATGCCCGCCACCGGTCAACAGCAAGCCGCTCTGCCTGGCCGCGATGATGGCCGATCCCAGATCCAGCCCGGCGACCGAGCGGCCCGATCCTTTACCGACGCCATCCACCACCGCCGCCACGCAGGCCGGGCGGTTGAAGCGTTCCTTGATGCGCCCGGCAACGATACCGACGACGCCAGGGTGCCACCCCTCCCCGGCCACCAGCACCACCGCATTGCCCGCCGCCAACTGCGCCTGGGCAGCCTGCATGGCGGTTTCCATAATCGACGACTCCACCTCCTGGCGCTGCCTATTCACCCCATCCAGCCGCTCGGCCAAAGCCTGCGCTTCCAGCGGGTCCTCGGTCAGCAGCAGGCGAAGGCCCAGATCAGCCTCGCTGATCCGCCCGCCGGCATTGATGCGCGGGCCCAAGGCAAAACCGCACGTCGCGGCAGTCAACGCCTCACGCGCGCCGGAAACCTGCAGCAGCGCGGCGATCCCGGGGCGAGAGCGGCGAGCCATCACTTTCAGCCCCTGGCAGACCAAGGCGCGGTTCAGCCCGGTCAGCGGCATCACGTCGCACACCGTCGCCAGGGCAACCAGATCCAGCAGCGCCATCAGATCAGGCTCTGCCGCACCGTTGAAATACCCCGCGCGACGCAACGCCCGCACCGTGGCGACAGCCGTCAGGAACGAAACCCCCGCCGCACACAGGCCACCAAGGCCCGAGCGATCATCCAGCCGGTTCGGATTGACCGTGGCCAGGATCGCCGGCGGCGGGCCTTCCGCCTTGTGGTGATCGAGCACGATCAGATCGCAACGCCCCGCAACGGCGGCCAGGGTTTCCCCGGCGGCGGTGCCGCAATCGACGCAGACGATCAGCCGAGCGCCAAGGGCTAGTAGGCGGTTGAGCGCTGGGACATTGGGGCCGTACCCTTCCAGGATGCGGTCCGGCACGTGGTGATGAACGGCGCAACCCAAATCGCGCAGAAAGCGCACCAGCAAGGCGGATCCGCAGGCGCCATCGACGTCATAATCGCCGAACACCGCCACCGTCTCTCCGTGGCGAACGGCGTGAGCCAGCCGCTCCGCCGCCAGATCCATATCCACCATCACCGCCGGATCGGGCATCAAGGCGCGCAGCGTCGGTTCCAGAAACGTCGCCGCCTGCTCCACGCCGATGGACCGCGCGGCCAGCAACCGGCCGACGATCTCCGGCACGGCCAGGCGCTGGGCGATGGCGAAGGCGACACGGTCTTCGCCATGACGCCACAGCCAACGCCGGCCCGACAGGCTGGCCGAGACCCCCAAGGCAGGCGCCGCGGTCGCGGCCATGTCCGTCGTCACAGGCTGCAAGCCCGCACCCCGAGGGGCGCCATCCCTAGACGGTCATCCAGGTTTTGGTGATCAGATTATGGTGCGCCTCAACGAAGCGCACCGTGCCGGAATGGCTGCGCATGACGATCGAATGCGTCGAGGCCCCGCCCGGCCGGCGGCGCACGCCGCGCAGCATCGCGCCGTCGGTCACGCCCGTCGCGGCAAACATCACATCGCCCTTGGCCATTTCCTCGACGGTGAAGCAGCGCTTCGGATCGGCATGTCCCATGGCGCGCACGCGTTCGATCTGGTCGTCCGATTCATACATCAGACGCCCCTGCATCTGGCCGCCGACGCAACGCAGCGCCGCCGCCGCCAGGACGCCTTCCGGCGCGCCGCCCGAGCCCAGATAGATATCGATGCCGCCATCCGGCAGCGCGGTGGCGATCACGCCCGACACGTCGCCATCGCTGATCAGGATGATCCGAGCCCCCGCTTCGCGCACCTGGGCGATCAGATCCTTGTGGCGGTCGCGATCCAGGATGCAGGCCACCAGATCGGACACCGCACAGCGCTTCGCCTTCGCCAGGTTCTTCAGGTTCGTCGCCACCGAATCGTCCAGCGTGACGACATGCTCCGGCAGGCCGCCGCCGACGGCGATCTTATCCATGTAGATGTCCGGGGCGTGCAAAAAATTGCCGCGTTCGGCCAGGGCCACCGTCGCCAGCGCATTCGGTCCGCCCTTGGCGGTGAGTGTCGTGCCTTCCAGCGGATCGACGGCGATATCCATCGCCGGTCCGCCGCAGCCGACTTTTTCGCCGATGAACAGCATCGGCGCCTCATCCATCTCGCCCTCACCGATCACCACGGTGCCGGCGATACCGACCGCGTCGAAGGCTTTGCGCATCGCTTCCACCGCCGCGCCATCGGCATCGTTCTTTTTGCCCAGGCCGATCCAGTTGGCGGCTGCCAGCGCCGCGGCCTCGGTCACGCGGACCAATTCCAGCGCCAAATTCCGGTCCGTCATCAGGCCGGCGTGCGCCGCTTTATCGAATGCCATCGCTTCCTCCTCGCAAATCGTCTTCTGGACTGTCTAGCACGGTCCACGCACCTGTCGAACGGGGGCATCTCGCGCCATACCGCCGATCAAGCACTGCCCGCCTCGTGTCTCTCGCCGCACGCCGAGCGGTGGCGATCATCCGTTGGAGGACGCGATCCACGGATCGGTCTCCCACAGACGCGCAAGACTCGCGCGCTCATCCTGCATTTGCTTGGTCCATGCCGCGCCATCGGCCCAGGCGGCATAATAGCCGCGCTTTTGCGCCTGCTCCTGAAACGCCTCATCGCTGGCCACGGCCTGCATGCCGTCGATCAGCCGCTGCACCGATGCTTGCGGCGTTTCCACCGGCACGCCGATGCCGCGGCGAATGAACGCCTTCAGCGGGATCCCCGCCTCATCCAGGATCGGCGTATCGGGCAGCAGCACGAAGCGGCGATGCGCGGCGATGCCCAGCGCACTCAGCGAGCCGTCCAAGATCGCGTCGATCACCTCCGACAGGCCCAGCACCGCGGCCGACACGGTGCCCGCCACCAGCGCCTGCCGCGCGGCGGCGGGTGAGGGGAAATTCAGGATATTCAGGCGTGTTTGGGCCAGGTTCTGCAGCCGCAGCGCCGCCAGATGCGGCGGGCTTCCGGGTTGGGAGGTCGCCATCGGCACGGCATCGGCGTCCTCGCTGGCACGACGGATCATATCCTGCACCGACTCGGCCGGATGATCGGCTTGGGAGACGAAGGCGATCGGCTCCCGCTCCACCTGACCCAGCAGGCGGATGCGCGCGATCAGCGACGGCTCATCCCGGTCGATCGCCCGCGCCGGCAAGGTTGGTGTCGTCACCCAGCCGATCGTCGAGCCCGTGGGCGCTGCCGCGGCCAGATCGGCCAGCATGTCGCGGCCGGCGTTACCGGGCCGGTTGACGATGCCGATCTCGCTGCCGATGCCAGTGCCGGTGCCACTGTCCGGCGGCGATAGATGCTCTGCCAGGCACGCCGCGAAATCGCGCGCGATACGGTCGGACCCCGACCCCGTCTGGGCGCCCAACAGCATGAAAACGGCGTTGCCTGCCCGGGCCTGTCCCGCGCCGATGATCATCGGCGCGGCAAGTCCCATACCCCCAGCAATGCCCCCAGCCATGCTCCCAGGCAGGGCGCCGCCCAGGGTGCTGCCCAGGACGCCGCCTAGCATGGTGCGGCGGTGGATCACGGCTCCAGCGCTGCCTGCGTCTTGACCGGGGCGGCGGCGTCCCGGCGCAACCGGTGTTCGCCCAGGAACAGCAGGATCGGCGCGGCAATGAAGATCGACGAGGATGTGCCAACCACGATGCCGAACAGCATCACCCAGGCGAAACCCGAAATCGACTCGCCACCGAACAGCGCCAGCGGCAGGCTGGCCAGGAACACCGTCATCGACGTGCCCAGGGTCCGGTTCAGGGTTTCATTGATCGACAGGTCGATCAGGTCGCGCAGCGGCATCGATTTGTATTTGCGCAGGTTCTCGCGCACCCGGTCATACACCACGACCTTGTCGTTGGTGGAATAGCCCAGGATGGTCAGAATCGCGGCGACCATGACCAGATCGAACTCGATGCGGGTCAGTGCCAGGAAGCCGATCGCCTTGGTGATATCCAGCACCAGCGTCACCACCGCACCGACGGCAAACTGCCATTCGAACCGGAACCAGATATAGATCAGGATCATCACCAGGCTGATGCCCAGCGCCAGCAGGCCGTTGCGGAACAATTCAGCCGAGACGCTGGCCCCCACCGCATCGACGCGCTGGATTTTGGTGCCAGGAACGCCCTGATCCAAGGCGTCACGCACCGCGGCCACCGCCTTCTGAGTCGCCGCCTCGGTCGGTTGTGCACCCAACCGGATCAGCACTTCCGACGGATCGCCGAAGCGCTGCACCCCTTGCTCCCCCACATGGGCGGCGGCAAGGGCAGCATGGATCTTGGCGAAGTCGGCCGGCCCATCGGTGCGGACCTGCATCACGACGCCGCCGGAGAAATCGATACCCAGGTTCAGACCGGGATAGAAGAACAGCACCACCGACGCCGTCGACAGGATCGCCGAGACCACGAGGCCCGCGATGCGACCCCGCATGAACTTGATCGTGGTATTCTCGCGGACAAGGCGAAAACGCGGTTTGATGAACATGATGGAACCTCAGACCGGCAAAGACTTGGGCCGGGTCGCGACATACCAGCGAGAGACCATAAGCCGGGTCAGCATCCAGGCCGTGAACATCGTCGTGGCGATACCCACCGTGATCGTCACCGCGAACCCCTTCACCGGGCCCGAGCCGAAAACGAACAGCATCACGTGCGCCAGAAACGCCGTGGCGTTGCTGTCGAAGATCGTGCTGTAGGCGCGCTTGAACCCGTGCTCCAGCGCTTGTAGCGGCGGGCGGCCCAGTTTCTGCTCTTCGCGAATACGCTCATTGATCAGGATGTTGGCGTCCACCGCCATGCCCAGGGTCAGCAGGATACCAGCCATGCCGGGCAGCGTCAGCGTCGCTTCCAGCAGCGACATCAGCCCCAGCATCAGGAACAGGTTCACCAGCAGCGCGATATTGGCGAACCAGCCGAACAGGCCGTAGAAAATGCCCATGAAGGCGACGACGAACAGGAAACCCGCGATCAGCGAAACCGCGCCGGCGCGGATACTATCCGCCCCCAACTCGGGGCCGACACTGCGCTCTTCCACCACCGTCAGCGGCGCCGGCAACGCACCGGCGCGCAACAGCACCGCCAGATCATTGGCCGACGTGGCGGTAAACGACCCGCTGATCTGACCGCGGCCGGCGGTGATCGCCTCACGGATGACCGGCGCCGAAATCACCTTATCGTCCAGCACGATCGCAAACCGGTGGTTCACGTTCGCTCGGCTGATATCGGCGAAGCGCCGAGCACCGACGGAATTGAAGGTGAAGTTGACGACCCATTCGCCGGTTTCCGGGCTGGTGCCGGCGCGGGCGTCGGTCAGGTCGGCGCCATCGACGTCGATGCGCTTGCGCACGGCAACCTTTTCGCCACCGCGATCGAGCATCGGCAGGTAATCCGTTCCCGGCGGGGCGACGCTGCTGGCGGTCGGCACCACCGTTTCATCGACCAGGCGGAAGGTCATGTGCGCGGTCTTGCCGATCAACTGCTTGATCCGGTCCGGATCGCTGATGCCGGGCAACTGCACGACGATGCGGTTCTGCCCCTGGCGGGTGATCTGCGGATCGACGACGCCGGTCTGGTCGATGCGGCGGCGGACGATCTCGATCGACTGATCCACCGCACCCGCCGCCCGCTGCGCCAAGGCCGGCGCCGACAGCGTCATGGTGATCGCGCCGTCCGGTGTCGCCTCCAGCGCCATATCCGGCTGGCCGTTATTCGGATCGAAGGAGATCAGCGCCTTCAGCGCCGCCATCGCGATATCGGTCTTGGCCGCATCACGCAGCCGCAGCACGACGCGGTTCTGGTCGGGTTGCGAGTCGAGGGACTGATAGAAAACCTGCTTTTCGCGCAGGGCCTGGCGGATACTATCCTCCAGACTGGCGAGGCGCTCCTTGGTGACCGCCTTCATATCGACCTCGAGCAGCAGGTAGCTGCCGCCCTTCAGGTCGAGCCCCAGATGCACCGTATGCCAGGGCAACCAGGACACCGGCGCGGGGAACAGATTGGGCACGCCCAGCAAAAGCCCAAGCAGGCAGACCGCCAGGATGGCGGTCGTCTTCATGCGGCTGAAATACATCATGGTGGCGCGACAATAGGCTCCTGGAGTCACCGGCCGGCCCGGCTGCGGTGCTATGCGCTGCGGTCCCGGGAATGTCTAGTACAGGTTTGCATCGCCATCCCGCCGCGCGCACTGACGAGCCGCCTGCCGGAGGTGGCTAACTCTTGGGCCACCGCCTGGGCCAAGGCCGGACTTCACCAACCCCTGGGCCAACCCCCTGGGCCAAGGCCGGACATCGCCACCCCCTGGGCCAACGCCGCACGTTGCCACCCCCCGGGCCAACCCTTGGGCCAACCCCTGGGCCAACCCCTAGGCCACCCCCCGGGCCAACGCCGCGCATTACAACGGCCACGCATAACCAAACGCCCCATCATGCCGCACACGACGTCTTGCCAAGCGCCACGCCTGGGCCGATATCCGCGGACATGAGCGTCGCGCTTGCCCCAACCGCCCCGGCCGATCGGTCCTCGCTGCACATCGCCCTGCTGGTGGTGGCCTGCGGCGCCGTGTTCTGGTGGCTGGCAGAGCACGTCCCCGCCGATCTGCCGATGGTCCTGCCGTGGGACTTCTTCTGGATCGACTATCTGTGCCTGGTCTTCCCGACGGCGTGGTACATCCGCGGCCTGCTGCTGACCCCGGCGGCGGAGCGGCCGCATATCCTGCGCCAGGTCGCGTTCTTTTCCGGCATCCTGGTGATCTGGGCCGTAACCCAGACGCGCTTCGTGTTTCTGGCGCAGCACATGTTCTTCCTGAACCGGCTGCAGCAATTGGGCATGCACCATATCGGCCCGGTGCTGGTCGCCCTGGGCTGGCCGGGGGCGACGATCGCCCGCGGCATGCCCGGCTTCATGCACCGCGTCATCGCCTGGCGCTGGCTGCGATCGACACTGAAAGTGGTGCAGCACCCGGTGATCGCCGGCTCACTGTTCGTCGGCCTGCTATGGCTGTGGCTGCAACCGGCGGTGCACCTGCCGGCGATGCTGTCCCCCACGCTTTACGACATCATGAACCTCAGCATGGTGATCGACGGATTGCTGTTCTGGTTCCTGATCCTGGACCCGCGCCCCGCCCCATTTGCCGCGCATAGCTTCGCCGTGCGTCTCATCACCGTCATCCTGGTCTGCTTCCCCGAGATGATCATGGGCGCTCGGCTTAGCTTCACGACGGACTCGATCTATCCCTATTACGATCTGTGCGGCCGCCTGCTGCCATCGATCGGCGCGCAAGAGGATCAGCATATCGGCGGCATCATCGTCTGGATCCCAGGCTCGTTGATCAGTTCCGCCGCGTTCATGATCATCATGATCCATCTCCGCCTGCAGGAGGATAAGGCCGTCGGCGGCAAACACGACGACGATATCGTCCTGCCGTCCGGCGTGCGCATCTCCTCGGCGTCTTGGACGGGCAGAGCACGATGAGGAAGCCGCTGCCGCGCCGTAGCGTGTGCAAGCTGCTGACCGGCGCCGGATTGGCGGCAGCCGGTGCGGGGGGCGGCGCACAGGCTCAGGGCCTGCCGATCACCGGCGTGCAGCAGAACCAGCCATCGCCTGCCGCCGATTGGCATAACTTCGACATCACCGGCTATGCACCGCCGCTGGAACTGCGCATGCAGGCCACGCCGGACGGGCGCACCGTGACGCAAGAGGCGTTTCGCGGCAGCGTCACCATGCTGTATTTCGGCTATACGTTCTGCCCGGATGTCTGCCCGCTGGTGATGCAGAACGTCGTCACGGCCCTGGATCGTGCGAAGGAGACCGGTGGGGAGACCGGTGGGGAAACCGGTGGGGAGGCCGTCGCAAACGTCCGCTTCGCCTTCGTCACCGTCGATCCTCGCCGCGACAGCATCAAGGCGCTGACCGACTACACCAGGTCTTTCGGCCCGCAGTTCCTTGGCCTGCGCGGCGACGACAACGCGCTGGAACGGCTGTCGCGCCGCTATCGCACCGCCTATTCCGTCACGCCGTCGGATGATCCTCGGCTGTATGACGTGTCCCACTCGGACTCGATCTACGTCTTCGATGCGGACCTGAACGCGCGCGTGCTGGTGCCCTCGATGGCGACGACGACACCGGATATCGACGGCCTGGCGCGCGATATCCGCCGCCTTGCCAACGACCCGCCATCGCGATGGCGCTGGCTGCTGGGCCGCTTCTGATCGCGGCCGGCCTGTCCCGGTAAGCCGCCGCGCCTGTGCGACATACCCGTTGGCATGGGCCATGCGATCTGGCGCGGCGCGTTGCCCTGATGTGACTTGGATTTGGTGGGGATCTGACGGCGATCTTGCGCCGATCTGGCTCCCCGCTGTGGCTCTCGCGATGCCCCCCGCGATGCCACTCGCGACGCCCCTTGGAGGGGTCCCCCTGCCCAATCGCGCAAAAACGTGCATCATCGCGTCCAGAGCAGAACAGGAGGAAACCAAGATGCTGAAATCCGGCGTATCGATGTTCTTTACGGACTATTCGATCAGCCCGGCCGAATTGGGCCAGGCACTCGAATCGCGCGGCTATGAGTCCGTCTGGGCGCCCGAGCACTCGCACATTCCGGTAACCCGCAAATCGCCCTTCCCCGGCGGCGGCGACCTGCCGAAGAAATACTATGACGCCATGGACCCGTTCGTTACGCTGACCGCGGCGGCAGCGGCGACGAAGACGCTGAAGGTCGGCACCGGCGTCTGCCTGGTTGCTCAGCGCGACCCGATCCAAACCGCCAAGCTGGTCGCCAGTATCGATCAGGTGTCGGGCGGCCGCTTCCTGTTCGGCATCGGCAATGGCTGGAACCAGGATGAGTTAGAGGATCACGGCGTGAAGTTCGCCGACCGTCACAAGGTGGCGCGCGAACGTGTCGAGGCGATGAAGGAAATCTGGACCAAGTCCAAGCCGGAATATCACGGCGAGTTCGTCAATTTCGACCCGATGATGACGTGGCCGAAGCCGGTGCAGAAGCCGCATCCCCCGGTTATCGTCGGCGGCGCCTTCCCCTATTCGGCTCGGCGGGCGATCCGCTACGGCGACGGCTGGATCCCGCAGGCGGTGCGCAGCGGCTATAACGAGATCGGCGACCTGATCCCGCAATTCCGCACGATGTGCCGCGAAGCCGGCCGCAACCCCGATGAGATCGCCATCACCGTCTGGTTCCCGCGCCGCGACCTGGACCTGATGAAGCGCTATGCCGATCTGGGCGTGGAGCGGGTTGTCTTCAATGTCGAATCCGTCCCGGCGCACGAAGCCCTGCCGGTGATCGACGAGATCGCCGAGTTCATGCTGAAGGTGAACGGCTGACCCAACCGGCGCGGGCGGCGGCCAAGCCACCGCCCGCCGCCGCCCGACAGCGATGACCAGGCAGGATCGTCTATCGGCCGCCAACCATCGATAACCACCATTCCCGAGCCATAAACCACTGGCCATAAACCACTGGCCATCAGCCAGCACCCAGCCGTCAGGCAGAAGCCGGCGATGCCGCGGGCTTCGTCTGGCGCCGCAAGGCGGGCACCAGCAGCAGTGCCGACCCGCCCATCACCGCCATCAGCAAAAACACCGACCCGCCGTAGCGGGCGTAGATCCACCCCGCCAGCAGCGTCATCAACCCCGTCGGCGCGCCAAACCCCAGCGCCGAATGCAGCGCCTGCGCCGTCGCCGCCCGGTCGGCCGGGATGAAGCGGCTCAACATCATCATCGAGGACAGATGCTGCATGGCGAAGGTCGCCGCATGCAGCGGCTGGATCAGCGCCATCACCGGCACCGGCAGAACGAAGGCGGTCAGCGTCCACCGCACCAGCGCCGCCGCCGCCGCACAGGCGGTCAGGCCAGCCGGCCCCAAGCGGCTGACCAGCCGGCGGCCGCGCGCGAACAGCAGAACCTCGGCAATGATGCACTCCGCCAGCAGCAGTCCGATCACGGTGTCGCTAATCCCCTGGGAGCGCCAGTAGAGCGCCGCGAAGCCATAGAACGCGGCGTGCGAGCCCTGGATCAGGGCCGTGCAGCCCAGGGTCAGGCGAAACGCCGGGATGCGAAACAAGGCCAGGCCGGCCAGCGGATGCGGTGCCGCCGGCGGCACCGTCGCCTCGGGCAGGCGCAGGCTGATCAAGGCGGCGAGGCCATAGCCGAACCCCTGAAGCCATGGCACCAGCCAGGAGCCGACCCGACCCAGCAACCACCCCGCGACCGCCGTCATCACCATGAATGCGGCCGACCCGACCGAGCGCACCGGGCCGTATTCGATCCGGCCCTCCCGCGCCAGGCTCAGCGCCAGCGAGTCGGTCAGCGGCCCGATCGCACTCGCTGCCAATCCCTGAAACGCCGCGATGAGAAGGATGGGCCAAAACCCCGATGCCGTCAGATAGGTCAGCGCCAGCGCCGCGGCAGTGCAGGCGGCAAAACACAACACCGGGCGCCGCCGGCCCAGGCGATCCGCCACCGTGCCCCAGGCCGGACCGGCCAAGACCCGCAACAGCGCCGCCAAGCCCAGAACCTGACCGATCTGCCCCGGCACCAAGCCATGATCGGCGAACCATAACGGCATGAAGGCATTTACGGCCGCGGCGCCGAAATAAGCGCCGAAGAAGGCACCAATCGCCAAGCTGGGCGGCCAGGGCCGCGCCAGCAGGGCCAGGATCAGCCGCATCGCGGACGCCATGCCCGCGCGATCACGCGCGCGGCGATCATCGTCTGCCGCTCCGCCACCATCGGCGGGGTCAACCGCCCAAGGACGGGCACAGGCACGGACCCAGTCACGGGGCCAATCCCGTGCCCAGGCACTGGCAAAGTCACGGGCATGCCGATCATACGCGCCGCCGGCGCTGCGTCACGCGCCGGCCTGCAGCGCCGCCGCGGCGTCCCGCACCTTGCGCGCCATCGCCGCGATGCCATTGCCGCGGTTGGTCGACAACGCCTCCAGCAGCCCCATGTCCTTCAGGAAGACCGGGTCGGTCGCCATGATTTCGGCCGCCGGACGGCCGGAATAGACCCGCAGCAGCAGCGCCACCAGGCCCGAGACGATGGCCGCGTCGGACTGGCCGGCGAAATAGAGGTTACCCTCTCGCTCAGTGACTTCCATCCACACCCGGCTCTGACAGCCTGGCACGCGATGCGCGTCATCGGCCCAGGCGTCGGGAAACGGCGGCAATTTGCGGCCCATGTCGATGATGAACTGGTAGCGATCCATCCAGTCGTCGAACAGCGACAACTCATCATTGATCGCCGCGATCGCCTCGGCGGCGGTGGGTTCTTCGGGCTGCACGAACGGGTCTGTCATGGGCTGGATGTGCGGGCCCATGCGGCCAGCGTCAAGGCCGGATGCGCGCGGATCTGATGCACGCGGATCGGTTGTTCGTCTGGCACGGGCGTCGAGCGGCTGGCGCGCCAGGCGGGCGATCGGCCAGTGTGCCAGTGTGCCAGTGTGCCAGTGTGCCAGTGTGCCAGTGTGCCGCCGTGTCGTTGTCTATTCCAGGCCGTAGCGGATCGGCACCGTGACGTCTTGAAAGGCCTGCGTCATGTCCGGCGGGAACGGCGGCAGCCGAGCACCGCGGATCAGTGCCATCGCTGCCTCATCCAGCGCCCTGTAGCCGCTGGTTTGCGCCACCGTCACATCCTGCACCTGGCCATCCCGCAGTACGGTGAAGCTGATGATCACGACCCCCTGGATGTAGCGCAGGCGCGAATCGGTCTCGCCGGTGTGGTGCTGCACCAGCCAATGCCCGACACTCGCTGCCCAGCCTGGGTTCACGTAGCGCGGCTGCGCTGCGGCATCCGTCGTTCGGCCGCTCGACCGCGCCTCGGCCGTGCGAGCGGTGCCAGAGGGGGATTGACCAGAGGAGGATTGACCAGAGGGGGATTGGCCATCGGCGGCCCCGGGTTGGGCAACCGGCACTGTCGGCGTCCAGACGCGCGGCAGTGCTGGCGGCAGTGCTGGCGGCGGCGCTGGCTTGCCGCCGTCCGCCCCCGGCATCGGGATCAATTTCGGCTGATCGACCGGGATCTGCCGCATCTGAGGGTCCGCCGCCGGCGGCGGCGAGAGCGGTATCATGCGCCCGGCCGGTGTCGGCGAGGAGGACGAAGCCTCGGGCCCCACCAACCGCGGCAAAGCCGGTGCGGCCGCCGGAGGTGGCGGCGGGGCGACCGCTGAAGGCACCGCTTGCGGCGCCATTTGAGGCGTCACTGGCGGCATCGCGGGCGGTAACGCTGGCGACGCTCCTGGCGGTGCCACTGGCGATGCCACTGGAGGAGCCACTGGAGGAGCCAATGGCGGCGGTGCTGGAGGTGCTGCTGGCGACGCTCCTGGCGGTGCCACTGGAGGTGCCACTGGAGGTGCCACTGGAGGTGCCACTGGCGGCGACGCCGGGGCAATCGCGGGCGGCGCTGCCGGAGGTAGCGCGCTGGAGGCCGAGGGTGCCGCGCTGGGGGTCGGCGCCGCCTCCCGCGCCGGAAACGGCCCTTGGGACGCTGTCTGGGTCGGCGCCTGGGGTTCAGCCTGCGTTGGGACCTGCGTTGGGACCTGCGTTGGGACCTGGGGTGGAGGCTGGGATGGAGGCTGGGATGGCGCCTGGGATGGCGCCTGGGATGTGGGCGGCGGCGGTGGCGGTGGCGGCGGCAACGGCAGCGGGTCGGCGGCGCGCGGGGCAAGGGCTCGCTTGGCGGCCGGCGCCGCCTTGGCCGATGGCCGCTCAGCCGGGCTGGAGGCGGGTTTTGTCGGTTCCGCCGGCGGCTGGCTGACCTGGGCCGGCGCGGGATCGGCGATGACAGGCGGGGCTTCCGCCGGCGGTTCGAACAGCATCGCCACGCCCGCCGGATCGATGACGGGATCGCCCAAATGCGGCGTCGGCACCAGCAGCAAGATCATCAGCACGATCGCCGCGTGCGCGCTGCCCGAGACGGTGCCCGCGGGGAGGAACCGGCGGCCATCCGGCGGTTGCACCGGCGGCAGCGCCAGCCGACCGGCCTGCCAGCGTGCCGCCTGGTTCGCCTCGTTCGCCTCCTCCGTGAGGTCCGTCCCCGGTTGGGCGGCGACAGGCACCGGCGCAACCGGCCGCTTCAACCCGCCGGAACGGCCCATCAGCCGGCGCGCGTGGAGCGACTGGCCGGTGGCAGGCAGCCCGATGCGGGTCGCATCCAGCGTAGGGGGTGTTTTCATGCACGCATGGCGGCAGGGATAACCGATGTTCGATGACCGCGGTGACGCCGTCTTAGGCCGAGCAATGGTTGTGAAAGAGTTACATTCTGCGGTTGCCGATGGGGAAAACCAGATTGGCCAAGAAACGTCTTTGTAATCAGAATGGTCCGACAAATCATCGGACGATGATGTATCGGACGATGATGTATCGGACGATGATGGATCGGACCATGCCGAATCGGCCCGTGCCCCATCGGACCGCGCACCATCGGCCCGTGCTGCATGAGACAACGCCCCATGCGACCATGCTGCATCGGACCGCGCCGCAAGAGACAACGCCCCATGCGACCATGCCGAATTGGCCCGTGCCACATCCGACCGCGCCGCATCGGACCATGCACCCGTGTCACGCGCACCGGTTCATGGCGCCAGCCAAGGATCGGCCGGGTTACAGAATGAACCGGCTCAGATCCCCCTTCTGCGCCAGCGGCGCCACGCGTTCGGCAACATAGGCGGCATCGACCACGAAGGTCTCGCCGCCGCGATCGGTGGCGGTAAAGCTGATCTCATCCAGCAGCCGCTCCAGCACGGTGTGCAACCGACGCGCGCCGATGTTCTCGACACGATCGTTGATGTCGGCGGCAAGATCGGCCAGCGCGTCGATCGCGTCGTCGCGGAAATCCAGCGTCACCTTCTCCGTCCCCAGCAGCGCGGCATATTGCTTGAGCAAGGAGTGCTGCGGCTCGGTCAGGATGCGGCGCAAATCCGCCCGCGACAGCGGCGCGAGTTCGACGCGGATCGGCAAGCGCCCTTGCAATTCGGGCAGCAGGTCGGACGGCTTGGCCAGGTGGAAGGCGCCGGAGGCGATGAACAGGATGTGGTCCGTCTTCACCAGGCCGTATTTGGTGTTCACCGTCGTGCCCTCGATCAGCGGCAGCAGATCGCGCTGCACGCCCTCGCGGGAAACATCGCCGCCGCGGAACCCGCCTTCCGAGGTGCGGGCGCAGATCTTATCGATCTCATCGATGAAGACGATGCCGTTGTTTTCGGCGTGGGATACCGCGTCCTTGGACAGTTGCTCGTTATCCAGCAGGCGGTCGGCTTCCTCCGCCTCTAGCAGCCGACGGGCGTCTTGCACCTTCATCCGGCGCTTCTGCGTCGGGCGGTTGCCCATCAGCCCCTTCATCATCTCGGTCAGGTTGATCACCTGGCCAGGCGGCATGCCGGGCATATCGAAATTGCCGATCGGCATCCCCGCCGGTTCGGCGACGGCGATTTCGATCTCTTTTTCCTCGAAGTCGCCGTTGCGCAGCATGCGCCGGAATTTGGAGCGTGTGTCGGCGGCGGCTTCCTCGCCCACCAGCGCGGTGATCAGCCGTTCCTCGGCGGCGAGTTCGGCTTTCGCCTGCACTTCCTTGCGGCGCGCATCGCGCAGCATGTTCAGGGCGGCGTCCACCAGGTCGCGCACGATGCTATCGACATCGCGGCCGACATAGCCGACCTCGGTGAATTTCGTCGCCTCGATTTTCAGGAACGGCGCTTGCGCCAGCTTCGCCAGGCGGCGCGCGATCTCGGTTTTGCCGCAGCCGGTGGGGCCGATCATCAGGATATTTTTCGGCACCACCTCTTCGCGCATCGCCTCGGGCAGTTGCTGGCGGCGCCAGCGGTTGCGCAGGGCGATGGCGACAGCGCGCTTGGCGTCATTCTGGCCGACGATGAAGCGATCGAGTTCGGAAACGACTTCACGCGGCGAATAGGTCGGGACATCCATGTCAGATCGATTCAATGATGATGTTGCCGTTGGTATAGACGCAGATATCCGCGGCGATCTTCATCGCGCGACGGGCGATGTCCTCGGCCGTCAGATCGTCGACGCCCATCAGCGCCCGCGCCGCCGCCAGGGCGTAGTTGCCGCCCGAGCCGATGCCGATCACGCCGTCCTCGGGTTCGAGCACGTCGCCATTGCCGGTCAGGGTGAAGCTGCGTTCCTTGTCGGCGACGGCCATCATCGCTTCCAACCGGCGCAGATAGCGGTCGGTGCGCCAATCCTTGGCGAGTTCCACACAGGCGCGTTCCAACTGGTTGGGATAGCGCTCCAGCTTGCTCTCCAGGCGTTCGAGCAACGTGAAGGCGTCGGCCGTCGCGCCGGCAAAGCCGGCCACCACCGCGCCCGCGGCACCGATGCGCCGCACTTTGCGGGCGTTGCCCTTGACGATGGTGGGACCCATCGAGACTTGGCCGTCGCCGGCCATGGTGACTTTGCCATCGCGCCGGACGCACAGGATGGTTGTGCCGTGCCACCCGATCGGGTCGGCGGCGGCGGAGGAATCGTATCGCATGGTGGGGAACATGGCGATGCCGTCGGCTTGCGGCAAGAGTGGTTCGCTGTCGCGACACGTTCGCCTGGACGGGGCGGTAGGAAGGTTTTGCGTGCGGGCGGATCTGTGTGCACCCGCGTGGCGGGCGCCAAGACCCATCCGCGCGGCAGGCGCCAAGCCACATCCGCGCGGCAGGCGCCGCGACCCATCCGCGCGGCAGGCGCCAAGCCACATCCGCGCGGCGGCGCCGCGACCCATCCGCGCGGCAGGCGCCGCGACGCCCGAGGCAGTGACCTACCCAAGACAGTAATCCACCCAGAGCAGTGACCAATACCCAACGGATCGATCACCAAATGACCGCCAATGACGCGGCCCCAGCACGCTAAGCCTTTCTTAACCGGCCAAGGCCACGCTAACGTCATCACATTGCAAGATAGAGGCTGATGGCTCCCTCCGCGATGATCGAGACCGCGATGCGGCACCTGCAAGCCGGCGCCTGGCAAAACGCCATGGCCGCCGCCAGCACCGCATTGTCGGCAACGCCCGCAGACCCGGACGCCCTGCTGCTGTGCGGCCTTGCCATCGCCGCCATGGGCGATGCAGACCGCGCGGCGCCGATCCTACGCCGCATCGCCGCACTGCGGCCGGATGCTCGGCACCCCTGCCTGGATCTGGCCGATCTGCGCCCGCCGCTGCCGAGCGCCCTGGTCACCCGGCAGTTTGAGGCCTGTTTGCGCCAGGACGAAGCCGATCTGCCGCTGCGCCTGGCCTTTGCCGATTACCTGCTGGAAGACGACCGCGCCGCCGCCGCGCTGGCCATCCTGCAAAACGCCCCGCCGCGCGCGGCGGTGCACCATCTGCGCGGGCTGGCACAGGCCGATCTGGGCGCCTTTGCCGGCGCCACCGCCAGTTTCCGCCACGCGGTGGCACGCGATCCGGCCGCCGCGGCGAGTTGGTCTAATCTGGGCATGATGCTGAAAATGCAGCACCGGTTCGACGAAGCGCTGGCGGCGCACGACACGGCCGTTTCGCTGGCACCGAACAATGCCCGCCTGCGCGTCAACCGCGCCGTCACCCAGTTGACCGCCGGCGACTGGACCAGCGCCTGGCAGGATTATGAGGGACGCTTCGACGTGGCCGGCAGCATGGCGATCGACCGCGCCCGCATGCTGCCGGCGCTGCGGCCAGGGGATGGCTTGGCCGGCACCACCGTGCTGGCGCTGCATGAGGAAGGGTTCGGCGATACGCTGCAATTCAGCCGCTACCTGCCCCTGCTGGCAGAGCGCGGCGCCCGCGTGATCGCCTGCGTGCCGCCGGCGCTGGCGCGGCTGATCCAGCGCCTGCCCGGCGTTGCCGCCGTCACCTCGGACGCACAGGCACTGCCGCCGCACGACTTCGTCTGCCCGATGTTCAGCCTGCCGCGCGTCTTCGGCACCACCGTACGCAGCATCCCGCCGGCCGTTCCCGCTCGGCCCGACCAGTTGGAGGTGCTGCAATGGGATCGCCAACTTCCCGACCATGGCCTGCGCGTCGGGCTGGTCTGGGCTGGCCAGGCGCGGCCCTCGGCACCGGGGTTCCGCGTGCTGGACCGGCGACGCAGTGCCGGCTTGGCAGCACTGGCACCACTGGCGTCGGTGCCGGGCGTCTGCTGGATCAGCCTCCAGGCCGGTCCACCCGCTCGGCAGGCCACGTCGACCGCGATGCCCATTGGCATGGCCCTGAGCGATCCGATGCCCGCGGTGCGGGATTTCGCCGACACCGCGGCGATCGTGCAGAACCTGGATGTGGTGGTCAGCGTCGATACGGCGGTGGTCCATCTGGCGGGGATGCTGGGCAAGCCGGTGTTCCTGCTGGACCGGTTCGATGGCTGCTGGCGTTGGCTGACGGGGCGGCGCGATAGCCCGTGGTATCCCGATCTGACGATCTTCCGCCAACCGGCGCCGAACGACTGGGCCACGCCGGTTGCCCAGGCGGCCGAGGCGCTGGCGGCGCTGGCGATGTTCCGCGGCACCAACCTGCCGCCGCCGACCGAGATGCGGGAGCGGCGCGCCCGCGTCGCCTGACCTCTCTGCCGACCCTGCATCGCCGGAGCCAGCGTTCCCCCGTGCAGCCTGACCCCGTGCGCCGCCGCGCAGAGTGGTCCCGTGCGCCTGCGCGCAGCCTGACCCCGTGCGCCGCCGCGCAGCCTG